>Ga0315314_1003086_pt1 | contig 13308 bp, 12 predicted proteins | sample TDP9_MG_FD_203631 | JGI IMG/M metagenome (GOLD analysis project Ga0315314, IMG submission 203631) | Freshwater sediment microbial communities from Lake Towuti, South Sulawesi, Indonesia - TDP9 | ecosystem: Environmental > Aquatic > Freshwater > Lake > Sediment | place: Indonesia: South Sulawesi...
ATTCCGTCACCGCTCATAACATCTCTGCTTATCGCTGACTTTACAGCACGGATCACAAGGTTTCTTGATTCTTCCATGGAGGCTCCTTCTTTATAGCTTTCCTCTAGGACGCCGATGGCTATCTCAGCTCCTGAACCGACAGCCGCATACTTGTCAGGTATGACTGATCCCAAGATATCTAGAACGTAAAGAGTTGGTCCTTCCTCATCCATCCCGCCAACGATCGTCTGCGTTATCAAAGGGAAGTAACGTCGACTGAAAAGAAGGTTCGACATAACCTTGGCAGCTGACCTTACAGACATGGACCTACCTGAGTCAAGTTTGAAAAGGTTAGCGTAGGCTTCAACCTCACGGACGAGAATCTGCATATCAGAAACGAGACCTGCGCAGGCCGCGCCGATACGTTCCGTTATCTTGAAAACCTTCTTCCCAACTCGGCTCACCACAAACGTGCCGTAGGAGACCCTCTTCTCAGAAGCTAAGATGACGCCGTCTGAGAAAATAACGCCGACTGTTGTCGCTCCCGGGATGAAGAGATACTGGTTTTGTTCCGCCAAGGCATTTCCCCTCTTGTCTATTTGATATCTCCAAGAGAGACTATTAAAAGTTGCCCCAGCGGCTTCGGGTTAGTATACTTGCGGTTAGTCCGCGTTGTTCAAGACATTGCAGCTTAAAGTCTGGAGGCAATCCAAGGGGATTGTGTTTTTGAAACGAAACGATGGCTGGTAAGTTTGTAGGGTATGTTGTACCGTGCAATTACTTTACTATTCCAAATCATGGGCAAAATTCAAATACAAACGTTCCAATCACAAAGATGTGAACACATATGCATGGCTCGCAAAGGTGGATAGGAGCCGAGAGTTTGTCCGAAATGCAAAAGTCCATGCTAGAATGGACCACGAACAACCGTTGAAACTTCTGTAGAAGCAGCTAGTCAGAGGTCAATTTCCAATGCAAAAAATTAGATGGCAAGATTTAAGAGGAGGAATCGCGTCTGGGTTTGTTGGAAGCGATGGAAACAGAGAACTACTTGAGCAATTTTATTAACAGAATAATCTGCGGGGACGCTCTTAGAGTTCTTAACCGGATTCCATCAAATTCAATCCACATGGCTATAACGTCACCGCCCTACAATATCGGGGTCAATTATGATGTATACAAGGATGACCTCGAATACCAGAGCTATCTAAGTTGGCTAAGGGAAATCTGGAAAGAGACGATGCGGGTACTTGTCGATGGTGGGAGATTCGCTCTAAACATAGCTCCCACAAGTATAAGCAGTTTCCGACCCGTGCATCACGATACGGCCAGAGACCTTAGGAACCTCGGAATGATAATGCGAACTGAGGTTATTTGGTACAAGCAAAGCATGACTGCCAAGAGAACGGCGTGGGGAAGTTGGAAAAGCCCTTCAAATCCTCACATTATACCTTCATGGGAGTATGTGATGGTTTTTTCAAAGAATAGTTGGCACCTTGATGGAAAACCTGAAGATGCCGATATACGTCCTGACGAATTTGAGAAATTCTCAGATGGTTTTTGGCACATTCCACCCGAAAGAGTGAGAAACAATCATCCAGCACCTTTTCCTGAAGAACTCATATACCGATTGATAAAGTTTTATACCTACAGAGGAAACTTGGTTCTTGACATGTTTGGGGGAACAGGTACGGTCGCTTATGTAGCTCTGAAGACTGGGAGAAAATTCGTTCATATCGACATTTCTAAGGAATATTGCCAAACAGCCTTGAAGAGGCTGGCAAGTTTCCAAACAACTCTTGATTTCTATGAGAGAATTGAGCCTGAGATATTGCTTGTGGAGGTTTGAAGCTGACAGATACAATAGCGGAACGCCAAAGATTGGTGCGTGAAGTTGGTAAGAAGCTCGAGGCAAACGCTTGGCAAATTCTCAACACACTTCTTAACAAGAAAGGAATCCATGCTTTCAGTGTGGCAGACATCAGAAGATGGGCTGAAAAGAATCACCGTATGAAGAAACTGATAGAGTACGTCAAGGTGATAGTCAAAAACCCTTGTCTGCAAGAGCACATTACAACGCTGCCTGACACGGATATATTAGCTGTCTATAGGCAAGAAGACATGATAACGGGAACCATTAATTGGCATCCCCTTTGTATAGTGAGCTGCAAAACCTCTTTCCATGCAAGGGAAACTGAGGCATTGTTTTGGGCCATGCTAGCTCGGCCATCAAAGATAAATTACGTCTTGGTAACCGAAGATTCTGACAGATATAACGTTGAAATCCAGAAACGTAGAACGGAATTGGGCTCATGTACAGAAGGAAACAGAACCAGAAGATTGCTCGAAAGTTTTTTGGACCGTATCTACATAATTAAGAAATATGGCGTTGAAGGTAACGATATTGTCAAAGACATGAACAGCTTTCATTCTGTCTTTGAAAAAGCCGAAGCTTCAGGTTATAGAGGAATAGATTCAAAGATTTTTGATGACTACAAACGGAAACCCCATGCCGAATACTGTAACGCTGTCAGACCATTTGATGACCTTCTCTTTGATATAATGAAGTGGAAATTTGAGAAGTTAGGATAATCTTTACCCAGTCGAGTTGGCCATCCTATCTCAACAAAACCCTCGGCGTATTTATATCGCCAAGTTTCTCTTATACAGAGTTGTTGAGTGCCACATTGGACATAGGAGGCATCTCCAATCTTCTCTCACCATTCTAAGCATACAGTTTCTGCTTCCTAGTCTCAACAATACTAGGAAGACGGATTGTATATTGACTGGTAAATCTCTCCGTCCGTCATTTCGCTATCAAACATACGGGTCTTTTGAGAATAGGGAGCCGTTATCATCGAACCCAAGCCGCATAGTAAGAAAGTGTCAGGAATGTTTGCGTTCAATGTATTGTATGAGTCCGCGTTTGCCGTTTGTTAACCAGTCTGGATCTTCTGCTTCGACCTGCTCAACTTGACCCGGCTTAAGACCAACCATGATCTCTCCTTTGAGCGTGCGGAGAATCAACAGTGATGTTGGGAAATAATGAACTATTTCTTCAATCCGTGTTGTGTGAGGCCAATGGCGGTCGCTTAGGAGCCTTCGATAGTTCACGTCTCCCTTTGAGATCACTAGATCGAAGCGAGAAATCTCTTCATGGAGTACACTGGGCATCTCAGGGAAGTGGTCAGGGGATGCCCAGAACTGGTCCGCTGAAAGGATTAAGATCCCACTGGTCATGGCGGTCTGCAACCGTTTTCCTAACCGGCGAAGTTTCGAACTCGGAGCTTCAGCCAAGGCTTGTACAGTTTCAAGTAGATCTTTGGGCATGGCGTCTGAGACGAAGAACGGGTAGGGCTTCAGATAGAAGGTTATTCTCTCGGTCCAGTTGTTCTCTAGGAGGAAGTCAGCTAAACAGAGATCGAATCCCAACTCGATTCCGACGTTGTCGTTGATGAAAGCGATCTGCTGAGGCGGACGCTCGCTGAACGCCTTCAAAACCTTGGGAAAATCGTCGATCAGAAGGTTCTCTCTTTCCATCATCCCCTGTCGCCGTCTAACCTCTTCCGTGACCGTTAGGTTACTGAGATCGACCCGGTTGCCCCATAAACACGCGTGCAGCAGGTTCTCAAAGCGCAATTGCTTATCTTCGATCTTGGCCAAAGCATCAATTGCCAAGCTCAAAGGGGTCATGCTTTCTTTCAGTTGCTCCCTTTTTGATGCCACGAATGGGTCGCGGTCTTTCAGCTGCCCGGGTTGGAAATATTCGACTGCCTCCAGAAGCCGACGATAGAAATAAGACTCCGCAAAGTACCATGGAAGGTTTAGCCACGTCCTGCCTTGGAACGACTGCCATGTCTTGTTCCATTCGTCCACATCCGGAGCATCCTCAGTCAACGGTTCGACCGTACGGCCAACGATCTCTTCCTTGAAACGAGTTAAACGAGTCAGAACACGTGGCGGGTAATCGTTGTCCGCGATCACGTTCTCTATAATGCGGGGTTTCCTATTCACTATCGTGTCTCGGGCAAACGATCCAAGTTCAGAAGTCATTAAGAAACCAGGAAGCCCGTCAGCTGAGTCCAAGTCTGAAACCTCATACTTTCCCCGTTTCATTACAATCAAAGCAAACGAAAAGTAATAAATCATACACCCACGATACGATGAAGTGGAGCCGTGGTCTAGTGAGCCTTACTCCTAGAGAGAGGTTTCTTAAGGCTGCTGAGAGGAAATGGACAGATAGGGTCTGCAACGAATTCCTCGGAGGCATGCAAACCGTATCGATAGTGGATCAGCCCCCGTACGGCTACAGCGCCTTATGCGAATATCTCGGCATCACTGACTATGACCAACCCATCTCAGACCCTATCTGGGGTAATGTCGTAAACGTTGACGAACGGATACTTGAAAAGTTCTCCTGCGACTTCCGGTATGTTCCAAGGGAGCTGCCACGCCTGGAAGAGTTATCTAGTGGATATTATCGTTCAGAGTACGGAACGCTGTGGAGAAAGGGCTACGGCACAAGTAGACGGGGCACTCCTCGCCTAATGCTAGCTCCCGATAATGAGCAGCCGGCAGGAAAACTGAAGACGATGGAGGACATAGAGAACTATCCGTATTGGCCGGATACGGAGAGCACAAGAGCAAGACGCGAAATGGAAAAGGATGCTGAGAAAACAGCAAGACTCGCGAAGAGACTGCACGAAGAGACCGATTACGCTGTGGCGTTCGCGGGCACTTCGCCTTACTCTTCTGAGAGGCACCGTTTTACGCGGGGTTTCACGCAATCGTTTGCCGATATGAAGACGAATCCAGAGTTTTATCACGCCTTTGCTGGCGGAATGTTACAGCACGGTCTGGACAGGGCAGCTATCTACCTAAACGCTGTCGGTGACTACGTAGACAGAGTTAACGCCGGCCCCGGTGATATGGGAACACAGACCGGACCGATGTCATCTTTGGAAGATTTTAGGAAGTTTTGCCTGCCGTACCAGATCAAGAGTTTCAGGTTAATAAGGAAGTACACGAAAGCGAAGATTTGCGCCCACATGTGCGGCTCGATTCACCTTTATGTTGAAGACTTGGCAAGGGTAGGCCTAAACATAATAGGTCAGCAGATTGGATTCGCCTACAAGATGGAGCCCGAACGACTCAAAAAAGACTTTGGTAACATGATAGCTTTCTGGGGAGGCATAGACACACAAGTAGTCTTGATCCATTACACGCCTGCCCAGATTAGGGAGTGGGTGAAGAAATGCATCGAAACGCTTGCGCCCGGATACATCACTGCAACAAACCATGTCATAGAGAGAGACGTACCTCCAGAAAAGATCTGGATCGCCTACGAAGCCATAAAAGAGTCCGGTGAGTATCATTAGAGCAATGAGCTGAAGGTTTCTTGCGTGATAAGGCGAGCCTGACTGGTTTCTCATGCTAGCTCATAGAAGATCTCATGCTTCTCAAAGTCGTTCCTAGAAAGCCTAAGCATTATTGGCGGGGAAATTACCAAAGCTTAAGTAATCGGGCAACTGATATATCATACTATGGGCGATTAGCATGCCTGCAGATCCTTCTGTCAGAATATGGAAGACTACCCAACCTCAGGCAGGATATCCAAACTGGTGGCCTCGCTACCGTTCACCAGACGTCTTCGTAGACAACGACGGAGACCGTTCCGTCGCATGGGATGGATCATTTAAGTACTATCTGAGCATCGATGAGGTGGGAGAGCCCTCGAAGGGCAACTCCCACAACAGACTCTTCGCTGTCGTTAGAAATTTGGGAACAAGCGCAGCGAACAATGTACAAGCCGTGATCTCTTATTCGCCATACGGAGTAGTTAGCGGCACCCTGTACCAGCACGTACATTTCAAGGAGATCGGCAGAGTAAATGTCAATCTAGGCCCCGCAGGCGCATCAGATGCCGAGAAAGAAGTTGAGTTTCAGTGGGACCTAAGTGACCTGACCGAAAACAATGGGGGGCTATGGCCGGCGCCCGTCGCCTTCTTCAACCACTTCTGCGTTAGGGCTGAAGTCGCCTATCCCGGCGACTCTAACCCTGGCAATAATTGGACGCAACACAACTACGCCAACATAATATCGAGCTCAGCGTCCCCGCCCTTGTATATCGTAATCGCCAACATGGATGACGAAGCAAAGGAAGGCCAGCTTATTACAACCGCGCTCCCGAAGAATTGGTCGTTCAGGCTCAGAGGCCTTGACAGATCTAAGCTACCTTTCTCAACCGCCATGTGGAGATTGAAGGTCGAGAATAGCGAAAGCGAGAAGGCAACAGCGAAGAGAGAAAGACCGAAAAAGACTTCCAAAGGGGGTGCTGAAGAGTTGGCCCAGCTCGGCTCTTTGACTCTGCAGCCAAGAGAAGAGAGACTGGTAACCATCGCTATTATTACTCCGGCAGGAAAACAGGAAAGGCAGTTCGTCGAGGTGGCTCTGAAGACCGATGGCGAAGTAGCGGGCGGCGTCTCCTTCACTGTCCAGAAAGAAAAGCCGCGCATCGGACTTCTACCCCGCCAGAAATTGTTGCATGTACCAAGATACGTTGCCTCACCCTCACGTCCAATCAGGTTCTACAGAAAGGGGACCGTTGCAAAAGGAGGTGAAGACTAAATGGTGTTATACAATGTACAGGGAAAGATAACGTCGAAAAGAAACGGTCTGCCCGTGCCCCTAGCCGATATAGAGGTTCTCGAAGTAGACAAGGTTGGGACAAACTACCTTGTGGACGTGATCGCAACCGGCAAAAGTGGCATGAACGGCAATTTCTCGATCAGCTTCGACTTCCCTTATGCGTTGCCTACTAGACCCGATGTAATCCTGCGGGTGTCTCAGAACGTCGGTGGAATAGTCAAGTACATTTACAACGAAAACCCGTCTGAGGATACTCGTTGGAACATAGGCGATGTCCTCTACGTCAACATCGGGGTTGAGGAAGACTGCGTCACGTTCAACCCCCCTGTCGGAGGGGCGCCGTACAACCAGCTCTTCGTGTTCACTCGAGTTGGAGTCATAGCAACAGCAGATATCGACCAGACGGATGGGTATGCTTATTCTGACATAAACCCCGCTGCACCAAACAGCATGGACGCAAATAGTCCCTTCGGCAGAACCCTCGATGTAGCCGGATGGTTCGGCATGTTCTGCGATGTGGAATATTACAAGATCCAGTACTCAACGAATGGCATCGTATGGAATGACATCAGCGATCCTCTCTACAACAACTGGTACGACGTAGCTAACGGTCGGTGGGTCACTGAATCGTTGGGGCCAGTGACGATAGCGGGCGTAACAAACCTATACAAACTACCAAGACGCGACATACCGTGGACCTTCCCCGACCTTCTGGCACGATGGGACACCACGAAGGTTCAAGATGGCCTTTACACGCTTAGGATACTGGGTAAGAAAGTGTTATCCGGCGCCGTGGTTGACGCTGTATTCTTGGTTATCGACCCATCGTATGGTACACTGAAACTTCAGATAGATAACACGCCGCCGAAGTACGAGATAAAGGAGGTCTGGCACAACACCACACCAGTTGAACCGTGCACAATGGTCGCGTTCACATCTGGAAAGATAAAGGTCATCTTCGAAGCTTCGGACATTAAAGGGCATCTGAGACAGTATTCGCTTAATGCCTATTACGGGCATAACCAGATTGTGGTGCCGACGCCAGCCCCGCCTGTATCACCCAGCAAGGCAGTAGATGACTACTCGACCCACATTGGACCGACAAAGAAATGGAACGGTGGCACCTACACAGTCGAGTATCCGGCATCCGAGTACGATAGCACTGAGATGCCAACCTGCGCCTATCAGCTGAGGCTAAGGCTTGACAAGCGCACTACAAACGGCTACGGATTAGTATACTGGGGCTACGAGGACACTGTGCACATAACCATACAAAGATAAACGGTACTGCCTGGCGAACAGAAAGAATATCCGCTCCCTCCCATCTTTTTTCTCATAACCCGCTCAAACTATCAGAATAGGATTTCCGCACTCAGCTTGACCTTACCGTTCTCGATGGGTATTCCTTCTTCCTCTAGGAGTTTCCTTCTTGCGTCAGCGCTGACCGATTCTCCTCCGAAACGGCCGTCGGATTTAACAACACGATGGCATGGAACTAATGGTGCAAGAGGGTTCTTGTGCAAGGCGTTGCCAACAGCTCGGTACGCTCGTGGTCTACCGATCTTCTCAGCCATCCTCTTGTAGGTGCTGACTTTCCCCTTCGGAATCAGGAACGTGGCGACTAGGACATCCCTTTCGAACGGCGTCTTCTCCTGTAGAAAGCGGACTACGTCCTCGACAGTCTTCACCTCTTCCTTATCCATGACTCTTCACTTCCTCCCTCTAGGTTTGCTCTCTAGCAGATTTTAAGGCTCTCGCATACCAAGCGAGCTCGTCGAGAAATAGTTCGAGAAAATCATAGTACGATTTCTCTATTATGTTGCCTTCCTCATCAAAAAGATCTTGAACAAATCGGAAATACATGGCTTCTCGGATCGGTACCATGTGAAACTCTATGCTGAGTAGCCTTAACTGTTCGACGGCTCGCGCTCCGCCGAAGGCACCGGTTGAGACACCGCAAAAACCTACTGGCTTTCTGGCATATTGATCGTAGAGCATATCTAGCATTATCTTCAGCTCCCCAGGATAGCCGTGGTTGTATTCAGGCGAGACAATGATATAGCCGTCTGCATTCGAAATCTTCTCAGATAGTCTTATGGCGTGAATCGATTCTTCAGTATTGTCTGTCGCACAAGCCAGAAAGTCGCGCACGTCGATTATCTCAGTTTTCAAGTTCGCCTTAGATGTTTCCTTCAGCATAAAATTCGCCACTTTTTCAGACTCACGCCCTTCCCGTGCAGTTCCCAGTATTATCGGTATGTACAATTCCTCTTCGTCTCCCATTATTTCCCCACCCTCACACAGTCATGAATCTTACTGTCTCGAGACTTCTTAAAGGTTCAGACAGCGGCGTGAAGGAAAAGAGTAATAAATCTAATTCCTCTAGTTCTTCTCAAGTTCTGCCTCAACAGGGTGGCACGAAAAGTGAACGGAAAATACTTGGACCGTGAGAAGATTTCAAGAGCTTTGTATGTTGGACGTTTTCAGCCCTTCCATCTGGGTCATCTTGAGGCTGTGAAGTACATCCTCGGGAATTCTCCAGAGGTCATAATAGTCATTGGAAGCGCCCAACATAGCCATACCTTGGAGAACCCGTTTACCGCTGGTGAACGCGCCATGATGATCCGATTGAGTCTCGACGAGGCTGGGATAGATCCGTCCAGATATTTCATTGTTCCAGTTACGGATTTGGATATACATGGAATCTGGGTTTCACACGTCGTCTCATTCGTGCCACCATTCGACATCGTCTACACGAACGAGCCTCTAACGAAGCGTCTATTCAACGAGACCGGTTTTCAGGTTATGCCGATTCCTTTCTTCAAAAGGGATGTCTGCTCAGCAACCGAGATAAGAAGACGAATGGTGAGCGATGAAAACTGGGAAGACCTGATCCCTAAGAGCGCAGTGAGATTTATCAAAGAGATAGACGGACTGACGAGGTTGCAGGAACTATCCAAATCGGACAAGATTTCCGCCTAACGAACAATCGCCGCTCAATCAATGTTCTTTCTTTCAGGAACATTGAAGAAGGTTTGCGTAAGGTTGAGGAGCTCAGGGGTTCATCAAAACTGCATAGCCAGTTATGGGGTACACTACGGTTTGACGTAGAGGTATCCTGCTCTGAGAGTGGCCATTCCTATTTGAGACCTCCCCTCCTCCGGGTACTGTTCGGTTCTGGCGTTGGCGCCGCCGAATCCCTCGTACCATAGGTAGTAGGTACCTCCGATTTTCTCTACTGTCGTGAACCAGATGGCCCCTTCATCCCATTCTCCTTCCTCTCCACGCGAGAACACCGGATTATGCTTGTATTTCTCCCATTGCACTAGGTCATGGGATGTAGCCAGTCCCGCATACCACGGATAGTCGTCATAACGGTCCGATCCACAATACATCATGTAGTACAACTCGCCTTCCCTAAAGATCCTCGGAGTAACGATTGCATGACTGTCCCAGCTGCCTTTCGGACCCGCAGGCAAGACCGGTTCGTAAAGAGGCTCCTTGAAACGATATCCATCGCACGATGTCGCAAGACGAACTTGAAAGCCTCTTCCGTTTTCCCTTTGCTTCGAATAGTAGAGGTAGAACATCCCTTCCCGATGGACTATTTCTGGTGCACCCCCAATTGCGACAGGATTTGCCGCATACTTTTCAAAATTAACGCCGTCTGGAGATGTGGCTAAGCATACTGCACGATTGCAAAATGTACTGACAGCTGAGTAATAGAGGTAGACTTTTCCGTTCACTGTCACGGAAGCAGGATCCAGCACATGGGTCTCATCCCAATCGCCCGGTTTTCCTACATCGATTACAGGCTTTGAGCGGATTCTCCAGGTTTTTCCATCGAACTCATCTACAGCGATCGTGGCTAAGCCTATTCTATCGTGTCCTCCTTGCTGTCCCCTAAAGTACATGAAATAGGTTTCGCCAATCCTCAACAAGTCTGGGTTCGCGGTGTGTCTTTCCATCCAAGTTCCCGGCACCGTAGGAAAGACTGGATTTCCACCGAAACGTTTCCACTGAAATCTCTTGTTTTCCACGAAAAGATCATCCTTTCCTCATTATTCCCAGATTCCTTCCTAAAGAGCCAGTAGAGAATTCCTCCTCATTTATCGCCGTTTACGCATAGCGTGTCAAGACACCATGTCGGCGCATGACAAAGACGACTCATGCAGTCGAAGCAGTTGAAAACTCAGGAAGCACATGAACTCAGGCTGTCAAGAGCCAAGTGGCGCCATAGACGGTGAGAAATGGTCAGTCCCTTCTCCGAGCAATCGTCCCGGCCAAATGGGAAAGAGTCATCGCTCAATCTTTCACCAAAGCTTTGGAGATTCTCCTAGACTTAGCTGTTGCGGTTTTGACGGCTCTCATGAACACGTACCTGATCGGAACCTTCTCCAGTTCTCGTAGGCCTTCGATGGTGACTCCCCCAGGCGTCGTGACCATGTCTCGTATCTCTGCTGGGTGCTTCTTTGCTTCGATGACGAGTTTTCCTGTTCCAATCATGGACTGAGCCGCGGATAGGAGCGCTATCTCTCGCGGCAATCCAACCTGTAAGCCCGCATAAGTCAGCGCTTCGAGCACGATTGAAAGGTAGGCGGGAGCGCATCCGCTTAATCCCGTGATCGCGTCCATGTATTCTTCTTCAACCTCTGTGACTCTTCCTAGTCTGCTGAGGATCTCTCGCGCTTTTGCTTTCTCTTCCACTGTTGTGTCTGGGTCTGTGCAGTATGCGGTCATGGATTCTTGAACCATGATGGCTATGTTGGGCATGGCCCTAACGAAATGGGCTTCAGGAACGGTCTTCTTCAATGTGGTCAATCTTACGGCAGCCGCGCATGAGATCACTATCTTTCCCTTGACTTCGTCCTTCACTTCCTTGAGAACCTTCTTTACATCTTTAGGCTTCACGCATATGATCGCGATCTCTGCCTTTTTGGCGGCTTCCTTGTTATCGCTTGTTGTCGCCACGCCAAGTTTCTTCAGTTCGGTTAATCTTTCGACCCGCACATCGGCAGCGATTATCTTTCCTTCATATTGGCTTTTCAACAGGCTTTCTATTAGGGCGCTTCCGATCATTCCAGCTCCAATAACGGCAACAGACATAGCCTTCCACCAGATTTGGATGCCTCAACGTGATTAAGTAGTTTGACAGCTGTTTCTGAAAGATAAAACTTTAATCCTGGCGGGACTCCGTATCTGGAAAACTATTTAGCTCACAAGTAAGGTTCAATCAGCCTCTCAGCGTTTCTATGTAGGATCTTCTGTCGGTCTTCGTCAGTTATCCTTGAAAATAGGACGCAGCCTATCCCGTAATGCGGATCAAACCACGGCAGGTCAGTGCCGAACAATATCTTATGTGAACCTGCATCTCTAACCATCCAGTCGATCACCCCGTTCACAGCGTAAGCAGCAGTCAACTCAAGGTAGACGTTAGGATAATCGCGTGCCACTTGAATGGACTTCTCCCATTCGCCATATCCTGAATGACCCATAAGAAATGTAACGTTAGAGTATTTGCCCGCAATCTTCTCGACCAGCGTAGGCGAGTCGAAGGGGCTAAACCCCCACGTATGCAGAAGAATCAGTAATTTGTGCTCTTCGGCGTACTTGAGTGCAGGCTCATATCTCGGACTCGTCAAAGGAAACTTGTGATAGTCTGACAGAAACTTGAACCCGACGAAGCCTTCCATCTTAGGGAATTGCTCTATCTCTTTCTCTATTCTCTCTGGATACTGCGGATTGATGCCCCAGTAAGCCCTAAACCTGTCTGGATACTTCTTAACAACATCAGCCATCCTAACATTCTCGGTAGTATCTATGAGGGCTGGGTGTGAGCAGAAGACTCCTACCCTCACACCACACCGATCCATAGTGTGTATCATGTCTTCCGGCGAAGGATTTGGAAAATATATGCCCTGATAAGGATCCATATGCTGATGCATATCTATCACTGGACAGGATTCGCTTCTTCCTTTCTCCATAAACTCCCTTGTCAACGGAGAGAAGTTCATATCTTGACCCTCCTAAGCATCTTTTCAATATTGCCTGAAGCTATCATCTCACGCTCCTTAGTCGATATGTCTGCTTGAGCCAGCATCAATATTGGGCCGCCTGGATTCCACTTTGGAAAACCTGTTCCAAAAAGAAGTCTCTCCGCCCCATATTTGCTGCAGAAATCGTTGATTCCCCCATCCAACTCGTATCTGGAGATGTCTATGTAAAGATTTTCATACTTCTCGATCAATGGCCTGAAGAAACGGTCATGACCCCAGGAGCCATGTTCAGTGACTACAAGTGCAAGATCCGGCGCATCCGACAATATCTTTTCGACTAAGTACCAGCCAGATATGCCGCCACAGGATTCATTGACAGATATGAAGAGAGGAATATTCCTCTCGATCGCTAGGTCGTATAGAGGTCCAAGAGCAGTTCTGGTCATCAGGTACTTATGCTCAGCGGGGAAAGCCCAGAATGCGCGTATGTTCTTCGTCTTCATCTTCTTGAGAAGGGTTTCCGGAGAACCAAGTTCTTCGGTTTGTGGTGGGAGGATAGCAAATGTTCCATGAAGCCTGTCTAAACCTTTGATCTCGTCTGCTAGTATCTCGTTGCCAACAGCTGGAGAATCGTCGCATTGTCTAGCATGATAGACCAAGGCTTCGTTTATGCCGTAATGATCCA
>Ga0315314_1003087_pt1 | contig 13307 bp, 13 predicted proteins | sample TDP9_MG_FD_203631 | JGI IMG/M metagenome (GOLD analysis project Ga0315314, IMG submission 203631) | Freshwater sediment microbial communities from Lake Towuti, South Sulawesi, Indonesia - TDP9 | ecosystem: Environmental > Aquatic > Freshwater > Lake > Sediment | place: Indonesia: South Sulawesi...
CATTCCCGTTTTTTTCCAAGCTTTTCCGATGTGATTAAAGCCTTCGTTGAAATTGCTACGGTTGGAGATATCGAGGGTTACTCTCTGTTCACTCACTCCACGGCTAGCATCTTAAGGGTTCTCACAGGCTTTGTTCTCGCTTTGGCATCGGGCTTCCCTCTGGGACTTATCTTTGGATTAAGACCACTGGTCTACGATGCCTCAAAATCAATCATAGAACCTGTGCGTTTTATTCCTCCGATAGCATGGATACCGCTTGCCATCATACTTCTCACAGGGTATTCTCGTTACGTTTTCATCATATGGCTTGGAGCATTCTTCCCAATTCTATTAAACACGGTAGCGGCTGTTAAAAGAACCAGTCCAGTGCTTATCGACGTAGCTAAAACCTTCGGTGCAAGAAGAGAGACCACAATCTTCAAGGTGGTGGTTCCAAGCGCCCTGCCCGAGGTTGCGGCGGGCCTGAGAATCGGTCTTGGTGTGGGCTGGATGTGTATCGTTGCCGCTGAAATGATAGGCGGAGAAACCATAGGTCTAGGACGCCTAATACTGAAGTCTGCAGAACTGTTGCAGGTAGACAAGATTGTTGCTGGCATGATAACTATTGGATTGATAGGTCTTTTCATGAACGAAATGTTTCTGCAAACCGAAAAACGACTGTTTAGATGGCGACCAGAAATCAAAGTCTAAGGGTTATGCTTGTTTGACCTCTTCTTCCAGAAGCGCAAGTATTTCCTCTCGCTTTTTAACGAAGGGCTGCGATGTGCGTCTTCGTGGTCTTTCAAGTTCAATCCTGAGTATTTCCTTCACCCTGCTGGGTCTAGCCGTTAGAACAACAATTCGGTCAGCGAGATAAACTGCCTCGTCAACATTGTGAGTTACGAAGATTGCTGTTTTCTTTTCGTGTTCCCAGATTCGGAATAGTTCATCTTGCATGAGGTTGCGTGTTTGAGCGTCAAGGAAGGCGAAGGGTTCGTCTAAGAGCAGCACAGACGGGTTGGTTACCAATGCTCGGGCTATAGCTACCTTCTGCTTCATTCCTTCGGAAAGTTCATGTGGGTAAACGTGTTTAAACTCCGATAAACCAACCAGATCGATGTATTTTTCAGCAACTCTGAGACTTTCATTTTCTTCAACTCCGCGGATCTCAAGTCCGAATTTCACGTTGCCGATGACTCTTCGCCATGGAAGCAATGAGAATTCTTGAAAAATTAATCCGGTCTTGCCCGCTTTGGCTTCCTCACCGTCGATTAGCACTTTGCCCGAAGTAGGCATGTCTAAGCCCGCAATTATGCGGAGGAGAGTGGTTTTTCCACATCCGTTTGGTCCGATCACGCACACGAGTTCCTTCTCAAACACATCTAAAGACACGTCACGTAAGACTTCTATTCTGTTACCGTTCTTTGTCCAATAAGTTTTAGAAATGTCTTGAACCGAAACCTTAACTTGACTCAAATGGGCGCGCTCAGCCTCGAATCTTAATGTTTGTGTATTTGCTCGGTAGACCCAGCAAATAAGACTTCTTACGTGAACTCTAATAAATCAATACCACAATAGTGATTACTGGGTCATTTTTTGTCTGAAACGCCTTGCCTAAGAATTCCAAAAAATTTTGGAGAGAAGGGTTTAGCCGTCGCCCAGAGAATGGGTCTCCTCAACCGAGAGTTTAGAATTCAGAGAGAACAAGGCTTTCTGTATATACCATTGACACGCAAACCATTAGCCAACGAACTAAGCGAATTGAAGTTGACCGTGCCTGAATCGGAAATCTGTAAGCGCCAATTCTTAGAGCGTGTTGAACGCCAAGCAAAGATTGTTGACTTGTTGAGTGCTGAGTTGCCGCCGCATGTTTTGGCGAGTCTGCCCCAGGCAATCGATTTTATCGGCGACATAGCGGTAGTTGAAATTGCGCCCGAGCTGGAAGGTTATAAACAGGTTATCGGCGAAGCCATACTAAGGTCGCACAAGAGAGTGAGAACAGTTCTGGCGAAGTCTGGCGCCGTGAGCGGAGTTTACCGCCTCAGAACCTTTGAGGTCGTACGAGGAGAAGCCAGAACCGCAACGGTTCATAGAGAACATGGCTGTGTTTTTCACGTTGACTTAGCCAAAGCCTACTTTTCACCTCGGCTCTCCTATGAGCACAGCCGTGTTGCTTCCTTGGTTCGGCAAGGTGAGACTGTTGTCGACATGTTCGCTGGAGTGGGCTCCTTCTCGATTCTAATCGCTAAAAAGCACGTGAATGTGACAGTTTATGCCATTGACATGAACCCAGACGCCTTTGAACTCCTAAAGAAAAACATACTTGCCAATCGTGCGGAAGCCAAGGTCAAGCCCATTCTTGGCGACGCCAGACAAATTGTTGATGAAAGGCTAATGGAAGTCGCCGACCGTGTAATCATGAACCTTCCTGAGAAAGCGATCGAATACATAGATGTGGCTTGTAGATCTATCAAACCTGAAGGCGGCATCATCCATTGTTATGAGTTCTCGGACACAGCGGAGCCTTTAGAAACAGCCAAGAATCGGTTAACGGAAGCTGTGAAGCAGACTGATCGACGCCTCGAGAAGATTTTGCTTGCACGAATCGTGCGGGGTATAGCACCTTTCACCTATCAGGTTGCTGTGGACGCTGACATCAGATAGCGCTTTCAACAGCCAAAGTTATCTTTACCCTTTGATTTGGATTGCGCAGCTTTTCAACCAGCCTTCTTGAAAGGGCTGTAGAAGCCTTGTCTGCGCGTATGGCTAGGGTTCGACTACACACGTAGTCGCTCTTTCTCACAACCAAGTCAGTTAGATGGGTAAACGTTAGTTGCGCGCTGCCCCAGGCGTTCACAGTCTCAACTTCCCTGCCAGCCTCAATGGTTATTATCATTCTTGTGCGTTCGTTTCTTGCCGCGTCCTTGAACCTTGGATTCAAATCAGCCGCGCCCTTGTTCGCACCTACCGCGATAACGCAGTCTCCACGCCTTGTTAATTGTGTGTCCTTAGTGATTTCAAAGGTTGTCTTATTTTCGGAGCGAATGTTATCATGCCCACGTGCATAGATGATTTCGGTTACCCTCATACAGATTCAAATTCCTTCAGGGCTCTTGTAACGGAAGCCTTTTTACATCCGCCGAAAACTTTGGACGCCATTTGTAGATACTTTATGTTCTCTGGGTTAACGCCCACAATCTTTGCGGCTACCGTGTCCGCCAAAACAGAATTTTCACTTCCCACAAGTATTCCCAAGTCTTTTATCTCATTTATCCAAAAACAAGGCTCAAACAAGCCTCGATAAATCTTGTTAATATCAACGATGCTTTGGGGCAGAAGTGCATCGTTTTCTCCATGCCACTTTCCATATCTCGCAGGGTGGGGGATCAGACCGAACAGGTTCTTCGTGGAAAGTGATATCACTTCTCTTGTCATGCGACTAAAATTCGCGCTTATCAATGCGCGATTTCTTAAGGCATAAATCTTCTCCGGAACAAAACCGTACATTTCCTCGCTCTTTAGGAGACCAAACTTTCTTTCAACAACCTTTTTGATTTCGCCTTTGGCAATAGTTCTGCCCGACCACACTTCTTCTGTCACGTTTATGTATTGCACCCCATACTTCTTGAGAACGGTTTTAATCCCGCTGTGCCTTAGGAACCATGCATCTTGCTCTCTTATCCATTTCCACTTTCTCTTAGCATTGCTGGGCGTAATGACATCTTGTGGTTCTGGACCAGTGTTGAGTTCGTTTCGCCAAGCATTGTAGCCTTCTATGACGGTTTTGTCACCGTTCAAACAATCAAACAAAAGTTTTAGCGTCTTAGCTGATGTGAAGGTGTTCGCGTTGCTCCAGTTTGGCTTGATTACGAAGCCTTTTCCCCGAATCTTTAACCTTTTCAAGAAGTCTCGCGTTTCATCAACGCCTGCAACCTTGGCGATGACTACGCTATCTCCTCTCAATCACTGTGCCTTCTTTTTCTAGATTCTGCGCCTCATTCGAGAACCTCGATTGCGTCGACCTTGCCGTCACCGTCTAAATCAAACCCTTGAACAACAGCGGCAAAACTGTCGATTCCGCTGAAGTTTTTTAAGGTTTCTTTCCAGAATTTGGTCAGCGCCAGCACGCAGGCTTTGGTTCCAATAGCTTTGTTGCCTGCGACAACTATTATTCGTCTGTCTTTGTTCCACGGGTTCACTATCTTTGCTATTAATCCAATGTTGTCGCTAGTGTAGATGTTGCCCGTCTTCTGTGAGATTAATCCTCCGAAGAGGAATCCTTCTTTTGTTGATTTCACACTGAAGCGGGTTGGCAGATACTCGTTTATTTCCTCGGTTAGCAGGTTTGTGCCTGGACCGCCTACAAGAATCAGGTTGTTTTTTTCCTCTTTCTCAACTTTTACGTCTACATCTAATTTTATGATGAAGTCGTCGGGTAACCTAGCGTATTGCCCAAGGAAAAGACCGAGATAAGCGGCATAATGTCCATCTCGAGCCCTCGCCTTAAACGGTCCGTGCGAGTCAGGGCTTCCAACCACAATCTTGCCATCGAACACGTCGTCTTTGAGAAAAGGCGCAAAAAACTGCTTTAGTGTCTCATCCAAGTCGGGCGCCCCTAGTGCTTTGATTTTTCGATGACCGAAGGGAAGTTCAACGCCGAATGCTGGGAAAGAAGTCCGAAAGTATTTTGCGGTGGCGCCTTTCTTTTCCTCCTCTCTGACGATTTTTAAGACACCAGCTTCAGTTAGTTTTCGGATGTGATAGTAGATCTTCTGTTCGTGAACGCCTAATTTCTTGGCGATTTCCATCGGGTACATTTCACCCTCGCCGAGCAGCGTGAGAATTTGCCAGCTTAGCTTGTTCAAAACAGCCTTCAACCGTTCAGGGCGGTCAAATAAGGCGATGTCTTTCACTTCGTAGCGGTTGAGTTCGCCGCTGAGTAGAAGTTTTTTCTTCATGTTTGCTAGGTAATGAAATGTTTCCCTTAAAAACATTTTTTTAATGGTTCAGTTTCTCTATGCGTGTAACGTTCAAAATCCATTGAGAATTCCGTTTTAACAATATTACAGTTTTCTAAAAAATGCTTATACACTGCCATGCCTTTGATATGGCTGTTGATGAGAATTCAACTCAACCATGATGCTGCTGTGTTTAAGACTGGGGAGGACTAAGCGATGTGTGGAATATTCGGCGCCATTCTAAAGAACGGTGAAGCAGCCCCCATTATTCACGCCGCCCTCAAACGACTCGAGTATAGAGGCTACGACTCGGTGGGCGAAGCCACGGTTCAGGATGGTAAACTCTATATCAAAAAAGACGCAGGCAAGATAAACGATGTTCACGCGATGCTGAACCTAGACGACGTGCCGGGACAAGTGGGCGTCGGGCACACCCGATGGGCTACACACGGCGCGCCCTACAAGGTTAACGCACATCCGCACAACGACTGCAACGAAGGAATAGCGGTTGTGCACAACGGCATCATCGAAAACTTTGCTGACTTAAGGTTGGAATTGGAGAACAAGGGACACGTTTTCAAGTCAAAGACAGACACCGAGGTTATTCCACACCTGATTGAAGAAAAAATGAAAGAAGGCTTGTCCCTTACAGAGGCTGTACGAGAGGCTGCAAACCGTTTAGACGGCTCCTACGCAATCGCGGTTATTTCCACCAAAGAATCAGACAAGATCGTTTGCGCCCGAAGGGAAAGCCCGCTTGTAGTGGGCATTAATGAAGACGCTGTTTACTGCGCCTCAGATATCCCGGCTTTTCTGCCACTGACCAAGAAAGCCCTAATCATCGAAAACGGCGAACTTGTTGTTTTGAGCCAAAAGGGATACGAAATTCGAAAACTCGCCGATTGGACCGTTGTGCCCAGGCAACCCGAAATCATCGACTGGGACCCTGAGATGGCTGAGAAGCAAGGGTACCCACATTTTATGCTTAAAGAGATTCATGAACAGCCCCTAACGTTGAGGAACAGCCTACGCTTGCAAGACCAGTTCCTGGAATTGATGACCGAGTTTCTCGACCGTGCAGGCGAAGTGTTCCTCGTTGCGTGTGGCACTTCTTACCACGCATGTCTCGCCGCGTCTTACATGTTCTCTAAGCTGGCTTTTTTGGCTACCCATCCAATTATTGCTTCTGAGTTTGTGGAACAGCACGGTAGGTCAGTTAATATTGACAGCACCATTTTGTTTGTCAGCCAATCGGGCGAGACCGCTGACACGCTGGGCGCTCTTGACCATGCAAGGCTTAGGGCAGCAACGGTTCTGGGGTTAACTAACATTATTGGTTCCACCTTGACCCGTTTAGCCCGAGTGTACGTGTGTCAGCAGTCGGGACCGGAAATAGGTGTTGCGGCAACCAAAACCTTCACGTCTCAGCTTTCGGTGCTGGCTCAGTTGGCGCTGAGACTGGCCAAAAAGCGAGGAAAAATGTCACATGTGGAAATCGAATCCTTAGAAGACAAGCTGGAAGAGATGCCAAACATTGCTGAAACAATTCTAAGCACGCAAACGGACAAGATTAAACAGTTAGCCAAGAAATATCACAAGGCGCAGTGCTTTTTCTTTTTGGGAAGAGGGATAAGTTCGGCAACAGCCTTAGAGGGCAGACTCAAGCTGATGGAAATCGCATATGTGCCAGCCATAGCCTATCCAGCTGGAGAGAGCAAGCATGGACCCATCAGCCTCATTGAACCCGACTTCCCTGTGATCTTCATCTGTCCAAAAGATGACACCCACAGAACCGTTGTAAGTAATATAATGGAGATGAAGGCGAGAGGCGCATCCATCATCGTTCTTTGTGAAGAAGGAGACGAGGAAATCAAACGCCTCGCCGACGACTTCATAGAAATCCCTAAGGGTGTGCCCGAAATCCTATCGTCCATACTTTATGTTATTCCGCTTCAACTCCTCGCCTACTACATGGCTCTCGAACGAGGACACAACCCGGACATGCCACGAAACCTAGCCAAATCAGTGACAGTAAAATAGATCAGAACAAGGCAATAATGCTGACGTGTTAGCAAGCCTTAAACACTCATCTTGATTAGGTTTTTCTGAGGAATAAACCCTCATGGAAAAGGCTGAATGGGAGCGACTCATCCAAAACCTAATCGTTGAAGGCATACTCCGTTGGCCCAGTGTTATACGTGCAATGCGCTTGGTGTCGCGCGAACCCTTCCTTCCCGAGAGATTAAAAGGGTATTACGCTGTCGACACGCCTCTTCCGATTGGTTGGGGGCAGACGGCTTCAGCGCCACACGACTAGACAACGCCGAGTCTAGCCGGGCGAAACATGGTTTCAATAATGAACGAAGCCCTCGAGTTGGAAGTGGGTCACAAGGTCTTAGAAGTAGGCGCAGGCTCAGGCTGGCACGCATCAACAATAGCCGAGATTGTGGCGCCTTCCAACGCTCCTAAAGAACAATGGGGACACGTCTACACAGTGGAAATAATCCGTGAACTAGCCGACTTCGCAAGAGCCAACATAGAGAGAGTGGGTTACGGCGACCGCGTCACAGTCATCAACAGCGACGGCTCAGAAGGCTATGCCCCAGAAGCACCTTACGACCGAATTTTGGTCACAGCCGCGGCGCCCGACGTTCCAAAGCCTCTGACAGAACAGTTGAAGACTAGTGGAGTCTTGGTCATTCCTGTTGGAGGCACGTATCTTTATCAGACTTTAGTGCGTGTTCGAAAGAAGGATTCGAGACTGGTTGAAGAGAACCTGGGCGGTGTTGCCTTCGTTCCCCTAACCGGGAAGTATGGACACAGAACCTGATTCTATGTTTAAAGGTGAAATATGAGCGTGTATGACGTTATAATTCTGGGCGCTGGTCCTGCAGGCTTGGCGGCTGGGATTCATTCCGCTCTTTTTGGTCTAAAGACGCTTGTTTTAGAGGCGGATGAGAAGGCTGGAGGAATAGCTCTCAGAGCCCGTGGCGTTGACAATTATCTAGGGTTCGTGAGGAAGGTCTCTGGTCTCAGGCTTATGGAGAAGATGGTCAGCCAAGCCGAAAAGGCGGGAGTTGAACTTCACACCTCTGAGGAAGCAACTAGACTTTCTTTCACACGAAAAGGAAAGATTGTTGAGACCAAGAAATCCTCGTACGAGTCTAGGGCTCTCATCCTTGCAACCGGAGATGGAATGAAAGGCTTAGGAATGAAGTGGGAGACATGGATTGGCGGAGGAGTCGCCTACTGCGCTCAATGTGCCGAGCCTTTTTTCGGACGAAGAGACATAATTGTTGTGGGCAGTGTCACCGAGGCTATTGAGGAAGCCGTGCGCTTAGCAAAGGTTGCGGCATCTGTGCGTCTGGTCAATCATGCAAATAATATCTTAGTTGATGAACCATCAAGGAAGCAACTGGAGAAAAAGGGAGTCCATCTTATAGAAGATTTTGTCGGAGAAGAGATTAAGGGCGAACCGCCTTTCAAGCGTCTACTGGTTCGTCGTCAAAACGGCACAATGACAAAAACATTGAAAACAAACATCATTTTTGTGGTCGCAGGCATCAAGCCATTTGTTTCAGTTTTACGTAAGGCAGGAATCGCAACTCATAGGCAGGGATGCGCGGTTGTCGATGAATTTGGGAGAACAAACATCGAAGGAGTATTTGCGGCAGGCGGTTGCGCTTCAACAGTCAAGGACATCATACCTGCTTGTGTAGGGGATGGCACCAAGGTGGCAACTTGCGTGCGTTTGTATCTAAAATATGGGATTCATTTGTCCTAAAAACCCTTAACAGAAAAGTATGGGCACCCCTTGTAATTGATCATGCCTTGCCGAACCATTGTTCCAGTGTTGTTGCACCCTTGGTTTTCTTTATGCCAGTGCTCATCTTCTCCAACGCCTTTCTGACTCGGTCTTCGTCGAAGTCTCGTTCACCGCACATGAATTCAATCACGCCGTCGATGTCTGGTTCGCCCCAAAACAGCCGATAGTTGTCGGTGACTTTGGGGTGCAGGAAGATTTCCCGTATGCGTTGGGGATCAAAAGGAAACTCCGCTTCTTTCAGGGTAGGCAACACTTTTTCAATGGTCACGTGTTCTCTGATTAATTGCAGCGCCGTTTTTGGTCCAATGCCCTTCACACCGTCAGGATTAAAGTCAGTGCCCACGAGTATGCCGATATCGATGAGTTGCTCATGTGTTATACCCAGTTCACCCAAGACTTTGTTGAGCTCAACTACCTCGGGCACAACCTCCACGTAAACGTTTTTTCTCGGCAGTTTCCTCCGTCCGCTTATAGTCAGGTTGCGGATAAGCAGAGGCGCGCCAAACAAGATGCTGTCATAGTCTTGGCTGGCGCAGAAATCCGTGTCGCCTTTTTTTGCTAGGTGAGCGGCTTGGGCTTCGCCTTCGCTTGGCGCCTGAATCCATGGGATACCTAAGAGTTTGAGGAGGCGTTTGGCGTCGTCTGCCATGTAATCCTTCAATCGTGAGGTCATCTGCGCGTACATGCGAGCCTCTTCAACCCTGCCCTCCTGCAACGCTTTCTCATATTTGACTAAGGCATCTTCCTTAACTCGGGTTCTGCGCTTGATCTCCACCTCTTTGAGTGTGGGTGGCACACCATCGAACACGTAGACCACTTTGATGCCCATTTCAACGAGGTTGGAAGTACGATACAACAAACCGCTCAAATGGCTCGTGATTCTCCCCGTTCGGTCCTTAAGAGGCGTACCGTCGGGCTGACGAATAATAGCTAGAAACTGATACAAAGCGTTGTAGGCGTCAATCGCGATAGACTTGCCACTTAAGCTCGCAAGGTCGACGGTTGTTTTAGGGACCAAATCACGTAAGTTGACGCCCAAAAACACTCACACTAATTCTACAACACTGTGTGTATTTATTTAAAGAATTTGATGCTGAATCTCAATCATAGCACATATAAGCAAGCCTGTCATAAGATATGCAAACTCACCATGAGGCGCAGACGAACATGAGTGAAAAAACCGCCACAATCATAAGCATGCCTACGTGCACGTCGTGTCACAAGATAATTGCGCCTGGAGCGGATGCCACGAAGTTTTCATGCCCGAACTGTGGCGAAATCGTAATATGGCGTTGTAGCCGATGCCGCAAGTTTGGAAGACCGTACAAGTGTCCAAAATGCGGCTTTGAAGGACCGTAGATACATTTGGGGGACCCGCCTAGGCTTTATTTGCGTTTTCGGAACAGCTTGACGTCGTTGAAGTCAGTGACATATTCGAAGCCTGTTTCGACTAGTTTTCTGGCTTGTTCTATGGTTTTGGCTACGGCTGAGTGGTAGTCTTCGCCTTCAAACTGGATGAGTTGAGTGTAGATCAGTCTACTCTCTCAGCAAAGAAAAAATTGGGGATGCCTTAAGCCTAATTTTGGCTTTGGCATGCGACAGACAGCTACTGGATAACTAGTTTAGAAGTGAACTTGACTGCTCTCAGCGAATCTCTCGTTGGCGAAAGGTCTTCCGACATCTTAGCCAGCTTCTCAAGCTGATCCCTTGGTGCCTTGCTCTTTACGTAGTAAGTCGCTCGTATCTCTTGGTAGCCAGGCCTCACTTTCCCAGGCTCAGGCAATGCAAGCATACCCTGTAAGTCTATGTCTCCTTCTATGTCAACCGTGAGAGACTCGATGGGAACCCCCATATGAGCACCATAAATCGCAAACCCCGAAGCTATACAATGCCCAAGAGCAGCCAACAGCACTTCTACCGAGGTCGCCCCTTTGTTAGTCCCCAACAGTTCCGGGGGATGGTCTCCAGAGATGATGAATGGGCTGCGTCTACTGGACGTGTTCATAGCTCCACCCAGAGAAAAGTCCTTAATCACCGCTTCATTGTTGAAGCCGTTCTTCCACACAGTCTTGGCGAAAAACTTAGCCTGCGCCATCTGCGGCTGCTTTTTGACAGCGTCAACCATACCCTGAATCTGCTCCACTTCTATCCCGTTAACAGTTTTCTTTACGATTTGTTTTTCCAAAATCATCCACCTCCTTTTTCCTAATCACTACCTAAAACCTTACAAACTACGACACTTAACCAAGACGTCTACACTCGATTGCAAAACGAACAAAAAGTACACTTAAGCACAGAAACGTTTTTGACAGAATTTCAATAGAAAAAAGAGGGGTAGAGCATGTTTCACTTTGACTTTACTTTCTTTTGGGCTTTCTGTATGTAGTCTCCTATCTGACGTACCTCTTTCATGAAGGTATTCATGTCGTACTGCAGGGCATGGAGCATTGCACTCCATGTCGGTGTGTAGCTGGCGAGAAAGGCTACTTCCGCCATTTCCTTGTCCGTGGCACCACTCAACGTAGCCATCGCTGTGTGCATGAGAGCACAGTAGGGGCATTTGATGTTCGCCGCTACCGCCAACCCGATAAAATCTCTGTACTTGGCTGGAATCGCGGATTCTCCGCCTTGATACTTCTTCATCAGAGGCCAGTCCTGTATGAGCACGTCTTTTGGAATAGCCTTCATGAAGCCAGGCACGATACCGAAGGTCTTCTGGATATCCTTCAACGTATCTTCATATTGACCCATAATGTCCACCGTGCATCTATTGAAATCACTTAGATTATAAATTTAACGTAAATCTCCAAAAAGCACAAGCACAGTAAGAAGAAACAAAACAAACACCAAAACATAGAATTTCTATGCGCACACACAAAAAGACAAAGCTTGTGCATCCACGTCGTTGAACTAAAGAAGTAAGCCCAAAGGAGTCACTACAGCGAAGCTAGAAAAATATAAAAGTGCAGAAGAGCAAGCACCTAACAGAACAGATTTACCGACCTTAGAGGGGAGGTGAGAACCGTTGATTTTCATAAATCTTGGCAGATTCAGGAAGAAACCTGAAAAGGAGTCAGCTGGTGACACCGCCAAAATGGTGGCAGATTTCAAGAAGAAGGGAATAAAGGTCCTTAGCTGGTATTGGACACTGGGGCGCTACGATACAGTCTTTATATTTGAAGCGGCAAGTGAAAAAGAAGCGATGAAAATGTCTACTGATATTGCGGAGTGGGTAGCCACAGAAACCCTCGTAGCCATACCGAGACAAGATGCAGTGAACCTCCTATGAGATGTTAGTTGACGTTGAAGAGTGCAGAATAATGAAAGAAGAAATCTGCGAATGCGGTCACTCAAGAAACGAGCATGCTTTCTTTATAGACCGTTTGGATAGGAAAATGAATAGACCTTTATAGGCAATTGGTAGCTAAAGGTCTAGGAAAATGTCTCAGATGTCGTGTGTGTGCATAGAATTTCTATCCCAAACCCATATGAAAAAACAGAAAAAAAAAGAAATGCGGGATTGCACAAGGTTTATTATTGACTATGCTGGAGATACCGCCACTATGAGGCTCCAATGCGGCTTTGAGGGACCGTAGGGACATTTGGGGGTCTGTCGTCATTTTCGTTTCCGAAACAGCAAAACCCTTGGGTGGAAAAATATGCGCGTGTGCAATGTTTGCCTAGCCAAGCAGTAAGGTGGCTAGAACCAAATAGATGACTATGCTGATCGCATCTGAAACAACTGTGGCAAAAGGACCACTTCCCAGAGCAGGGTCCAATTTCATCTTGTTTAATGTAAAAACTATCGAAAGAGCTGAAGATGTGGAGAATAAGAAAGTTATGATCATGGATAGGGCGATAATAAATCCTACAAATGGTTGCCCCCAGAAAACTGAAACTATTGAGAAAACTACTCCGCCAATCAGCAAGCTGATCATGAAGTAAGTTGATAATTGTCTCAGAAAATATAACCTAAACCTAATTTCTTTTCCTAAAAATGCTATGTCTCGAACAAAAAGAGTTGTGGTTTGTTCTCCAATAGCAGCACTCATATAGACAATTGTGGGAATAAAAGACGCGAGTATAAGAACCTCTTCCAAAGTTGCTTGGAAAGCACTGATGAAGCCAGCGGTTAGAATTATTCCAAAAAGACCGAACAAAAGCCACGGGATGCGGTGTTTAATTCTCTCGAGAAAAGACTCAGCCATCGTGTTCTCGAACTCGAGGTGGGATTTATGTATTCCTGCAAAATGAAATATATCGTCCAACAATGCTCTGTTTAGGATTGATAACATTCTGTCTGACGGAACAACGCCCAGAAGTTTTCTGTTCTTGACAACTGGAACCGCTTTTATGTTGTGTCTTAAACCTATGTCGGCAACCTTCTCCTCATCAGTTTCTGGGCTGACGGTGATCAGATTTCTTCTCATAATTCTTCCCAGTTCGGTTTCCTTAGAGTGAATGAATATTTCCCTTATGGATATAACCCCAATTAATCTTTCATTTTCGTCTACTACATAGATGTAGTTGATAGTCTTTAAACG
>Ga0315314_1003088_pt1 | contig 13305 bp, 17 predicted proteins | sample TDP9_MG_FD_203631 | JGI IMG/M metagenome (GOLD analysis project Ga0315314, IMG submission 203631) | Freshwater sediment microbial communities from Lake Towuti, South Sulawesi, Indonesia - TDP9 | ecosystem: Environmental > Aquatic > Freshwater > Lake > Sediment | place: Indonesia: South Sulawesi...
TGAAGTGAACTCATTAAAGGTAATAATTAGTATGCGCAAAGAGTATTTAGTTTTAACTGGGAGGCCCAATGCAGGTAAAAGTAGTGGTAATGGACTAAACAACACTCATTCTACTCTTTGAGTTATTGTATCTATTTTACTTGAACAACAAGGACAGTTAAATCTATGATCAGTTCCATGGTAACAGAAAGTTGTTTTACAATTATTGCACTGAACCTTAGGTGTCTTTGTATCATTTTCATAGGTTGTAGGTGATGTGATTATCTGCTTCGTAACAGTTGAGTAGTGTTCCTTAAAAATACGTCCATATTCTTTAGACCACCATCTCTCATCTTTCTTCTCCAAATGTATTGAGTATGGTATGTAGTGATCAAGGTATGGGACTGGAAAGTTGATCGGCTCTTCTCTCCAAACATAAACTGGTTTCCGTGGTTCACACGCAGAGGCTACACCTATTTCATAAGAAACCCAATTTTGAGTTTCAGGATTCTTTAGATCAACAATATTCCTGGTTAATATCACCCAGAGAGCATCAGATTCTTTGATGTGACGGTTAATCCACTTCCAATTTGGTTCACCTTTTCTAGACCACCTCTCGTATTCCATGAAGACTGGCTTAACTCCCGTGTCATCAAAATAAGAACGATAAATATCAATCAACTCTTTATCTTTTGAACTATGTGAAACAAAGACTTGTCTCAACTTTTCATTATGTTTTTCTTTCATCACTAGCAATTGTCCAGTGTTAGAGTCAATGCTTACAGGCATCAATTTACGTGGTGCATCTGAACTCAAAGGACCAACCTCAACTTTTTTCCCTTCCAACTGTTCAATCTTGTCTACTAATGCGTTGACCATTGCGCTGTTATCGTAGTGTTGAACAGCTTTACCACAGACAGGACATCGAAAAATAAGTTCCACCGCATCCTCAAAGGTTACTCTGCTACATCCAGGCGTATTACAATAGTAGAAGTCATTTTTCTCCTCGTACTCTAGGCGAGTCTTCAGAATCTTGAGTATTCGCCTCTTCTGATTGTTGATAAACCCTTCAACCTGATCGGGTTGAACCCTCCATCGGAAGATAAACCACCCAGTATCCTTATCCCTAGAAATATCACATTGGATGATGGAATGGTTGTGGAGCTTAAACAGTATCTTGCGAATATCATTCAGCTTCATCTCGGTCTTTGGCAGCAGCTGGTCATCGGTGACTTCTCCCAGTTCCCTCAGCGCCATAACTACCTTAACGGCGTCTTCACCGCCAATTACGTTAGCAACTTTACTCAAGATATCGTCTGTTATCGCTGCCAAAGACTCAAAATCCTTCTTATACATAGCTAAAGATGAACTTAAATGTTCATTAAATTGGCCTAGGGTAGCCGAAACTTCAAGTTACTCAAGTAACCCCAATAAAAATCGAATCATTAACCAACAAAATCGAATAAACAGAGTTCTCTGATTATCTCTTCATCGATCGGTTCTTTCCCCTCATTATCTCGCTTCGTAAAAAGTGTAGAGGAATCAATTAGTTCAGGGTAACGGAACAAGATATTAAATAGATTAAAGGATTTGAGTGACTATAAATGTAAAGCTGATAAATAGTATGGTAAGTTTCGTACCAGAAAAAGAAAAAAGGTTAGGGATTGATTATTTTACTTTACTTACTTCCACTATCTTTGCAATTGGTGCGTTCTTCTTTACTGAGGCTATCCCATCTTCGCAACCAGCCTTTTCCTTGTATCCTTCACTAGTAGCAATGATTTCATTGTTAGGTCCCTTCAGCCTCCACCTCCACTCCCCAGCCTTATCCTTATACACTTCAAAAACTGGTTCAGGCACGTTTCCCACCTCCTTTATACCTCAATTAAGATATTATTGAAATAGCTTTATAACAGTATAAGGGAATCAAGTGGTTTAAGATAACTGAACAGACTATAGAAGAGATTAAACTGAAGGAATTGAATGGATAATTGTCTTTACTGTGGCTCAAGCTATGTTAACCATCTTGGTTACTGTTTGATGTGTGGTTACCAGAATCTCTACGAGTGTCCTCATTGTGGTTCCACAGATATTCATAGTAAAGGGACAAAGAAAACAAGGCTTGGAAAAGCAGTTGAGTACAACTGTGTTGACTGTGGAAAATGGTTCACACGTTAGAAAACAGATCGCTGTGTTTAGTTGCTAAACTCCTATTCTAAATACCTGAAACTAAAAAGAATCTACGATAAGGCTAATCAAGTCTTGAATTAGAGTCTATAAGGTTAGTCAGCAACTGTATAGAGGCTTAATACGTTCGCACAAGTTATATAATTTACATGATCGAGTCTTCTTAAACAAAGTGAGTATATGAAAAGCCCTTGCATACATCATAAATGTATTCAGTGTTGTTTAGAGACTGAGATGCCTTTATTGAAGAAAGACATCGAACGGATAAAAAGATTGGGATTTGACTATGATTATTTTGTTGTCAATAGAGATGGTTGGTTGCAATTAAAGAATTACGATGGAAGATGTGTTTTTAATGATGGTAAACGATGCTCGATTTACGAAGATAGGCCAGAAGGATGTAAATTTTATCCCATAATCTATGATGAAGATAAAAATTGTGCTACATTAGATGAAGATTGTCCGCATAGAGATGATTTTAAAATTTCTAAAATCAATGTCGTGTTGTTAATATCTCTTGTCACAAGGCTTAAAGACGAAAGAAAGATTGAAAGAAATCTATGATAAAGCAAATCTTAATGTTCTATCTTAAATTGGATATTTGATCAATTGGCCTTTTTAAAGCTGGTTTGTGACTGACATTATGCTTTTTCTTCCAAGCCTTAATTGAGGCTCGTCCACGAATCTAGAAACGTTACAATTCTTAATTTCAATCTCGTCTCCGATATGAACTGTTTCTATCTGATCATTCCATAAACCAAGCCTTATCAATCCAGTTTCATCAGCTAGTTTTACATTAGAAACAGAAGCCTCTGATTCCCACCTAGTAAAAACATGTCTTGTTGGAGGGATCTCAACGATTTTTGCTAGTAGATTTATTCCTTTCATGCCAAATCTTAATTCGCCAATCTTCTTTACTTTTTCAGGCATCGGAATTTTTTTATGTAGTCCCTAGCATCTGGATTTCTTATCGTCTCCAGATTTACAGGGGACTGCCAGACCACTTTCTCTTCTTTGGTTATGAGAAATGTAGCAGAATTATGATTCACCTCTCTACAAGAGATATCTAAACTTCCACAGTGAGAAATCTTGTTTTTCCATGCCTCAAAAAAGGCGTCTATTAATTGTTTTAGATCCAAATCATGCTTACTTGCTATCAAAACCATTGAATTAAGGTTAGCATAATCTAGGTTGGATCTGCCTCTAGGTCGACCTCTATATTCTTTATACACTCCTATTCTTGGTGCCAAAGGTTTCTAGGTTCCCAAAAAGATCAGAAATAGCTTTTTCGTAGCCATTGTTCCTCAACCTATCGGCCTGGTTTCGTTGATAACGGTGTGTTAGGTCTCCTCGCTTGTCTGTCTGGAAGTCCCAGGGAGAGACGATAACGATATCATTAATCCTTATCCATGCTCGCCGCTTCATCTTACCTCTAATCCTACATAATCGTGTAAACCCATCTTGACATCTGACCATGATCCTATCATTTCCCAGCAACTTTTCAGCTATACCCAACACTTCAAATTCTTCATCAGGCATTCTAGGCTTAATCTCAGACTCACTTACCACCTTTCTTTTACCCAAACAACTACCTCAATATCAAAAAGCATTCAAATATCCGTTGAAAAATTTCAACAGAAAAATGAAATTTCCAATCAATAGTATGGGTACCACTCCTTATAAATAGTTCTAAATGATCTAGAAATGAGTTTAAAATTTATCAAGTAGAACATATTTACCATAAATGGAATAATGAGATTTGAATGAGTGATAAGAGATATTTGGTAGGGAAAAAAGGAAGTCAAAAATCTAAAAAGAAACGTCTAAAGAAAAGACGCTTCTAAACTATGAAAATCTTTTCCTAACACTATTGTTCTTGGTCTTCAGGATTATGCCATGTTTAACCCTGTCTTTCAATAGTGGACTTAGGCTGGTTTCTAATTGGATTGGCAATGGCTTATCCTATGAGCTATAGGAAGCTGATGGATGAAGAAGAGTGGTAACAGTAGCTAGCTAACACAATAAGCCTATTCAAAGTTTATCTTGTAAGATTCTGGGTTTCTTTCAATGATATCTATTATTTGTAATCGCATTCTTAGAACCTCTTTCATAGTCTCATAATTAGCCTGTATGCTGTGATTAATTCTCCATTTCTTATGAGCTTCGTCCTTCATCATAGCTAGGTGTTGAGCCAATCCAAGGAGTGATTCGAAATATCGATTTGGTGGCTTTTCACCGCAACGCTTATCTAGTCTTAGCAATTTTTCCTAGAGAGAGCGTGTATAATTTGAGTGAAGACGCAATTGAAGGCAGTCGGCCTCAACCTGTTAATGTTAAGATCGGCGAATTGACCCCAAATTCCAAAGCGGTAAACGTAACTGCAAAGGTCGTGTCTAAGAGTGAAGTGCGAAGCACCACAAGCGGGCGTGATTATACGACGCATAGAGTTGCAGACGCATTGGTCGGGGACGAAACCGGTTGTATTTACTTGAACCTTTGGGACGACAACATCGAAAAAGTCAAAGAAGGCGACACCCTTAACATCAAGAACGGCTACATAAACCTGCTCAGAGGCAACATGCGGCTGAACATAGGCCGGTACGGAAGCTTCGACATCGTCACAGAATCCAAAATAAAAGAAGTAAACACTGAAAACAACCTCAGCAGCAAACAGTATGAACAGGAAAGGCGCTTCGAAAGATACGGTGGAGGTAGCTACGGCGGTTACGGAGGCGGGAGACGCGGATATGGCGATAGACGAAGGGGCGACTATCAGAGAAGAAGGTACTGAAAATACAACAAAGTCTTTGGCATATGTTGGCATTGATATTCGTATGTCAAAATGTCAAGAAGAAATAAGTATTTAGAAGTAAAACGGATATATGGCCTATAAGGACGAAACGTCTCAATATCAGATATAATCAATTCATTCATCTTTAATCAGTTAAAGATGACATCTATGTCATCTCCAGAGGACATCTATGGCAACGCTGGCTTCAGTCCTATCTTAATTGGTTGTTGTCAATTCGCCTGTCTTCAGCTAGTTTATGACTGACATTGCGCTGTTTTTTCCAAGTCTTAGTTGACGTTTGTTTGCGAATCTGGCTACGTAGCAATTCTTGATTTCTACTTTGTCTCCGATGTGAACCGTATCAATCTGGTTATTCCATAAACTAATCATTATCGACCCAGTTTCATCAGCCAGTTTTACATTAGAGACAAAAGCCTCTGAACCCGACCAAGTATAAACATGACTCGCTGGGGGAATCTCGACGATTCTTGCTGAAACTTTAACGCCTTTCATGCCAAATTTTAATTCACTAATCCTCAAGTTCTTACATGACACGCCATTCTTCTTTACATTTTCAGGTATTGGAATTCTTGTTATGGAATCCCTAACATACGGGTTTCTTAAACTCTCCAGACTAACTGGAAACTGCCATATTACTCTCTCTCCTTCGGTTACTAGGAATGTGGCAATCCTGATTTACCTTTCTACAAGAGATGTATAAACTCCCGCAGTGAGAATGCTCGTTCTCCGATGCTTCAAAAAAGGCGTCTACTAATCGTTTTGGGTCCAGATCATGTTTACATGCGATCAAAACCATTGATGACAAGTTAGTGTAATCTATGTTAGATCTACCACTAGGTCGGCCTCTATATTCTTCACGTAGTCCTATTCGGGGTGTCAAAGATAAGGCTCCTTGGAAAAAACTATTAAACATTCAAAGATCTGTTCGAAGCGCTTTCAACAGAAGAATGAAGTTTCCAATTTTACTATTTATGGAAGACACCTCTTATAAAATGTTCTAAACAATCAGTTTAATGATGATTTATCCTTAAGATAGTATGATATTGCGTTCCGCGGTAGAACACCTAGAACAGTATGGCTAGAGATAATGTTAGCGTCTTGCCCTCTTCTCATTTGAACTCGGATAAAAGGGGTCGATGTGCCGCTGGGAGGGGTATCCTATTCGCAAATGGAAGTTTACCCATGTTGAACAAGGAGAAGCCAATAAGCCTTTCCTCTTTCTCCTGCTGATCTGTCGGAAAAAACTAACCTCGAAGTATTGTATCCTCTTAGTTGCCAGAGTAGCTCTCCTCCCTTGTATGGACCATGTTCCGTCGTCTTGCCCATGGAGTGGCGAATGAGTTCGGTGAGTCGCTTCCTAAGTGTATGCTTCTCCGCGCCGCTTCCTGATGCTTTTCCGACGTAGAGAACCTCGACCCCCGGGACCCACTTCTTTTTCAATTTTTCCAGCGACCATGGCATGATGACGCTGCGGTTTCTGCGTACCTTGTCTGGGCCGATGAAGCTGGGTCTGTAAGTGGGTGAGCATACGACAGCGTAGACTCCTCGTTGACAAGTTCTTCAGATCCGGGTATGTTTTTCTGGAGTTCGCATATCGTTGTGAATCCGCTGAAGCCTTGAGCTATCAAGTCAGATTTCGTTAGAGAACTATGGTTATGATTCATGGCTGTCCATCCATATTAGACTTAATAGACTAAATTTGATAATTTCAAGATATTTAAGTAGGGTTGTCCGAGAAGATTTTTATCTCGATTAGTTATTTCATTACTAGTTATATCTAAAAAAGTGAACGAAATGGGTTATAGAGATAGGCGACGTAGGCGAAGTTTTGACCGCGCGCACGGTTCCAGAGGTAGGCAAGGTTTCGATCGCGGCTCCATAGAGATGCATAAAAGTGTTTGCGCTGACTGCGGTAAGGAATGTGAAGTTCCATTCCGGCCAACAGGAGATCGCCCTGTCTACTGCAAAGAGTGCTGGGCTAAGAGAAGACCGCCAAGAACAGAAGACCGCCGACGAAAAGAATATCCCCGAGAAAACCGTCAGAGAAGACCATCGACGGCTTCAGAAAATATTGATCTCCAAATTTTGGGTGAGTTAAAACGTATTCGGGAGGCTCTGGAGAAGGGGGCAGCTTAACTGAGAGGCGGAAACGATGTCGCATCAAGTTAATGAGGTTTCAAACCTGACAAAGTTTTGTGGGGATTTTAACAACTTAGATTTCAGTCTCTTGGATGACGGTTTAATGTGATTTGAAAGGGGTCCTATACCCTTTCGCTACTAGCCTTTCATGAATCGCGTTCTTTAAGTAACCTAACCCATCGCCAGTCTTTGCACTTACGGGGAATATGCAATTCTCAATCGGTAAATTATCACTGCTTCCAATCTGTTGCATGAACTCTTTTAGGCTGGCATTTATCTCTTCCTTGTTAGTCTTATCGATCTTATTAGCAGCCACTAATGGAAACTCACCTAATGCCTTGGTTAATAACCGTATCATCTCGACATCAACAGAAATGAAGTTCTTCGCACCTAAACGCCAAGTAACCTCTGAAAATGTTGATATGTCCAGAACATGCACAGCCAAGGCTATCCTCTGGGCGTTAGACTCCAGAAAATAGATTATTCGACGATTACTCTTATCCTGTAAACGTTCACTAGTCCTCATTATTCTGCCATATCCAGGCATATCCACAAGAATTAAGCCCTTACTCAGTGGATACTCGTGAATCCACCGTGTCGTTCCAGGGGTCTTACCTATTTTCACATCCAAACCAGTTACTTCTCTGATAATGCTACTCTTGCCTGCGTTAGGTCTTCCAGTGAATATTAAATATTTTTCTAACATTACCAATTACTACATGAAAGGTGTATTTTGAACTTATCCTATTTTTCAGTTCGCGCCGAGGTAGAACGCTTTTTGGTTTAAATGCTGTTTAAGCAGAAATTAGCGCGCGCTAGTGGTACAAATTCGCCCCGTAGGGCTCATGTCCCGGCAGCCACACCACTTTATCCCCTTCAAGTCCTTTGGCCATTGAGAGATAGGATTCACTTAATTTTTTAATTGCATACCTCTTGGCCCACTTGTTGACCAAATGTGAGAAGCAAAAAATTGGCTTAAATTAAGCAAATTTAAGATAAAGATAGAGCAATTTTTATAGTAATTTGATAAATTTAAACGAAAACTTTTATCTCCCCCCCGCTACCAACTCCTTTTTCCAAAATAGACTTAAATTGAGTTTATTTTAGGCTAATAGTTGAAAATCTAGTTTTTTAATTTTTCGTCTAGATTTCAAATTTCTCATAACGTTTGAACAACAATATCCAAAAAAGGTAATTGGCGTGCACTCAGCTGCGGAGTTAGCCAACTCGCATTAACGATCTAGATCTATACCGTTTTGAAAGGCCTATTCGAAGACTGTCAAAAGCCAGGAAATGGGCACAAAAGTGCTATTTGGCTAGTAGCAACCCAGATAGAAAGGCGAGAAATGCCACCAGTTTGAATACATGGCCCAAGAAATTGTAGATGTCGTAGACATCTCGATAGAGCATGAAGCCGACTTCACTGAACGCGAATATAGCAACTCCTATCGTGAACATTAGGATCGTCCTATTCGCAGACTTCAGGTAGCTTCTTAGATAAAACAAAGCTGTTCCGGCGAGAGCAGCTGCCACAAAATCCTCCAGTCCAATCTTCAGCATCGTCAACCCCTTGCCTGGGATGAACATTGGTGGCAACACATCGATAAATTCCTTTACTGCATACGTGGATATGGTTGTCAGTAGGGTTACGGCGGCTATAGCTACCATAAGGACTTTAGCCCTTATCTTTAGCCCTATCTCTTTCTCAGGCAGAGTAGCACTTAAGAGGAGTAGCAGTGACCCGGAGATCCTGGCAGACAACCACATGTAAATTGCTTGGTTAGAGCCGGACTGGATGAATGGGTTGGATATTCCTGGGTAGGTTAAGGTGTGAATAGTATCAAGGGTTGCTTGAGCTAAAAAGGCGGTGCCCAACAGTAAAATGGTTGTACTTCCAGCCCTTCTATACCCTGAAAAGCTTACGTAGGCTATTGTTGCTGCTACGAGAACGGAGAATGCTTCCACAAACGTGTGAAAGACCAAGAATGAACTTGCGTTGAATATGATATATGGCGTTTCTAGAGCGAAGATTAGATAGATGGCGGCTGGGATCAGCGTTGCACAAGCTAGGTATGCTATCGCTCTCCGCTCAATACTTGGCGTGGCCGGGTGAAAGGTTGATGTGCCTCCTAAACATCTAGCGTCTCTAACGTTTCTTGAAGGCTTCCATGAACGCGTCCGTTATCGACTTCCTAGGAGATCCGCTCATAATCCCCTCATATTCAGAGAATGGTGCAGCTAACTTGATGCCCTTTGACGTGATCTCGAACTCTCTCAGCCTTTTGTCATGGTCGCTTCCTCTTATCTTCAATACGACTAGCGCCTTTCTTACAGATGATTTAATCTCCACATGTCTGAGAAGGATGACGCAGTCTACGAGGAAACTCATCCCGATGTCCGTTGCCGAGAAGAATTCGCCATTCATCTGCGTCGATTCCCATGTGACTAGTGAACTCAAGCCTTTAGTCTTCAAATACATGATCAGTCGATAAGCTTCCTTTCTCAGATCGTCCTTCTCAACGAACATTGCAAGGTGATTAAGTGGATCGACCACTATCCTGCGAGGCTGAACTCCCTTAATCGGTTCATCCAGTATGTGTTCTCCTTCACCGCTTTCCAGAAACAGACTCGGTGAGGTACATATCAGCCTCAACTTGTTCTCTGCCTCCATCTCGCGTAGATCCCAACCGAGATTTTTAGCGTCACGATAGATCTGATCAGGAAGCTGCTCAAAGGTTACGTAAATTCCTTTATCACCAAATTGGGTTATACCATTTACCAAATATTGCAGGGCAAGAATAGTCTTTCCTGTTCCAGCGCTTCCCGCCACCATCACGGCGTCTCCCTCCATGAATCCGCCGCCGAGCATCTTATCGAGCTCACCTATTCCAGTCTGGATACGCGCCATCTTCAAACACCCTTACCCATCTTTAAACTCCTGATGTGATTAGCAACAATTTCTTGAATCTCTTGGTCTCTTGCACGATTTAGAGAAATCGCTTCAGATTTACCAATTCGTTTCCTTCTGAGGATGCCTAGATCTACTAGGTCTTTCAGGTCTGTCTCTACTGCGCCTTGCGTTCTCCCTATTCTGCGTGCTACACCTTCAACAGTATCGACGAGCCCCGGATTCTTGTGGAACAGGACAAGCAGATCTCCCTTAATCTCTGATGAAAGTAGCCGATTCAGTATTTCCTTTCCAGTGCTCATCTGAGCTTAGCCTCCTTTTCAGAAGCCTCTTTCGCCTGTTCAACATTGTTCTCAAAGTCAAAGCCGCTTCGTTCCTCATAGGGTAGATTCAGTCTTTGGAATAGCTCTTTGATGATGATCTTTTCGAGAATTTCAGCTCCCTCCCCGAATATGGAAGATAGTTTGATGTGAAATTCCTTTGGGTTCTCAAGTTGAACTGGCTCGAGATGGAAGAGGATTGCTTTCACAGAAGGTTCGCCCAGAACGTTCTTTAGTACATCAAGGATAGACTCATGTAAGGTGTTAGAGAATTCAATAGTGTCTACCAACACTTTTGTATCCTCTCTATGTAAACGGAATTCACATAAATGATAGACTTTCAAGCATATAAGCATATCGAGTCTTCGTAAAGATTTTGAAAGGAATATTTGGCTCCTGAGCATAATAACAAATCTCACAGATACGTAATCTTCGCAGAAGTTGGACTGGTAAAAACCATTAAATGATTATTCTAATGAGTGTCCCAGCGAAGTTTATAAGAATAATCAAGGAAGGTTAATGCCCATATTCTTGTAGGAATTCTTTTGGAGAAACAATTTTGAACTCTTTTCTGACCTTAGGTCTCAGTAAATGTTTTTCGTCACACGTTATCATTGTGTCGGCCTTCTCTAAGATTGCCGCGGCCACGTGGTGAGAATCAGCAGCATATAGATTAAGTCTGAGAACTAGTTCCTTTGCCCTAGATATCCATGCCGATTTAATTGGAATGAAGACTATAGAGAGACTGAGATCATCAAGATCTTCATTAGTCCTCTTATGAATTCTAGCTGACTCCATTCTGAGGATATCAAAATTCCTTACCAAGTGTTCTCTCAAATATGGTGTCAATTTCCTTTGAGTATTTCTCATCCTTCTTGTAAAATGAAACGAGAGCAGTAGCATCTAGATAGATTATCAAGGAGCTTACTCTTCTTCATGCTCTTCAACGATGGCTTCCACAGCTGAGCCCTTACTCTCCTTAGTCGTCTTCTCAGCCAGCTCCCTCATCCTCGCTAACCTAAGCTCGACCATTTTTCTAGAAATATCTTTTATTAATGCCGTCTCCGTCTCACCCATCGTTCTTTCCCCACATTTTTCTTCCCTATTTTCACTATTAAAGATTTTTATAAGCATAATTAATCGAAGAGATGTTCGATATAGTTTTAACTAGAAGAATGTTATCGTCTTTTACGTTGTTAGTTCTAATTCAATTTCGACTCAGATCAAGCTGAGCTTGCATAGCGCTTAAAATCTTCTCAGAAACCTTATCATCGAAACATAGCATAATTTAAGCAAGATTAAGACAATTCTCGTAGTTCTCATGTGTTTTGGTTTCTTTGAGAGAAATTTTTACCAAAAAATAGAAGGAAACAGTATTCTCGATGCATGCGTCGAATCTCCTTCTGGCTACCAATACACATGTACCAGAATACCTCCCCATTTTTTAGATGGTGATTCTGATTTCTTAGGGAAGATTCCTACTGTTGGAATTTTTTTCCCAGAATACCAACTGTTGGAATTGTGATGGGTGATGAGGTCTTATATCTTTACTGAAAATGAGAGGGTCAGTACATAAATACACACCCATCTAACTTCGCTCTACCCTTATATTTCTTAATATATGGCATCTAGTAAGCTGATTTAGTTACGGTTCTATATCTTGAAACTGTTAAGTCCCTCTCTGATAGCTTTAAGCACCACATTCATATTTATCCACGAACACTTAGATTTGAATACCGTCAACATCCCAACAGTTAAACCTGTTTAGGATGACCGGCTGAAAACCTCGGAAGGCATAGGGGCGATGAACGACGTTAAGATGAAGGGATTCGCGGAACTCACGCGCATAGACGATGCGTTAAGGAAGTTCTTCAGCGAAGTAGATGTTGAGAGACTTCCCTCCGAAGATGTCTCGACGCTTGACTGTCTAGGCCGAGTGCTGGCTGAAGATGTTCTAGCGCCCCTCGATGTGCCGAACTTCAACAGAGCAGCAGTCGACGGATACGCGGTAAGGGCTGAGGATACCTTCGGGGCGTCTCCGACGAGCCCCCTAGTCTTCGATGTCATCGCATCTTCTGAGATAGGCGTCTCCTCCAAGGTTTCCGTAAATAGTCAGCAAGCCGTCAGAATCGCCACTGGAGCGCCTCTCCCAGAAGGCGCAGACTCAGTCGTAATGGTTGAACACGCCGAGAAGATAAGCGAAGACAAGATCGAGGTGTACCGCTCCGTATCTCCTGGAGAAAACGTTTCCGCGAGGGGTGAAGACGTCAAGAAGGGGGAGAAAATCCTCTCAGAGGGGTTGATTCTTCAACCTCAAGACCTCGGAATACTCGCAGCTTTAGGTATGGGAAGGGTTAAGGTCGTGAGAAGACCTGTGGTAGCGGTCTTCTCGACAGGAAACGAGTTGATCGAGCTTGGAGATGGAGTTGAGATCGGCAAGGTATTCGACTCAAACAGACCAGCGATCATGGCGATGGTTAAGAGTCTCGGAGGCGAACCCCTAGACCTCGGAATAGTGCGCGACGATCTCGAGACCATCAAGGCGAAATTGGTAGAGGGTTTGACTGCCGATATGATAGCTGTCAGCGGTGCGACATCTGTGGGAGAGAAGGACCTTCTGCCAGAGGCCGTGAACTCCCTCGGCAAACCAGGGGTGATCGTTCACGGCATATCCATGAGGCCTGGCAGACCCACAGCGCTAGCTGCCGTTGATGGCAAACCGATAATCCTCCTACCGGGCTTCCCAGTGGCAGCCATGATCGCCTTCGACGTATTCGTTAAACCCGTCATTCTTGAAATGCTTGGAATCTCCCCTGAACAGGTGGGGAGACAAACTATCCGTGCCCGCCTCTCTAGGAGGATCCCCTCAAGTCTCGGCAACATGACCTTCGTACGAGTCTCCGTAAAGAAGGTGGAGGGGAAATATGTCGCCGAACCGTTAAGAACCTCGGGTTCGGGGG
>Ga0315314_1003090_pt1 | contig 13300 bp, 21 predicted proteins | sample TDP9_MG_FD_203631 | JGI IMG/M metagenome (GOLD analysis project Ga0315314, IMG submission 203631) | Freshwater sediment microbial communities from Lake Towuti, South Sulawesi, Indonesia - TDP9 | ecosystem: Environmental > Aquatic > Freshwater > Lake > Sediment | place: Indonesia: South Sulawesi...
AAAGAAAAGCTTAGCATGGGTAAGATAAGCGAGAAGATGGGTAGGAGCCCGGCCACGGTTCTCAAGCACATCAACAATCATAACGAGGCGATAGAGAGAAGCGGCTTCTGTCCAAGATGCAAGAAGATAAACAGCATTTACTTCATTCAGAGGGCGGTGAAATCGTGAAGCCTGGATGGTGGAACCGGCTAGTCTATCCAGACCACGTATATCAGAAAGCTAGCGTGGGGGTGGAGGTTGGCGAGTTTAAAGGCTTCTGTGGCTGGGAGACGTTGGTGTGGCTGATCAAGGCTTGCGACTTAACCCTATACCGAAAGGACCAAGAATATTTGAGGGAAAGAGACAAGGCGTTAGTTAGCGCGCTTTTCGAGTGCGGAGGCCGAGCCTTAGAAACGCTTCATCTTAGAAAGAGCAACTTCCAGATCCAGCAAGACAAAATCTTGGCTGTGGATGTCCCCGTCTTGAAAAGGTATAAGAAGGTGAGAAGCTGGGTGGAGAGGGTTAAGGAGCTTCCGAAGGGCTCACGTGGAAAGCTTTTCAAGAACTATGACGAGAAGCGCCGGTGTTGGTGGCGAACCCGCTGGGAAACAGAGCCAGTGTTTGCCAAGCGTAAACCCTTCCCCATTTGGCTCCGTGAACCTCTCGCCTCAATATTGGTGAACTGGATAAAGCAAAGCGAGGACTACCTATTCACCCCAGGCAAACGAAGCAAGAAGCCTCATCTAGAATATTCTAGGGTCTACAAGATTTTGAAACAGGTGCAAAAAAACTTTAACAGCTTAGTGAATGAGGAAGCGATTCAAATGGAAAAGGTGAAGCTGTTTCCCCACATCTTCCGAGCGTGGCGAGCCTCCCAACTCCGTAAGGAATACAAATATAGGGAGTTCGAGTTGAAGCGGTTCTTCGCTTGGGTGGACAGCAAGATGCCGTTCCACTATGCGGCTCTAGGGGTTGAGGATCTAGAGACGGAATGGAAAGTAACGCCGGATATGGAAAAAGCCGAGGCCCTTCTGGATTAAGAACCATTATACCTCGCAAAAACTTTTTCATTCACCTCAATTAAAGAAAGGTTATGGTGATAATCTTTCTTAACCATTAAATGATGTTGGTTTTGTTCGCCTTCTCTTAGCTTCCTCTTTGGGGGGTAGGGATAGGAGTAGGGTGAATAAATGAATGAACGCTCCATAGGCGAAAATCAACCGTCTTTAAGGCTCTAGCATGTTCAAATTATATTAATCCCTTAAAGCCCCATTCACAGTGAATAATGAAGCGGCCAAACCGACAGTAACCTTGTGCCAAATTTGGAACAGGGTCCCCATTTATCAGAATCTAATAAATGGCTTGTCAACGAAGTAACAGGTTCTTTATATGTGGCTTGCTAGTGGTTTTCCTTCCAAAAGGCGATGAGTTCTCCAATAACCTCATCGAAGGATCTCTCACGGCCGTTTGCAGCTAGAAGCGAACCCTTTATCTTTTTGAGTTCAATATGAGTTTCTTGGGAAACCTGAATGGTCGTCATTTATAGTCACCACAAACATTATAGTAACCACAACGCTTATAAGCATTACCTACAATAACTATAATCGCTATAATTGGAGGTGGTTGAGTGCGAAAATATTATATGAGTTGTCCTGATTGCCGAACACGAATGCGTAGAACAGGCAAGAAAGTGCGAGAAACCAAATCGATAGAGGGCAATTGGATCTATGAAAGAGAATACGAATGCCCTAATTGCGGTAAAATATGGGCCTATAGCGAATACAGAAATCTCTTTACTCCAGGCCCTTTATAATGGAGTTGGTGGATGTGTGCGCGAAAACCGAAGGTGAGTTTGTAGAAAAGACAAACGAGAAGTGTCCCATTTGCGGCGTCGCAAACATAGCTCGCGTGGGCAAGCCTGAAGGGCCAGAAATGGAGGTGTGCTCCAACTGTGGAGTGTTGGTGGCGTTGCCTGTGAGGATACCTAGTGCTTTCATGGGTTTCCTGAAAGCCTACTTCGAGTTCTGTGGCTACAACAATAAGCCGGAAGAATACCATGCTGTCATGCTGAGTAAGCAAAGCGTGGATATTGTTCGAGGGGTTATAGATCAGATGGAGGAACGCGATAAGGCTGCCATAGTGGATAGACACGACCTGAGAAACATTTTCGAGAAAACAGATCCCGACTGGTTGAAGATCATCGACAAAGATTGCTGAGGTGGTGTATGTGAGCAACGAAAAGTTTGTGGAGTATAAAATCACCGCGAAGGTCCCTAAAAAACTCCATAGCCTACTTGAGAGAGTAAGCGAGTTCGTGGGCGTATCCATTGAAGAAATGCTCACGGAGGAATTGGATGATGTTTTGGAGGGCTTCGTCCAGTGTGGCTTCTATGATGCTTGGATGGAGATAGGGCTAAGGAATCGGGGGTTCGACTGTTAGGGAGGCTAAAGGGAAATGAGCGAGAAAGAGAGGGTGTGGCTTCCGAGGAAACTGGAAGGCTATCCAGCTGAGATGTTCAAATACGTTAAGCGCAGGCTTGGTTACACGGACAACTACACGGTTCTAATAGACCTAATTAATGAGCGATACGAAAGACTAAAGGAGAAGGAAGAAACATGAGTAAGCGAGAAGTTGATCTCTTAAACTATCACGCAACGCATTGTCCTTACTGCAAACAAGAAATCTTTATACCCATATACCGTCAGACGCCGGGAACCATTGAAGACGTGCGAAAGCGGACAAGGGAATTAGAAGAATTGTTAGAAAGAGAGAGGCGCGAAGCTAAAGAAAAGAAACCTTAACCCCTTTTTCCTTTGTGTGGTAAGAATATGACTGACCAAGACAATGACCCCCTCTATGGCCGTTACTTTGTTTTGCCTACACCACACGGCCTCATTGAAATAGCTGTTCGGATTGAGGCAAAAGACTTGAAAAGTGGCCTTATATGTCTCCTCTGCGTGGAACGGGATCTCCATCAAGGGAAACTGCGAGAAAACCCGGAAGAGTTCGAGACAGAGGAGGACCTAATGAAACACGTCGAGAAGGAACATCCCGACTTGGCCTATATATTGGCGTGCTTGACGCAGCTAGCTCCAAACCAAGCGAAAATGATCGTTTAAACCTCCTTTTCTTTTTGTTCATTTAAAGGGATAGAAAAGTCTTTTAAAAGAACAAAGGCATAATGATTTTTGGGCGTGAAGCTTGGGCCGCTATGGTGAGAAAGAGGTTCACGTGCTTAAACGGAAAATCCCTGGGTACAGGTGGCCGGAGCATGCGCCAAGCATCAAGTTGATATCCGGCAAGTATTCTCTTTCCGAAAACCCTGAGCCTCAAGTCTGGGCTTCACGTTGCTATGGCTGCAAACGCCGCGTGGACAGGCATCTGGGAAGATACCGCAGTTTTAAACGTGGCAAAAAACCTGTGTTGGTCACTCGCCACCACTCCGTGTCAGGCTTAGAAATGTGGTATTGTGAAGGCTGCGATGTCTTAATTAGGGTGAAGTCCCTCGAGTCCGCGCCGGTTCAATTTCCTCTTTGAACATTTTATCGAGTTCATCTTTTGGAGCAAACATAATTTTCTCATGGCGTTTTAGGGTTGGATATAGGTTCTCTAAATCCAATCCTACGACCAAAATTATTTTCTTCCCTTGAGTTTCTTTAAGGAATACTTCAATGTCATCGTAGCGATCGGACACACTTCTAAGTAGCAAGAGCATAATGTCATATAATCTTTGCCAAACTTCAGCATAAACGTCTTTTTTTGATACTTTCCCAAAAAGCGGGCTCCAACTTGAAACACCAATGGGTTTCAATTTTAAAGAGGAAAAAGGATTCAGACGTAAATTTGCCTCAAGGAAATCAAAGAAATGCTTAGTTAGAAGATCAGATTCCATTTCTAAATCTTTTGTGTTAATCGATGGATGACCAGCCTTTATGTATTCCTTAAACTTGGGAAAAAGTTCTCGTCGCCACTTTTTTGCTAGTTTTGAATCAAACGCCCCCGAGACACATGAATACCCAAACTTGTCTCGCCCTGGCCAATCCAATTTTAGGGAAAGTTGACTGATTTCCTCGAAAATTCTTTCCTTTCGAAACTGAGTTATCCCATCGGGAGCGATACTATAAATTTTTGACCTTCGGTCTTCAGGATTTATTTTTGTGGAAATCTTTTTGGGCTCTAAGCCTTTAAGCCTCTCGGTGAGAGTAGGCTCTGACAGTTTTGTTCTAGTCAATAATAACGTATAGGTCTTTGGTCCATCCAATAACGCTTTTAGAATTCGTGTTTCACTGTCTCTCTTCGCGTCTTGTGGTGTTTGCCTTTTTCTTCCTCTTGGCACTTTAAACCAACCTCTTGCAAAGGGTTTATTATGGTTACTTAATAAGCCTTAAGTTATTTATATGATTTTCGTGTGAAAATGATATCAACGTCGCGACCGACGTGGACGTGCAAGCGCAACGATCGCGGCGGGAACCAAGTTGGCCCATTCAAAGCGACGCCAACGATGCGGTGAGGCAGAAGCACGGGGCAAGGGTGGGTGGGTTAGAGAGACTAGCGACAAACCTTAAACAGGCGCACAACGCGCCGTCCCTCTATTTTTTCTACCGTCCTTTCAACCAGGCAACGCTCCGATGAAACTTGGACGAGGACGGTGACGGAGCGAACCAAAAAGGAGGAAAGAAACATGGTTGAATTCGATTTAAACGTCCACCCCAAGCAGGGAACCGCTTATCTCAAAAAGGAAATCCGCGAAACCTTGGGCCATGAATTGAAGGCGCGACTCAACTTCAAAGCCGGAGTCATCTACCCAAAAGGGACACCACCAAAAGTCGTACTAGAGTCACTGGACATCATCCGACGCGACTTTGAACACCAAATCAAACTCGAACAGGAGGTAGCTACATGAGCGAAGAAAAACTTTTAGAGGCCATCGTTGACTTTGCCAATGCTCTAGAAGTTGCCTGCGTTCAACTTAAGCAACATATCGGGGAGAGAGTTAGAGTTGGGGTTAGAGAAGAGACTTTTTACATCTTAAAGTGGGAGGCGCAGAAGGGTTCCAAAATAGGCGATTTCGAAGTCGCAACTAAGGCCAACAACCCAGAGGATAAGTGGGCTCACGCTCATAACATTCTCAAGGCAAGCAACGCAACTATTAGCAACCGTTATCATGGCCCCAACTATGTTTACGCGTACTGGTTATATCAAGAGGATAAAATCTACCGTCAAATCTTGAAAAAGTAGCTTGGAAAGAGGGTGGCCCCGGTCACGGATAAGGCTAGGAGAGTTGTTGCTTGGTGAATGGCGAGCGCACCCGGGGAGCCCTCCCAAAAACACGTCCGGAGATAACCATATTGTCAAGCAAAAAAGAAAAGGTTTGTGGAGACTGTGCAAAGCGTCTAACGCCTGAATGCCCACGCTGCGAATACAAAAACCATGAACTTAACCTTGCGGCTTGCTTGCCTACCGACAAAGCATGCGAAGAATTTTCAAGTTTCAAGCGTAAAAAGAGGACTAGCGCCAGTGACGAAGAAAAACTTAGTCAAGCTGATCGGCTTGTTATGCTCGCCTTGGAAGAGGCTCCAACTCTTTTCCACGACCAAACCAAAACCCCTTTCGCACGAATCAGACAAGAAGGTGTCTTAGTCACCTTGGCTATGCGAAGCAAACCCTTCAAGGCTTGGTTAGCAAACCTCTTGTGGCAAGAGGAAGGCAAGGCACCTAGCACGGAAGCGGTCTACGGTGCCCTCCGCGTCCTAGAAGGCATGGCCCTCTTCGATGGAAAAGAAGTTTGGTTGTACAACCGTGTAGCACCCGCCGCCGACGGCGTATGGATAGACATGTGCGACGAAAGGTGGCGAGCCATAAAGGTGACGGCTAACGGCTGGCACATCGTCGAGGATCCACCTATTCTGTTCCGGCGTTACAGCCATCAAAAGCCCTTAGTTGAACCTAAACAAGGCGGTGACCCTTTCCTATTTTTGGACTTCATCAACATCCCCGAAGAAGAAACTGACACGCGACTAGTTGTTTTGGTGGCTGTGATAAGCCATCTGATTCCCATGATTCCCCATGTGATCCTCACGGGCTATGGTATTCAAGGAAGCGGAAAAACCATGTTTTTTAAGCTTATCCGAAGCTTGATTGACCCCTCAGCCGTCGAAGTTTTGACACTGCCAAGAGATGAAAGGGAACGAGTGCAGCAGCTGGACCACCACTGGTGCGCTTTCTATGATAACGTGACTAGTCTCCCAAGCTGGATGAGTGACACACTTTGCCGAGCCGCCACCGGCGGCGGATTCACGAAACGAGAACTCTACACTGACGACGACGATGTGATCTATAGTTTCCGGCGATGTGTGGGATTGAATGGTATAAACATCGCTGCCCAGCGTGGTGATCTACTGGACCGTAGCCTATTAGTTGGGTTTCATGATATCCCAAAAAACAAGCGGCGAACTGAAGAACAGTTGTTGGCTGAGTTCGAAGAACACCGACCTGAAATTTTAGGAGGCTTCTTGGATGTTTTGGCGAAAGCCATTCAGCTTTATCCTTCCGTGAACACTCCAAAACTGTTCCGAATGGCTGACTTCACGCGGTGGGGTTGCGCCATCGCTATGGCTCTAGGTTATGAACAAGAAGAGTTCATAGGCGCTTATGAGTCTAAGGTGAAAACGCAAATTGAGGAGGCAGCTCACGCTAGTCCAGTGGCCACGGTGTTACTGGATTATATGGGAGGATTAGAAAAGTGGGAGGGAACACCAAGCGAGCTTTTCACGTTGCTTCTTAACCACGCTAAACAATTGGGTGTAAGCACTCATCAGAAGGCGTGGCCTAGGGCTCCACATGTTCTCGTTAGGTTGTTAAACGAACTTGTGCCATCCCTTAAATCCCTTGGCTGTGATGTGGCAACGGGGATTAAGTCAGGGTCCACAAGAAGAATAATGATACAAAGCGTCCCAAGCGTCCCAAGTGTCGAGCTAAAAGGGGAAAAAGAGGACGGTAGGGACGCTAGGGACGCTATTCCCTCTATTTCTTCTAGTTGCTTAACCTTTGATCAAATCCTTAGCGGTCCTCATGGCTTGACTGGTGAACTATGGCATAAGGGCCGTTGCGCCATCTGTGGCCAGGAAAAAACCATCGAGTGGCATGTCATAGACTTCAACCGTGAACGCCACGAAATTTGTGGAGACTGCGCTTGGCGCTATTCAGATTATCTGCAGAAAAAGGGTGAGGTTTGATGACCGCCATAAAGGCCAATTGTGACAATAAAGATGACCGTTGTAACAGCCATCCCCAATGTTTTGGCAAAATGCTTTCAGTCGGATTTTCCGACGATTGTGACGTTTGCAGTGAAAGGCTGAGTTGCTTAGATGAGACGAACAGGCGGCTCAAGCAAGAGGAGAAAGGACAATCCTTGGAAGTTTTTGAAGTCAAATACTGCCCAGCGGAAGGTGAATGTTCAGAATGAAGGCGAAAGAGAGAAACAAATTGGGTGTATCAAACAACGCGGAAATCAACGGGGTAGGTATACCTCAAATCCTAGCTGCCACTAAGGTTGAATCGTTGAATTGCGTTTTCACTTTAAAGCTGTGGCCGAGCGTTGCGAAGTACATAACGGAAGGCCCTGGACCCGAATTTGTAAGAGCCTCTATCATTGAAAAACTTGAAAGGCTTGTGGATCAACCTAAGCCAGCTCGTTGCTCTGAGTGTGCCAATTTAACCGACTATGAAGGAAAAGATTTCTGTCTTGTTGTTCTCGCTTTCGTCGGAGAGAAAACACTGTTGACTCAACCCTTTTCATGCGAATATTTCGCGCCTAAAAAGGAGAAGAAAAAATGAGTGAAAAACGCGTTGTCAAAGTCGAGTTTCTGGATCATAGCCAAGTTCAAGACATAAAGTTGGACGAGGTGAAGAAAGCGCAACCTATCCGCTGTCACGCTTACGGCGAGCTGCTGGTGGAAGCGCCCAGCTACATCATTGTTTTGTGCACTTATCAAGAGGAAGTTGAGGATTCGGAGCCCCAAAACTGTGCTATGCTCATCCTTAAGGGAGCCATCGTCAACATAACCGACTTAACCCCAAAAGAAGGTGAAAAACCATGAGTTGGGAAAGGTTTTTTGGCATTCACCCCGTGGCTCTAGCCCTCAACACCCTTCTAGCCGCTCTCTGCGGGCGAACCATCACAGATCCTAGCCTAAACCTAGCTGGCAAGGTCCTCCTCATTTCTTACTTGATCATAGTCTTCGTGTGCGCGGTTCTCTTTGAATTTCTGCGAACCAAGGAGGAGAAGTGAAGTGCTGAAAGCCTTAGTGATAGTTCCCAACGAAAAAGTTAGGGACCATCGCGCCCTAGTGAACATCGCCAGCGCGGAAGCCAAGAAAAGGGAGGGAACCCATCAAGACATCTCCATCAAAACCATCACGTTCATCCCTGAATGCGGCGTTTACGTGGCGCTCTACGAGTGGGAGCATATCAACTCTGATGTTAGAGCCCGGAAAGCGAGGTGAAAATGAGCGACTTAGTATATATCCGCTATAGAGACCATGTTCTATTCCGAAATGCAAATTCTAGCCTTTATCAACCGGCCATAAGGGAGTGTGTAGGTTGGATTGTCAAGGAAAATGATGAGGCAATCTGGATCCTCTGGGATAGAAGCGTGAGCGAGCTTCCCCATGAGAGGACCCAGCTAGAAGAATCCGGCTTAGTCATTTTGAAAAGCGAGATTTTGGAGATGAGGAAGCTTGTTTCTTCCTAAATTTGAGGTAAAGCTCAACATCTTGCTCAAGTTCCTTAAAGTGGGTGATTCTATGCCAAATTTTAGAGACTTCTACATCCCACGATCTAGCGCCTTCAAGAAATTCGTTGATGATTCCGCGTTCTCTATCCGTGAAAACGTATGTCCTCATAAGCCATCCCCATTCACTATTGTAGGGAAAGGCTTAAATACTTTTCTTCTCTATAATAGAGAACGCCGAGTAGGCGCTTCAGAGCGAGATGCGAAAAACTCGGCTAAAAGGAGAGAGAAACAGTGGAGCAACCCACCCTAGAAATACTGGGACGAAACCAAGAGACCTACACGATCCGAATAACCCACACAGCAAGAGGAAAACCGTTGTTAAAGCCGGTCACAGCGGAGATACCCCTACCGAAAGACAAGAGAACCGAGATATTTAACGGGTGGCTTTTAAGCGCCCTTTCACGCCAAAACACGCTGGTACCCTTTGCCTTTCAAAACCGAACCGTGCTTCAAATGGCTGATTACTACTTTTCAAGTCCAACTCCAAGCAAGCGCACCGTCTTCAACTATGTCTACGGGGTTTCAAGGGTTTGTCGCTGGCTAAACACCACCCCGGACGCTTGGCTTCAAGAATGCTGGTTGCCAAATGGCGACGTGAACAGCCAAGCCCTCTATGAACACGCTAGACTATTGAACGACTTCGCCATAGAGCTTAGAGACGCTAAACTGGCTGAAGGCCACATCATAACTTACGCTAAAGCCATCAAGGCCCTGCATGAAACCAACAATCTGCCCTTCAAATACCTTAGAAGGTTCTCCACAAAGGTGACGTATCGAGACCGTGCACCAACAGCCGACGAACTAATGCACCTAATAGATGTGGCCCCAATCCGAGAAAAGGTGATTTTGTCTTGGCTAGCGTTAGGAGGCTTCAGAATAGGAACCTTCAGCCTTCTAACCTATGGAGATGTGCGCGAGGACTTAGAAAAGGGCATAACACCGATTCACGTTCACGTTCCCATCGAAAAAACGAAAGGCCATTACCACGACTACGACACCTTTGTCGGCGCTGAAGGCGTAGAATACTTTAAGGCTTACCTAGCCATGCGGAGACAAGGAACCGAGGACACGCCTCCCGAAAAGGTCAGCGACGAATCGCCAATTATAAGGAACAACAACTATGCCGATGTGAGAGGTGTAACCCCTGGAGCCATCTACGATGTCTTACATAGGCTCTATCTTGCTAACGGCTTAACGGAAAAGGCTGGAGGCAAAATGTACAAGCTGAGAATCCACAGCATACGCAAATACTTCCGCACCCAAATGGCCGCTTTAGGTGTCCCCACAGACTACATCGAATACATGATGGGCCACACGATCTCAACCTACCACGACATTGAAATGAAAGGTGTAGAGTTCCTAAGAGGAATCTACATCGCAAGCGGCTTAAGCATCCGAAAGAAAACCACCTTCACAAAAATCGACGCCCTCAAAGAGATCATCCGCGCTTGGGGAATGAACCCTGAAGAATTGTTGACGAAAAGGGCCTTAGCCATGCCACACCGAACCATCGCAAACATAGGAGACCGCGAGCAAGAGGAAATACAAGAGCTAAGCAACGCCTTAAAAGACATCATGAGAAAAGAGATGCTGCCGGCCGACAACGGAACGGGACCACAATGAGAGAAATTCAAGAGCACACACCGACCCCAATTTGGAGGGACGGCAGGAGGGTTTCGGAGGTCATTAATTGAACTTCTCGGAGGTTGGGACCCCAAGATGCTGGCCGAAGACACCGACCTCACCTTCCGAGTCTATCTCGCCGGATATAAGGTTCGATACGTTAACGAAGCTGAATCTTACGAGGAAGCAGTGGAGGACTGGCAATCGTATTGGCGTCAGCGGTACCGATGGGCTCTAGGGCACATGCAGTGTGCCTTTAAACATCTAGGGCCGCTCATAAAGAGCAAGAACCTGCGGTTGAGGGAGAAAATTGACGGCCTCCTGCTACTTCACGTATATTTCGTCCCGGTTCTCATTGGATTAGCTTGGATACTAGGGGCAGTGTCATATTTCATTTACTCTCCCCGGTGGATCGCCTCTTTCTGTATTACCCTCTCCATTTTTGCTTATAGTGCTGTGGGGAATTTTGCTCCATTCTTCGAGATCGGCATAGGCGCTTACCTCGATCGACGAGTGAGAATATACTGGCTCATGCCGTTGCTACTTCCATCCTTCATCTACAACGTAATAATCTGCACCAAGGCCTTCCTCGACTTAAGCATCTCTAGAGCCACTGGAAACAAACAGCATCCATGGACAAAAACCCTTCACAATGGAAGAGGAAACAATTATATCCTCTAACCCTCGTTTGTATACTCCATACTTGCGAATCTTTTAGGTCTCCGGAAAAGCATGACGCCGTTTTTCTCAGTTATGTAGTCGAAGCCTGTTTTGAGGAGTTCTTTAGCTTCGTCTATAGTTAACGCTGTTTCCACGTCAAATTCTTCGTCTTTGAAGTGGACCAGTTGAGTGTGCCTCATGGTGTTTTGGATGTTTTGTGGCCTAAGAGTTTTTGGACGAGTATATCTTTCGGGTGTAGTGGTAAGTCATGGTTGCGCCCCAATCGCGGAACGTTGTGAGTGTTATGCTAAGAGGTCTGGGGTTTTATGGGTTTCGGGCAACTCTTTCTTTAATTGTGACCTAGCCGTGGTAGTCGTTCCAGTAGGCATAAAGGAAGTCAAGCCAACCTTGGGCTGCGAACTTTGTTGCCTCGTAAGGTATTAAGCCCCACATTCTGTGGTAAGACGACGGGAACCATATGCCCATCCCTCGAGCGCCCGTTGACTCCATTGGTTTGTTGTTTCCTAGGGCAACAATGGCTTGAGAAAGCGAATAGGACACAGCGTCGCCCGCAGACGTGATCGCTGGATCGGTTGTCATACGGGTTATGCTTTCCACAAAAATCGGCAAATCAATGTATAGGTCCCATCCGTATTCGCTCCATGGAAGCATTCCTGCGCCGCGAGCATTTGTTATCATCCCGCGGTTTGCCTCCATATTGCTCATGAGAGCCTTTGTCATCACAGAGAGGTCTGCTACCACCTCGTCAACTTTGGCAATGTCTATTGCTGAGAGGGTTCCTCCCATGACGCCTCCGTTGAAGTGAGGTCTCGGCTGGTAAAACTCCGCGTAATGGCGCACTATCACCTCAGCCAAGTCAAGCTCTGACATGGTCGGGTTCTGGTTCAACTCTTCTAGTATGGTGTCATAGGGATAGCCATAAAGCGGAACATAGTTTTCGCTTCCAACAAGGTAGTCAGTGTTCAAGCCGTATTGGTTGTACTCGTAAGCAACCTCAATCATAGCCATGAGACAAGCGTCAAACGCCAAGATATCGATGTGATGCTTCGAAAGAGCTGTCGCCACCTCTGGGTGAGTCAAATGATCTTCCGGGTGCTCATCCCAGCAGCATCCTGACACATCGTCTCCATGATCCCAGAGAACGAGGACATAATGCTCCGCTTTAAAGTTTCTGATCGTGAAACGCACAAAGGTCTTTAAGGTTTGGGGATCACCCATGTTAACTTCTACCCCATTCAGTGTGAATCCCTTAACTTCTTCAACATCGCCTTTAATCACCTTATACATGTACGCAGGCTTGTAGAGGCCGTCCCAAAGGACAACAACGTTTACTTTTTGGGTGGAACCAACCTCCTCCATCAACCCAAGACTGTAGAGTCCGTAGGGGTCCAGATTGTTGTCAGCATCCATGTAAACCATGAACGTCCAGCTTGCGACACTTTCAACCTTCGCTGCAAGCGACCCTTGAACGGTGAAAACCGCCAAAATCACAAAGCACAGTGCGTAAACTCCGATTTGTTTACTCATCTTCAAGGAATCTCTCCTCCCCTCTGCACCGAAAAATTTAGTGCTCCATTCATATAAAACCACCGATTAACCTGTGCACGTGTTGCAAAATTGCTGTAAAATTCTCTTAATAGTTAATTCTGGTATGAGAGTTTTCTTACTGAGTAGAAAAGCGGTTTTAAGATAGTAGCAATTAGCATAACCCCACCACTCGACTCAGCTGACCCAGACACGCCCCGATAGCGGTGCCAAATCCTGCTGGGCTTACTCACTTCATTATCGAAAACACAAGTCACAAACTTAAAATTGAAATTGTTGACTTTATGAATAGCAACTGAATGGCATAGTCATTCCCAAAAAAGAGGGATTTTGCGGGAGATATCACCACTGTTGTAGCAAACAGTTATATAAACGGCAATCAGAATAAGGCTAACTAGAAATAAATTGATTCCGATTCCGACTTCGACTCATTGGCTGTTTATCCTCTTAATCTTGGCATTGTGTGGATTCGTGATTGTCCTGTTTCTACCGGCTCTCTGGGAGCTTAAAAGACCAAGGGACCCGGGGCCTCGAAAAATCGAGGAAGCGGCTGTTGAAAAAGATGATTAGACGCGGTCCTCAGCTCCTTGCCAGTCGCACCTAACTGACAATTGAGTTTCCCCTTGCACGTGGACGTAACCTAAAAGGATTTAAGGGATCGTTTAAGGTCGCTGAAG
>Ga0315314_1003091_pt1 | contig 13294 bp, 16 predicted proteins | sample TDP9_MG_FD_203631 | JGI IMG/M metagenome (GOLD analysis project Ga0315314, IMG submission 203631) | Freshwater sediment microbial communities from Lake Towuti, South Sulawesi, Indonesia - TDP9 | ecosystem: Environmental > Aquatic > Freshwater > Lake > Sediment | place: Indonesia: South Sulawesi...
CTAACTTTGGTTCCGCATTTTTGGCAATATGGCATGAATTTCACCTTATTCTGTTTCGTTTATTTTATTGTAACGCTAACTATTTAAAACATTCACTTAAGCCACTAATAAAGAAATGTTATATGCTTATTATTCAAAATACTAATGGTTGAGTGAATGAGTTGAGCGTAAGTCCCAGATATAGAGAAGGTATCTTCAGCGCTATTTCTGCAGGGGTTTTCTTTATTTTGATCGGAGCGATTTTTGTAACCACACCTGATCTTCTTGGCAAGATCATAGACTTCTTTCGTGACTTCGATATCGTGCGTGTTCCCAAAATGGATATTTCTCTTCCCGCGCCAGCGTCTCCTAAGGATCATTCAGTGGTTTATTCAGCCGTAACACAATTCAGTTTTGTCTGGGGTCTTTTCCAGATCTTCATTTTAGCGCTCAGATTTGTTGCCCGTTCACCATTAAGCAAAAAAGCGGAAACCGTGTCAAACCTTGTTTTCTGGTTGGGAACTGGCTTTCTAACTAGCGCATTCCTTAACGAAACTACAACAAAGACAACATGGTTTGTATTCTGGACTGGAATAATAATGCTTATCGGCGTGTCGCTGATCATCAGAGCACTTATCCTAGCGATTCGAATGTACACCCTTCATTAAAAGACTGAAACCTGGGAAGAGCCCTGACTGTGTAGCTGATTTCAACCCGTGTTTTTAGTCCTTTTTCTTTCCGCAATAGGGACAATATTTAGCATTGGCAGGCAATTTCTGTCCACAATAAGAACAAAGCTTTGCGGTGGGTTTTGCTGCTTTTACGGACGCCAACGGAGAAGCACCTGTCGAGACAACCGTTGTTCCAGCGATACGGTCGGTTACTTTTTGATGTGGATCACCTGGGGTTGCTAAACCAATCACTGTATCTATGAGAACTAGAATCCAGTAAATCTTGCTGATGTTTCTAATGAAAGCCAAATTTAAAGGTGGCTTTTGTCCATCGAGTTTTGTGGTTTTTATGTTCATGATTCTCTTGCCAAACGTCGATCCATAATAGGTCTCAAGCAAAGTGAAGTATAAGATGCTGAGGATTCCTACAAAGAATAGGAACGAAAAAAGGTTAAGTACATACCAAGGCAAGCCAGTTGTCAATGCCATTATAATAAAAGGTATTGCTATGATACCTGCAACGATTAAAGTGCATGCACTCACAATTATGCTGTCGATAATGAAAGCCACGAGTCTCCTCATCCAGTGATCTTGAAGCTTAGAGTCGCTTCCGATTCTTTCAAAGCCTGTTGACATAGTTTTGCACGAACATATCCTTGTATAATCCCACGTATATATCGGTTCTGTTCCCTAAACAATGTAGAGAAAAACGGATGTCTTGTCCAACTTTAAGGGAAACTCGTTGATGCTTTTGTATCCACTTCGCCCAAAGCACCACTTAGAGGCGATGAATTTAAGGTTCCGAAAGAAGCCTAATTTAGGCTTTAACGTAAGGGTTGAGAATTTTTGCGTTAATAACGTAGGCAAAACTGGCTACTTTTCCTTATTTTTAATGTATGGTTTGTAAAGTTTGGTGATATTGGTGATTAATGTAAGAGAAGAATTTAGAAACATCACCGACATTAACCAGGACTCTGAATGGGAATGTTGGAACGCTGTTTGGATACAAAAGCATCAACGAGTTTCACCGCTTTAGCGTCCAAAACTATCCAGTTCCATCTTAAGTCTCTCCCTTTGTCTACGAATATGCCTTCTGCTGTATCCTATGTAGGGGTCTATAGTCTTCGCTGCTTTCCAACCGAACCAAGCCTTCATCTCCGGCAGCGTTGTTGTCGGATCTTCCAAGAACCTTGTCGCTCGGTTTAGTCGAAAGAAATGGGGATAGTAACGGTCTCCCATGGCGCGTTTCACGATGTTGATGGCTGTGCGAGGCGAGAAATTCCAGACTCGACCTTCCTTAGTCTGCTTGGCGTTCTTTATAATGAGGTCTACGTATGGAAGGTTAACCGGAACTTCTAATGGTTCTCTTTCACCGCCTTTCTTTGGTGTGGCGTCAACGATCAGCAAACCATCTTTGATTAGGAAATCTTCTTTTCTTCTTTCCAAGGCTTCAACTTTCCTTACTCCAAACCAATATAGAAAGGCTAAGAAAGACTTGTGGCTCAACATCCTGCCTTTAGCGAACTTTCCATTCTCCATAGCTTCTTTGAAGGTTTGAAAGTCTATGGGCGTCGTAACCTTTCCATACTTATACTTCGGCAACATTAACACCCCATTGGAAGGTATGTTGGGGGTTGCGTAAAACGTACTTTTTGCGCAAACTAATATCGTTTTATAACATTGTAAACTACACTTCCATATTTTTCCATAGCCAATTCAGAGAAATTGACATAATGAAAATGACAAAGATTAGACTCTTATTACTGAAAAATAATATTAAACCTGAGAATATGCGGGGGACAACGGTGAACAAAACTCGTGCTAAGAGTATTCAAAGGTGGCGCAGGAGAGGATTTTACAGCGAAACCGCTTTGGTTAAGAAACTTGAAAGGCATGGGTATAGGGCTGTTCGGGTGCCAGTCAGCAATCCGAGCCGTAATCCCTTACCAGACGTTATAGCCAGACGCGACAACCACGTTTATGCTTTTGAAGTGAAGGGCGCGGGCTATTACGCCTATTTCCCTAAAAGGCAAATCGAGAAGTTGTTTAGATTCCTAGACGAATTCATTCCTGTTGACCGTCAATATAAACACGCTGTTTTGGCTGCCCACTTTGGTAGGCAATGGATATTCCGGGAGATGAACTGGAAAGACTGGGAAGGAAGCAAACTCGCTGAGCAAGAGCGCATCTTGAAGAGGGAAAAGGGGAACTTCGATTTGAAAAGGAGTAAAAGAAAATGAGGGAAAAGGTGGTTCTCGCCTCATCTCTATGCAAGCAATACCAAATCGGCAACCTCACAATCGAAGCTCTAGAAAACCTAAATCTAGAAGTTGAGAAGAGCGAGTTTGTTTCCATTTACGGACCTTCGGGCGCCGGAAAAACAACCCTCCTAAACATCATTGGAGGTCTAGACAAACCAACAAGCGGGAAGGTGGTTGTTTTTGGGCATGATCTTGGAACCTACGAAGAGGATTTCCTAGCGACTTTCCGCTGTGCCTATGTTGGATTTGTTTTTCAATCCTACAACCTCATTTCAACTCTCACCGCCATCGAAAACGTGGCCTTTGCGGTGGAGTTGGCTGGCTGGCCTAGAGAGCGCATTGGGAAACGCTCAGAAAACTTGCTGAAGCTTGTCGGTCTAGAGCATCGAACCAATCACTTTCCCGCCCAACTCAGCGGAGGCGAACAACAGCGGGTTGCGTTTGCCCGGGCATTAGCCAACGATCCACCTCTTCTACTTGCAGACGAACCCACAGGAAACCTAGATGTGGAAACTGGTCTTGAAATTGTTCACATACTAGAGAAAATGAAGGCGAAGGGAAAAACAGTCATCGTTGCAACCCATGATGAAAAAATTTTGAATTTGTCAAACCGTACGTTGCGCCTACATGACGGGAGGATCATGGACACAGATGAGTGAAATCTCGTTTCCCATGAAGGACTTAACACGGAGAAAATTTCAAACAGGCTTAACCCTCCTCGGTTTAACCCTCTGTACCGCCGCCACGCTTTTCCTCGTCATTTTCGGAAACAGCCTAGGATTTGAGATAGCCTCCATCGCCGTGGGAGGAAAACTAACCAGCGGATTTTCCAACTTATTCTCACGCTTCATCCTCGTAGTAAGCCTTCTCAACATCTTTGCGGGAGCATTAGTAACATCTTTTCTTGTTTATGTAACAATGTCCGAGCGAGTGCGAGACATTGGAGTGATGAAGGCAGCTGGATGTCTAAGCGGTTCCATTTTTGGTTATTTCATCACAGAACTCTCCATCCTCGTTTTCTTAAGCTGCATAGCCGGAACAATTTTTGGAATCTTAACCTATTTCTTTTGCATCAACCTATTGAATGTCTTGGGCTTTACCTTCCCACAAGCCCTTAGCTTATGGACTATTCTCTGCATCTTTCTTGTCCTTGTTTTCGTTTCTCACATTTTCGGGGCTCTGCCCATAATGAAAGCGGCTAAAGTGAAGCCAGCAGAAGCATTGTCTCCTCTTTATTCGCTTGGAACAACCCTTGAGCTGGGAAGAACTGTTCCGTCAAAATTGGGTTTCACGTTCAAGGTAGCATATAGAAGTTTGGTTCGCAGGAAGTCTGCGACTCGTCAAGCAATAATTTGTCTTTCTGTGGTGTTAACTTTGACAACGCTAACGATTGCTGGAGGATTGATTGCCAACCAAACCACTACAAACTACGTTGAACGGGCTATTGGCAGAGACATCGTTCTTGTGGGTCACCCAAACCTTACTGGACGCTACGTGAACCTTCTTTCACAGTTTTTTGAGACCAAAGAACTGGACTCAATAAACTATCTTGACCCAGATTTCCTCATTTCAGAATTTTTGGTACATAGATTGAGTAATATTTCTGGAGTTCGCAAAGTTGATCCTCGTCTTGTTTTAGACGCGCCGGTTCTAGAAATGCCTGGAATTATTCCTGACCCCAATGATCCACTCCAACATATTATTATAGGTGACAGTCGATCCGATGAAGCTCTAATTTTGGGCGTGGAACCCGAGGAAGTCGTAAACGAGTGGCTAATCATGGGAAGAATCTTTGGCAAAGCTGATACAAAATCCACAATTATTGGCGACTCCTTGGCTTTGGAAATGTTTGATAATCCTGAAAACCAATCGATCAAGGTCTTTGGTGAGATTTTTGATATAGTTGGAGTGTGCTTGGACCCCCTCAACAATGGAAAGGTAGTGTACATGCCTCTTAACGCTTTATCCACGGCAGTTGGGCAACCCGGCTACAATCTTCTTTTTCTCAAGATTGACCCTTCTGAGCGTTTACAGGTTCTCGCCGAAATAGAAAACGAATTATCAGAGAAGAATCTGGAACTCGTAGAACTCAACGAAATTCTAGGTAAACATGTGAATTTTCTTAATCACCTTTGGTCTTTTGTCATGTTTTTGCCTCTCTTCTCGTTGGCAGCAGCCACCCTCTGTCTTCTCAGCTATCTGATGCTCTCTATTGCGGGTCAGCAACGTGAATTTGGCATCATGAGAGCCTTAGGCGCCAAACCCAGAAGTATCATGAAAATAATTTTTACGCAGGCCCTACTCATCACTCTAATTAGTGGAGCCATAGGAATTTCTGTTGGGCTATTAATCACATTTGTATTTTTGATTCCTGAGCCAGTTATCTCCCAAAGTACCCTTGTTTCTGTTGCGGGGTGGCTACTCTTGACTCTAAGCCTCCTCTGTTTGTCTAGTTTATACCCAGCTATGAAAGCCATAAAAAAGTCTGTTGTTGGCGCAATATACTCGGTCTAGCCGATTAGAGCAAAATTGATTTGGCAGTCATTACGATTACTGAGTAACAAAATTCGACCATGGTTGAGAGAATATGTCCGAATCCCTTACCGGCTTAATTGTTAGCTATCGAACAGGTCCAAAGACTCAGCGCTCCAAAGAGTGCATCCTCCGTTTTTCCAACATTAAGTCCTCAAGAGAGGCTACACGACTCGTAGGTAGAAAGGTTGCTTGGCCAGTCGACAAGCGCAAAATCAGAGGAAAAATCGTTGCCTTTCATGGGGAAAAAGGGCTTGTGAGAGCGCGCTTCAGAAAGGGCGTGCCCGGGCAGGCTCTGGGCACTCGTGTTGAAATCATTGGATAACATAGCCTAGAAGCATGCAGAGAAATGCGTTAGCGACGTTACGTGGGCTGGCAACTCGTTCAAGAAGTTCTGAAGCTGCAGAATCGGAACGATGGGCACGTTGTTGTAGAATTTCAGTGGACCCGGAACCAGGGACAAAACTATGGGAATAAGGGTTGCCTGCCTCCAATGAATCAGCCCAATTTCTTCTTGCAGGCGGGGAAGAGCTTCCGCCAAAATCTTGGTTCTCAATGCTTGCGCCTCAGCCACCTTCATTATAGCTGACTTTCGCCAGCCGTGGCTCCAATGCTTGCAGTCTACACAGGCAATGAGGGGTTCCTTGCAGCCAAGAACGTCAATTTCCCACATCCTTTGAGTCCACTTGAAACGGAAGCGCCTTTTAACATCGAAGTTGTTGGCTTCGAAGGCAGCTGCCGCAAAGTTTTCAAATTCAATCCATTCAAGAAATCTGCACACTTTTTCAAAGTCTGCTCCAGAATTAATGGCGTGAATGGCGATTTTGACTCGTTGATTCGAAGAAGCTTCGATTGTCTTGTGCTTCCATTGAATGAGCCCAGCTTCACAAAACTTCTTCAACAATTGATCAGCAGTTTGAGTGGGAATTCTAGCGTCTTTTGCGACAATCTCCCTCGCAACTGGTCTGCCCTTTGTCAATTTCAGAATAGAAACCAAGAAGTTTCTTTCAAACGCCATGCTGGCTGACCTGACCTTGAAATGTCAGAGGAACAAATCTTTCTCTCTTGGTCTTATTAGGTCTGTTGCCTTAGCCCTTTCAGACTTTGGATACTTGTACCCCCTTATTATCGCCACGGGAATCCCCTCATTCGCTTGTCCAATGACCAGTTCAGCAGCCGAGGACAACTCATCGGCGATGGCGGTTTTTTTAACCCTCAAAACGTATCCAAACAAGTCTTTTTCTTTTCTCCGATCTCGAATAGGATTGATTCCAGCGACTCCTATGGCAATGTTGATTTCACCCTCCCGGAAGGGACGCCCATGAGTGTCAGAAATGATGACCGCCACGTCCTTCCCAGTTAGCCTCCTTATCTTTCTCCGAATCTCCTGCGCCGAACGATCCGGGTTATCGGGTAGGAGGGCCACGTTTCTCTCTCCAGGAACATTGGACTGGTCAACGCCGGAGTTGGCGCAAACAAACCCATGCTTTGTTTCTGTAATGATTTTTCCATCGCCCATGCGAACAATACTCCTAGCCTCTAGAAGGATAACCTCAACAAGTTTTGGGTCCTTGTCGAACTGTTGAGCCAAGGCCTTGGCGAAATCTGATGGAACCACACTGTCAAGGTTTACAACGTTTCCTTCAGCCCGAGAAACAATGACATGTGTGACCACGATTATGTCGCCTTCTTGGATGCCTGTTCCCTGCTTCTCCGTTGCCTCGTAGATCATTCCGGCGAGGTCGTCTCCCTCCTTCATAATGGGTAAGCCCCCTACACCAATTACTTTAACCATGGGAATTTTCACAGAACCGTGTGCATTTTCAACTACGTTTTCCGAATATTTTTTTACTCTCGGCTTCCGTGACATATTCGAAACCTACCTCTACGAGTTTGCGTGCTTCCTCCAAGTTGTCAACTGCCCTAACCTATGAACTCGCCGTTTGATGTTTTAAAGGTCGCTCTTTCTAAGTTAATGTAAAATCATTGTGTTGAGCTCGGTTTGTGGGCGTGGTCAGCCGGAGCAGATGCCTAATATATTGAGTCACTCATAAAAGGTTGCGCGAACCTTACATTTTAAATGGTAGTTTCGTGTCAGAGGGAATTGTATCTATGTATTTCTTTCTGAATCCCTCGCTTAGCATTGGACATTCTTTGAATATAGAACTTTCACTGTATATCGGATGCTTCCACATTCTTTCCAAAATCGTTTTCAGAGGTTCTTCTCTGATATTTCCGAAAGAAAATGGCATAAAACAGCAAGGCTGGACGTCTCCATAAGGAGAAATGTAAACATATTCCTTATTTGTCATTCCTCTACATTGACTTGAACTTTGGTTTTGGAAATAGAAATCTCTATAAATTAATGGGAAATCCACGAGTTCTCTAACTCTCTCCTCCTCTTCAGGTGTCAACCTTACATTGACATTATATAACCACCTACCTGCCGGTGTGGGCAATAAATATCTTACCCCTGTTGCACCCATTTTTCTTCCAAGCTGGATTACCTTTTCAAACTCACCGTTACTCAGACTTTCTTTCGTCACATAAGTGGATATCGCACATTTTAATCCCACGTCAAGTGCGTTTTTTAAAGCTTCAACAGCCTTTTGAAAGCATCCTTCCAGTCCGCGATACTCATCGTGTTTGTGCGGAATTGGGCTGTCGATGCTAACATAAAGCAACTCCAAGCCATTATCCTTCAATTGTCTTGCGTAATCTTTCGTGATGAGCAATCCGTTGGTATCTAGGAACACGAACATCGCTTTCTTTGAAGCGTAGTTTATTAATTCCATTAGATCTGATCTCAGGGTTGGTTCACCACCGAAGAAGTTGACCGCAAAAGCTTTGTAGGATTGATCTATTACATCCTTAACTTCTTCCGTTGTAAGCTCCCGGTGTTTTTCTTTTAGGTAATTGCCCGTACAACAGTGCCTGCATTTGAGTTGACATTCGTATGTTATACCAATCATCAAGTATAAGATGGGGCCTTTTTCTTCTGTAGCCCACTTAGCAAGCTTTTCCTCATCAAAGGTTAACGGGACACCTTTTTCTAACCACAGGTAAGCATCATCCAAGTATTCACTATATTCAGTAAATGCCATTTTTACATCACCCATTTTCATTTTTGTTCATAAGTTCAAATCCATAGTTTATTGTTTAGAAAGCATCTTAAAGCTTTAAGGGTTTTAAAAATATATTCTCTCAGTTTCTCCGCGGGCGCGCATTGTTAGGAGCATATCTTTTTCTCAAAAAGCTATCAGCAATAATTGAACGTGCTCTGCTTTTATAAGAACAGGAGCTTGCATTGACCTACCTTAACTATTAGTCATGCATTATTCTTAGAAAGATTCTCTTTTTTAACATATAAATTTATAAAAATCCAAACAACTCGAAAAAGACGCCCAAAAAGGTCTGATATTAGAAAATTTTATAAAAAATTCTGTTTCTAATAGAATTTCTGGCTTTAGAATTTAACATTCTAATTGAAATATATATAAGCATCTTTAAAAATAGCGGAAAATTTGGCAAGCAGAACTACTTCAACAAAGATTCCGCCCTTTTCAAATCCCCAAACGTGTTGATGTTAAAAAAGGTCAACAATTCGGCGTCTATTTGCCTGAGAGCTAGGGTCGAAACGTATCGTACACCCCTCAAACGAGCAATCATAGACTGTAAGTCCAGCTTTCCCTCTTCCAGCGCGGTTTTCGCCGCGGTCAAAGCTGATTTTGTGTGGTAGGCTGCTTGAAGAGGTTCGATATAACCGTTGGGCCACCTTGGAATAACAGCGCTTCTGTTGGGACATAAGTCCAGAAGAAACCGCATTATCTGGCTTGAAGCAAATGGGGTGTCACACGGCAACAACAAAGTGTATTCGCCTTGTGCGCTTTCGAAACCTGCCGAAGCCCCGACGAGAGGGCCTTTGGCTTTATACCTGTCAATGACTAGGCTTACTCTGTGACTTAGCAAAGGTTTAAAGGTCTCCTTTTGATTTTCTGAACTAACAACCACTAAAGTTTCTTCAACTATTTTAGATACTTTATCAAGCACGTGAAGAATGAGTGGTTTGCCAGCCAACTCGATTAAAGCCTTGTCTTGACCAAAACGTTTGGAGAAGCCGCCAGCCAGAATTATAGCCGAATTTTTCAACAGTAGCCATCCAACACCTTTAAACAAACTTCCTAGTGACAAGACTTCTGGGAGACATAAACTATCCGCTCTGGGTACGTGTAAACGTTCATCCGCTTCCCCCTGACGAAACCAATCAGCGTTATTCCTGTGCGTTGGGCAACCTCCACGCCAGAGCTAATGGCAGCCGCCAAAGAAGCAACTATAGGAATCCGCATTCGAGCCGACTTCAAAACTATGTCGCCGGAGAGTCTCCCACTCAAGGCTAGAAAAGAGTTTTCAAAGTCCAAATTCTTTGACGCTCCAGCACCGATAACCTTGTCTACAGCGTTGTGGCGTCCTACATCCTCTGAGAGGGCCAGTAATTCGCCGCTTGCAGAGTATAGGGCTGCTACGTGAACGCCGCCAGTCTTTCTGAAAGTTTCAGCCAGCGTATTTAGCCTCTTCACGGATTCCGAAATAATTTTCGCTTCAACAATTAAACCCAGATTCACCTTGGCAAGACTAAGCCTGTCAATGAGTTTTGAGAGAGGCCAGTAGTCTGGGGAGCCGCAGGCTGAAACGATTAAACGAGTGAAGGGCTGCGAGATTGAAATTCGTTTTTCAGCGTCGATGTCAGGCTTTAATCTCACTCGACATTTTCCACCCTTTTCCATGCGTATTTCCCTAATCTCATCCGTTGATTTCAAAACTCCTTCTGAGAGGAGATGCCCAATCGCTAGTTCCTTCAACTGATTGGGAGAGCAGAGGATAGTTACGTAGTGTGTTTGGTTCAGGAATATGTGGAGGGGGGCTTCCTCAGCCACAAAGTCGCTTCTCTGCTCAAGCTCTTGAGCGGAAACGTCTATTCTTGAAACTTGAATCTCCCGCATTCCTGTTCGGAAAACCATTGTTGGAATAGCCAAAAAACCTTTCTGTAAAGTGTGACGGAAAGCGGATAGTTAAAGGGAGAATTCAAAAATCAATATTGCTTCGGTTTCTTCTTTAACCCGCTGTTAAGTCCGCTGAGGATTTCAGCGTGCTTACTCACGTTTTCCTTAAGAACGGCTATTGGCTTCCTGCGGGACTTGTCCATTTCTCAGCCACGCTTCTATTTCGTCAATATTATAGAATAAAATGTTTTTAATAAACTTAATGATTTTCTGAGCGTTCTTAACCTTCATTTTTGTATGGTTTAGTTGAAGAAAGGTGAAAGTAACTTCAAAGGCAGTTCTATGATTACCATCATTAAATATTCTACCAGTTGCCAGTCGCCTGAGAAGTACCGCAGCTTTACGATAGATTCCTCTTGCCTCCTTGACTTCCCTAAGAATTACATCAAAAACTTCAATACCCCTATCAAATCCAGGATACCCACCAAACTTCTCTAGCATGATTTCATGAGTTTTTATCACGAACGCCTCAGTTGGATACCATATTCGTTTACGTGGCATTTCTAGTCTCCTAGGCTTTTAATTCTGAGAGAACGTATTCAATAATTTCGTCAGCGATGTTTATCTTAGTGACCGATTGGAGTCCTCTCCATCCGGGTTGGCTGTTCAGTTCAACGACTAGTGGTCCCTTGGGTCCCTCCAATATATCTACACCAGCCACTTTGCAGCCGATCACCTTCGCTGTTTTCACGGCGAGATTCTCTAGTTCTTCGTCAAGGTTGAGGGGTACTGGTTTCGCGCCTAGGCTTACGTTGGTTTTCCAATTTTCTGCGATTCGATGCATGGAAGCTACGACGCGGTCGCCCACAACGAAAGCGCGGATGTCAGAAAATCCGTGGGGAATGAACTCCTGGAGGTAGAGGACTCCGTGATAGAAGGAAATGGTCCTGAAGACCCTTGTGGCTACTTCTGGATCAAAGATTCTGGTGGAGCCAACTCCTCTTGACCCAAATAAGGGTTTTACGACAACGTCTCCACCCAACTCGTGGAAGCATTTCAGAGCTTCTTCGTGGCTTTCTGTTACGGCAGTGCGCGGAACTGGCAGTCCATGCTCCTCCAAGAGAGCAAGGGTGTAGTATTTATCTACTGAACGCTCGATGGATAGTGGCGGATTTATAATGAGCATTCCTAAACGTTCAAGTCGGTGGAGAAGGTCCATTCTGAAAATGATTTCTTCTAGGGAGCCTCGTCCAATAGGACGCGTGATCAAGGCGCTTAAATCTTGAAGAACGTTGGTTTTGCCTACGGATGCGTCAGGTTTGTATTTAACTCGAGCAACGAGTTGACGAAAGTCAAAGCATACGGGTGTTATGTTTCGCCTTTCCATAGCTTCTCGCAGTTGAGTTGAACACCAACCGTTCTCGTTCCTTGTGATGATACCCATTTTCAAGCAAGATCCCTCTCGACACAGCCTTATCGCGATTGAAGGATAAGACTTAGCCTCACTAATTTTTTTCTCTTAATAAACAGCCAAGTCTAGAACCTGCAGACGCCTTGCAAGAGTTGTTTTGCATTTTCAACTTTTTGGGAAACGCTTAGGTGTAAGTAGGCTCCATACTCATTATAATAGGGCGTGCCCCTCCTCGAGAATATCGTTAGAACTTTTCCGCTGTGATTTGTTTTGAAGCCGTCTCCGCTTGGTTCGTGTCCTCGAATCAGGGCTTTGACGTTGAACAACTCTAGAAGCCTATCCGTAATGTTTTCGCCGAAAAGCATCCCAGCTCCTCTGGGCGAAGGATAGGTTCCCTTTATGCCATCTAGGGGATCGCTCCAGAGTATTTCTTCAAGGTGGCGTTCGCTTGGATGTTTCTCATGGGCGTAGGCAACGTCGTCTGTTGTGGAGGCTTGGCTTGGAGCTCCACCGTGAAGCAGAATGTACCTTTCATCTACGAGTACAGCAGTGTATAGGCGATTGAAAAGCTGGCGTAACTTCGAATAAACATTTAGTCCTTTTTCACCGAACTTCCTGTTCAGGTGGATTGGCAAATCATGTGGATAGGCAAGGAGGTCGTCGGGTCCCTCATGGTTTCCCCTCATCAAAACAACATGCTCGGGAAACAGCTCCTTAAGTTTTAAGACAACGTAGTAGACCTCAGAGGAGTTGAGTCCTCGATCTCCGTAGTCCCCAAGGAAAATCAGTAAGATGTCTTCACCTTCTCTAACTTTTTTCATGAATTTGCTGTTCTTCAAAATGTAAATGAGGCTTTCTAGGTCTCCATGTATGTCTCCGACGATTATCACTTCGCCTATTGGTGGTGCTCTAACGAGTTTGCCGGTTATGCGTAGGCTTCCAACTCGGATGTTTTCTTCAGCAAACAACTGGATGGTATTCTCAATTAGCTTAAGAAACTCGTTGGGGTTTGTCTTCATAGCCGCATCCATCAAATTAGATGGGTCTTTGACGTTGAAGGGCACCTTTGTCACCAGTGTTTGATGGTAACATAAATTGTTGCTTCTTAAAATAGGCTGTGTTGGAAGTTTATAGTTTTCATTTTCCGATTGGAATTTCAGATGTTTTAGTTATAAAATGTATTCTGAATATTTATTCACCATTCATAACTTTTTTCTATATTTACGGTCTTGTTTCTTCCTCATCCAAAAAGGAGAAATGAAGATGTCTGCGAAATATTTCATGCAAAAGCCAACATACAAGAGAATGCTCATCGCCATCTTGGTTGGAATGATGCTTACAGCAACTTCGACCATCGCCTCTGTCAAAGCGAGCCCTGCCATAACCGTCACGGTTTCGCCGACTAGCGGACCTGTTGAAAGCACTATGACCGTGTCTGGA
>Ga0315314_1003092_pt1 | contig 13293 bp, 13 predicted proteins | sample TDP9_MG_FD_203631 | JGI IMG/M metagenome (GOLD analysis project Ga0315314, IMG submission 203631) | Freshwater sediment microbial communities from Lake Towuti, South Sulawesi, Indonesia - TDP9 | ecosystem: Environmental > Aquatic > Freshwater > Lake > Sediment | place: Indonesia: South Sulawesi...
AAGAAGCAAGAAGGAGGGTTCAGGTTTAACATGAGATCGAAAAATGTTGTCGCCAAGTTCTGCTTCCTCAACATCATCGGCAACATCGGCTCCGGCTCATTCTTCCAGCTCTTCCCCTACTATGTGAACAAGAAGTTCGGTGTCCAGTCAGACGCTTTGGGCAGCCTGTACTTCGTCTCAAGCTTCGTCAGAGCGGGTGCAAATATCTTTGCGCCGCGAATCTCTAGGAAGCTCGGGACTGTCAAGACGATAGCGATCTCTCTCGGTCTCTGTGTACCCGTCTGGATGACGTTCCCGTTGGCGCCCAACTTCACATGGCTCTCAGCCCTCTACATCCTACGCCTCGCCATCGGCAGCATATCCTCGCCTCTCACGGGGTCGCTCTACATGAAGCTGCTCTACCCAGAGGAGAAGGCGACGGCTAACAGCTTCACGATGATGGCTGCCTACGGCGGTAACATCGTTGCCCCTAAGCTCGGCGGACAACTCATGCAGCAGGTCTCCTTAGACGCACCTGCTTACCTAGGCTCAGGTCTCTACGTCGTTCTAGCTTCTTCCTACTACCTCCTACTTAGAAACGAAAAAGAAGCTGAGCAAAGGCAGCTCGAAGTCAAAGAGGCACATTAGGGAAACCGACGAGGTTCAAACAGAGGTACGAAGCCATTGGATAGTGTACCAAGCGCGATTTGAACCCGCGACTTCTGGCTTGCGAAGCCAGCGTTCATACCACTGAACTATCGCCCCCAACCACATACACATGAAGCTTTTGAAAATAGGTTTATCCCCTCAGGAAGAAGAGTATGGGAGAATTCTATTTCCGCCCCTGTCTCATGTGGGTTCTGTTCGTCTTGGTATCAGTTCTATCATTGTTTGCAAGTTTACGGCGCTTTCTGAGGATTTAAGTAGCTCTCCATCTTCGGTGACAAGTCTTAGGCTGTGTTTTTCTGCAGCGTAAATGTATGAAGCGTCGTAGAAAGTTAAGCCTTTCTCCAATGCGATCCTTTGAACTTCAACCATTTTATCTATCGCTATTATGTTGAAAAACCTCAAAAGCCTCTCCCAAGCATTTATCACGTTATTCAAGTCCATTCCCCTAACCTTCGATTCTCTTAGGATGGCATTTCCGATCTCGTATTTTGTTAGATCCAGAATGGCTGACTCTTTGGCGATCTCGTAGAGTTTATCGCCGAAAATCTTCAAGGAGGGGTATAGAGCGCTGGCGTCGAAGAGGAATTCTAACGTTCCCTTCTACTCTCCTTTATCGCCTTGGTGAACTCTTCCACGTGTATGTCGCCCATACCTTTGAGTACTTCTTCCAGAGCGTTTTTAAACTCCTCTCTCCTCCTTTTTTCAAGCTCCGCACTTAGGGCCTTCTCGATCACGTCACGGATATTGATTCTAGCCATCTCAACTTCCTCCTTGAGATCCTTTTTGATTCTCACCGATATTACAGAGGACATCTCAGGTTAGATGTAAACAATTCTTGCGATATATAAATTTGTTGTAAACAATTTTCGTCTACATCTTCCTCTCGTTGTTCAATCAATTTCTCTTATTGCCTTAGAAGAACTGCCTTTTAAAGAAGCTCGTAAGAATAAAAGTTTCCTTGGTTGTGGAAGCTGTTGGAGCTAGTCTAAGATATCAAATATGCCTAAGGCTCTATTGAACCGAGCGCGGACTTAAATTTATGGGCTTGCAATTGGCCAAGTACTACTGCTCAATATGCTTACGGTCCGTCGTGATGGCTTTGCCCTGTTTCTCAAAAAGCCTTAAAAGTGGGATATAGTTTCATTGATAGTTGGGTGGGAAAAATGGAAGCTGTGGTCGAAATGGATGCGAAGGGTCGAATCGTAATCCCTTCAAGTTTGAGGCGTCGGTTGACCTCGAAGAGGATGATATTGAGGAGGGTGGAGGACCATCTTGAGTTGATACCGCTTCCCGACATGAAATCCCTTAAAGGTAAGTACAGGATTGAGGGCAGTTTGGAGGATATAGAGGAACTTCAGGAACAGAAGCTGCTGGAGCGGGTCTAGGATGTCGACGGTGCCGACAAGGCTTGTCGTCGACACCGCCCTGTTTATTTCATATCTAAGGGGAGACGAGCTCTCCGATAGGGCTGAGATGGTCATAGATCAGGCCTTAACTAAGAAGACCTCCCTCTTGGTCTCTTCAGAGATGCACGACGACCTCATAACCGCTTACCGCACGGGCGGATATAAGCTGAGTGAGATAAGGAACATACTTCTTGACCTCCGAGCAATACCCTACGAGGCGGTGCCCACAACGCTCAACATAGCGATCCTAGCGATGGAACTGTACTCCAAATACGGCGGTAGCAGAAGGCTCCACTACTTCGACTCCTTCCATGTAGCGGTGGCGTCATCGATAGGTGAGCCCTTAGTCACAAGCGACAAATTCATTCTTGAAAACACCAAGAACCTAGGGATAAAAACAATTGATTTAAAAGAGATTTAGAGAACACTGATGGCTTGGAGCGGTAGCACACCTTTTTAGTTGATAGACTCCCACGGATATGGAGCTATTTATCTCCTCAAGTGCGAGAATCCCTAGAGATCGCCCTCTGCTGATTTGTCCAACAACGAGAAAATTCAATTGTCCGAAAAATAATTAGAGTCGGCATTAACGATGGACCGACCACAATTCGAATCTGAGTGCAAACCTTTAAAATCGTTTTAACTTAAAAATCAACGTAGTGAAGAGTCGTGAAGATTGAATATAGAGAGGGGATCAAGAGGCTACTTTATGAATATTCAGATTTGCTAAAAGAGGAGATAAAAGATGGGTCTATATGGAGAGAGAAAATCGAATGTGAAAGATTATCCAAAGAAGATAAGGAATGTCTTCTAAAAGACCTTTGTAGCCAAATACTTGTTCAAGGAAGGAGTTCGAGAGGAGTAACGACTCAAATTATTGACCTCGAAAAAACAATCCAGAAATGGGATATCGAAAACTTTGAAGGGAATTTAAGCAATATAGGAATGTCAGAAAAAAAGAAGGAAAAGTTGAGAGCGATCATAAATTACATGAAAGAAAACTCTATTAGTAGTTGGATAAAGGAATTACACAAGGGTGGAAATAGCGTTCCACGAATGGGCCCTAAGAGTGATGATGATTTCCTAAAGGATCATGGTTTTTACGAACATGTACCTATTGATAGGCATACACAGCGCTTTTTATTCAGAACGGGCATAATCCATTGGTACTTAAAGAAGGGCGTTGGGTCAAAAGAGGACATTTTAGCCCTATTTGGGATAAATTATGAAGAGAAGTATAAATTGTTTCAAAGGATTTTGGTGGAATTCTGTAAAGTGTTTTGTGACGATGTATACGCCCCGTCCCCGAAGGGTGAATTAAGGCTATCTGAGAATCCTGGCATTATTGATATTGCAATCTGGCGACACTGTGGAGAAGATATAAAACATGGCTGCAAAAATATCTGCGGAAATATTCCAAAATGTGATAAATGTGGATTTAGTGAGACCTGCTTGTGGAAGACATAAGTCTGAAGCAAAAGGCTAGTTACTTTGTGAATTAGATTTTAAACAGAGAATAAAAAGGAATAAAAGAAAGAATTAACAAGATCCTAAACTTAATGGACCGGGCGGGATTTGAACCCGCGACTTCCGACTTCTGACTAGCTGCTTTGACTTCCTCCAAGGAGGAGCACTGTTGTTAACTATCTCCCCCTCTTCATATATTATTAACGTAAATTTACGTTAATAGTCTATCTGCTAATCAGCTTTTTCATATCTATTTATTGCGGCATCTCCCCGAGCTGTAAGAGAGTAGTAAGCTCTTTTTCCAGCTCCTACTCGGGTCACCCAGGTTTTATTCATTAATCCTTTAAGAGATCGAACTATAGAAGACGAGGTTCTGTCTAATCGGTCAGCGACTTCAGTTGGAGTGAGTCTTCCTTTGCTTAACTCCTTCAGTATTTGATATTCCAGTTGGGTTGGGATTTCGACTTCTGGTTCTTCTCTATAAACGTGTTCAGGCATTACAATCTTAGATCCTGATTCAACAGCTTTTTGGATGGCTTCATATGTTCTTTCTAACATGAGATAAGTGTTCGGCGCAGACACGTTTAAAATAGCCTTGATCGTTTCTGGAGGAAATATTTCTTGAGTTGTTTCCATCGCAATTTTTTCTTTCTTCTGCATTTGGGAGATTCCTAAGAAGGCCCTTGAATGGATTATTTTTTCAGCGTCTCTTTGGGTTGTTACTCCAGGATACATTTCTACCGTTGATAGTCTACGTACTGAAGAAGCTACGGTTTCTTTGATTGATTCGCCGAAGGTGTATGTAAGGGCCATGATTCCTCGTCTACCTTGAAACCATGCTTGGTTTCCGTCGAAGAAGTCCGAAAGCAATGTATCTGAACTTACTTTGTCTAACTCATCGATAACGAAAATTGGAAGTGCTCCTGTCTCTTCTAAGCGGTCTGTAAGAATATCTGCAACGTATTTGGCGTCGATTGTTGTGGAAGTAAGAATTGTTTCAATATCTGTTTGCTGTAATCTGCTTACAAGCCATTTTATACCCCTTTCAGCCAAATCTGAGGCTAGAGCTAGAGGCGGAAAGATTATGCTAAAGACTTCTGTGATTTTACGGCTGATCCATGGTGCATATTTTTGCGTTTCTTCCCTCAGTTTGCTTTCTTTTTTCTTGAATACTGCAACTTCTAAAACTCCTGAGATAACTGCCCTATAGAAAGCATCTTCCAATTCTTTGATGCTCGAAGCTGCCTTGGCTCCCTTAACCGTTACTGTTATTGGCATGATTTTTACGTCTTTTGAAGTCGATAACGCATGCCCTAGCACTCCCTGCATTGCAGTTGTCTTACCTACTCCCCTTACGCCATAAATAGAAATTCTACGCCCTTGACTAACTATTCTGGGTGCTTGTTGTGCAGCGAAGCCTCCAATGTCGCAGTATAGCAAACCGAACAATTCATCCTCATAAGAGAGGAGTTCTCTTGTCATAAACTGTTGACACGCCGCTAAATTCCTAGCAGCTCCCATGGTTAACATAACTTTAGGTTAATCATATATAAAGATTTGGCAATAGTTAACATGGACCCGTTCAGTATGGCTTTTTTGTATATGGGGAGGAGGGGGATTCAAGCCAATTTCTTTAGATACCTGATCTGAAAAATTGCCCTCAAAGAGCTGATTGAAGTTAGAGTTTTCTTTGCAAGTCGAAACGGAATAAGAGGAGAGGTGTCGTAAGGTAACCAATATAAAGCGGTGCCAAAACAAGCTTCGAAAGCACTCCAGAACCAAACTCCTCTAGTTACACACCTTGATCCTTTTGGCACCACCCAATAATATGCTTCATAATAGGCTCGACTGGGACGATGTCTCATGGAGTTCGGTAGACCTGTCCTCTCGTCAAAGTGGTGTATGAAGCCATTTGACAAAGGGAGAGAATCCAATCCAATATTTTCGCCACCTTCAATGAAATAGTCTCGCTTATCCACAACAACCATAAGTTCATCAACAAGAAGAGGGACCTCTCCACGGACATTACTGAGTGATCTGGCTTCTGCTGGATATCTGCCACTCCTGTCAGGAAAGGCAATAACACTGTTAACCATTTCAAAAGCGACTTCTCCTAGTCCAAGGTGTCCACTACTTATCATTCTTTCAAGTATCGCAAAATAGTTCTGTCTGTAGAATCGTAGAAAGTCACTTGTCCATCTCCTCTAATATCTTTTGTTTATTCTTTTACCCCCTTTTTGATAAATTCGCATAATTTGTATTATCAATGGGTTGTTTCTTGCACTGAAGCTTCTAATCCAAAATCTTGGTGGACCGAGCGGGATTTGAACCCGCGACTTCTGGCTTGCGAAGCCAGCGTTCATACCACTGAACTATCGGCCCTCCAGCATAATTCATAAGAGACTCTTTGAAAAATGTTTGTCCTCTTCTGTTAACACAGACCGCGGAGAGCTTCTACTCCCTCTTTTTTACTTCGTGTCCGCCGAACTCTCTCCTCAGCGTCGCGATGACTCTTCCGGCGAAGGAGTCGCTCTGCCTAGACCTGTAGCGCATGAGGAGGGCGTTTGAGATGACTGGGGTCGGAACCTCTCTTTCAAGGGCTTCTTCAATCATCCAGCGTCCTGTCTCCCCTCCGCCGACCTCGCCCGCAACCTTCTCCAGCCGAGGGTCTTCCTCGAAGACTCTAATCGCTTTTTGTAGAAGCCAAGACCTTATCACCGAGCCGTTGTTCCAAGTCTTCGCCACAAGAGCCAAGTCCAGCTCGTAAGGGCCTGAGCTGAGCATCTCGAAACCCTCGCCGTAGGCTTGGAGAAGCGCATACTCAACGCCGTTGTGAACCATCTTGACGTAGTGCCCAGAGCCGCTGGGACCACAGTAGCAGAGTCCGTCAGGCGCGGCGAGGTCTATCAGGAGCGGCTCCACAGCCTTAAAGTTCTTGGCGTCACCCCCAACCGTCATGGAGAGTCCCCTCTCTGCCCCTTCGATGCCCCCTGAGGTCCCTATGTCGAGGTAGCCTATCCCCTTCTTCCTGAGTTCCTCAGCTCTTCGGAGAGAGTCCTTGTAGAGGGAGTTGCCTCCGTCTATGATGATGTCTCCCTCGGAGAGAAGGGGTTTCAAGCCCTCTATGGTCTCGTCAACGGGCTTCCCCGCAGGTATCATCATCCATACGGCCCTCGGAGGGCTTAGCTTCTCAGCTAATTCTCTTAGCGAATAGGCTGGTATGGCTCCTCTCTCAGAGGCTTCAGCCACTAGCCCGTGGAAAAGGTCATACGCGACGACTTGATGTTTGGAGAGGAGGCGAAGAACCATGCTCATACCCATCCTCCCCAGCCCAATGAAGCCTATCCTCATCCAGTTTGACCTCCACAGGGATGTTGGAATGCCCAGATTAAATAATTGGTGTTGACTTATATTTCAGTGTCGGGCTTGTAAGCATAGTGAGAGGAGACTCCTGGGTGATCTACTCAGCCTGGAGACTTACACTCAGGCGTAAGTGGGTAGCTAGCTAACACGAGGCGCACGTAGTAGTTAAAAACATATAAGTTCTGGCACTGAAGTGCCTTAAAAGGAATAGGGACATGAAGATAGACATTTTGAAGCTCGTCTACTACTCGCCAACTGGGACGACGAAGCGGGTACTTGAGGGTATAGCTAAAGGCATCAAAAATGGAGCCTTCGAACAGATTAATTTGACATCTCCTGACACAGGATCGTACAATTTCCATGGTGGCTTAACGATTATAGGCGCACCCGTTTACGGGGGTCGCATACCCAAGATAGCGGAAGATCGGCTCAAGAGGCTAAAAGCCGAGGAAGCTCTCGCCGTTGTCGTCACTATCTATGGTAACAGAGCATTTGAAGACGCTCTCCTGGAGCTGAGGGATCTCGCTGTCGAGGCAGGATTCAAGCCGATCGCAGGTGGGGCGTTCATTGGGGAGCACTCGTTCTCAAACAAGGATACACCGATAGCTCCCGGAAGACCCGACGAGGCTGACATCGAGAAGGCTAAGGAGTTCGGGAGGAAGATAAAGGAGAAAGTGGAAACCATCTCCTCGACAATAGACGTGGAGCCCATTAACGTGCCAGGTAACTATCCCTACAGGGAGAGGGGAAAACGCTCGGAGCCCATTGCACCGAAAACAAGAGAGGACCTTTGTGCAAAGTGTGGCAGGTGTGCGGAGGTATGTCCAACAACAGCACTCAGCATAGAGGATACGGTGATGACCCGGGAGGAGGACTGCACGCTGTGCCATGCTTGCGTAAAGAATTGCCCAACTGGTGCACGCGTCATGGAGCACCCTCTTGTAAAGAAAGCGGCCCAGCGGCTAGCTACGGAGTACAGCAAGAGAAGAGAGCCAGAGATATTTTTATAAAATAACCTGATCAATCAAAGGAGATCCGTTCCCTCAGCCCTATTGGATCTGCGATGATTTTGAAGGTATCTCTCCAGCTCTTTCTTGGTGATCACCCATACTCTGCCTCGTTTGAAGGCTGCTATGGTTCCTCTTCTGGCTAGCAGGCTGAGATACTCCTGAGAGTACGGCGTCAATTTGCTCGCCTCGGCAAGGGTGAGCGTTTCAGGCTCCTCCAAGGCGTTTAGGTACAGGTCGAGTGACGCCTCCACGCATCTGGCCACGAAGTTCACGAAGGCTGAAACGTTTCCGAGGTCGGCTTCACTCAGCGCCCTGAGGTATCTGGGACGGTCATTCTTCGCAATCACGGTTATGAAAGGGTATCCGTTCTTCATCAGCACAGCGTTCATCAAGAGCCTCGCCGTTCTGCCGTTTCCTTCAGCGAACGGGTGTATCTGGACGAAACGATGGTGAAAAAACGCGGCGAGCTCAATAGGTCTATACTCATCTGGGTTATCCTTAAGCCACTTCAGCAGCTCGTTGACTTTGGGTTTGACCTCCGAACTGGGCGGAGGAATAAAGGCTGCACCAGTGATCCTTACACCTGTGGATCTGAAGAGCCCCGCCTTCTCGTCGATATTCGCCATTATAAGTCTATGAAGATGAAGAACTGTTTCTTCGGTTATCTCGCTTTTCGAATCTACAAGTCTTACGACGAACTCAATCGCTTCAGGGTGGTTCCCAGCTTCTAGGATCTCTCTTAGGCTCTTCCCGCTTACGGTTATCCCTTCCTCGATAACAAGCTGCGTTTCTCGCAGTGTCAGGGTGTTCCCTTCTAGGGCGTTAGAATGATAAGTGTATTCGATCTCCAGTTGTTCCCTCAGCTTCTTCACCAGCATCGGAGGAAGGGGTCTAAGTCCGTCGAGTCTCTTCTTCTTTTCGATGATTCTTCTATAAAGCCCTTCGTTGATCAACGACATTGTTCCTCCAAAGATCTCAGGACAATCCGATATAAATAAATATCGGATAATCAGCAAATCGGCTTAAACGATATTAAAGATCATCGGATTTCCTCTAGAATGTGGAGCGGTTCATGATCTTTCTAGCAAAGCCGTCCCCACAGTTTAGCTCATATATAAAGGATTTAGTGCTCTATCGAGAAGTCTTCTCGTTTACTCTTCTTCTTCCTCTCCCGAGAAGTATCTTCGATACAGGAAGAAGCCAGCTACAGCTGCTGCTGGCACCCCGATGAGGATGTACAGGATAGGTGGACTGAGGAGGAGCTGGATGATGCTCTTGCTGACTGTGAAGACTCTAGCCGAGCTTGAGGAGGACCTGTATGAAACGTCTCCTGAGAAGAGTGCTTGGGCTGTCCATTGTCCCTCCTTCGTCGGTGTGAAAGAGACTGTGAAGGAGCCGTCGCTGCCTGTTGTAGCAGTCTTCTCAGAGTAAGTGCTATCTGGAGCTATGAAGCTGACTGTGACATGGCGGTTTGCGAGGGATGGACTCAAGAGACCATTCACAGTAACGCTCTTCTCTAACTCAACGCTTGGCGGTGAGACGTCAATTGTTAAGCTGGAGATGCCGGGCTGAACGGTGAAGCTTACCTCGGTACTAGACCCTGCTAGGCATGTGGCGTTGCCGCTCCAACTCGCTTGGACGGTCCAGACGCCTGTGCCTGTCGGCTTAAACGTATCGCTGAATAAGCCTGTTGCATCTGCTTTGACTGTTTTGACGATTGTCCCTCCTTGAACTTTGTAGGTGAGAGACAGGAGGGAGTCTGGGTGATCTATTCTTCCAGAGACGCTCAGGGACTCTCCCATTTTGATACTGGAACTCGATATTGAGCAGGAGAGTGTGGTCGGGTATTTCACTGTGCATGAACCTTCTGTTGTGGCGCTATTCTCTACAAGATCGAGTGCTTTGACGCTGTACTTGACGGCAGTCGTAGCTGGGAAGCTTGGTAGTCTTCCCTCATAAACTCCGTTGGACAGAGCGTTCATCGTGATCGAGCTATTGGTCAGCCAGTTGTTTGTCGTGTAGCTGAGGATGACTGTGGAAATTCTTGTTTCGTTGTCCTTCGCCTTGGCTTGGATCGTTGTCTCCGTATCTGGGACTAGGTTGGCTGGTGGATTAAGGAGGGAGACGGAGGGCGGATTGAAATCTGTCTTAACTATGAACTCGGGGGTTCCAGTGCCATTCTCCGCGATCAAGGCCAGGTGGTAGAGCGTCTCCGCGGTAGAGTTTGCATAGTAGTTGATCTCCATGTACTGGCCCGCATACTCGCAGCTCGCCAACCTGTCGGGGAACCTGAAGCCAGGTGTAACAAAGTTGTATCCGCCGTATATGTCGCTGTAGTTGCCGTAGAGGAAAGGCTCCTGTGGGAGAAGGGCTCCGTTGAGGGTTGTCCCATTTGTTGCGGAGGAGGACATAATGTAGAGGCGTGCCTCGTACATGTCAAGGGTGTCTGGGACCTTGATGCGTATCTTGAGTTTTGGCGCGGAGCTCTGGAACTCGTAAGCCATGTTTGTGTTTAGCACGGCGACATCATTTACACATCCCTCCATGGGGGTGGAATACCAGACGTTGGTGTCGATATGTTCAATGACCATGAAGGTAGCTCCCTCTGAGGCGTTGCTCTCTCTGAGGTCGTTCTTGATCTGGAAGCTGTAGTTGCCTGTCCTCGCCGCCTTGAAGTAGGCGTCTTTCACTGTTGTGCCTAAGTGCTCTGGTAAGCCTGCTGCCTCCGTGTGGTAGGAAACGAGGAGGTGGTCTGGGTCGAAGACGTAGATGTTGTAGTCTGTCTGAGGGTTCGTGCTGTTCGTCTGAATCCAGTCGCCGAAACAGTAGACATGGTAGAACTTATTTATTTCAAGGGAATAGATGAAAGTCCAGTTGTAGCCTATCTGTATGTACGGGTATGCTAGGATAGAGCCGTTTACGATCCACTGGGGGGAGTCCGTGATCCGCTGGGGTAGAAGGGGTTTGTTCACGTAGGTGTAGTTGCCTACGCCGTAGGGTACAGAGGGTGCTGCCTGTGCTTTTTCAATAAGGCTTGGCGGAAAAGAGGGGAGTGGGAAGAGTGTGACGAGTAAAAGTAGTAAGGGTAAGAGCGGTCTCGCTCCCGGTCTCCTAATTAGGCGCAGAACCTTTCCCCCAGTGAGGCTGCCGAAATTCCTGTGATTGTTAACGTCCAATAGTTAAAGACATTATGAACAAGTGATCTGTATCTGTGATCTCTGGTTTTAGGCGCTCAGAGTTGTGGGAAGAAGTAAAGGAGACCGATGGCATAAAGGACGAGGAGCGAAGGCACGAGGGTCCTGTAGACCTTCCCTAGTTCTGACTTGTAGTAGGCGTTTGTAAGGATGAAGCAGAGGTGGAGAGGCGACATCATGTAGCCCACAACGATGTTAAGGTAGAGAACAGCGATGACTGGTAGACTGAGAGATGAGAAGAGGGGTAGAACTAGAGGTACGCCTATGCCGATCGCACTGTGAGCAGTGCCTGAGATGAGTCCTATCAGGAAGGGGAAAACCATGGCAAGGATGAGGACTGGAACTCCTGCGTCTTTGAGCACATCGAAGATGAGGGATACGGAGCCTGACTCTCTGATCATGTAACGGAAGAACATGACCCCCAGCAACGCCGAGAGTATGTCCCAGTGAATCCCGTGCCAGATCACGGAAGTGGACCTCCTCAAGTCCATCCTTCCTAGGATGAGGACGACGGAGATTCCGATTAGGACTGCAGCGGGAAGTGGGACGCCGAGGATGTTGAGTATGATGGTTAATAGTATGGGTAGGAGCCCCTTCGCCAAGGCTGAAGGCGACGGAGTTTTTTGGGGTTCTGCTGTGTCCTTCCGTCTATGGAGCGAGAAGAAGTATCCAACCAAAGTCAAGAGGAGGGACATGGGGATCGTTGTGAGGAGGAAGGTATAGAGGTTCACTCCGACTAGGCGTGAGATCATGATCGTGGGCGAGGATATGGGTGAGGCGAAGAACCACACGTGCCTGAACCAGACGTTCATGTAGGTCTTCTCCTCAGGACTCATCTTTAACCTGTCTGCTTCACCTTCATTGAAGGGGGCGGACATGAGGGCGCCGCCTGGAATGGGGAGCAGACCGAAGAGAGCGGGGATAAGCATCACGAGCCACTTGCTTGAAAGGATTCCCCTCAGGCTCTCGATCATCTTGACCATGAAGCCTGTCTCCTTCAGGCAGTTCCCGAGGATCGAGATGAAGCCGACGGAGAGGACGAGTTCGTAGGTTGTGTAGTCAGTGAAGGTGAGGTACGCGACCTTCAGGAAGCCCTCTGGAGGGACGTTTGAGGTGACGCCTAGGACGAGGGAGGCGAGAAGGAGGACGAAGCCCAAGTTGACTTTCTTCAAGGCGAGAACAAGGATGATGGCGAAGGCTGCCAAGACGCCTATGTACTCTATCAAAGCTCCGACACCAGCATCGATCCCTTTTCGGAGAGCCTTCCGATAGATAAAACTTCCTGAGAAGGTGCGTCCTGCTACTTCCAGATGCTCTTGTTCAGAAGCGGAATCAACGCCATGTGGAGTCCATGGACGTAGAGGTCTTTCCTAGTTACTCTGTTGCCTGTGAAGACCCCGACGGCTCCCTCTGTCCTCCCGACATCTTCTCTACCCAAGAAATCGTCCAACACCTCTGCCAACTCTTCTCCCTTCCTAATTTTCCTCAAGAAGCTTGGTGGAAGCTCAAACCAGCCTGATGTGCCTGTTCCCATGAAGCCTTCTCTGTCGATGACAGCGACACATCCTAGGTTATACCATCTCCCTCCGAGCTCGATGAGACCCCCCTCGATCCCAACGCCGTAGTCTGCCCCAGAACCCTCAAGGGCATTTCTAGCCCTGTTCTCAGCGCCCTTAAGCGTATCAAAACCAAGAGGCTGCGGCGAGACGCCCGAGTCAGCGACGACCGAGACAATTTCGAATCTTCCGAAGACCTTTGAGAAGACCTCCTCAACAGCTGCGACCTTCGTAGTGTTTCTTGAGCCGACTGCAACGCGCATGCAAAAGCGCCTCCAACTATAGTATCGGTCAGAAATAATTAGACGATTGTTGTCCAGAATCTTCAAAACCCTCCCCGAATCGCCGAAAATAGGGAAAATTAAGCCGTGAGGCTCGTACAACTGTCCAATCTGTTTTGTCAAATACTATAATATGAGGAAGAAGGCCGTTTAACCCTATCTCCGTAGATAGCGTGCAGGGACGAAGAGAATGGCCGCATCATTAGCCTTTGATTGCCCCCAAAGAATCCTAAGTGAAGCCTTGACGTTTGAACTCAACCGGAACGATTTCGTCTCTCATTGTGAACGTGGGCTAAAGAGATTCGATCTTGGGCTTCTCTCCCCCTGGCGCCGAACGGATTTCGAAGCCGCGGCGCATCTTTAACAAA
>Ga0315314_1003093_pt1 | contig 13289 bp, 14 predicted proteins | sample TDP9_MG_FD_203631 | JGI IMG/M metagenome (GOLD analysis project Ga0315314, IMG submission 203631) | Freshwater sediment microbial communities from Lake Towuti, South Sulawesi, Indonesia - TDP9 | ecosystem: Environmental > Aquatic > Freshwater > Lake > Sediment | place: Indonesia: South Sulawesi...
CCACCTTAGAGCGCGTTGCCGGAGCCTTAGGGAAACGCCTGCAAATCAGTATTGCCTAAAAATAAGTTTCGCTGAGGTATCATCCACGAAAAAGTTGGGCCAGTCACTGAAGCTCCAAGCTGAAAGCAAGAGATTCATGCCTGACTGGCTGGAGAAGTGTCCTTGAATTCTTATTGGAAAAATAGGCACGATATAAAACGATATTACCTCTCCGGGAAGCACAATTCTTTAGGGGCCTCCATTTTTCAGTCAATATCCTTTGGGGCCTCTGACTTGATTTTTAAGTCGCTTTCTTTAAATAATTTTTTGTAACGATGTCCAGCGACTCTTGGGTTCTTTCCCTTCCCCGCTTATTCCGGTCTTGAAGAACAACCTGCTTGTTCCTGATATTGTACATCGAGCCTGTTTTGCATTATTCCCACATTTGTGGTAACATTATTTAACGGAGGTGAGGAAAATGAAATTCGTAGGAGTCAGGGAATTTAAACAGGATGTAGTCAAATATTTAAACGAGGGGAACGAGATTGTTGTCATGAAGCGCAAGAAACCCATTGCCCGCCTCACTCCTGTCCAAAAAAACAGCCCGGAGATCATCCTCCTGGAGATTGGAAGAGTCCTGAGTGAAGCGGGGATATCCAAAAAGGAAGCTCTGAAAGCACTCGAACGAGCTAGGCGGGAGATCTATGGCTAAGATCGTTATCGATGCCAATATCATCATCTCAGCTGCCTTTGGTGGAAATCCACTTAAAGCGGTGGTTTTGGCGTTAGAAAACCATGAAGTGTATCTATCCGAGGCGATCAAACAAGAACTGCAAGGAGTCATTTCGGAGCTTTCGAAAAAAATTTCTAAGGATCAGATCTCATTTGTTCAGGAGAAAATTAATCAGCTGGCGGACTTAGCGAAGCATATTTCTGTTTCATCCCACGTAGCTTTATCCAGGGATGCCAAGGATGACCATTATTTAGCTCTGTGTAAAGAGGTTAAAGCTGATTTTTTGATTACTGGAGATAAGGACTTGTTGAGTATTTCCCAGGAGGACCTTAAGAGAAATGGAATTTCACGCAAGATCGTAACTCCTCAAATATTTTTAGAACGGATTATCTAACAAACGATGGGCAGAAAACTTCAAATCTTTGGAATCATCGATAAAAAGTTGGCCAATTTATTAAGTCATTCAGTCATTGGGTTATTGGGTCGCTAAAAGCTCAACGCAGTCAAAGTGATTAGGTCATTGAGTCATTACCTAATTGACAATCGAGGTTTTAAAGAAAGCTTATCCTTAGGGATTCAAGGAGAACCGAAATGAATATGGTTCGTGCTGCAGTGGTCCAGGATAGTCCAGTTGTTTTTAATCAGAAGGCAACCGTTGAAAAAGTTCACTCCTTAGTTAATCAGGCAGCCACAGAAGGAGCGAAACTGGTGGTCATCCCTGAGGCTTTTGTATCGGCCTATCCTAAGGGTTTGGACTTCGGTGCCCGGATTGGTTCCCGCACGCCAGAAGGGCGTGAGGATTTCAGGCGCTATTACGAAAGCGCTATGGACGTACCCGGTTCTGCATGTGAAGCCCTGGGGAAGGCTGCACGAGATGCCAGGGTTTTCTTGGTCATCGGCGTCATCGAGCGTGAGGGCGGAACACTTTATTGTACAGTCCTCTTCTTTTCACCAGACGGAGGGTTGATGGGCAAGCATCGAAAGCTGATGCCGACAGCCATGGAGCGGTTGGTTTGGGGATTTGGTGATGGGTCGACCCTGCCGGTATTTGATACCCCTCTGGGAAAGATTGGAAGCGTCATCTGTTGGGAGAACTACATGCCCATGCTTCGCATGCATATGTACGCTCAGGGGATCCAACTCTATTGTGCACCTACAGCTGACGACCGGGACACCTGGCTCCCTTCGATGCGGCACATCGCTCTGGAAGGACGCTGTTTTGTCCTGAGCTGCTGCCAGTATGTCACTCGGGCCGATTGTCCGGAGGACTATGCTGCCATTCAAGGGAATGACCCCGCCACCGTTCTGATGCGCGGTGGGAGTTGCATCGTCGGCCCGCTGGGGCAGGTTTTGGCTGGACCAAATTTTGAAGGGCCATGCATTCTGACTGCGGATCTGGATTTGGACGAGATTCCCAAAAGCAAATATGACTTCGACGTCGTCGGTCATTATTCCCGGCCAGATATTTTTCGCCTTTCCGTCAACACTCGCCCCACCCTGCCAGTGGTTGTATCTTCAGGCAGCGATGTGGATATTTTTGGCGAGGCTAACAAAAGTTAAAGCTCAAAGCAAGACGATCATGTCTGACTGAATTTTTCAGTCAACGTCTTCATAAAACTCCTGCCCCCGCTTTTAAGTCAGTTTTAAAATGATTCATTTTGATTTGCCTTATTTAGAGTTCGGAGTCCTCCATAAATGGCAGACCTTTTCCTACCGATTCCGGTCTTGAAGAACAACCTGCTTCTTCCTGATATCGTATATCGAGGTCCATGAGTTGCGGGGGTTTGTTTTTGGGATTATAATCCCTGCGTTAAATTTTCTTAGATCAGGCAATTGGATTTACCATATCTTCTTATGCAGAATCTCGTTGGGATTTTTCTGATCCTTATGTCGGGGGCTTCTTTTGGTGCGGCGGCGATTTTTGCACGTTTTGCATACGAAGGCGGCGCAAACCCAACCACCCTTATGTTTCTGAGGTTTGGGATCGCTTCTGTATGTATGATTTTCATTATGCTCATGCGTGGAAACGCACTTCCTCGTGGAGGAACTCTGCTGGGCCTCATCCTCATGGGCGGCCTGGGATATGTCGGCCAATCCTTCTGTTATTTCACAGCGCTCACCTTGACCTCCGCTGGCTTAGTGGCTCTCTTGCTCTACTTATACCCAGCACTTGTGACAGTCCTCGCTGTGCTCATTCTCAAGGAGCCCATGTCGAAACTGAAGATAGCGGCCCTTGCACTTGCTCTTACAGGTACCGTCCTGACAATTGGACCAACTGGAGGTGGAAAGCCCCTGGGCGTCATCTTGAGTCTTGGTGCAGCCTTTATCTATTCTGTCTATATTCTTGTAGGCAGTAAGATCGCAAAGCAGGGAACAGCAATTCAATCTTCGACAGTGATCATCACTTCAGCAGGAGTGGTATATGCTGCCATCATCGCGGTACAAGGAGCATCCTTTCCGACGACATTGCCCGGTTGGTTGTCAGCGACTGCTGTGGCCCTCATTTCAACAGTGCTGGCTGTTGTGACATTTCTGGCTGGCCTCGAACGTGTAGGCCCCACGATTGCTGCAACCCTCTCCACCATTGAACCCGTCGTCACTGTGATCCTTGCTACGTTGATTCTTGACGAAACCCTTACACCCCTCCGTATCGGAGGCGGCCTCATGATCCTTCTTGCTGTGATCGTTCTGACCAGGAGCAAAATGGGGTGACATTGAAAAAGTGGGGGTCAATGGATAGATCTTCCTTGCCCACCCCCATTTTTTTCTTGGCATGTATATGTGTCATTCAATGCATATACATTAGCTATGAGCGAAACACCAGAAAATGTACCGAAGCGGTTCCTAAAAGAGGTGGAGAAACTCTGGCCTCTATCGGGGAGATCCTTAAGCCCGCGTAAGAATCGCTCTGTCCGACTCAGCTGTCCCATGTGTCGAAGCGTGGAGGGGCATCCAGCCTATGCTTTGCACACTGGCTTAAAGGGGAAGCAGACCTCTCTGTATGTTTCCGATGAACTTGTTGAAAAGGTGGAGGAGGCGGTTCAAAACGGCAAAAAAGTTCGTGAACTGTTGGTTGAGGTGGGCCGTTGCTATATGTGAAGGCGCTCAAGGCTCAACGGAAGAGGAGATGAACGAAGAGCTGCTCGGAGCCCTTTCTCAGTTGATAGAGATCCGTTTTTCGGGGTTGACGAAACCGATTCGTAAGAATTTGGTAGTTCTGACATTTGCTTTTATTCTGGTGTTGTCTGCGGTCCGAAGCGTTTGTCTTTAGCGGCATTATCGCGAGCTCTTCCCACGGAGGGGACAGCCCACGCTCGTGAAAAACGGCTTCACCTTTTTCTCAAGAATCCTCGTTCGGACTTTCGGACAGTCACAGGGAGTCCGGTAGCGATCTTGCTTCCTCCTGGGAAAGGGTTCTCCCCTGTGATTATAGACCAGACCAAAAGTGGTTCTGCCCGAGCCGTGCTGGCTGTGGTTCCTTATGCGGGACGCGCCCTTCGCTTGGTGTGTTACACTTTCACTTATCCGGTCACAGACCCCGCTCTTAACAGTCAGAATCAACTGGAGCATCTCTTTCTCATCGATATAGAAACCTCACTCCCTCCAGGGGTCATTGCCGTTTGGATTGCCGATCGGGAAAACCCCGTTCCCTTTTGCACCAGCAGAGTCAATAGGAGCAACGGCCTTATATCCTCCGAGGACGGAAGGAAACCATTATCACCTATCAGGGATGACGGATGAAATTAGGGCGACTCCATGCGCCGCTGGCGAGGGCTCTTCGCTATGCGAATGTCCTCTATCACTCCCATCGTAAAATCCCAGTAGACGTCATCGTCTGCTATGATCTGGCTTACGAGGAACCCTGCTATCTGTTGGTTCCTGTCGCTTTCCGAACGCTTTTAGAGGCGGACTTGGTGGTAGAGCTCTACCGAGAACGAATGCGGATTGAGCAAAGCTTCCGTGATTTGAAAACTCATTTGGGCCTACGAGGACTCGATCTCCAGATCGACATTGCACCTCGGATGGACAGGCTACTTCTGACGTTCTGTCTCGCCTATGTCCTATGCGTTTTGTTGGGTGAAAGCACTTCAATACAACAAGCAAGGAGATGGTTTGAAATCCGCCGTCGCACTGCTCACCATGGCACTCGGCGAACCCAGAGCGCTTTAAGCATCGCTATGTTGATTCTTTCCGATCACGCATGAGTAGAACCGGTCATTGCTCTACTGCTAAAAATAATCTGGCAGGCCGCTACGCAACGACCGCTTCTCTCGAACTCAACTCTGCCTACCCCAAGCGATGGGTCCATAAAACTGGGGGTGGGGAAGAATGAGATTGTGCTTGACAAAAATAGGAATTAATGTATACATTAGTGCATACTTAATAATGTTGTTTTAAGATAGTCTATGATCGCAAAGAAAAAAACCCGAAAAAAAATGAGAGAAATTGTATATGATAATCTTAAAGAAGATATAATGAGTGGGAGAATCAATCCGGGAGAGAGATTATTTGAATACGACCTATGTAAAAGGTTTAAGTCTAGTCGAACGCCTATTCGTGAAGCTATACGTCAATTGCAATCAGAGAAGTTTGTAAGAGTTAACTCAAATAGAGGTGCGATTGTACCTAAGTTATCAATTAGTGAAATCAAAGAAATCTTTGATATTAGAGCTGTTTTGGAGAGCTACGCTATCAAGGAGATCGAGGGAAAAATCAAGAAAAATGATTTGAACAATATTGTAGATATACAAAAGAAATTGAAAAGAAATGGAGTCCGAAACGATTATAGTAGCTACATAGAGAATAATCTTACATTTCATCTAACCTTTGCCAAGATTAGCGGAAACGAAACTTTATTTGACATCATTAAGAATCTGATAATGCGTTTTAATCCATACACATATATTATAACAGCAATTCCTGGTAATTTGGATGTGTGGATTGATGAGCATCAACAAATAATTAACGCACTGACTGAAAACAATTTTAAGGAAGCATCTTATAAAATGGAAAGACATATAAAAAATGCCAAAGTATTAACGGTAGATTTTTTTGGGAAAAGGTAAGTCAAAAAGTTTGTAAAAGCATTTATTTGATTAAACTATTATCTTAGAAATTCAGCCGGGCTTGAGTTCAGACTCTGAAAGAGGTAAGAAAAATCACAATTAAGCTCAAGGTAGAGAAATCCTAAGAAGAGGTCATCTTTAGAACCGCTACCTGTTCTTTTAAGAAGTGTAAGTAAGAGTTTTGAAAGGAGGATTGTGCGTAAATGGAAATGGCAGCTATGGCTAAGGTCTGGGAGATGCCATGCGAGTGGCGGGCGATATGTTGCATGTTTTTTCAGACCGCTTGATTGGCGCAGTTCATAACGGCTTTTTTGTAGAACATTTAGCTTGGCAGGAAATCATATAGCAGGAGTCGCCACAGATGGAAAATAAAGAAATTAGAATTTCTGACGAGGCTGGGTTGGGTTTGGAACTTAGAGTAGATACGTGAATTGTGAGTGAATTCAACTGGGAAAAATACAAAAAGGTTTATGTTTTTACATTGATACCGATGATAGTATATGTGTAACATGAAAGGGGGTTTTAAATTGAAAGACTTAAATTCATTGATGAACCCTAAGTCTGTAGCGATTGTTGGTGCTTCTCCTGATTTCACGAAGCTAAACGGGATGCCACTAAAATATATTCTCGTTCATCAATATTCAGGAAATATCTATCCCGTTAATCCAAAATATAAGGAAATCAAAGGGATCAAATGCTACCCAACCATTTCTGATTTACCTGATCATATCGACGTTGCAGAGATTCTAGTAGGCAGTGGGAAAGTCATCGACGTCCTGGCACAATGTGCCCAAAAAAAAGTTAAGTCAGCCATCGTGTTTAGTTCAGGTTTTGATGAGATTGGGAGCAGAGGGGGGGACGTTCAGAAGAAAATGAAAGCTATTGCGGAAGAGACAGGCATGATCATCCATGGGCCGAACTGTAATGGAATAGTCAATTTTGTTAAGAAGATACCGTTAAGCTTTACACCGATTTTGAATTCAGAAAAGCTTTACGATGGGAAAGTTGGACTGATTAGCCAAAGCGGAGGGTTAGGAAGTCATACTCTTCTCCATGTATTTGGGGATCGTCATAGAAGTTTGCGATTTAGTTATTATATCGGTACTGGGAACGAAGCAGCCCTGACTTTAGAGGACTATTTAGAGTTTCTCGTAAATGACGAAAATACGGAGGTGATCGCCTGTATTGTAGAGGGATTCAGAAATGGAAGGCGATTTATGGAAATTTCTGATCAAGCTTTTGATAGAAGAAAGCCTATCGTTATTCTGAAACTTGGAGTTTCCGAAATAGGAAAGAATGCTACGATGTCCCACACAGCGGTCGTATCCGGGTCGAGATTCGTCATAGATGGTCTTTTTAAACAAAAAGGGATTTTAGGTGTTCAGACTTTAGAGGACCTAATTGATTCATGCGCCCTATTTGAGAAATTTAAAGACATCAAAAGTTGCAGAGTAGGAATCATCACAGATTCAGGCGGCGGCGCAGGTTTGACGGCTGATGCATGTGATCGATATGCTCTCTCTTTACCGCCCTTAAATGATACGATGCTAAAAGAAATAGGGACCATGATGGCATTTGGTAATCCTGGGAATCCACTTGATTTAACGGGACAATCTGTTGGAGACGTTAATTTATTTGAAAAGTCGCTCGAATTATTCTATCGATCTCCCGATTTCGATATCATCGTCATTGTCATTGCTGCCGATATCCCTGAAGGAGTGGAAAAACAAGCTGCGACAATCATCCAACAGGCAGAGATTTTTAATAAGCCCACCCTTACTATTTTCGGTGTAGCATCCAGTCCAAGAGTGGAAGAGGCTATTGAAGCATTGAAGGCTAAGAATATCGTCGTGTTTCCTAATATTGACTCTTGCTTCAGAGCTATTTCAAATTTGGCAAAATACTGTTCTTTTCAAAGTAATAAGTTAAAAATGGGTGATGATACAAAGATTTCCTTTAAACCCGTTAAGTCTGAAGACATTAGAAAAGTAGCATCAGGTGAAGAGGTTGGCATCACCGAACCTGAGGGGAGTGAACTTCTCAATAAATTTGGTCTCCCTTTTGCGAATAGCCGATTTGTGAAGTCTTTGAATGGGGCAGTAAAAGCAGCGAAAGAGGTAGGCTACCCTGTGGTTCTAAAAGCAGTTTCTCCTCAAATCTCCCATAAAACAGAGGCGAAAGCTGTTCGGCTCAATGTAAGGAATAGAATGGAGTTAGAAAAGGCTTATCATGAGGTCATTGCCAATTCCAAAAAGTTTAGTCCGGCAGCGGACATCAAAGGTGTTCTGGTTCAAGAGATGATCAATGATGGAGTTGAGGTCATCATGGGTTTTGCTCACGATGATCAATTTGGACCTGTTGTGGTTTTTGGGTTGGGAGGAATATTTGTAGAAGTTTTGAAGGACGTTTCCTTCAGGATCGCTCCGATAACACGATACGATGCAACTGAAATGATACGAGGGATCAAAGGTTATGAAATACTAACGGGAGCTAGGAACCGAAAGGAGGCTGATATTGATGCGATCATTGAAAGCTTAATTAAAATTTCAAGAATGGCAATGGAGACATCGGGATATTTGAGAGAGCTTGATTTGAATCCAGTTTTCGTTTTTGAGAAAGGCAAAGGGATTAAAGTGGTAGACTATCTATTCGTGATGAATAATAGCCTTGTTTCCCAGTAGGTGTTCGATGATATAGGGATGAAAAGGAGAGGAGTGATGATCGAAGGCATTCTTTATGAGGAAGAGCAATACGTTGGAAAAATCATATTAAATCGACCCAAAAAACTTAATGCCATCACCATAGAGATGTATAAGGAGATTGCACGATTGATCAAAAAGACGGAAGAAAAGGAACATATCCGTGTGCTCATTATTTCTGGAGCTGGCAAAGCTTTTTCTGCGGGATTTGATCTATCCGTGACTGCACCTAATAAAGCCAACGAATTTAGGAAGCTTTTATATGAGGCCAATTCATCCAGATGGGCCATCTGGAATTCGAGCAAGCCTGTTATCGCTAAAGTTCAGGGGTACTGCTTAGGTGGGGCATTTCAAATGATGTTGTGTTGCGACTTTGCCATAGCCTCTGAGGATTCGATGTTTGGTGAACCGGAAGTTAAATCTGCTGAACCGACAAATTTTCCCATACTTCCCTGGGTTGTCGGAATGAGGAGTGCGAAAAAATTGGCATTTTTAGGGGAACTCATCGATGCAAAAGAAGCTGCCCGGGTAGGCTTGATCAATGAGTGTGTGCCCAAAGAGGATCTCGATAAGGCCGTGACGAGATTAGCGAATAAGTTGGCAAGGATTCCTGCCAATACATTGAAAGTCATTAAATTAGGAATGAACAGGGGATACGAACTCAGAGGATTTGGAGATACGATCGACTACAGCATAGAGTTATCTTTGGGACATCATTTCTCAAGATCAGAGGAGGAAATAGAATTCGGAAAAATTGTTAGAGAGAAAGGATTGAAAGAGGCATTGGCTTGGAGGGAAAAGCAATTTAGTATCGGAGAATAGATAAAGACATTCTCTTGGTAACTTTCAAATGAAGGGAGGTGGTTTTTCAAAAAATTTTAGAAATGGAACTTGGACCGAAGGAAGTCGAAGGTGAAAATTTCTCATGAGATTAAGATGAGAAGCAAGGAGAAGGGAGGTTATCATGGAAAGAGATAAAAAATTTGGCGGAAGAGTTACACGGAGGGATTTCATCAAGTTTGCTGGCGTGGCAGGAGCTCAAGCAGCAATATTAGGTAGCGGATTGGGAAGAGCGAGGAAGTCATGGGCAATGGGGAGAAAGGTTGAGAAAAGGAATTTCATCGTTCCCCCAGCTTCGACTCACCCAGACAGGATAGAAATTGCAAGGGTCGTTGGGGAGGCATGGAGAAAACTTGGTTTTGAGACGGGTATTGAAGTCATGACTTATTCTGAAGGAATTCGAAGAGTCTTTACAGAACATGATTATGACTTATTCATAGTCACTTTTGGAGCACAAGATATTCGAACTGACCCTGATATTTTTCTCATGAAATTGCATGGGGAGGATGAACGCAAGAAGGGAGGATGGAATTTCGCACATTATTATAACCCGGAATTTGAAAAGGTGGGCCAAGCTCAAAGACGAGAAATGAATCCTGAAAAACGTAGAGAGTTGGTCTTCAAGGCCCAAGAAATCCTGTACAGAGACCAACCCACTGCTGTGGTCTTATACCCCCAAGATCCTCAGGCATATAGAACGGATAATTTCACTAACTGGGAATGGGGGGTAGGGGAAGGAATATCAAGCTTTTGGACGGACATCCACGTGAAACCAGCGAAGAGGAAAGTTCGCAGGACGGGTACGACCACTATTTCTAAAACTGTCAACCCTTTGATGCCCACGGCTTGGGAAGATTTCACCAATCTTCAAAGAATCTATGACCGTCTTTTTAGAATCAGTAAGGATGGAACTCCAATTCCATGGGCTGCAGAGGATTTCATATTGGTAGATTACACCACTATAGAGATTCCAATAAGAAAAGGGATGAAGTTCCATGATGGGGAGCCAGTAACTGCTGAGGATATCAAATTCTCATTTGACTATTACAAACAATGGAAGGCCCCCTTTTGGGCGAGCGTCCTTGAAAATGTTAAAGAGGTCCAGAAATTGGGGGACTACAAGATAAGGATTGTTCTGAAGGAACCAAGTACTCCATTTAAGACCCATCCACTCTCCACTATCTTTATCTTGCCCAAACATATCTGGAAAGACATTCCAAGCAAATCGACCGTGGAAGATCCCCTGAAATGGCCAAATGAGAAACCCATCGGAAGTGGGCCCTTCAAATTTAAGTATTGGAGGCGAGGGGCGGAATTTAGCTTCGAAAGATTTGAAGGACATTTTAGTCCACCCCAGGTGGATGGCATCGTCGCTATCGAATACAAAAGCATGGAGGCTCTGGTTGGTGGGCTCTTAAAAGATCAATGTGATAGTACATGGTGGAAAGTGTTTCCTTCGTATGTGGACGTTTTGAAAGCAGATCCAGATATTGAGGTTAAGGGATTCCCAACTCATGCGATCCTTACTCTTAGCTACAATTGCGAACGGCCACCTTTTAATGATCCACAATTTAGGAGGGCACTAAGTCACGCCATCCCGAAAAAATTCATCCTCGATGTGATTCAACGTGGATTTGGAGAATTAGGAGGATCCGTCATCGCGCCCGCTAATAAATTCTGGCACAATCCAAAAATTCCGCCTTATGCGGAAGATATGGATAAAGCGAGGAAGATCTTGGAGGAGGCTAAGTACACTTGGGATGAAAAAGGCTTAATTCATTACCCAAAATAATCTTTCAATTGTGTCATTGGTGCCCCTGAAGTGGTCTTTAATAAGGATTTGAAAAAAATGATAAGAAAGACCACTTCGGGGTTTTTGTAGGGTTCCTTGAAGAAAGAAAAATATGGGGATGAAAAATTATTTATTAAAGCGAGGTGTCTCGACAATCTTTGTCATTTTTGCGGTGACCAGTCTCCTGTTTATACTTTTCAGACTTGTTCCTGGTGATCCCAAAGCGTTGGTAATAAGTCCAGCATTGGATGAAATAGCTCAAAAGAGACTCACCGAGTTATATGGTCTGGATAAGCCCATATTTATACAGTACCTTCTGTACATTAAGAATTTCTTTACTTTTCAATGGGGAAGATCATTTTTTACCCAGGAAAAAGTCTCCACTATCTTATGGTACAAATTCTGGAATACATTCTCTCTGATGATAGGGGCAATTTTATTATCATTGTTTTTGGGGGCGATTGGGGGGATCGTAGCGGCTTGGAAAAGGGGGAAGACATTTGATTCTGGAGTACTGATTGGGGTTACATTTTTTCAATCCACTCCTATTTTTTTTACTGGAATGCTTTTTCTCTTGTTGCTGGCCTACAAATTGGGTTTGTTTCCGGTGGGTTTGATGCACGAACCCGGTTTCCACTCCGAGACGTTACTTGGAATGTTCCTCAATGCTGATTTTCTCCACCATTTGATATTACCTTTGTTGAGTGCCACTTTATATTATTTGAGCTTGCCCCTACTTATCATGAGAAGTTCTATGATCACAGCGCTAGGCTCAGATTATCTTCTTGTTGCCTTGGCTAAAGGACTATCGAACACTCGAATAATTTTTAAACATGCTGCACGGAATGCGCTTTTACCAGTGATCACCATTGTTTCGCTGTTGATCGGATACGCCATGGGTGGCCAAGTCATCTTAGAGACGGTTTATTCTTGGCCGGGGATGGGGCTCACTATGGTCGAAGCAGTTCAACATCATGATTATCCTGTTGCCCAAGCCACTTTTGGTCTAATGGCCATTCTCGTTATAGTGCTCAACTTTATTACTGATGTGGTATATTGCTTCTTAGATCCTAGGATCAGATATTAATTCAATGATTTTATTTCTGTTCTATTGAATCATTTCGATCTAAATTTTTTGGTAGTGACCCTTTAATCGTTGATAAATATTTTCTTAGACATGAATTCTTTCAAAGACCATATGTGGTCTGTTATTCCAGCTGCAAGGGCAGGCGTTCTTCGTTGCCATTTATGTAAAGCGTCCTGCCAAGTTGGAATTGGGCGTTTCAATCCACGATGAGGTCGGACAAAATTATAGTATCCCTGGTAAAGAAAGAGTTGGCTCCAGAGGCCTTCGACCCTTTTCGAAAAGGCGATGGTCTTTCGGGTCAACCGCCGATTTTCATGGCGCAAGGTTAAGTTATGACGTTCTACGTAGACCATGGTAATTTTATGCAAAGGAATATCTCCATAGCGACATCGTTTAAAAACCCCAATGACTCGATGCCTTCCATCCCTTTCTTTCACCACCTGACCATAGCGCAACTTTGGACAGGCAACGAGTTTGTCTCGACGGGGCCGCCCTCGTTTTCCCGTTCGAGGATAAGTCTTAAGAATACAATGCCGGTTCTTGAGAACTTCCCCATAAGCATCCATCCCATCACTTACCCAGACGGGCCAACTTCCTTTCCGAAGACGCTCCTCCGTCCTTTCCACCAGAGGCTCGGCCAACCGCGATTCCTGAGTATCGATCATAAAAGAAAGCATCAGACGGTATTCTTTGGCAAAGGCAATGCCGATCCAAACTTCGCCCTCCAAAGAAGGGCTCTCCGGCGAAGCGAGTTTTTTTTAACAAAGCTCCAGAGAGCATCTAACTCGACTTGGGAGACCTTTAATTCCTTTATCAGAAAAGCATCTATTTTTTCACTCTGTTCGGCGGCTACTTCCAACCAGTGCCTGACCGTATCAAGTTTGGCTTCTAACACCTCTGCCACACCTCGCAGAGGCATTCCCTTGACCAGAAGTTTTAGAGCCATGAGAACCCTCTCCTCCGGAGATCGGAGGTCATAAAAGATGGTCCCTGCTCTGTTGCAGAAAGATTCGCCACACCGGTTGCAAAGAAATCGACGGGCCGTTGCCTCTTCCTTGGTACGGTATGTCCCATTAGAAACGATGTTGCCTTT
>Ga0315314_1003094_pt1 | contig 13289 bp, 13 predicted proteins | sample TDP9_MG_FD_203631 | JGI IMG/M metagenome (GOLD analysis project Ga0315314, IMG submission 203631) | Freshwater sediment microbial communities from Lake Towuti, South Sulawesi, Indonesia - TDP9 | ecosystem: Environmental > Aquatic > Freshwater > Lake > Sediment | place: Indonesia: South Sulawesi...
ATCAGCACTGAGGCGTGGGGTCCGATTATGTGGGCGCCCAGAATCTTTATGGTGTCCTTCTGCACGATGACCTTGACGAAGTAGTTCTCTTTTATGCCCATGGCTTCGCCCTTCGCTGTGTCTTGGTATTGGTGGTTCCCGATTAGGATGTTGTCTTTGCCGTATTTCTCTATGGCTTCCGTTTCTCTTAGTCCCACGCTTGCTATCTCTGGATAGGTGAAAACTGCATGGGGTACAGCGTGGTAATCAGCTGGCACTCTCCTCTTCAATATGGCGTTGTAGTACACGATTTGGGCGTCGTAGTTTGCCTTGTGCTTGAATGGGAACATACCAGTTGCGTCTCCTAGAGCCCAGACACCCAGCTGCGAAGCCTCCAAATACTCATTAACGATAATCCAGCCTTCCTTGTCGGTTTTTATTCCCGCTCGTTCGGGATGAAGCATATCTGTGTTCGGACCTCTACCAGACGCTACCAGTATTTCTTGTACCGTCACCTCAATGGTTTTTCCAGTCTCCCTGTTAACTGCGACCAGTTTTTTCATGCCTGAAGCTGTCTTTTCTGCTTCATGCACCTCATGATTGGTAATGACCGTCATGTGTTTTTGCATCTCTCTCTTTGCCAACGCTGATACCTCGGGTTCTTCGTCTGGGAGAAACTGGGGGTTTCTGCCGATTATCGTAACCTTCGAGCCCATGGATGAAAAGAAATGCCCGTATTCAGCTGCTATGTAGCCTCCGCCGATGATGGCGATGTTTGTGGGCAGTTGATTTATTTGGAGTACTGTGTCGCTGGTAAGGTATCCGGCTTCTTCAATTCCCTTTATCGGAGGTATTGTTGGCTTTGAACCCGCGCCGAGAAGAATTAGTTTTGATGTGATTGTTTCGTTGCCAACCTTTAACGTGTACGGTGCGGTGAATTCTGCTTCCATGGGGTAGTAGTCTATGTTTCTTGTGTGGGTGAGTCCCTGTCGTATCATGTTTATCTCGGCGCCGATGAGCATTCTCATTCGTTCCATGACCCATCGAAAATCTATCTTCTTCAACTCTACGTCTAAGCCGAAAATTCCCATCCTCTCTACTGTTCTTACCAACTCGGCGGGATAGATGAGAATCTTTGAGGGAATGCAACCCCGTGTTAGGCAGATTCCACCAGGATCATCCTTGTCTATTACTGCAACTTTTGCTTTGGGGTTGTCTTGAATCACGGCGTTCACGATTTCCATGACAGAGCCAGTGCCTACTGCAATCAGATCGTATTCCTTCAAAATCGTGCACCATCCCACTTGCAATTATGGAGAGCCTAAGACCCTATAAATAATTGTTTCAGGGCTATCTTGATTATGAGGTTGGCTCAGAAGATTCGGTGTGAATTCTTCAACCTGATGTACATAGGGGTTCCTCCTTGGGACATAGGGCGACCCCAACGCGAAATCGTGCGCCTTGCGGAAGGCGGTGAGGTTCGAGGAGATGTGCTAGATGTGGGATGCGGCGCTGGAGACAACGCCCTTTACTTGGCATCACGTGGGCACGAAGTTTGGGGCATCGACATATCTCCTCGTGCCATCAAAAAGGCTAAGGCTAAAGCCAAGCAACACGGTTTGAAGGTAACGTTCCTAGTTCACGATGCGCTTGAGCTTGAAAGCCTCGGGAGAACCTTCGACACCCTAATCGACTCGGGGCTGTTTCATGTTTTTACCGATGAGGAACGCCTTGTTTTTACCAGAAGCCTTCGTGGTGTTCTCAGACCAGGTGGAACCTATTTTATGCTTTGTTTCAGCGAGCACGAGCCTGATTACGGTGGTCCGAGACGCGTAACGCAGGCGGAGATAAGAGCCACGTTCAGCGAAGGGTGGAAGATAAATTATATTCGAGAAGCAAGGCTCGAGTCTAATGTGCATGCTGACGGGGCTATGGCTTGGCTCTCATCTATTACTCGAATGTAGGTAGGTGGGTGTCGTTTAATTTGTTTTTGATTCCTCTTTTCTTAAGAAGAATCCGACGATTAGAGCACTTAAGGAGAGCATGTTTCCCGCGATTGAAGAGTAGCCGAAGTCGAAGACCATTATTCCGTTCCAGGGAAAAGATACTGCACCAAGCAGAATTAGGTTGGAAGCGGTGGAATGGTCGAGGCGTCTGTGCAGATTTATAATGAGCGATAGGTAGACCACGAGAGCGGCTAGATATAGGCTAGTGAAGTACCAGTCTTGCCCGCTATAGCCTAGACCCCAGTACACTATTGTTCTTATTATCAGGGGAAACAAGCCTTCTTTGTAATTGTTTAGGAAAAACGGCACCAGTGAGGCAGCAATCACCGCGTATAGTGTCGTGTTTTTCAAAAGCGAAGTGGAGGGTTTTGCAATGCGTCTTCTGAACGATAACAGCGCTCGCGCGATGAACGGAGCCGCAGCGATCAGAACTGTGGTTAATAGCCTGCTTCCAACTTCGCCTTCTGGGGGTAAAGCGATGTTGAGAAAGGTTTGAGGCCAGAGGTAGATTTCACTTATAGCTGTGGAAATGAACGCTAAACCAATCAACAAAAAAATTGTTGACAATGCTTGATAGCTCCTTTCTTGACGCAACTTTGAGAAGAACCAGAAAGATGTTAGCGAAAGCCCTAAGACATAGACGAGGAGCCAGACAGCTCCAACATAATAAATTAGCCCATACATCGCAGGGTTTAACAGTTCTAAGAGAAAAAGGAAGACTATAGTGACCAAGACGGCAAGCTGCAGCGTCAACAGATCGCCCAAGCCGGCGCGAGCAAAAGATCGATTACGATTTCTAATGTAATAAATAAACAATGCGAGACAGGCAACTTGGAGAACGAAAAAGGCTGGCTTCAAATTTAACTCTGACGGATATGGAATTGTCAGCATAAAAGTGAAAAGAAGTCTCAGAGACGTGTCAACGAAGTTAGACAACCCAAACAGAAAGGATAAAAGGACGAGCACGGCGGGAATTTCAAATATTCCGCTTCGGCGTTTCTGCATCTCTATTCCTTAAAGAAAAAGTGGGGTATTGGAGTCAGAGTTTTCGGATAGGGGCAGCAGGCTTAAAGATGAGTTTCTTAGCAACAACAATCAAGGGCACTGAAAGAATCAGCAGCACTGCAACGAACGTCCAGCCAGGAAATTCAGGAATCACGTTTGGGTTGATGAAAATCTTTCTTCCAGTAGGGGTTGTGCCTACTTTGTGGTTTGCTGTTCCACCCGGGCCGCTTCCGTTTCCGTTTGAATCCCAAGCTATGACCATGTTGTTTGTGCTTGAATCAGCCCATGCAATGTCTCTACCGGTTGCGTCACCACTATTCAGCGGCTTTCTTAATTCTATCGTAACTACGTTTCCAACCGGAGTCACGGTCATGGCGCCCACACCGTTTTGGGTAGTGTCAGCAGCTGCGCTGCTTCCTGAATCAAAGAAGGCGTCAGTATACCCGGTTGCATTTAAGTTGTCATCTCCAAAAATGACCACATCCGCAGAATTATCCATACAGGTGTCGGCTCCTAGTTGAAGAGCCAGCCATGGGTTGTTGTTGTCAGCAGTGAATCTAATGGCAATGTATAGGTTGGTGCCATCGTTTTTTGTCCATATATCAGCAGTTCCGCTTGGGTCAATGGCTACGTTTGTGTACTGGCCTGCATCGTCCCATTCGGTTCCAATTGTGCCATCAATTGAGGCGTCTGGGATAGCTAAGCCCCTGTATGCGTTGAAATCAGGTAGTGGTTGACCAATGCCACGTTGTCCTCCAATGAAGCTTATGACAAGTAGGCTTAGAGTGACAATCAGAACCATGGAAGCAATCTTTTTCATGATTTTTTCCTCTCTCGACGATTTAGGTAGATGATTATGTCTCAGATTAGTATTTAGAATTTTTGGATTAATTATCGCTCCAAACATAAAAAGTATAAACTATATATGCGGGTTTACATTTGCTAATATCTTCACATCGTAAAAGCAAGGACAAAATCAAAACGAAGGGAGCAGCCGCAAAATGCCCATGAAAGAACTCAAAATGGACAACAAAGACGAATTAACCATAGAACGCCTCCTGCACGCCCGACATTATTCACTAACACTCGACAAAAGCAAATGCGTGGGCTGCGAAATCTGCAAGATAATATGCCCCAGAGAAGCCATCGAAGTCAAAAAACAGACCAAACTGCAAGGACAGAAAGCCCCAAGCCCCGTGTTTGACGTTAGCCCCCAAAAATGTTCATACTGCGGCATTTGCGAGACAATTTGTCCCTTCGACGCCCTAGTTGTCAAGATAAACAACGAACACGTCGCTCAGGTCGTGGAAAAGGAAACATTCCCCGAACTCATCCACGAAATCGACGTGGACACAACAAAATGCCCACTAGACTGTATCGAATGTGAAAAAGCCTGCCCCCTCAACCTCATAAAAGTAAGCCTCCTCACCCCAGACGGAAAACAAATCTCTCACAAAGACGCTGAAGCCCACTCAAACAAAAACGACCTAAAAGTAAAGGTGGACATCCAAAAAGAACCCTGCCCAAGCTGTCGGCTGTGCGAAATCAAATGCCCACAAGGCACCATACATGTGCGCAAGATATTCCACGGCTTACTCGACATCAACCTAGAAAAGTGTCCACCCAACTGCCAAGACTGTCTAGACGTGTGCCCAATTCCAGGCGCTCTCTACTTAGACGGCGACGGCAAGGTTCACCCCGACGAAACATACTGCGTCTTCTGCGGCGCCTGCAAAATCGTTTGCCCAGTTGAGGGCGCACTCGTCATGGAACGTCGCTCGGTTCATCACACCCCAGTTAAATCTGGCGCATGGAACAAAGCCATAGAAAAACTCACGTCGACCAAGGAGTATTCGAAAGAGAGTCAGATGAAACGCGCCATAAAAGTGCAGCAGTCGATTGAAAAGAGAACAGTGCTGAAAGGTGCCGAAAATGTCTGAGGAAACCCCCAGAGTCGGAGTTTTCGTCTGCCACTGCGGCTTGAACATAGCAGGCGTTGTCGACGTCAAAGCAGTAGTGGAATACGCCAAGACATTACCATACGTCATGTTCGCTGGAGACAACCGCTACTCCTGCGCCGACCCAGGACAAGAACAGATTCGCAAGGCGATTAAGCAAAACAAACTCAACCGCGTAGTCGTAGCAGCATGCTCACCCCGCATGCACGAGGTCACTTTCCGCAAGTGTATAAATGATGAAGGCTTAAACCCGTATTATCTTGAAATGGCAAACATCCGTGAGTTCTCATCGTGGGCGCACGGAAGCACTCCAGAATTAGCCACAGAGAAAGCCAAAGAAATCGTAAAAATGGCTGTGGCTAAGGCTGTTCTGCTTAGACCCCTCGACGTGCTTGAAGTTCCAGTCACCAACAAAGCCATGGTTGTCGGCGGCGGCATCGCAGGCATGAACGCTGCACTCGACCTCGCTGACATGGGTTTCAAGGTTTATCTCATTGAGAAAAGCGAGAGCATCGGCGGACACATGGCGCAGTTGGACAAGACCTTCCCAACCCTGGACTGCAGCATCTGCATCGAAGGACCGAAGATGGTCGACGTCAACCGCCATCCTAATATCACTATAATATCGAACGCGGACATTCTCCGAGTCGACGGCTACGTTGGCAACTTTAAAGTAAAAGTGCGCAAAAACCCACGGTACGTCATAGCCAAAAACTGCACGGGCTGCGGCGAATGCCGAGATGTCTGCCCAGTTGAGTACCCCAACGAATGGGACATGAACATGGGCGTGCGCAAAGCCATATCGGTTCCGTTCGACCAAGCCATCCCGCTGATTTACACAATAAACAAGGACTACTGCATATACTGCTACAAGTGTGTTGACGCTTGCGGCGCCCGCGAAGCCATCAACTTTGATCAAAAACCAGAAGAAATCGAACTAGACGTGGGCGCGATTGTTCTCGCCACGGGATTTGACATTTACGTGCCCACTGACGACCCGCTTTACGGCTACGGCAAGTATGACAATGTTATCACCGCCTTAGAATTCGAACGCCTCATTCTGGCTGCTGGACCCACAGGCGGCAAGGTCATACGCGCCTCTGATGGAAAAAAACCGCACAGCGTCACGTTCATTAACTGTGTGGGCTCACGCGATGTCAACAAATACGAGTATTGCTCTGGCTTCTGCTGCATGTACTCTCTGAAGAATGCCATCCTCCTAAAAGAGAAGTACAAAGACGACGTGGAAGTCTACGTCCTCTACATCGACATGCGAACAAACTTCAAAGGATACGAAGAGTTCTATCGACGCGCCAGAGATCTTGGCATAAACTTCATTCGTGGCAAGGCATCGCAAATTCTTGAGGAAGCCAAAACAAAGAGCCTCATCATAAGAGCCGAAGACATGAGCATCGGAGAACCCATCGAAATCGAAAGCGAAATGGTTGTGCTCTGCACAGCGGCTATTCCGAAAAAGGGCTCAGACGAAGTGGCGAGAGTATTCAGCGTCTCAAGAGGAGCAGATGGATTCTTCATGGAAAGCCACCCCAAACTCAAACCCATCGACACACCAGTTGACGGCATATTCCTCGCAGGCGCCTGTCAAGGTCCAAAGGACATACCGTACAGCGTGGCACAAGGAAGCGCAGCGGCAAGCCGAGCAGCCACAATATTGTCCAAGCCAAGGTGGAAGATTGAGCCCATCATAGCCGTGATTGATCAGAGCACGTGTCAAAACACCAAAGTAAAGTGTGCCATCTGCGAAAAGGTTTGTCCATACGGCGCTGCGAGAGCCCCGGAAAAACAGCCCGCTGAAGTTCTGCCTGCCATGTGCCACGGTTGCGGCACATGTGTGGCTGAATGCCCAACCGATTCGATAACGCAGATGCACTTCACCGACGCCCAAATCACGAATCAGATTCACGCGGCTTTGGAGACGAATCCAGAAGAGAAAATCTTGGGGTTCCTCTGCAATTGGTGCAGTTACGCCGGCGCAGATTTGGCTGGAACGAGTCGATTTGAGTATCCACCGACTTTGAGAGCCATTCGAGTTATGTGTTCAGGTCGAGTTGACCGAGACTTCGTGTTGGAAGCCCTTCGACAAGGCGCTGGAATGGTGTTGGTAGCTGCCTGTCACCTCCCCTACGATTGCCATTACATCTCGGGAAACGTTTGGATGACGAAACGCATGATAGCCCTCAAAGGCATGCTCGAAAAACTCGGCATGAGTCCAGACCGCCTAAGAATCGACTACATCTCAGCAGCCGAAGGAACAAAGTTCTCAGCTCTCATAAAAGAAATGACGGCGCAAATGAACACGCTGGGAAAGGACAAGATACTGGCTGAAAACGCCAAGTTGCGACCAACACTGGATAAGATGCTGGCAAGAAAGAAAGCGGTGGAAGTGGCGCCTATGGTTCCGCCATCACCTCGATCTTGAGGACAACTCAGAAAAAATATCTGCACCACGGACTAAATCGATGGTTTCTTTCTTTTTAGCAAAGACATAAAGTAAATTCCTACAGCCGTTGCAACAAGCAAACCGTACATTATAAAATCGGCAATGAATCCATCCCACAGGAAGAGGTAACGCCACGGCATTTGAGGTACCCAGGTGCTTCTCGCTGCCTCTAACCAAGGAAGGGGAAAGCCAAAGTAGATTATTTCAGCGTCTAAAACAAATGGCTTAACAATGTAAAGTCCAGATAGGAAGGTTAGGAAAAGCCCACCGCCTAACGATGAAGCAGTCAAAATTGTTGACCGTTGCCAAGAGCGCATTGCCATTCTCCAAATCAAGGAAACATTTTGCACTCTTATTATTCTACGGTTTAGAACAGCCTAGGATGGGCCAGTCAGGTTGCTTGAAGTGTAAGTTTCTTACCTTCTCGGTTGTATGCTTCTGCATCTTCTTCCCTTAGGTAGGGAAAGGCTACGATTAGGAGTATTTTGCCGAATAGATGATTCAGGTCCTCAACTGATGGCTTCAGATTTCCACTAGGGTGTGAGTGAGCGGTTCCAATAATCGAGAAGTCCATTGGCAACATGAACTGGGGAAAACCCGAGAAACCCTTTCCAAACGTTGCGAGCGGCGGGATGACCACTTCGGAGACACTAACAACCCCCTTGTCTACCATACCGCGCAGTAGGAGAATAGTTTCCCTTGGATGCAGCCTTCTGGCGCTTTCACGAATCATTTCAAGGAGTTCTCTTTGCATGGTTACTTTTGTGATCATAATGGACTTCCGTGTAGATTATTTATTAGTCCTCATAATAAGTTAGTGAAACTCTTCAATGTTGTCGACACTTTGTGAGGCAACCGATATGGCAGAAAAAGTTTGTTTAGGCGTGGACAAGAATAAGTGGCAGACATCCCCCTTGCCTGGACACATTGTTTTGGTCAGCACAGTCAACAAGAGCAAGGTCCCCAACGTTGCGCCCAAGAGTTGGATTTCAATGGTGGCTTTCAAACCAGCAATAGTAGGCTTCGGATGCAACCTAAAACATCAAACAGCCAAAAACATCCTCGAAACCAAAGAATTCACGATTAACATACCCAGCGAAGACTTGATTGAAAACATCTGGAAGACCAGCGAATCCGAACACCACGGAGTGAGCATGCTAAAGAAGCTTGGCTACACGCTAACTCCCTCTGCAACGGTTGCTGCACCCAGCATAAAAGAGTGTAAGGCTCACTTGGAATGCGTTTACGACTCTGACAAACGCTACGGAGATGAAATCTGGATATTCGGAGAAATCGTCTTTGCATGCATCGATGAAAAGGCATTGCAAGGTTCAAGCAGAGAGCGTTACAAATATCTAAATCCCGTTTTCTATCTGGAAAAGAGAACATACGGAACATTCAACGGTGTGCATACAATCAAGGGTAGAGAAGTGGACGCAAGGTGAAAACCTGGAGACTCTTGAAGCTAGATGTACACGGCGCTTTCATGAACATGGCAATAGATGAAGCTATAGTAACCGGAAGAATCGACGGTTCGGTTCCAAACACGTTGCGTTTCTACCGTTGGAAACCCTCCGCGGTTTCGGTTGGCCGCTTTCAAGACGTGTTCAACGAGGTTCATGTTGAAAACTGCAAGCGATGTGGCGTAGACATCGTGAGAAGAACCACTGGGGGAGGAACAGTCTACCACGACAGCGAAGACGAAATCACGTACAGCGTTGTGGCTGAGGAGAAAGACTTTGGAACAACCGACGTAGTCTACGCCTACAACACCATATGCAATGGCTTAATCGAAGCGTCAAAAATTCTAGGTGTCAACGCCGACTTTAACCCAGGTGACCCCAAAAACTGTCCCAACATAGCCATAAACGGAAAGAAAATCTCTGGCAGCGCCCAATTTCACAAGGGCGGTGTTCTTCTGCAGCACGGCACGTTTCTTTTAAACGCTGATTTGGAAAAAATGTTCACTTTCCTTCGGGTGCCCTGGGCAAAAACTGTCAACGACGTTGTCTGTGTTGCACAGGAGAGGTTGACTTCAATCAGAAAAGAACTAAACCGCAGTGTGGACGTTCAAGAAGCCTACGAAGCCCTAATTCAAGGATTCCAAAAAGCCCTCAGAATAGAACTCGAAGAGCAGCCATTAACTACACATGAGCAGCAACTTGCATTAGAATTCGAAAAAGAAAAATTCTCAACAGACAACTGGAACCTAAAAGGCACAGCTATCGCCACCTATCAGTAATCTCAGCCTCTAAGTATGTCTGAAAAGGCTTCGTCACGTGAACGTCAACAAAATTCCCAAGCAACCTTGAATCCTCCCACTTGACCACGATTGGTTTGTAGGCAAAATTCCGCCCAATAAACGATTTTGGCTGTTTCCCCGGCTCGTCGATTAGAATGCGTCCTTTCCAATTCATCCAAGCTTTGTTCTTTTCTGATGAGATTCTCCTCACCAAACTTGCCATTTTACCGCTTCTTTCCCTCACTTCGAAGGATGAAACCTTCGGAGACATTTTCTCGGCTAATGTCTTGGGTCTTGGAAAGAACTTTGAAACGTTGACGATGTCAAATTTAATGTCCTCTATCAGCCGCAGAGTCCCCTCAAAAGCCTTGACGCTTTCGCCTGGAAAGCCACATATGACATCGGTGGCAACAGTGATGTTGGGGATAGCCTTTCTAAATGCTTCAACGATTCGTTTAAAATCCTCCACCGAATAACAGCGATTCATGCGCTTCAAGACTTCGTCGTCTCCGCTCTGCACAGGCAAATGTAAAAACTTGAAGACGTGCTCCTTTTGAAAGGCGTCTATCAACTCGGGAAGCATGTCTAAGATTTGGTTGGGCGTCATCATGCCCACTCTTATCCAAAAATTCCCCTCAAGCTCACAAACCCTTGTCAACAGATCAACCAGGTTGAAGCCGATGTCTCTTCCATAACAAGCCATATCTTGACCAGTCAGCCACACTTCTTTGGCGCCAGCAACCAGATCGCCTTTAACTCGGTTAACAACATCATCAATGTTGCAGCTGTGAAGGTGACCTCTCGCAAAAACAACGCAACAGTAACTGCACGAGCCTAGACAACCCTGCGCCACTGGAACAATGCTCACCACTGGATTTGCGGGCCGTCGAGGCAAATTCAAATCAGGCTTAGGCTTGGCTCCAACGTCTGCGTTCAAGCGCACAACAGACTCGCCCTCAATAACCCTTTGCACAGTCTCGGCTATGCTGGCTCTGCAGCTGGGACCCAAAACGGCGTCAAACTCAACCTCAGCTTTCAGGCGTTCAAAATTAATCAAAGGCAGACAGCCAGTAATAATCAGACGTTTGTCCTTCATCCCTGCGGCTCTCTTCAAAACTTCGAGGGCACGGTTCTCCGTAGGCGTCTTCACCGCACATGTGTTGTAGATCAACATGTCCGCCTCTTCGACTGTTCCAACTATCTCAAAACCCGCCTTCGACAAACAGCCTGCCATAAACTCGCCGTCAGCTAGATTGGAAGAACACCCAAAACTCTCCACGAAAACTCTTCTGTACCCCAAGCTTACACTCATGAATTATCAAACCGCCAAAAAATATGGCAGACCCAATTTTAACCGCAACCTAAACGTTTAATCAACCAACGAAAACATAAGCATTCCTCAAGTCTGCAGATTTACACAAAGAAGCAATGTAGAAGCGAAAAATAAGAGCAAATCTTAAAAGGAAAATGCTCCAGCATATTTGAATCATATTTTAATCCTAATATAAGAAGCTATAACGCAATCACATGTTCTGTTGCTTTGCCTTGTGGAGAGGTGTAGGAGGTGCTTGAGTGAAGCTGATCACGTTATACCTTCCAGAGCCCTACTTAAAAGCTTTGCAGAGTCTGGTGGATGAACGCTACTATCCAAACCGTGCCGAAGCCATTCGGGTGGCAATAAGGGATCTTCTGAGCTCTGAAGTCTGGAGGAAAAACGCTAGTGGCTAAGCCTGTCAAGCCGCGAAAAAGGCGGTTATCAAAGAATGCACAGCGCAAGAGGATAACTGAGACTTCAGCAAAGCCTAGATGTCGTGTGGCAATCTTGGGCATAGGAGGCGCTGGAAACAACATCGTCAACAGGCTGATGGAAAACGGTGTTGCAGGTGCGGAATGTGTAGCAGTTAACACTGATTTGAAAGATTTGAATTCTGTAAATGCAGCCAGAAAAGTTTTGATAGGCGAAAAGGTAGCGTGTGGTTTAGGAGCGCGTGGCAACCCAGAGATTGGAAGAACGGCAGTGGAGGAGTCAAGGCTCCTCATAGAAAGCCTACTAGAAAACTTGAATGTAGTGTTCTTAGTTGTCGGATTAGGAGGCGGAACCGGAACAGGTGCAACGCCCACTGTGGCGAAGATTGCCCGTCGAAAGGGCGCTGTGGTGGTCGGTGTGGTGACTACGCCTTTCAGGTCTGAAAAGAATCGCGTTGAAACGGCGGCTCATGCCTTAAATGAGATGCGAAGCGCCTGTGACACGGTTGTGGTAATTGACAACAACAAAATCGTGGAATCATTTTCTAAGTTTCCAACCACCGAAGCCTTCAAACTAAGCGACCATGTTCTGGCCAACATAATAAAGAGCTTGGTCGAGACCATTTTAGAACCTGGGCTGATCAATATGGACTTCGCAAACTTCAAAACCATTGTGAAGAAGGGAGGAATAGCGGCTATAGGATTTGGAGAATCCAATGCTCCAAACCGAGCAGAAGAAGCTGTTAGAAATGCGTTGAAGACCCCTCTCCTTGACATTGACACTACAGGCGCTACAGGAGCGTTGATTCACATATCGGGAGACCCAAAATTGACAGTCAACGAAGCCAACAGCGTGGGAGAAATAGCCACAGAGATGATAGGCCACAACGCATCGATTGTCTGGGGTGCTCGAACAAACCCTCAAACAGAAGGTGGACTCAAAGTAACTGTGGTCCTGACAGGATTGAATTCGCCACATAAACCCTGGGGGTTCGAAACAATAATACCCGAACTTTACAACATAGAGTCGCCATATTCTGAGCCTGAAAAATCCCTCCAGATCGACTTAGGCTTGGATCAAATCGAAAACTTTGAGGACTAACCTCCTCTCAGTTTTATTTCCAGATTTGTCGTTACTCTCCTGAGCCTTTGAGTCCAAGAAATCGGCTTGCCACAGGGAACGGTCTTACCTTTTCTTATCGCCTCTATGATATCGTCTCGATTCAAATCGGCGTCGACTTCCGTGTACGCATTTCCAATCTCCTGAGGATAGTGAGCGTCGCTGCCTGCAGTTTGAGGAAGCATAAGACGCAAAGCAATCTGCCGACTCATGCGAGTAGAGAGGAAGAAGGGAAAAGCCGCAGCGTTAACGACTTCCACAGCATCGATGTCAAAGGCTGAAGAAATCTTGTGTCCAATCCCAGGCTTGAAAACCACTACGGGATGAGCGACGACGGCTATTCCGCCTAATTCTCGAACCTTGTCGACAGTTTCCTGAATATCTAGTTTAGGAGGTATAGGTTCGGTGATGTTTAGAGCCAAAAGATGTCCCCGCCCAGTGCTGACTTCAACGCCGGGAAGGATTAAGAGATTTTGTTGTTTTATAAGTTCAAGCGCTCCTCCAACAGTGTCATGGTCGGTTATCGCAACAGCATCTAATCCCCTCTTCTTGGCGTAATGAACAACCTCATTTAAGGTGGTAATGCCGTCCGTAGAATAGTAAGTATGCACGTGCAAGTCTATCTTTAAAAGCGGCACTAACTTTTCACTTTATTTTGCTGCCAGCCTTGACTGTTTTGTCTGGCACCAGCATAGAAACGGTCTTTTCGTCTTCAGCGGCCAGTATCATAACGTTCGATTCGATTCCGAACATCCGCTTGGGTTGAAGGTTG
>Ga0315314_1003095_pt1 | contig 13288 bp, 14 predicted proteins | sample TDP9_MG_FD_203631 | JGI IMG/M metagenome (GOLD analysis project Ga0315314, IMG submission 203631) | Freshwater sediment microbial communities from Lake Towuti, South Sulawesi, Indonesia - TDP9 | ecosystem: Environmental > Aquatic > Freshwater > Lake > Sediment | place: Indonesia: South Sulawesi...
AAGAGCTGGTAGAGCTGGGCTATCCCGCGGAAAGAACATTAATAAAAACCGTTGAAGGGGTAGACTGCCTCTTCATTGCTGTTGGGCATAGTCAGTTCAGGCGGTTAAACTTGAGGAGGATAAAGTTTTTAATGAAGAAGCCCGCTGCGATCGTGGATATGGGGCATGTCATCGATCCCGTAAAGGCGGAGAAAGAGGGCCTCGTATACCGTGGTGTTGGGAGGGGTGTTTGATCTAAATGAAGAAACTGGGCGTGGCAGTCTTAGGCGTAGGCTTCTGGGGGAGAAACCATGCCAGAGTCTTCAACGAGCTACCCAACACGGAGCTTGTAGCAGTTTGCGACATGGATTCCGAAAGGGCTCAGATCGTCGCTGAAAAGTTTAGCGTCGAAGCATACACGAACAGCAGAAAGCTGTTAAAGCAAAAAGACGTGGAGGCCGTGAGCATATGCACCTGGTCAACGAATCTTGCCATTGAAACTGCAAAGGCGTTAAAGACTGAGAAACACGTATTAGTTGAAAAGCCCATGGCCAGCACACTTCGGCAAGCGAAGAAAATCGTTGATTTGGCGGGGAGGAAAGAACGCCACTTAATGGTGGGCTTTCTAGAGAGGTTTAACCCTGGGGTTCAACGCTTCAAGGTTGCTCTTGAAAAGGGGGAAATCGGAACCCTCGTCTCCGCCACAGCGAGAAGGGTTACTAAATGGCCCGAAAGAATAGGGGATGTGGGAGTGGTAAAGGATACGGCTATCCACGACATAGACATCATGAGACATCTTTTCGCTGAGGAACCCACGGCGGTTTACGCAAAGGCTGGCAACCTAAAACACGCGAGATTTGAGGACTACGCTCAAATTATGCTCTCGTTTCGGAGTGGAAAAACTGCCTTCATAGAGGCAAATTGGCTAACCCCATACAAGATTCGAAGCTTGATCGCGACGGGAAGCGAAGCCATCATGTCCCTCAACTATCTCACTCAAGAAATAACCATAGAGACGGCGGGGCAAACCCTAACACCTCGATACGAGTGGGAGGAGCCCCTCAAACTAGAGTTGCAACACTTTGCAAGTTGCATATTAAACAACGAAGAGCCGCTAGTCACGGGCGTCGATGGCTTAAAGGCTCTTGTCATAGCCGAGGCAGCATTGAAATCAGCCTCAAAATGCACGACGATCAAACTTAAGGGAGTATAGTCGTTTATACGACGCTCATAATGGATACATTCAACCAACGCCACTTATGCTATGATGTAAAGGGTCTCTTGAGACCATGTTACCCGGAAATTCTCACAAAGTAGGGCATCGCATTAACACTCACATCTTTGTCGCAAAACTGTTAGAATGGGCCGACAAGGCGACTTTTAGAGACTTTGCATACCGCCATGAAACAGACGCGTTTAGGAAACTATGCCTGTCTGTGCTATTATAAAGAGCCCGACCAACCCAAGTGGATGCAACATACAAACGATTGTTTACCGTCCTTCCGACAATGCAAGATATGGCAAAGGCTTCGTCAAAACAGATTGCTGAACTAATTAGACCGTCTGGGATGTACAATGTTAAGGCAGAAAGACTACAGAAGTTGGCGAGAATCTTGATGGACCAACATAATGGAAAAGTGCCTCAAAGCAGGGACGAGCTATTGAAGCTTCCTGGGATAGGAGAATACGCTGCGGACGTGGTTTTAGCCTGGGCGTTTAACCGAGACGTAATTATGATCGACACAAACGTATATAGGATTTTGAAACGAGTGGGCTTGATGAAAGAAGAAAAGGTGACGAGAGGTCTTCTAGAGAAAATCATTCCAAGGGGATATCGAAAGAGATTCAACTTGATTTTCATCGAGTTTGGGGGTCTCGTTTGCAAGCCCATAAAGCTACTATGCTACGAATGCGTCTTGAGAGAGATTTGCCAATACGCTAAGGATCATTCAAGTTGAAATTGCTAGCTAGGCTTTCCTCTTTCCGTTTCTTCTTTGAGGTTGAAGGGTTTGCCCTCTGAAAGGATTTTTTGTGGAATTTTCTCCTTCCACTTGCGCAAGAAGGGTAATTCATCTTTCTCTTCTCGTAATTCGTCGGGTAGCATTTCAGGGATTTCGTCTCGGACGGGATACCAGCGTAAACATTTTGGGCATATAATTACGCCCTCTACGATTTCCTCTTTTTCCTCGAAGACATGCAGTTCGAGGGGGTAATACTTATCGATGGGACAGGCTAAAATGTCCATCAACTTTCTTTTGATGCCTCATCCCTCCCATAATTGGTTGCTAGCTAGAGGTTATAGGAGATTTGCACAATAAGCTTTGTGGAACAAAAGGCATAGTTTATATCGGGTATGTCTTGCGAACAATCGACGAAAAATGGAAGCTCCACAATTTCAGATGCTAAAACGACGTTTTACCTGTATATCAATAACCACCTGATACCAGTTGGGTCCGGTCTTTCGCACAACCCGAGTGAAGGGCACTTCAAATTTAACGCTTGACTTCTGCAATTTTCCATACGCTTTTGCCCTGACTCTTTCGATAGGGTTTTCGTGTTTCTTGGCGTGTTCAAAGTCATAATAGTGGATCCATCCACCGGTTGGCTTGAGCGCAGATACGGCGCAATCCAGATACTCGTATGCCTTTTCAGGCAACGGCATAAGAACTCGGTTCGCGGTGTTTGTCAGCCTTTCCTCAATAATTTTTTTGGCGTCTCCCAAAAGGGGAACGACTCGTCCCTCAACCCTGTTGAGCCTAGTGTTTTCTCGCGTATACTCAATCGCAACCGGGTTAATGTCTATGGAATAGATCTTCTCAGCTTGGGAGTGCTTCGCCATGAGGATAGAGTAGCATCCCACACCAGCGAACATGTTGACAACCACTTCGTTTAATTGAACCTGCCTAGAGATCCGCATCCTCTCATACGACAACCTAGGCGAGAAATAGCACTTTTCTAAATCAACCTTAAAGACGCATCCATGCTCCCTATAAGTGGTCTCGAATTTTCTTTCACCCGCAACCCACTCCAGCTTGCGTAAGCGGAGATCGCCAGAAACCGGTCCAGCCTGACATAACACGGTTTTGACATGCTTATGGGTCTGCATAATGGCTTCTGCGATAATCTGCGTCCTATTTTGAATGTGCTCCTGAAGCCGAACAATCGCGATTTCGCCAACGATGTCATAGGATCTGTATAAAAGCTTGAGCTCGATTGGTTTAAGCCTGTCTGCGAGAAGTGCTTTGAGGTCTCTTCCCACTCTTAAGCCCCTCAAGCAGATGTCATAACGAGCCCTTACACAAACAAGTAGGTAGCGTCTCGACCAACCTCCCTAGACCCGTAGTATACGACACTGAACAGTTCACCTTTAATGAACAGTTGAATATGTGTAGCATCTAATAAATTATATATTCCTAGGTTGCTTTGACAGCATTAGATATCTATCGCTAAGCATTCAAGTCTTGTCCAAGTGAAGCACAACATGCATATTCGTTTAGATCTATTTGTAACCCAGCGCTTCGAGCCTTCTATCTTGATCCTCTGACTCTAACTCTGGTAGGAATTTTCGAAGAAGGTAAACAATGTACTCAGTGGGGCTGCGATAGCCAGATCCCTCTAGGGCATTTGAGAGACGTTTGTATAATGTTTCTGGAATAGATATGTTCACGTATTTAACCATGATTTATCGAGAGATTATCGGTGTGAGAATGTTTAAAGGTTACGCTCTTCTTATCCTGCTTGGTAAGGGTTTTCCGTCCATGTCATCTGGGACAGGGACGTTCATTAGGCTTAGTATTGTTGGAGCTATGTCCCATAGTTGCGCCATATATCTTTTTCCGCCTTGAATTCCGGGTCCAAGGATGCCGAGGATTCCGGGAACGTCTATGGGGTCGTGAGTTCCGTCGTGGCCACCGCTCCATCTCGGGGCGTCATTCGCGTATCTTCTAGACTCATCCTTCTTCATTATATCTGGCCTTCTCGCAGCCTGCCAACCTACATTAAAGAATATGGTTAGGTCGGGTGCTTCGCTTAGGTAGTTGCCCCAGCAAACGTCTTCTCTTTTCTTAACGTCTTTAAAGGGTCTTTGGCCATCGATTTGTATCTTATTAAGTTTATTTGCGATGCCGTTTCTTATAGCTTCATACTCTTTGCCTGGCTCGATTAGGCCGGTGGGTTCTCGTCCCTTAACGTTTAGCCATATGTCTCCATAACCGTATGAAACGGCTCTGCTCCCTTCTAAATCTATTTTCCCATTCCTCGTCTTAAGGAACCCGAGCTCCTCTAGGTAGTTGTTTACTACGACTTCCTTGTGAACAGGGCAAAATCCATGATCCGAAATATACATAACTAACGTGTCGTCTTCCACGGAGTTTAGGAAGCGGTTTACTATGTTGTCGGCTTTGATGTAGAAGTCCTTTACAAGCTTGCTATATTTGCTCTTTTCATGTCTTGGATGGGTCTCATCGATGTCTTTCCAAAAGAAGTGATGGATCCTGTCTGTTCCCATGAAGACAACCATGAAGAAGTCCCACCTTTCTTCCTGCAGCAGGTACAGTGAGGCCTCGACCATCTCATCTGTTATTTGATTAACTCTTTCGAAAAACAGGTCTGGGTCGCTTTCAACCCTCTCTAAAGTTTCGATCTCTACGTCTCCAACGAGTTTGTCAACTCCGAATCTCTGCTTGATCTTCTTTCTTAGGCTATTTGGATGAGGAATGCCTTCGCTTCTTGACAAGAAGCCTGGTATGATGAAGCCCCTAACTTCTTCTATGTCGCTCATCGGAACGTTGATGACCCCTACTCTCTTTCCTGTTTCGCTTAGAATCCGCCATAGAGTCTTGGACTTCACCATCTCCGGACTAATGATCTCTCTTTCGTAGGTTCCCCTCTTTCTCATGGCGAAGCTGAAGATCCCGTGGTTGCCGGGGTTCTGTCCGGTCATGAAGGTTGTCCAGGCAACGGGGGTTTGCGCTGGAACAGGGGGAATGGTTTGACCGTAAATGCCCTGCTCCCTGAACATCCTAAAGGTTGGAAGATCGTTGATCCACCTATCGATCAGCCTTGGGGAGGCGCCGTCAAAGCCTAAAACCTGCACCTTCAATGATCTTGTCCTCCTAAGGTGGCATCCACTTGTATTATTTAACTTCTTCTATCATTCTCGTTTTTATAATAGGCAACTCCGCGCGCGAGTTGTGGTCGTAATAGTAGCATCTGTTGATGAGGCCCTGCTTTTTTCAGTTAGTGATAAGCCCTTGACTCTTAGGGCCTCTTTCAATTCAGGGACCTTAAGACCGTTCAACTCTTCTTTCATGAACTTATGGCGGAACGATCACCAGAATGTTGTGTGCCTTTTGCCCCGGAACACATCGTTAAAGGTAAACTTATTAATTCGCACGAGATTATCCAACGTTACTGTCGTATCACCTATCGGAAACGTTGGAATGATTTAATTGCAGTTGACATTTGTGTGTGACTGGTGAGTGAATTATGGATAAAATTGATGTCGTAATGTTGACAAGGAACAGTGTCCGGCAGTTTAAAGATCCAAGTATGTTTGAAACAGTTTTGGAATCCATCTTTGAGAATATTCCAGTAAATCGTTTGATAATTATAGACGGATATTCCACTGACGAGACCCTTAACATAGTTCGACAATATACTTCCCACATAACTCAAGACAAAAGGGGTCGTGGAAAAGGCAGAGAAATCGGCATAAAAATGGTGAAAACAGGCTGGTTTGCTTTCATAGACAGCAATGTGATCGTCGGATCCAACTGGTTTGAAAAGATGAAAGAATCTATTGAACCTAGTGTGGGAGCTGTGCACGGACTTATCATTCCCGATAAGTATTGGATTAACTTCTATCGTAGTATGGCGTTCTTAAGACGGTTGAACTTGGAAGACTATTTGTTTAGATACCATCAAAGAATCGGTATGTGCATGGCCATTCTAATTCGCACCGACTTAGTAAAAGACATCACAATTCCTCAAGATTTGCATGTAAGAGAGGACCAATATATTCGAGAATGGATTGAAAAGAAAAACTTTTGTTACGTAGTAAACCATAAGGCTAAATGCTTGAATCAATCCAGAAAACACCGAAGCTACAAAATTAAAGGTCTCCACGACGGCATTATATCTAGACGTTATGGGTATCTCTCCGAGAAAAAGGTTGTTTTAAATGCCTTATCCGCTTTCCCTAAAGCCTTGTTCTCTTTTTTATATTCTAGAGACTATGTTTCGGCTCGAAGACATGTTGAATGGAACCTTTACTGGTTAAAGGGGTATTACTATGAAAAATACCGAAATTCTTGACGTTGGATGTGGGCACCTTCCAACTGGAACGCCTTGGGCACATAAAAAACGGGGAACCATTGGTGTCGATATCAAGAAGGCGAAAGGCTACGCTGACCTTTTAGCCGACGCTCAAGCCTTACCATTTAGGGACAACAGCTTTCTGAAAGTCATCTCTTATTGGGTGATTGAACACATCTTAGATGTTGCCAAAGCCATTCACGAAATGATTCGAGTCTCCTCAGACGAAGTTTACATCGTCACCGACAACGCATTGTTTTACAGGGTACAACTGTTAAAACTGTTAGGCTGCAAACAAGCTTATGCCCAACGAGAACACGTCCATGCCTTCTTTCCCTTACACACGAAGCATTTTCTGAAACGAATCGGAGTCAACGCCCAAGTCTACATCGACAACATACAACAATTACACAAACTAGACAAAATAATGATTGCACTTTCCCGCATCATTCCTAATTTAAGAGACTTAGTTAAATCAGATATCGTCGTCAAAATTCGGAAAAGGAACAATATGAAAAATGTCAAAAAATCGGCATAATTATCCTACCAGAGGCCATGTCGTATTACGCATTATCGATGACAATTCGGATATAATCAAAATAGCTTACCAAAGAGTTTGAGATAAACGAAAAATATTGAGATTAGGCGTTTCATAAAAATGCATAGCATTCCCTACAACCCCCTCTACGACAAAGGCTACAGAAGCATAGGATGCAAACCATGTACTAAAATCTCTCCGCCAAGTGTTTCCAAAATGTTTAGAAGAGCTAAAGACCAGGAAGAAATTATGGAGAGATTGAGGAAGTTAGGTTATTGGTAAGTACTATTCTGAAGAACAGATGTGTAAAGTCATAATGCAAGCTATCCGTGGGCACCCACTGCTCTCTTTTATGGGTTCCCATACGGGGTGAATGTGCGTAGAAACGGAGTCATGCTGTTTCTTTTTGACCTTTTCACGAGTCGTATAAGTTTATATGAATACAACGGAATTAACCATTAATATGTATAGAAAAGGAGGTTGCTATGACATTGAAATTGGCAGAGTTGATCTTCAGATCGTGGTACTACTTTAGGCTTGGATACGGCACGTACTTGACCTTCCTAGTGGGTTTCGCCGGAAACGTCGTGGCGATCTACTACCTGGCTATCAAAAATCTACCCTTCCTTTACGTGATCTTCCATCATTTCTATGTGTTCGTCATCATTTCGATAGTGCTGATTGTTCCCATCGGTGTGTTGATAGGGTGGTTGCACATGAAGCGAACCCTCGCCTACCCTACCGACGTGGCCATAGGTGTAGAAGCAAACCCGTACAACTACATGCTCATGCCCGGGAAAGAGACAGAGCTGTTTGCTCCATACTGGCTAATGGTCACAAACTCGTTGCAGAAGATCCTAGAAAAGGAAAACGTATTGTCCTCGGAGGAGAAGAGAGAGTTCGAAAATATCCGAGCCAAGATCGAAAGATTAAGAAAAGGTGAAGTTATTGGTAGACCGAGACAGCGACAACTATTAGCCAGATTGGAAAAGGGAAAACAACTATTTCAATGAACAGAAAATACCGCATAATGGAACGTATGAAACGCCAGACCACTGGGTGAGGCAACACGCAAACGTTCTACACGGGAGGGATCAAGGGATGTGGTACTGGTTGGATCAAACCTCAACTCTGTTATCTCTCACGTTGGAGGGAGGCTAATTTACGTTAACGAAAGTTTCCTAGGCATAAGGATGCCAAGTTCGTTTGACGTGACCGATGTACACCGAATAAGAGCTACGTATATTCATTCGTTAGCTTTTTACATGACACATTAATAATACTGTAAAGAAACTATTCATCCTGAGGAAGCATATGAGTTACGCAGGAGTTAAGAGTTTAGTAACTGGAGGAGCGGGTTTCATCGGAAGCCATCTAGTTGACACCCTGATGAAAGAGGGCGGAACACTTACGACCCTTGACAATTTGAGCACAGGACTCAAGCGTAACATTGCTCACTGGATCGGGCACCCTAGTTTGACGTTCATATTAGGGGACTGCCTAAATCCCCGAGACATACGCAGGGCGATGAAGAATAGTGAATTAGTTTTTCATCTAGCGGCTAATCCTGAGGTACGGGTCGGACCCGTAAACACAAGGATCGACCTTGAACAAAACATCCTCGCCACATACAACATTCTTGAAGGGATGCGCGAAAGCAAAACCGTAAAAACCATAGTTTTCACGTCCACATCAACAGTTTATGGAGACGCGATGATTCTTCCTACACCTGAGGACTATGGGCCACTTAAACCGATTTCGCTTTATGGAGCGTCCAAACTGGCGTGCGAAGCCTTGATCTCCGCCTATTGCAACACATTCGGCATGCGTGGAGTTATTTATCGCCTCGCGAATATGATAGGCTCTAGATGTCGACATGGGGTCATCTGGGACTTCATCCATAAACTCACTAAAAATCCGAAACGGCTTGAAATTTTAGGCGACGGCACCCAAACAAAATCGTATCTAATGGTAGACGAATGTGTTAGTGCCATGCTATTCGGGTTAGAACACGCCTCCGAAAGGGTGGAAATCTATAACGTAGGCTCGGAAGACCAGATTAGTGTTGCAGAGATCGCCAAAATCGTTGTAGAGGAAATGGGATTGAAAGATGTGAAATTTCAATATACAGGGGGAGTGGAGGGAGGGCGAGGCTGGATAGGCGACATCAAAACCATGCTTTTAGACATTTCCAAAATGAAAAAGTTAGGATGGAAACCCAAATACAAAAGTGCAGAGGCTGTTAGAATGGCAACCATTCAAATTTTAGAAGAAATCAGGAAAGAGCCCTCTAATTAAGCCTAAATCCTCGACAGGTATTTGTCGCAAAACCGCAACGCAAATGCACCCGTCTCCAAAGGACAGTACATAGGGGGTCTATGCCTTCGTAAAGGGTACACACAAGGATTTCACATTCATTTCACGGTTTTGTTTTGTGCTCTTGTTTTGTATGGAGGCTTCCTTGCCACTCTGAGAGCCAACCATAGATCACGAGGGGTCTAAACCTAAATAGGGCATGTCCTAGGGTCCTGACGAAACCGATGCCGAGGGCGTATCGACCTCGACCACCATTTATTTGCCCATCAACCATGGTTCCAAAGGACACATGCCTAGCGTGGTAGACTTTTACGGCTGATACAGCTACGCTCTTGTATCCTCTCTCAGCCAAATGAATATCGATATCAGTGTCAGGAGTTGGCATGTCTCGGAATCCGTTGATTTTATCTAAAGCTTTCTTAAGCATAACTCTTGCCGCTCCGTAGGGTTCTCTCCCCAACGGTGCGACGCTATAGGTTTTTTCCCACGCGTACATCACTCGATTCCATAGCGTATCCGGGTATGTGACAACATGCGCTGCAACCGATGCAAGATCGCCCTTAATCATGGGTACAAGGTCTTTAAAGAAATTGGCTGGAACTATTATGTCCACGTCGATGATTCCTATGTAAAAACCTTTCGCGTTCAGGTACCCGATCTGCAGAGATTCAGCATAGCTGTTTTTCCATTCCTTCCGTTCTTTCTCGATTATCTTTATGTCGTACTTTTTTGCCTTACCCACAGTGTTGTCTGTACATCTATCTGCAACGAGTACAATTTCAAATGGAAAGCCTTTGAGGGCGTTCAGGAGATTTGGGACGAACTTATCAATGTACTCTTCCTCATTGTGGGCACAGCATATCACTGAAATGAGAGGCGGCTGCGTCACAGGGCTCACCTGTTAACTAGCGTAAACAAAGCAACTTAGTCACCTCATTTGCGAGGTTCTCAGCGCCGTTTGGGAGACTCGGAACCGTTCTCTTTCTCGCCTCATCAATAGCACCTAACAAGGTTTCTAAATTTATTTCCGAAACCGGCACCGCATTTACTTTTTTCGCAAGGTATCCTGCGTCTTCTATTGCTGCAGTTCTTGTCCATTCAGGGTTCGGAACTAGTATCACAGGTTTTCCGTAAACCACAGCCTCTAGGGCGGTAGAACCAAAGTGTGTTATGACGAGCTCTGCGCCTGCTAGGAGTTCATGAAAATTTTCCGTAAGGGTGATTACTTTCCATTCTGGATGTCTTTTGACGTATGGTGCGGGGTCAACTCTACCCGTCTGCAGAACCACACTCCGTAGGTTGCTCTCCGCTAACACATCAAATAAAAGTCTATGCCCGTAAGTGCCCCCTGTGACAAGGATGTAGCCTCCTTTCCATGGCTTGACCTCCGGCTTAGGAAGCAAAGGGCCAACCACTACGCCGTCTAGCAGCCTCCTTTGTTCCTGCCACTGCAATACGGTTATCGTGGAAAGGGGTTGTAGTAGGCGTGCGGTTTTAGAGGGACTTGAGAAGCGGACTGAGCTCTCGATGTTGATTACCGGAATTCCCCTAGCCCAAGCTATGATTGCTGGTGGGATGCAAAAATTACTGCCCGTGCTTACCACAACGTCAAACTCTCGTGAAACTTGTCTAATGGAGTCCGCGAAAGCCTTGGCGAAACGAGGCGAAAACTCATGGGTGGGAGTTGTGGGGCCCCTAGCCTTGATTAAAAACTTTACCTCACCAAATTTACTTAGCCTCCTCTCGCTTAAGGTGTCTCCCTCAGGTGCAAGAAAGGATAAGGGGACCCTTTTGTGAAGGGCTTGGGCTAAGGCATAGGCGTAACCCGTATGGCCTCCCCCACCAGCCAGAATCAATACGCGCCCTTGCACCTCGCCTCTTCCCCTAACAGTGTCTCTCATTTTAAGTTATATAGTTGTCCTCCCTGTCCTCAGGAGAAGATTGCAAGGAGAGTTCCATCTAGTTTGAGCGACCACATGCCTAGGTGCTGTCAAATTTGCTCCCCCTGAAGTACGCCAACCTCAGCGTTTTCAATCCTTGCTTCTGCTCATGTCAGTACATACCTCTTAGTTTCATAGGGAGATGGTGAAATTCATGAAAAATGTTTAAATGTGCATGAACCATGCTTACTTACCAGTTTGGAGGCGTAGGTTGTGTCTGAGGAGCGTGGACGTGGAATTGTTTATGAGTGTGTGAAGTGCGGCGCCAAGGTGCCGTCTGAAGACCTTGAGATGCGCGGCGGCGGAGTCAAATGCACCTATTGTAGCTACCGCGTCCTGAGGAAGATAAGGCCTCCTATCGTGAAACGCATACGCGCTGAATAACCTGTTCGCCCAAGAATGTATAACTTCAATTTAACCGCAAGAACGTTTGGAAAAAAGTTAACTAAAGCGCACGTTTTCTCTGTGAAACTTACCTAAAATTCATATGGTTCGAGTCGGTGAGCGAACAAGAAAGAGCATAAAGCCATGGATTCTCTTTATGCTCTCCTCCTCAAAGCTTCCTCTATTCTATCCATGGCTTTTTCAAGGTTTTCTAAGGAGGTTGCGTAAGAGATTCTCACGTATCCCTCTCCGTATTCACCGAAACCGGTGCCAGGAACCACTGAAACCTTTGCGTGGTCCAGTAGGTAGTATGTGCAGTCAAGGGAAGACATATGGAGTTCCTTTATACTTGGAAAAACATAGAAGGCGCCGTGAGGCAATTTGCAGGACATGCCTCTAATCTCATTTAACCGCTTCACCACAAAGTCTCTTCTACGCTTATATTCCTTAACCATCTCTACAACAAAGTCCTGAGGACCCTTTAAGGCGGTGAGGGCGGCTCTTTGTCCCATAGAGGTGGCACAAGTGCTTGTATAAAGTACAAGTTTTGCCATCTCGGTGACTATCTCCGCTGGTGCAATTGCGTATCCAAGCCTCCAGCCGGTCATAGCGTACGTCTTTGAAAAAGCATTAATGGTTACAGCTCGCTTACGCATACCCGGAAGCGAGGCGATACTTACGTGTTCCGCATCATCATATATGATTTTCTCGTAAACTTCGTCAGATATCACGAGTAAGTCATTCTCCTTGGCTATTTGAGCGATGCCCTCCAGATCTTCCCTAGTCAAGACAGCCCCTGTAGGGTTGTTCGGAGAGTTAATCAAAATGGCTTTCGTGTTTTCATTAACCCTTATCGCTAAATCATCAGGGTTAACTCTAAAATCATTTTCTTCAAGTTGTGGGTAATGCACTGGAATGCCGCCTGCCATCCTAACACATGGATCATAATGAGGCCAGCCTGGATCGGGTATAAGAACTTCCTCGTTGGGATTCATTATAGAAAGTATCGCACAGTAAACCGAACTGCAGGCACCCGGGGTTACGATAACCTCTCTCTCTGGGTCTGCTTCAATGCCATTCTCAACCTTGACTTTTTCTGCGATCGCCTCACGAAGGTCTTCAAAACCTGAGAAAGGGGTATAATGAGTGAAGCCCTCATCTAAGGCCTTTTTGGCGGCTTCCTTAACATGGAAGGGGGTATCCATATCCGGCTCCCCTATCTCTAACCTTATCACGTCTTTCATGCGTCTCGCTTTTTCAAAGATGACGCGAATGCCGGATACAGGAAGGCTGTACATTCTCTCTGAAACATATCTTTTCAATATCATCGCCCTCTGGTAGTAGTTAATTTTTAATATATATAATTAACTTATCTAAAACCGAGGTTTGGGTATGAGAAAACCATGGTTAACTGACAAGTGGTGGGTGAGCCATCTCAACTTTGTTAATGAGGTTCGAGCTGGCTTGAAGCTGCCCAAGGAGGTAATTATCCATGACATCACATTGAGGGATGGAGAGCAACAAGCTGGCTTAGTATTTGATAAGGAAGATAAGATTAAGATTGCTAGGATGCTGGACGAGCTTGGTGTTCATCGTATTGAGGCTGGCTTGCCTGCGGTTTCCAGAGAGGATAAAGAAGCTGTGAAGGCTATCGCGCACGAAGGCTTAAACGCTAAAGTCTTTTGCTTTAGCCGCTGCATGAAGGCCGACGTAGATCTGGCGCTGGAATGCGATGTTGAAGGAGTTGAAATGGAGATTCCCTCCAGCGAGCATATAATAAAGTATGCGTATCAGTGGCCCCTTGAGAAGGCCATCG
>Ga0315314_1003096_pt1 | contig 13286 bp, 10 predicted proteins | sample TDP9_MG_FD_203631 | JGI IMG/M metagenome (GOLD analysis project Ga0315314, IMG submission 203631) | Freshwater sediment microbial communities from Lake Towuti, South Sulawesi, Indonesia - TDP9 | ecosystem: Environmental > Aquatic > Freshwater > Lake > Sediment | place: Indonesia: South Sulawesi...
AGGCCGCTTTTCTCGTCGGCCGGCCATGCCGGCCTCCCCGCCGCGGCCGAAGGCCCGGGAGCCTCCGCGCCGCCCCGCCTGGCGCGCCAACTTCTTTCCCCAACACCACTGCCGGCAAGGGACCCCTTCGCAGGTGCCCTGCTCTTTCCGCGACATGTGCCTCTGCGGATTGGAGGACGGCGGTTCCATCGTGCTCAACTTCTCCTTCGCGCTCCGGAGGCTGCGCCCGCTGATCCCCATACCCTGTTGCTTACCCCCATCGCTACCCCGGTGATGGTAAACGGCCTGAGCGGCCGCTCCCTGCGCGCCCTGCAAGGAATCCTGGAGCCCTATGGCCTGACGGCCATGGCCGGAGCCGGCAAATCTCCGGTGAAACTCACCTCCAGCCCCCTCCCGGGAGCCGCCATAGGCATCCAGTTGGTGGGCGGGGATATTGACATGACCGCGGTGGGAACAGTCACCCATATCAAGCACGGCCGCATCCTGGCCATGGGGCACCCCTTCCTGGGCACCGGCCCGGTGAATCTGCCCATGGTGGGTGCCTATGTGCACGGCATCCTTCCCAGTCAGCGCTTTTCCTTCAAACTTTCCTCCGGCGGAGACGAGGTGATAGGCCGCTGGACGGAGGATCGCCTCTGGTCTATCGGGGGCGTGCTGGGAGAAAAGCCCCCCATGTTCCCGGGCACCTTTGCCGTTCGCGATGCAGAACGGGGACTTCGCAAGAAGTATTCGGTCACCTTCAGCCGTCATCGGGACTTGACCCCCATGCTCGCCTACCTGGCCGCGGATTCCGCCCTTGCCAGCATCGCCCCCCCGGAGGAGGGGACGCTGCGAGCACAACTGGAGGTTTCCGCCCACGGCTTGCCGCCAATGCGCAGGCAGAATCTATACAGCCGACCCGCCGAGGGTATGGGAGGCTTGTTCTCCATGTTCTTTGGAGGGGGCGCGGACTCGCCGGGCATGGAACTGCTCCTCCTGCTGGATACCCTGGAAAACAATCCCTTCGGTCCCGCCGTGCCGGAGAGAATCACCCTCTCGGCAGAGTGGAGAAAAACCCGCCAGGTCGCCAACATTGAAGAGGTGCGAGCCCGCACCAAGCGCGTGCGCCCCGGCGATAAGATGGAGATTCAGGTCCTCATCCAGCCCTGGGACAAGCCCAAAGAAACCCGGCTGGTAGAGGTGGAAGTGCCCCGCAATGTCCCCCCCGGAAAACTCCAGGTGGGCATCGCCGGAGGACTTTCCGCGCAAATGATAAAAAGCCGCCTACAAGTTTTTGACCCTTCTCCGGTCAATCTCGCCCAGCAGATGGAGATTCTCACCCGCCAGGAGAAAAACAATGATCTCCTGGTGGAAATAGCGGTGGAGACCTCGGGAGTGGAGGTGAAGGGCCGGCAAATGTTCAATCTCCCCCAGGCGATAACCGAGGTGCTTCAGTTCGCTAATGTTACCGGAGTCCGGGTAATCCGCGACCACCTCCCTAGGACAATAGACATGCCCTATGTCCTTTCCGGCGGAGAAGTGCTTACCTTTCTCGTGGAGACCGATGAAAAGGAGAAAGCGGGCCGGGGGCCCTCGGTCAGCGCCGCAGCCTTGGAAATGGGACTGCCGGAAAGCCTCCTGAGAGGCTTGTTGGAAATCGGCGGGGGAGGGGAGGGGGCCCTCCGCCAGCCCTGGCAGGCGGCCGCGGAGGAGCCGGCTCCCGAAGCAAATGGCGAACAACCATCAGAAGAAAGCCCCCCAGAAATGCCTTCCCTTGAGGAACTGGAGGAACTGGAAGCCCAGGAACCGGAAACGATTTCCGCAGAGAAGCCCGCGGAGAAACCCAAAGGAAAGGCCCTGCTGCGAGGCCCCAGCATCTGGAAGGACACCACGGAGAAGGATTTCGCCAAGGGGAAAACCTTCGGCAGCGCGGTGAATTCCTCCGGTCAGATTGACCTTGCTCCCGCGGCGAAAACCCTCTACAGCGCCCAGGAGGGCCTGCTCTGGGCGCAGGCGACAGATGGCAAAGGCAACCTCTATGTCGGCTCCTGGCTAGAGGGGAAGGTGAAGAAAATCTCTGTGGAAGGCTCCGCCGCCGTGGTGCTGGAATCCCCTGAGCCGGCCATCTCCGCCCTCGCCTGTGACTCCTCCGGCAACCTCTACGCCGCCGCCGCCCCCTCCGGCAGCATCCACAAAATTGATGCGGAGGCCAAGGTCGCTCAGTTTTGCCGGCTTTCCGCTCCCTACATCTGGGACCTCCTGGCAGATGGTGAAAAAGGCCTCCTCGCAGCCACCGGGCCAGAGGGAAAACTCTTTCGCATTTCGCCAGAGGGAAAAGCCGAACTCCTCTTCCAGGCTCCAGACCGTCATATCATCTCTTTGGCCTCCAGCCAGGAAGGCGTCGTTTATCTGGCCACTTACCCGAAGGGCAAGGTATATCGCATTGTAGGCGACAAGGCCGAGCCATTCTACGAGACTCCCCCTGCGGTCACCGCGCTTTCCCTTGCCCTTGATGCCGCGGGAAACCTTTATGTCGGCACCTCTCCTTCCGCGCAGGTAATCCGCATTGACCCCCGGGGCCAGGCGAAACTACTCTTCAAGTCCCCGGAACGCCACATCTTTTCCCTCTGCCCAGGAGAAGATGGCTCGGTTTACGCGGCCACCGGTCCCCGGGCGAGGATTTGGCGTATCTTTCCCGATGGCAGCGGGGAGATCGTTTGGGAGGCAAAGGCTGGCCACGTCGTGAACATGGTTCAAAACGCTGGCCATCTCTTCGCCTCTCTGGCCGGAGCGCGGCAGATCCTCAGACTTGACCTGAAAGGGGAAGCGGAAGGCACTTTCCTCTCCGGGATTCACGATGCTGGCGGCCCCTCCCGCTGGGGGCAGATTCGCTGGGAGTCCAGCCTGCCGGAGGGAACTGTTCTCACCCTTCAGACCCGTTCAGGCAATACCGCTTTCCCGGATTCCACCTGGAGCGAATGGTCCTCCCCCTACGGCCTGACAAGCGGGGAGCAAATCACCAGCCCCCCTGCCCGCTATTTGCAATACCGCGCTTCTTTCCGGTCGGCCAATGCCAGCCGGCCCTCTCTGCGGCAGTTTGAGGCCTTCTATCTTCCCCGGAATCGCCCCCCGGAAGTCAAACTCCTCTCCCCTCTCCAGAGCCCGGCATGGGCCGGCAAACAGAACATCAAATGGTCGGCCTCTGACCCGGACAAGGACAGCCTGACCTATCAAGTCTTCTATTCCGCGGATGAGGGGAAGACCTGGGTGGAGATAAAAGAGCCGGTGAAGAAGGCTGCAGAGAAGGAGAAAAAAGCAGAGGAAATGGCCGAAAACGCCGCCGGGGGCAACAGCGAAGTCTTTCTTCCCGCAAGAAAGAAACCGGAACCCCCCGAAGAAGAGCCAGCAGCCGCGCCTTCTGCTCCGAAAAAGCCGGCCGAGGAGAAACCTCTTGCTCCCACCAAGGCCACTAGCATCAGTTGGGACACAACTAAGGTGGCAGACGGTGTTTACCTCATCAAAGTCATCGCCAGCGACCGCTCCTCCAACCCGAAGGAGCCCCTCAGCGATGAGAAGATTTCCGAGCCTTTTCGCATTGACAACACCCCCCCGATGATTCTCCTGGACAAGAGACAGATTGGCCCGCCTCCCTCCAGGGTCAAAGTGATAGATGGCGGAACCTATGTCGCCAGCGCCGAATATCGCATTGACAAGGGAGAATGGACCGGCGCTCTCGCCGAGGACGGCATCTATGACGGCCAGGTTGAAGAGATCCTCATTGAAAACTCCGATCTGCCTTCAGGGGAACATGTCCTGCAAGTGCGTGCCCGAGACGGCGTGGGCAATGAGGCCGTCAATGAGGTAAAATACAGGAAGCCTTGAGGAGAGGGATTGAATGAGGGTTCTTCGTTGCGCAAAGGCAGCAGTGTGGTCTTTCAGCCTGTTCTCGCTGAGCGCGGTTTATGCTTCAGCACAGGCGCAGGGAAGAGCCACCATCCCGCCTTCGCGGGCTACGAAGCCCGCTTCGTCGGGCGAAGTAGCCCTGCGATGGGCGGGGCACTCCTGTTTCCTCATCACCGCCAAGTCGGGCCTGCGTATTCTCACCGACCCCTATGGCCCCCAGGCGGGATACTCGCCGCTGCGGGAAACGGCGGATATTGTTACCATCAGCCACGAACACGGTGACCACAATGCGGTTCGGCAGGTGCAAGGGCGTTTTGAAATTGTCCGCGGCCCCGGACAGAAAAAAATCAAGGGCATCACCATCCGCGGAATCCGCACCTCCCACGGCTCCACTCCCGGGGGCCAGCCCTTGGGGGAGAATACGGTCTTCGTCATCCAGGTTGACGGCCTGCGGATTTGCCATCTCGGCGACCTCGGCACTTTGCTTTCTCCTCAGCAAGTGCAGCAAATCGGCCGCGTGGATGTGCTCCTGATCCCCGTGGGAGGCTATTACACCATAGATGGCAAAGAGGCGGGAAAAGTTATCGCTCAACTGAACCCCCGCATAGTGGTGCCGATGCACTACAAGACCCGCGCCTGCCGCATCCAGGAACTCGCGGGCCTGGGCCCCTTTCTCCAGGGGCGTCAGAATGTAAGGCGAGGAGAAGGTTCACTCTCCCTGACTCCGCAAAGCCTGCCAAAAGAGACCCCCATCTACATTCTCCCCTATGGCTAGGAACTATCTCATTTGCTGTGAAATCCTTCGCCATGAGATAGAGCACCTTCTCTCCAGGCTGGAGCCTTCTCTGGAAGTGTGCTTCCTCCGCAAAGGCTTCCACCAGAACCCAGCACAACTCAGGGAGGAAGTGCAGAAGGCAATTGGCGCCGTCCCCGCGGGCCGTGGCGCTGTCCTCCTGGGCTATGGGCTGTGCGGCAAGGGGCTTGAGGGAGTAATTGCCTGTGATCTCCCCCTGATTATTCCTCGGGTGCATGACTGTATCTCCCTGTTGTTGGGCTCAGCGAAGGCCTACGAGGAACACTTCTCCGCCCATCCCGGCACTTACTACTATTCCCCGGGCTGGGTGGAATGGGGCGCGGATGCCGTGGAGCGCACTCCTGCCCAGGGGCTTGGATTGGGGAAGTCCTTTGAAGAATACGCCGCCAAATACGGGGAGGACAATGCCCGTTACCTTCTGGAAGTGGAGGGAACCTGGGCGCAGCGCTATACCCGCGCCGCCTACATTGATACCGGCATTGCGGATAATGCCGGCTGGGAGGCGAGAACGAGGGAGATGGCCGCGGCAAATGGCTGGGGTTTTGAATACATCAGAGGAGATTTGCGCCTCCTGCGCATGTTGCTCGTCGGCCTCCGGCCAAAAGAGGAATTCCTCCTCGTGCCTCCAGGCGCGAGGATACTCGCCGCCGGAGATTCCGCCATTCTCCGCGTCGCGCTAGCCGCGACCTTCACTCCCTGCGCCTGTGCTGAATCCTGACACCATTCATGGTGAGCAAAGCCGAACCATGGCTCGCTGGGCAGTGGTGGTTTTCGCCCGCCCCATCCGGCCCGAAAGCGTGAAAACCCGCCTGGCCCCCGTCCTGGGGCCGGAAACCACCGCCGCGCTTTATTCTTGCTTTCTCTCCGATACGGTCTCGGAAATGTTCCGGCTCCAGGAATACAGGCCGCCGATTGAAGTGCTGCTCGCCTGGGAAAGCCCGCCCGCAGAAAGCGAAAATCCACTGCCGGAAGCCAGTGCCGTCTCAGGGTTCTTGCAGGTGCAGGGAAACCTGGGAGCGAGAATCCAGGCCGCCTTCGCCGAGGTCTTCCAGCGCGGCTTCGCAAGGGCTGCCATCATCGGTTCGGATATGCCGCTGCTGGAGGCGCAACGGGTGTATGAAGGCCTCTCCGCCCTGGAGGAATGCGACCTCGCCCTGGGCCCCTGCCTGGATGGAGGCTATTACCTGATTGCAGCAGGGGCGCTCTACCCGGCCCTATTTGAGGGGATTGAATGGGGAACTGAGAAAGTCCTCCAACAGACCCTTCACGCCGCCCAGCAGGAGGGCCTGCGCTTTCACCTCCTCGCCCCAGGCTATGATGTGGATTCACTGGAGGACCTGAGAAGACTTGAAGAAGACCTCTCCTCAGCAGGAGGAAAGCAAATCCCCTGTCCTCGCACCTTTGAATTCTTGTGCCGGAGAAAACCTCTCCGGAGCGGGGCGAAAGACATTGAGAATTGCCGTAATAATTCCGGCATTGAATGAAGAGGCCTCCATCGGGAAGGTAATCGCCGACATTCCTGCCTCTCTGGCGGCGGAAATCCTAGTGGTTGACAATGGCAGTTCGGACGCCACCGCAAGGGTTGCCAGGGAAGGCGGCGCACGGGTCATAAGCGAGCCGCGGCGCGGCTATGGCGTTGCCTGCCTGGCAGGAATCGCCGCCGCGGACAAGGCCGACATCATCGTTTTCCTGGATGGCGATTACAGCGACTTTCCCGGGGAAATGCCCACCCTCTTGCAGCCCCTCCTGGAAGGCCGCGCCGACTTGGTGATTGGCTCACGACTGCTGGGGAAAAGAACCCCCGGGGCACTCCCTCCTCACACCGCCTTCGGCAACCGGCTTTTCGGTTTTCTGCTGCGCCTGCTCTATCACCAGAAAGCGAGCGACCTGGGCCCCTTTCGGGCAATTCGCCGCCAGGCCCTGCTTCGCCTGAAGATGCGAGACCGAGGCTACGGCTGGACCGCGGAAATGCAGGCCAAAGCCGCCCGCCTGGGGCTGCGCACCCTGGAGGTGCCGGTATCCTATCGGCGACGCATCGGCAAATCCAAAATCAGCGGTTCCCTCTCTGCTTCCCTTTGCGCCGGCTGGATTATCCTGTGGACCCTTCTCAAAATCAGGTTCTCGCCTCTCCCCCGATAGAGGCCCGACATAGATCAGCAACCTCGCAGGGGCCTTGCACTTCGCTAGGCGAGCGGGCTGGAAGGGAGGTAGCCCCCTATCGCCAGGTCTTCTCCCAGCCGCCGTAGCCGAACGCGTTTCAACCTCCACGCCTCAGAGAGATGAGCAACCCCCTTGCCGGCCACTGCGCCAGGCGCATTCTCCCCCCCGATGATGATCGGCGCAAGAATAAACCAGGCCTTATCCACCAGCCCTGCCTCCAGCAGTCCCGCGGCAAGTTTCCCGCCTCCCTCCACCAGAAGTGAGGTTATCTCCCTTTCTCCAAGGGCCCGCAGGAGGGCCGCCAGGTCCACTTTCCCCTCCCGTTCCGGCAGCACCAGGACCTCGGCCCCCGTTTCCACCAGTTTCTCTCGCTTTTCCAAAAGACATAGCGGGGTAGTCGCGACTATCGGCGGAGGGTCGGAGGAAGTCAGGATTCTTGCCGTAGGAGGAATTCGGCCCCGGCTGTCCGCCACCACCCGCCGCGGCTGTTTTCCTCTGCCCAATCGCACTGTAAGTTCCGGGTCATCCGCGAGAACCGTTGCCGCCCCAACTAATACGGCATCATGCCAGGCCCTCAGCCGGTGAACAAAGCGCCGTGCCCGTTCCCCCGTGATCCAGCGGGATTCACCTTCCCGCGTAGCAATCTTGCCATCCAGGCTGCAAGCCAGTTTCAGGGTAACAAGGGGAAGGCCAGTGGTGACGAACTTGTGATGGGCCTCATTCAATCCCTTCGCCTGCGCCTCCAGCAGCCCCAGGTGAACCTCCAGCCCAGCCCCTCGCAGGCGCGCAATACCCTGGCCATCCACTCTCGGATTGGGGTCCTGCCAGGCGGCGAAAACCCGCTTGATTCCCGCTCCGATGATCGCCTCCACGCAGGGCGGAGTGCGGCCGAAATGACAGCAGGGCTCCAGGGTTACATAGAGGTCTGCGCCCCGCGCCAGTTCGCCCGCCTGTTGCAGAGCAACCACTTCCGCGTGGGGCCCTCCGACCTGCCGATGATAGCCCCGGCCCACAATCTTTCCCCCTTTTGCCACAACCGCGCCCACCGCGGGATTTGGGCTGGTCAGCCCCAAACCCCGCCGCGCCAGCCGCAGTGCCTCCCACATGAATCTCAAATCTGAAATCTCAGATTTCTCTGCCACCAGGGCCATCAACCTCCCATCCCCTTCTGCTCCCCTATTCTTCTTTCTCCCGCGGTGATTTCGCGAGCAGCCGGGCAATATCCCGCCAGAGTTCGTTCTCTCGCTTGCGCTGGCCCTGCCTTACCTCTTTCATCTCCGCCAGCGCCAATACAATGAGGCCCATCGCCACCACCACACACCCCAGCCAGTAGCCCAGGAAAAGCGTCGGCCGGCCCGCGGGTTCAGTTAGCCGCAGTATCACCAACCCCCAGAATATCCCCCCAAACAGGCCCGCCAGCAAGACCCCGCCGATGATCCTCATTACAAAATGCCGCCGGGAGATAAGCAGCCTTCCCGTTCTCCACTGCCGCGCCTCCACGGCCAGCAGAATGAGAACCCCCACTATCGCCGCCAGCAGCCCCACCGCCAGGGGATACATTGCTTCCCTTTCCTTGTCATAATACCACTCCCGCCAAGGCCTGGACAAGCCGAAGCGCTCTAAATTGACGGCTCAACGGGAGGGTGATACAATTTCGGTGGAGAAAGAGAAATTGCGGAGAATCTGCAGACGCTTGCGCTTCCGAATCGCGGGTCGGATGGAGCGGGCCGAAATACTCAGGCTCAGGGCAGTTTTTCCAGTCCGAGAGCAGTGGAGAGAAAGGGCGCACAGTTGGTATCTGGGAGTGTTTGGCGCGCGTCTTGGTCTATGCGCGGCTAGTCTCGCGGGCCTCGGTGGGGTGGCACAAAAGGGAATTGAACTATCTATGCAGAACATTAGCGTTTGTTGGACGAACATATTGTTCATAGGTTCCATTCCTCTAGTGTTTGGGATTTGGTTTTGGTGGTGGGCTATCACGGCCAATGTGCAATTTCTGGCGGATGTTGCTCCATTTATCTCAAGAGAATAGACCATGACCCTTTTCATCGGCATTGCCTGGGTAATTGGACTCGTTGCCATACTGGGAGGACTCTTTTCTCTCCTGGTGGACTGGCTGACTGTGCGGAGGATACGGCAGTTATGGCAGGCTTTTTGCGGCGGCGAATTCGGGATGCGAGAACTCAACGAATTGATAGACATTGTTGACACCACCGCCGCGGGAGTGCTGGAAAACAGGCTATCCCTGCAAATTCGGGCATGGGCTGAGGGATGCTGGCGAGTGGCAAGAGGGCTAGACGAGCCTATTCCGCTTAGCGTCCCCAAAGTGTCCCCGGGGACAGCCGTGGGCGCCTATTCGCACTCCCGAGTAGAGTTAGAATGGGAGAACTATGAACGATTGCTCCGCGAGTCAAAACAGCAGGCGGAGCAAACCGGTGCGATTTTCGACCCAACAAGCGTTTCCTCCCACTATCTCGTTCCTGCAAGCCTGAGCACGCAGTGAGGAAGTCGGCATGGAAACTGAAAAGACTTTGTCTGAACTAGTTGAGGAGATAGCGAAAAGAATAGGTTCTCAGTTTTTCGGGGGAGCAGAGGGCCCTTGGGCCGGATATGTTACCGGCACTGGCAGGAAATTGCTTGCCGTAATTGTCGGAATGAGACGGGTGCCGATCCGAGGGGAAGAGAAGGCAACCTTTCCATTCGCCTATGTTTTCTCACCAGTGCGAGAGTTGGAAGATTCAGAATTGACTTCTGAACTCCTGAAAGAATTGGCAAGCCTGAATGCTGAACATCTTGTAGCGAAAACTTCTCTTCGTAAACGAAATGGAAAATGGGCTATCCTCACCCAGAGTGAATTTCCCCTGGGGGATTTCACCGCGGACGGCCTTCTTGAGATGTTCCTTTCCACTGCGATCTTGGCAAGGAAGGTGGACAAACTTCTGGACGAACTTATTCCTACCCCGGTTTCCTGAAGTGCCTCATAACAATATTTCACAGGACTCCCCGAATTTCTAGCGAGGCGGATTCTCAAATCCGCCTCGTCTATTTTCTAGCCTGGGTCTTGTCAACGGGCGGGTCGGCAAGTAGAATTAGGGCGGAGGGGGTGAGGAAGAGATGTCCGGTCATTCCAAGTGGGCGAATATCCGCCTGCGCAAGGCCGCACAGGATGCCCGCAAGGGCAAACTCTACGGGAAACTGACCCGGGAAATCATTGTCGCCGCCAGAGAAGGAGGCGGCAGCCCGGAGAGCAACTCTCGCCTCAAGAACGCCATTCAGAAAGCGCGGGAATTCGGCCTGCCCCAGGATAACATCAAGCGCGCCATCCAGCGGGGAACCGGAGAGATCGCTGGCGCAGCCCTGGAGGAGGTCTCTTACGAGGGCTATGGCCCCGGCGGCGTGGCACTTCTCATCCAGACCCTCACCGAAAATCGCAATCGCACCGTGGGAGAAATCCGCTCCCTACTCGCTCGCCACGGAGGCAATCTCGGGGCCGCGGGATGTGTCTCCTGGATGTTTGAGAAACGCGGCGTAATCATCGTGCGCCGCGAGCAGGCGGAGGAGGAGATGCTGATGGAGGCCGCCCTGGAGGCGGGAGCAGAGGACATTATCGCCGATGAAGGCTCCTATGAAATCATCACCGCGCCCCAAGAGGTGGAGAGAGTGAGAGAGGCTCTCCAGCGCAGAGGCATAATTGCGGAGAGCGCGGAGGCCACCCTGGTTCCCTCCCAGAAAGTGCTGGTGGAGGGAAGCGAGGCGCAGCGCGTGCTGAAACTGATGGAGGCCCTGGAAGAGCAGGAGGATGTCCAGCAGGTCTATTCCAATTTTGATATTTCCGAAAAAGTCCTGGAGGCGGCCGCGGCGGGGAGTTGAAAGTTCTCGGTTGAGAGTTCAGAGTAATTGACCACGCTCAACTCTGAACTCTTTACTTACAAGAGCATGGAGAAAGCAAACTACAACAGCCTGCTCGGAAGCGTGGCGAAGCCCTGCCGCTATCTCAATTCCGAATGGAACGCGATTCACAAGGACCACTCCCGAACGAAAGCGCGCTTCTGTCTCTGCTATCCCGATGTTTATGAGGTGGGCATGTCCCACCTCGGCCTGAAGATTCTCTATCATGTCCTCAACTCCCATCCCGATTATCTCGCCGAGCGCGCCTTTGCCCCCTGGCCGGATATGGAAGCCGCCCTGCGCAAGGCCCAACTCCCCCTCGCCAGCCTGGAGTCTTCTCTGCCCCTGCGGGATTTTGATGTGGTGGGCTTCACCCTCGCTTGTGAACTCACCTACACCAACCTGCTCACCATGCTGGACCTGGGAGGAATTCCCCTCAGAGCGAAAGACCGCGCCGCGCGCCATCCCCTTATTCTCGCGGGGGGGCCGGGCGCGGCCAACTGCGAGCCCCTGGCGGATTTTCTGGATGCCGTGGTGCTGGGAGAAGCGGAGGAGGCCATCCTGGAGGTGGCGCAGGCCGTGGCAGAAAATCCGCCGGGCAAAGGGAGGCAGGCTTTGCTGGAGTCTCTGGCGCAGATTCCAGGTCTCTATGTGCCCGGTCTCTACCAGGCGGATTACGGCGATGATGGCCGGCTTGCGAGGCTTACTCCTCGCGCCGGGCTGGCGCCGGCGCGGGTGCGCTGGCGAAGGATAGAGGATTTTGACTCCGCTCCCTATCCCACCTGCCAGATTGTCCCCTATCTGGAAACCATCCATGACCGCGTCGTGCTGGAAATCATGCGGGGCTGCACCCGTTCCTGCCGTTTCTGTCAGGCCGGCATGACCTATCGGCCCGCCCGCCAGCGAACCCTCCCAACCCTCCTGAAGCAGGCCGAGGAAGCCCTCTACGCCACCGGCCTGGATGAGATCGCCCTGCTCGGTTTCAATAGCCCCGACTACCAGGGCATAGAGGCACTCGTGGAAGCCCTGGTAGAGGCGCATGGCAAGCGCAGGGTGAGCATCTCTCTTCCCTCTTCACGCACCGATACCTTTACCGTGGGCCTGGCGGAGAAACTTGCCCGAATCCGTCGGCCCGGGCTCACCTTCGCTCCAGAAGCAGCCACCCAAAGGCTGCGCAATGTCATAAATAAGCAGGTGACGGAAGAGAATCTCTTCACCGCCATGGAAGCCGCCTTTGAGGCGGGCTGGACAGCGGTCAAACTCTATTTTATGATGGGCCTGCCAACAGAAACCCCCGAGGAGGTCCAGGCGATAGCGGAGACTCTGCACCGCGCGGTTTCTCTGGGAAGGAAGAAGTTGGCCTCGCGGAGGGGGCGGCTGAGGATTTCCGTGAGCGTGGGCAACTTCGTCCCCAAGCCCCATACCCCCTTCCAGTGGTGGGGCCAGGAAGAAGCGGAGAAACTGAAGGAAAAACAGGCGCTTTTGCGCCACTCGGTGCGGGCGCGGGAGGTGCGGCTTTCTTGGAATCAGGTGGAAATGAGCCGCCTGGAGGCGGCCCTTTCCAGAGGGAATCGGAAACTGGGCGAGGTGCTGCATTTCGCCTGGCAGGCAGGAGCGCGCTTTGACGCCTGGTCGGAATCCTTCCAGCCGATACTCTGGCAGCAGGCCTTTGAAAAGGCCGGCCTGGACTGGGGATTCTATGCCAACCGTCACCTTCACTTCCAGGAGCCCCTGCCCTGGGAGCACCTGGACTATGGGGTGAGCAAAGAGTTCCTCTGCCAGGAGGCGCAAGCCGCGCCAAGCGGAATCCTGACCCCGGACTGTCGCGCCGATGTCTGCGCCGACTGCGGCGCTTGTCCGCGAAGTGCGCATTTCGCCGGTTGATTTGGGGGTTGGGAAGAGGAGTCCAACGTGATGCGCCTTGAGGAATCAAATCTCCTTCGATTCTCAGACCGTGAGGCGAGCCTCAATCATGGTTTGCGTGTTCTTGCCAGAGTTGACGAAGCCAAGCGTGCTCTCTGTTATCTGCTGAAGAGGGGGTATGACCATTGGATTATTACTTTCTCAGGAGGGAAAGACTCTACTAGTGCTGTCGTTGTCTCCTTAGAGACAGCATTAGCCTATCCCGGAACAGTCAAGCGTATTGATGTCATTTACGCGGATACAATGCTTGAAATTCCAAGTATCCATCAATATGCTTTGTCTTTCTTAAATAACCTGCGCAACCTTTCTCGCCTCAAGTCACTAGCATTACACTGTCATATTGCCCTTCCAGCAGTTGAACAGCGATTTTGGGTGCGCTTGCTCGGAAAGGGCTATCCGCCACCTCATCAAAAGTTTCGCTGGTGCACGCGGCGGCTCAAGATTGAGCCGGTTGAGAATAAACTCAAGCGTTCTATCTATCCTAACCGCACGCTTATTGTTACAGGTGTTCGTTTCGGTGAATCTAAGGACAGGGATAAGAGGCTTCTCCAATCGTGCGCCAGAGGTGGAGAATGTGGACAGGGATTATGGTTCCAACATAGCAACCGCCTAAAAGCTGGAT
>Ga0315314_1003097_pt1 | contig 13278 bp, 16 predicted proteins | sample TDP9_MG_FD_203631 | JGI IMG/M metagenome (GOLD analysis project Ga0315314, IMG submission 203631) | Freshwater sediment microbial communities from Lake Towuti, South Sulawesi, Indonesia - TDP9 | ecosystem: Environmental > Aquatic > Freshwater > Lake > Sediment | place: Indonesia: South Sulawesi...
GAAACTTCGGACCCTCAAGGTCGAGGCGGATGATACCGCTCAGGTCGTACATCGAGCGCGGAATAACGGTGGGAAACAGCGCCGACTGGTTCGTCTGCCCCTTCCCACCCAAGTTCGGCATCTGGGCTGCGATAGAGAGAAGGACGTGGAAAGAGACATACGGCCCACACCCCTTCGGGCGCAGGGAGAGCGTCACGGTGAGAGACGCGCTCCGCACCTACACAGCCCTCGCGGCAAGATGCCTCTTCATGGAGGACAAAGTTGGCACGATCGAGCCAGGCAAGTACGCGGACCTCGCCGTCTGGTCCGACGACCTCTACTCGGTTCCCACAGAGAGAATCCGCGACCTGTCCATAGAGATGACGATAGTCGGCGGAAAGGTCGAGTGGCTCTCTCCGCGACTTTAGTTAGGAGATTTGTGCTTCTCTAACAATGTTCGACTGCTACGACTCTATCTTAAGAAGGGATGAATCGTTTTTGGGAATGGGGATCTTGAAGGTTCTCCTTGTGAAATTGAGTTGAATAGAATTGGCATAATTACAAAATATCTCCACCAATACTCCTGAAAGTGGGTCAACTATTCCGAAATCATATATATCCAAATAGCACATTGGATCGCGTAATTTAAGACACGGAAAACCTTAAGTTTCGCAAGAATCCACTTCAATTTGTGGGGGAGGGTTGCGACAGAGAAGGTGCTGGGTGACTGCTTCCCTTATTGTTCTTCTAATTCCGTTTTCCTCTTCTTTTATTCCCGTTCCAGCTGCATACGACATACCTTCTAAGAAAGAATTCGTAATGTATGCATATGAAGAGGGTTGTCAACAAAAGTCCAGGCAGCTATATGTTGAAGATGAGATCAACAAGTTGGGGAATATCTACTCAGACGTGTATTTCGCCTATGGCGCTAGTACAAATATAAACAACGAACAGTTAGATGAAAATGTAGGCTTAACATACATTGGAATCCGGTGCGCAGTAGCACAACCACCGTTTGATTCATCTCCTTTCGCTCTCACCGTCGTCGAACAACCTCAAGTTACTTTTAACATAAGTCCGAGCTTTGCGATCGGTTCAATCACCTTTTCAGGCTCAACATATTCGAATGGTCAAAGCGGCGGCTACGCATCAGGTGACTATTCTGCAACAGCAAATCCTCTATCGTCAGACTACTCCTTTCACCACTGGGAGTATAGTGGAAGCTCTGGAAGTGGCGTCTACGTTCCTAACATCAGTGCCAACCCTACAACAGTCCAAGTTAGAGGAACCGGCTGGCTCAAGGCCGTATTCTCAGTCAAGATCACATTCCACACAAATCCCGCTGGCGTAGGGTCAATCTCATATGGATCAAGTAACTATTCCAATGGTCAATCGACTTGGGAGGTCAATCTGTCTCCAGAGTACGGCAACACAGTAACGATTAGAGCCAATCCCTCTTCAGGCTACGTCTTCCATAGCTGGAGCACAACCGGAAGCATTTCCGTCTCAAGCACCTCAAACAATCCCGCTACAGCTACAATAAATGGCGCGGGTTCAATTACCGCCAACTTTGAACCCGTAATGCCACCGGTGGGAGACTACATCATTTCCATTACAGCGACAAACATCGTAGCAACAGGCTACCAAGGAACGGTAACGGCAACATACACAATTTTGTCGGTGCCTACTGCTCCGCAGAATCTACAAACTACTCCAAGAGATAGCCGGATAACTCTGGGGTGGAATCAACCTTCCTCTGATGGCGGTTCCTTTCTAACGAGCTACAAGGTCTATAGGGGCACAGGCTCGAGAGAGGAATCCCTTCTCGCAACCCCTCGGAAACGTGTTGGCCTACACTGACAACTCGGTTCAGAACAGAGTGACCTACAACTACCAAGTAAGCGCCGTAAGCAGCGCGGGTGGAGGACCGAGATCCAACGAGGAGCCAGCCACTCCAACAACTTCTCCACAACAACCTACACTTGAAGTAACTCTTCCTTATCTTGGCGACGATCAGACCCTGCTGTGTTCTCAAACATACGGTGAACTTTTTGGCAAGAGCTTCATCCGGGGGTAACACCCCGAGAAAATCAAGCGACCCATCGTCAACTAGACCGAGCTGGAGGATAGCTTACTGAGGAAGAAACGAGTTTGTCCTAGGTTTACTTTAGATGTGATTTTAGTACCTTCCGATACGTCTCACCGCATTCAATGGCTCTCCTTTTCAACTCTGATATCCCAAGCCTTTCTACCCTCCCGTGTTCCTCTGCGATCTTCTCGCTGACGTGACTGACTGGAAGCCCAATTGATTTCACTCCATCGTCATATTCATCTGCCGCGGCTCTGAAGGACGCGTATGCCTTTTCCACATTTGGGTCACGGATTCGCCACAACATATTTTCCCGTCTTAGTTTTTCCCACACGCCAAATCTGCCCGTTCGCTCTCCATCTCTTATTCTCCTCAGGATATATTCCACCTCAGAGTCTAGCGGAGCGTATATCAACTGTACGTCCTCTCTCTTCGTTTGTCGCGAGTATTGCAAACGGGCGGTTAAGTAGCCTACAAGAAAGCTGATGGCTCCGCTGATCACTGCACCAAGAAGAATATTCTGGACTTCTCTAGAGTTCAAATCGTACTGGTAGCGTATTACAACATGAGTTCCGAATTCCCGTCCGGATCGCTGCCAAGTCATCACAAGATAATCGCCTTCTTCAGTTTGAGAGTCAGGACTAACTGTGATGCCCCGAATCGATATCCTGTAGAAATAGCTTTTATAAACTGGAATCTTGACGTTCAATGTGTATCTGTCAATTGTGAGGTCCCCCATTCTAAATCGCGGAGTTAGATCAAGCGTCAACATATCGTTGCTGGATTCCACGAAGTTGTCTATCGTATACCCGAATCTAATCCAATATTGTTGATAACTTTGATTTAGAGTATAGTTGATTTCTAGGTCTATCGTATTAGCAGGATCTTTCTTGTAAAAGGATTTCCCCCTCACATCTCTTACGTAAAAATCATGAAATTCTTTGTCTGTGACGTGGTAAATGAGATTGACCTTGACTGTTTTTTCGGTTTGGCTAGTATCAGAGAACTCCAAACTGTTTGTGATAGACCTGTCTTGGACGACTACGGTCTGCACAACCTCAGTATGAGTATAACTATCCCACCCAGCGTTAACGCCAAATGGTATTAGGGTCAAATAAAAGAAAGACATGATCAGCAAAATAACTCTAATATTAAATCTCAATGAGCTCACCTGCCCAGTCAAAATAGATATCTGAGAGTAACACCCTGAACATCATACTGCATATGCAAATTCAGTATACCTACCTTGTCTGAGAAGTCTTCAATGAACTCTTGTTCTCTTTAGGTTAGATTGAAACTTCTGGTTCTAAAGGCTTTCATTTCGATAAAAACAAAGGAGCCTCGGTAGAGCTGAGTTGCTTCTGACAAAGGCAAACAGATCTAGACGACTCCATCCGATACTCTCAAGATCGGTCCCATTCTAAAGACGATGGTTCTCAGATCTTTTGTGATTGTGCTTTACTCCTCACCGTTCCAGAACTTGGCCCATTTTGAATCACACCGTTTTGAATAAACAACGCCCATGCCCTATCAGGGAAAACAGCAAGAAAGATCGAGTTCGTCAACCCGTCAGCAACCGTCCAAGCCTAGGCGCCCATGCACGAAAGTTTTTGACTCAAAGCACGGACTGAACCAACCATCAACCATAAAAGCACATGGACGCACTATCCATGCCCGAAGAGGCGATAATCATGGCTAAGTGTCCAAGCTGCGGCAAAGAAGTAGAAAAACCCGTCAAGGAGTGGGACGTCGGCAAAAACCTCCACGTCAAGATGTATGAATGTTGCGGGAAAAAATTCCGAGAAGCAACTAAGAAATAGCGACGGGGAGGGCCCCTTTTTTCCTTTTCCATTTTTTCTTGTGAGCTTGAAGATGATAAATGCGGGCAACTCGCCCTTTCTATTATCCTGTGGTAGAGTGCAGTGAGATTCTTTGTACCTCTGCCTCCGGCTGTTTCCCTTTCGTAGGCTCCAATGCCTGCTCTCAGTTGAAAACAAATCACTCTTTTGCAGGTCACATGATAGAGAACGCGGTTAGTTGCAAGGTCACCTTTCGTTAACCAGTTTCAAAAAGCTGGACTTGACGGTTCAAGTTGTATCCAGAAAAAGGATAGGGGGTCGCTGGATTGGTTTTGACCCATCGTGATATCTTGGACGCTTCCTTGGACTTCTTGCCGCAGCACTCTTGGCACTCTCCGCGACTTTGGTCCGGGGATTCCTGCTTCTCTTCGGTTCATTCTTGCTTGGGTGGGCATGGAGCTGTTACCCTTCCACCCGCATCCGTCCCACCTAAGAAGCATGGGGTGTGCCATCGCCCCGACAGCCTTCTCTCCGGTGAGAGAGGCCATGTTCATGACGCCTATGGCGTCCCTGTGGGCTTCTAGACGGCAGCTCCGGCATCGGAAGAGGCGTCCTCTTCTCTCGCTTTTTCTTGATCGGCATCGTGGGCATGTGTCTGAGGTGTGGGCTTCGGAGACCTTTATGATGGTGATGCCGTGCTCCTCGGCTGTGCATCTGATCCTCTGCGCGAGGTATCCGTGGCTCCAGAAGTTGTAGATCATGGCGTTCGTTTGGCGGCTGTGTTCTTCGCCGTTTAGAAGGATGTTGGTGAGGTCTCCCAGAACGATCCTTGACACTCCGAGGTCGTGGAGGTCTCTGACCAGTTTCCTGGCGAAAGCATCCACGGCGTGCTTGAAGCGTCTCTGTCGCTTTCGGTATAGCTTCTGGAGGGTCTTTGAGGTCTTTCTCTTGTTGATCCTCCAGAGCCTTTCTCGATGGGTTGCGATTCTCTTCGTCCAGTACCACCAGTCGGCTAGGAGGTTTCCTGCGTTGAAGGCTATCGGCTTGCTCCAATCCTCTACCAGCACTGTGCCAAGGTTTCTCACGCCGAGGTCGATGTGGCATGTCTTGGAGCCCTTCGGGCTGAGAGCGGGCTTTACAACCACGGGTTGAAAGACGCGCCACTTCCTGGCTAGCTGGTCGTAGTGGATCTCGAGTCTGCCCTGCTACTCGACCCGACATCAGAAGCTGCAAAAGATAGAGCGATTGTGGAGAACGGGAGAAGATTTGAAGATGATCATGAATACAAGAACTCTCAATTGTTTAAAGATATAAAAAGGGTTGCGAAGTGGCTGAATGACCCTCCTTTTGAAGAAAAGCTAAAGAACAGAACAAAAGAATTGGTTGAAGTCCGATTTTGCGACTTGACACCGACCATATTTACCATCAAGACGGGTAATTTTATGTTCGTTGAACAATACCACATGGGCAAGCTAGAGGTTTTGGATAAGTCGACAGTAAAAGATAAAGACGTGTTGTGCCTTGGAGGATATGTTCCCCTGTTCATGTTGGAAAAATCTTCAGACTTTGCCAAGCTAATGACGAGTCACTTTGAGACGATATGGGATATGATGGAGGGCAAGACGCCTCAGAAAGTACTTGAGGACATAGACGATTTGGAGACAAATCCAGCAGAATTTAGGATGAGACAGTTCATTGAGCATGCCTCTAAGAGAAGTAAAAAACTCTTGAGAATAGCTAAAGAAACAAGACTTCGACCAGAAGGATAGAATGCGGCAAATCTGTACAGTTTAGTCCTTCTTAATGGAGCCGGCTAGGTTACGAAGTTGTGTTTGGCATGAGGCCTGATATAAGAGCGGACGGCATCGGTATTGAGGTCAAGAACATCCTTGAGAGTTTCAGGTGGGAACCCAGATATCTGAACAATCTTCATGATAGAACACAGCAGATTTCTCGGGAACAGAACGCTCAGATCGTAGTCTTTGACGTTGCGCAATACTTCAATTTCCTTGGGCACGACGCGATGGACCCGTTCTCCAAGGTAATGAAACACGCGATGTGGCGAGCACGCAGAAATAGAATCTCTGCAATCCTGCTGTCGGATAGCCCGTCTGAAAGAACCCCCCGGCGTCTTATTTTGTGATGGACGAGAAACTCGATGTTCTTCATGAAAGAGTAGCTGAAAAAAACGTGAGAAACATTAAGTCATAACCTTTTAAAATGGACTTATTTCTTTCTTAAAGAATTTAGATATGCCGCAAACAGTATTCCAAATATTGCGATGGAAGCTGTATAAGAGTTGTCTGGCGATATATGAAGTAGAACGGTTCCAATCCAGTATGCTACTCCGCCCACCCCAATGCAGGATGCGGTAACAATTAAATGTTGAATTAAAGAGTGTTTCATAAATATGGCTTCCACACTCGAGCGAAAAGAAGCTTCTTTATAGCCTTCGGTACTCAGACTTGACATGGAAATGTTCAAGGTTTCAAGTTTTGAAATTGATGGGTCACGAAGATAACGAGCAAAATCTTCTAGAATTGTTATCACTTTTTCGAGATCCTTTCTATCTCCACGAAAGACTGTGGGTAGAAGCCTATCTTTTATGTTTTCTTGGAGAATAGCAATTTGTCCTCCGATAACCTTCCTTATCAACTCAAGACTACTTTCAACCCTCCAGAGTTCCACGCTTTTAAGGACTTTTTTCAAAGTGTCTGCAGCCTCAATTCTGGAAAGCTCCGAATCTCCTGTAAGATAAGACTTTACGTCCTGAAGTGACGAATAGACTTGTAAGAATAATTTCTGTTCTTCTGAAAGTAGAAACAGCCTTCCTCTTCTTGCTGACATTGTCAATCCAATTAAGAACACAATAAAGCCGATGATTAATAAGTAATTAAGAAAGTCAACTGAAAAAGGAAGAGACTGACTTAAATCCCTAAATCCAGAAATAAACGTTGCAATTAATATACAAAAGCCAAGGATGGTTATGCGATTCCATACCTTTGTTTTTCCTTTGTATATTTCACGACGTCTTGATAGCCTTTTGTAGTCGTTATCTAAATCGGACAAGACAATATCCGCGTATATGGCGTCTAGTGTATGATATAACAGTGACTCTCACTATCAAATAGCTTGCGTGCTGATGTACTTTCGCTTTCTTGCCTTGTGGCTCCCTCTCCCAAGGCTGATTGGAGACGGTATTCTGGCGAGAATCAAGGTTTCAGGGATGAGGGCCTTCTACGCGGTCACAGAGGAAGGAGCCAAGAAGGCAGGCATCATAAAAGAGGAAGAGCCTCCACGTTCGCGTTGGGCTTTGATCGGTAAAAGTAAAGGAAGAAACCAGGCATCATTGAGGAAGGCAAACCCAAGTGTCGGTTCCAAACCCAAAATTGTTGGTGAACCGAGCGGGGGTTTGTGGAGCCTCGATCAGGGGTTTGAGCCCTTGATCTCCGTGGCTTGACCGCCGCTCTTCTCCCCCTTCTTCTGCTCTAGCATAGCCTTCACCGCTTTGACACAGTCGACAAACTCTCTCCCCTCATGGTAACACAGGTCTCGAAACTCAACCTCAGTCCGCGAGCAGAGGCGCTCCAGAATCGCCCTCTCAATGACCTGGGCCCCTGAGCCGAGAACCTCCTCCAGCCTCTCCACGAACACATCTAGCCCCATCACCGAGTCATCCCCGCCCAAGCAGTATACCAAGGCCCTTGCCGGGGTCTCCCCGAGGGTCTCCCTGAGAGTGCCCTCAACACACTCGGTGAGGAGCTTGTTGAACTCCCTCCCGCGGTATAGCGTTTCGGACAGCCTGACTACCCCTGTGAGCCCCTAATCCTCGCCAAGGAGGGAGAGCGCGGATCGAGGCAGGTTAGTAGCTATGAACTACAGGACAACACTCTTGTACCTCCAACACAGATTACGGGAGAAACTTAAAGATTTCTGTGGTGAGACCGGGTTTACTTGCCGTGCGAGTAGGGACCGAGAAAAACAATTGAAAAGTTAAGTGAAACAGGCTCACTGGAATCAGGTAGTTAGTGAGTTCGCTTGCGGGAGACACGAATTTGAGTGTAACGAAAGATGAGCTGAAGCTCGCACATCTATTGGCAGACCAATTGCGAGGGGATTTCAAAGATGTATACGTTAACGTGAATCTCGCTAGTCACAGGTTCTATCCGTATTGGCAGAAGTGGTTCGGAGAGCTCATGCCTATAGCGCAACCGCAGATAGACATGCTACTTGTTGACGGCAGGCATCAGCTCTTGGCTGTTGAATTGAAGTACATCCGACTCGATAAGAAAGGACAAGTCAATTATCCTTTTTACGAGGGCATTGGCGAAGCATTGGCTCTGTTAAGGTTTGGCTTCGAATGTGTCTCCCTGTGGCATTGCTTTGACCAAGAAATTTCATTCGATTTTGTAGGGAGATATAAAGACAGTACATCATTACTAATTGGCATTCTAAACTTACCGATAGGTTATTCGGCTCTACATATCGTAAAATCCAACGAACATACGCAGTTTAAGGAATTCCTTACTGATATGTCCGAATCAGAAAGATTGTCTTCACCACGTGGAAAGTCAAACCCACTCCACTCGAAAGGTGATGCAAAGAAGATGGAAGATTTCTTGAGAAATGCTTTGAAGATTCCTGAAGAGTAAAAAAAGCTGAATCCGATCACAAGAATAATCTCTTGCCCATTTTCTACCTAAGCCTGTTTTCATACTCCGAAATGGAACTAATGTATTTTCCGGATTTCAGTAGATCTAGCACACCTTTTTTAGTTAGTTCGCCTTCCCAATATCTGATCAAAATCTCGCCAAACACGCGTACACCAATCAAGGTGAGCTTAGCACGGGCAGGGACAGAGCAGCTTTTGATGGGGCAACATCTGATATAATTCTGGAATTTTGAGAAGAAATAAATCTAACATAAACCAAATGAACTTTAGACTGGAGGGATAGTGAAATAATCGAATATTGGGAGGAGATAGCCGCATACTATGATATAGATAATGAAGAGGAAACTAAAAAGCAAAGGCTGACTGAGATAGATTTCTTGCAGTACGTCTTCAAAGAGATAGCTCAAAGGGAGATAAAAACTGTCTTAGACGTTTGTTGTGGCACGGGTCGGTGGGCAATTCCGCTTGCTAGTAAGGGATTCACGGTTACAGGTATAGATAAGTACCAAAAAATGCTTGAGATTGCAAAGGAGAAAGCAAGAGAACAGAATCTAAAGATAGACTTCAAAAAAGGCGACATGCGAGACATTCACATTATGAAGAAGACTGACGCTATCCTAGTTTGCGATGGGATCTATTTCCTCCTTAGCCATGATGATATACTAAGAGCGCTATCTTTTTTCTTAAGATCTCTAGAAGAGGGTGGCGTGCTCATCTTTAATCTGCCTAATTTGATAGGTCAAGAACAACCAGAACACCAAATAGAGACATTTCAAAGAAAGAATGCGTATCGTATGGAAATTAGAAAATTAATAGATATTGATGAGGTCAAAGCAATAACCCACGAGGAGTGGACGTCTATTGTCAATGACAGGGGAAAGCTACGCATGATTAGTGGAGAAGTCAAAACTAAACTACTATCTTACGAAGAGATCAGAACGCTTTTACAGATTTCTGGATTTACAAAAGAAAAGATTCACTGTTTCCCGAGCTACGAAGCGAGAGACGAAGTAAAAGAAAAAGCTGAAGATCTGATCTTCGTAGTGGTCAAGTAAAATCTATGGCTTGGCCACCAGAGCACCTCTAAGCATTCTTTGCCGCAAAATGGACAAGGATCGGGTAGCTTTTGATGGGGCAGCATGAGATCATTACATAAAAATAATAGTTCAAAAATAAAAGAATCTACCCTTTGATCCATCTTCCACTTGGGGTAAGTTTTAACGAGAAGACGGGCTTGCTATTCCTCAGATAATGCCGAAACTTTAAACCACAATCGCAGGAATACGCGTCTACGGTGAAGATGCCATAACTTCATGACCTCGTTGGGTTTTGAACGTTCCTATGGCAGCTCGGACATCTTGCCATTGGCGTCACCACTCTGCTAACTTGCTGGACATCCTCGACTAAAGAGTTCTGTGCAGCTCTTTCTTGATTTCATTAAGGGTGTATGGAATGTCTTCAAGAGTTTCGTTGATGTCCTTGAGCGTCTTGATAAGGGCTTTCCAATTTGGATCCTTAATCTTGTCGCTCATCGATTTTTCACCTCCGATACTACTACCCGACTTCGTATTTAAACAGCAGAACTATTGAAACTGCGTTTGATTTGGGGCGGATTTACACGAACACGGTTATCCCTGCAGAGGGTGCACGCAAAAACGGGACCTAGGGCAGACAGCCAAAGCCCCTAGGTCCATAGGTCCACGGCAGATGTCGTCCTAAGAAACACCGGACCAAAAACCGATTCAGTTTTCCTTTTTGATGATATCCAACCTGTTTGCAACAGCCGTGAAGATGGCCATGTAGAGCGCTATCCCCATAAAACTGTCCGCCCAAAAACGTGGATCAGCTTGTCGACCCGTGATAGGAAAGGAAGCTACAAGAGAAAAGATGTGAAGCAAGCCTATGCCAAAGGTAATATCATAGCGAATAGTCGTCAGAGTTACTGTTACGCAGAACACCAAGAAACAGGCGAAAGAAACTAGGATCAAACCCCCCTGTGTATAAGACACCGTCAAATTGTCAGAAAATTGTATTTTGTCCATGTAGGAAAATAGCCAGTTGCCATAGATGCCGATCAGCAATCCTGCCAGAAGGTTCAATCTTTCGGCTCTCTTTCGATCTTCTCTAGCGACCATTTAAGACACTCCAATCCAGCGGTCGATCAGAGACTTCTTCTAAGTTTTTCGGAAACACCTAAAACTCGGAAGGCAAGACCAGACGCCAGCCGCAGATAGCGCCGACCGGGACCTAGGAGATCCACCTAGCTTTCCAGGTCCATCCGCACTGGGTTCCTAGGTCCTCAAGCTTCATCAAGGAGCTTAAGATCCAGCGACCCATCGGGTCCACGGGTCCTGACCCAGTCAAATCCCCTTCAAGAAGGTCTAGCCTCTTTTTCTATGCTAGGTTTGAAGAGGGTCATATCGGGTTTTTCCATGACAAGCTTCAACAGAGCTTTTTGCGTCAAATCACCTATATGCTGAAGAGTCTCTCCCATAGATCTCTTCTCATTCACAATATTGTTCACTACATCGCCCAGAAGAATGTGACCATAAGAGACCTTCCGTAGATAGTAGAAGGATTCATGCTCGCTTACAAGAATAACTTCTATTGATCTTTGGAACAAGGCTGAAGCTAGACTAACAAAAAGATGAAACTCAAAAAGCCGAGATGAGGCTGAAAGAAAATCTGTTGGAAAAGCTGTTATCAGACCATTGTACTTTTGTGCATAACTGAAGAACTGATTCAGGGCGCTCCTAAATTCTGAGTCACTGCCCTTTACCTCGCAAGCCTTTCCATCCAAAAGAAAATCAGGTGCCACTTCTTGGCGATGTGCCTTGATTTTTTCTCTTTCAAAATACGCTTGGATGATCTTGATCATCACATCTTCCTTAATCATGGCGTTTCCTCTCCCCTCTGGTAGAAGCTCTTCATAGGCTCCTTCGATAGGAATCTGAGTATCTTGACAGAGAACCTGTCTAAGCACTCAAGACCTCTCATTATCGTTCACCTATGTGAACATTCGTTCATGCATATGAACATTTAGAAGAGACCTCGCACACTCAATCGTCGGTTGCTTTTTTGAAACAGGTGCCTTATGTCTTTGGCAAGATTCACAGAAGCATCCAAGAATAGAAAGCCTGACAGGTCGTTCTTTTTTTCTGATTAGCTTGAAGCTGAGAGAAAGGTGTGTGATCTCACCCGTCCTATGATCCCGTAGTAGGCTGTAGCGGGATTCGTTGAGCTTCTGCCTCTCCGAAACGCAGAGGCGAAGACTCCGGAGACTAAAGTCTTCGGAGCTTGGGGAGGAAGGTGCGCGCGTTCCGTAGGGTGACGCTTAAATATCGATCGTGATATGGTTGAACATGTGGCGCTTCGATATGGGCACCGTGACGCTCTCCTCCAAGTACCAGGTGGTGATTCCCGAGGATGTCAGGGAGAAGCTGGAGTTGAGGCCTGGGCAGAAGATCGTGGTGGTTGTGAAGGACGGCGTGGTTCATCTCATCCCCCAGAAGCCGGTCAAGGAGATGAGAGGCTTCGTGAGCGGGATAGACAGGAGCAAACTCAGGGATGAAGAGGACCGCCTTTGATTCTGATCGACTCCTACGGCTGGATCGAGTACTTCTCAGACGGACCCCTGGCTGACAGCTATGCACCTTTCGTGGAGGAGGCGAGCTCCGAGAACGCCGTCACTCCGACCGTCGTCGTCTACGAAGTCTACAAGAGGATCAAGGTGGCGAAGGGTGAGGAGAGGGCGCTGGAGGCATGTGCTCAGATCTTCCGCACGAGGATCGTTGAACTGACGGATTCCATAGCCATCGCGGCCGCCGACATCAGTCTGTCGATGGGCTTGGGTATGGCTGACTCGATCGTTCTTGCCACCGGCAGGGCGTATGGCGCTGAGGTGGTGACGAGCGACGAACACTTGAGAGGGGTTAACGGTGTCAGGTTCCTCGGAGAGTGAGGTGGAGGTTGATGGAGGCGTTCGAAGGTTTCGGGTTGTGGAAGCTTGCAGGGCTAAGTGTGTTGATGATGGTATGGTTCTGTCGCTCACCCTGTCTCCCGAGCCTCTCAGCTCATCAACCGCTCTCATGCTACTTTGAACGAACAACGCCCATGCTCTTTCAGGGAAAGCAGCAAGAAGGCATGACGGGCTAATTCTTCTTTTTATTGTTGGATTTGCCAAAGAAAAAGGGTGAGAACGCACCCCTAGACCTTTAGGTTCAGAAGGTCCTTCAGACCCTTGTACCTGTTCCTCACAGTGACCTCGGTGATGCCAGCCGCGGCGGCGATCTCCTTCTGAGTGTTCCGCTCACCCTCCAGCACGCACGCGATGTAGAGGGCGGCAGCCGCAAGCCCCATCGGGTCCTTCCCGGCTATCGCCTTTATGCTCTCAGCCTTGTGGAGGATGTCGAACGCCGTCTGCTGCGTCTTCTCGCTCACGCCCACCTTCGAGGCGATCTTCGGGACACACCTGATCGGGTCCGCTATGGGCATCCTCATCTCCAGCTCCCTCAGCAGGAGCCTGTAGCACCGGGCTATGTCCTTCTTCCTGACCATGCTCGCCATCGCGATCTCCTTGAGCGTCCTCGGGGTCTCCGTGAACCTGCAGGCTGCGTACAGCGAAGCCGCGGCGATCGCGGAGATCGACCTCCCTCTGACCAGACCCTTATCCAGAGCCTTCCGGTAGATTAGGGCGGCCTTCTCCTTGACCGAGGCTGGGATGTGAACCTTGTCAGCCA
>Ga0315314_1003098_pt1 | contig 13277 bp, 23 predicted proteins | sample TDP9_MG_FD_203631 | JGI IMG/M metagenome (GOLD analysis project Ga0315314, IMG submission 203631) | Freshwater sediment microbial communities from Lake Towuti, South Sulawesi, Indonesia - TDP9 | ecosystem: Environmental > Aquatic > Freshwater > Lake > Sediment | place: Indonesia: South Sulawesi...
TTTGAGGTTTTCGTCAGCTTTTACCAAGGCTCGAGCAATACCATGAGCAATGGCACCACCCTGCCCTGATATACCACCGCCGTCTACCTTAACCACAGCATCATACTTACCTACGCTATCAGTAACCAGAAGTGGTTGCAGTATTGTTCGGCGGTGCTCAAGACGAGGGAAACGCTCCTCATAAGGCAAATTATTGACAATAATAGAGCCATCCCCGGGCAACAGCCTTACCCGGGCTACTGATGTCTTACGTTTACCTACTCCGTAATAGTAAGTTTTTTTTACCATCTGAACCTACTTCTCTGTCTGGGTCAGGTGAGGATGAGCATCACCGACATAGACCCTGAGCTTCTTCATCATTCTAGCACCCAGTCGGTTGTGAGGCAACATCCCCTCAACCGCATGCTCAATCACCCGAGTCGGATTAGTCTGCATCAATTTGTCATAAGTGACACTCTTGAGCCCTCCGGGATAGCCTGAATGCCGGTAGTAGACCTTCTGCTTAGCCTTATTACCGGTAACCCGAACCTTCTCGGCATTGATTACCACAACATAATCGCCGACATCCAAATTCCGGCTGAATATTGGCTTGTGCTTGCCCATAAGTAACCGAGCCACCCGGGTGGCTAGCCGACCTAAAACTTGGTCGGTAGCATCAATAACGTGCCATTCTCGCTTAATTTCAGACACCTTAAGGCTATAGGTCTTCACCGTCTCCTCCAAAGGGGGTGGAATAATTTATCCGCATAAGGCACAGCCCATAGGCAGGGGCGGCTGGACCGGCTAGTCCCGGCTTTTTAGCCTCAATTAGACTATGAAACTGGTCAACACTCATTTTACCCGAGCCAACTCTAATTAGAGCACCTACAGTATTACGCACCTGATGGGGCAAGAAGGAATTAGCCACCATATTGAAAACGGCTAGTTCCCCGTCCTTGTCTATTTTTGCCTGATACACGCTCCGCACCGTATTCTTTGCCCTGTCCCCGATACAACTGGCAAATGAGGCAAAGTCGTGCTCACCAATAAGAGCCTGACATGCCAAATTCGTGGCTTCAATATCAAGGTGTCCAGTAACCAGATATGAAAAGCCAGTCATGATTGGAGACCGGGTCAAGCTATTTAATATATAATAGTTATATTCCCGACTAACGGCATCACGCCTGATATTAAAAGAATCGCCGACTCTATGGGCTGACTTAACGGCAATATCCCTCGGCAAATAGTAGTTCAGCCCGTTAATAAAAGCCGGTAAGGGATGGGACGACCTTGTCCTGAAGCTAACCACCTGTCCTTTAGCGTGAACCCCGGCATCAGTTCGACTAGCTGCCACCACCCGAAGTCTTTCCCCGGTAAGCTTCCGCAGTGCTGCCTCCGTCTCGCTTTGAATAGTGGGAAAACCATCCTGTAACTGGAAGCCGTGGTAGCGGGTGCCATCATATTCCATAATTAACACAATCTTAGTCGTTGCTGCCAAGGCTCGACCTCCCTTATTCCACCAACTCAAGCCGAACCATAGGTGCCCCATCACCCAGTCTTGGTCCTAGCTTAGTAATACGGGTGTATCCACCAGAGCGCTCAGCATACCTTGAGGCAAGGTCAGTAAATACCTTGTCGGTTACCTTCTCATCTAAAATAAAGGCTAATGCCTGACGACGGGAGTGAAGCCCGCCCTTCTTACCCAAGGTAATCATCTTCTCAGCCAGGCTACGCACCTCCTTGGCTTTGGCCTCAGTGGTAGTAATTTTCCCGTAACCCAAAAGGTCGGTAACCAAATTACGATACATTGCCCGTCTATGTCCCGAGGAACTGCATAATTTTCTACCAGCTACTTTATGCCTCACTTTTGCCCTCTTCATCTGGTGGAGTTGTGTCTTCAGCTTTAGGTTTAAGGGATAAACCTAACTCATTGAGCCGCGCCTCTATCTCCTGTTTAGACTTCTGACCAAAATTCCGCAGCGAAAGTAACCCTTTCTCCCCAGTAGCGATAACTTGCCCCACGGTAGCAATCCCGCCGCGTCTCAAGCAATTCATGGTACGCACTGATAGGTTCAACTGGTCAACAGGCATGTTAGACAGTTCCTCCGGAATAGCTAAACCAACAAGCTCCTTTTCTTCCTTTAAAGCAGAAACTTTAGCATAATTAACAAACGGGGTTAACTGCTCTACCAGAATAGCAGCACTGCGGCTGATGGCATCAATTGGTGATATAGTACCATCAGTCCATACCTCCAGATATAACTGCTCGCGGCTACTCTCCTCACCAACATGAGTTGGCTCAACGGTAAAATTAACCTTGCGTATCGGGGTAAAGATAGCGTCCACGGGAATAGTGCCCACAGGCAGATTATCACCAGACTCAGCCTGCCTGTAGCCCTCACCAAACTCCACATCAAACTCCACATAAAGTCTGGCATCTGGCGAATCTAGGGTAGCTAAATATAGTTCCGGGTTGGCAATTTCAAAGTCAGTCGAGGGCTTAATGTCAGCAGCACAAACCCGTCCCTCCCCTTCTACCTCCAGTATTAACTTACCTGGTTGACCAGAAAGAGGAATCAGCCTCAACTCTTTAACATTAAGCAAGAACTCGATAACGTCTTCCTTAACATGAGGAATAGTCGAGAATTCATGTTCAATTCCCTCAATCCTAATCCTAGTTACTGCTGCCCCTGGAAGATAGTTGAGCAGCACCCTCCGCAATGAATTGCCTAAAGTAACGCCGAAGCCCTTCTCTAGTGGCTGGGCTAAGAACCGGCTAAAGTTATCTTTACTCTCAACACACTCAATCTTTGGTATTGCTAAGCGAGACAAAGTGCTACCTCCTCACCAATGTATTATCGTGAATAGTACTCAACAATAGCCTTCCCCTCAAATTTAGCATCAATGTCATCAGGGGTGGGCAATGATACAACTCGACCAACTAGGTTGTCTTTATCCAGGCTTAACCAACTCAAAACCGACTTAGCCGGAATATTCTGAACTACCTGCTGATAATATCCAGTTTTAGTACTACTCTCCTTCCAACTAATGACGTCATCCTCCTTGACCAAGCAGGAGGGTATATCAGTTTTACGCCCATTAAGCAGGATATGCCCGTGTTGAACCAGCTGACGAGCTTGAGAGCGAGAATCGGCGAAGCCCAAACGATAGACCACATTGTCAAGCCGTCTCTCCAGCAGCACTAGCAGATTTTCCCCGGTGATGCCTGACTGCCTCTCGGCTTGGACAAAAAGCCGCCTAAACTGCCGCTCCATAACTCCGTAGGTGTGACGGGCTTTTTGCTTTTCTCGCAGTTGCAACCCACGGTCGGAAAGTCGGCGCCGTCGACCAAACTGCTGCCCCGGGGGCTTCCCCCGCCTATCCATAGCACACTTAGGCGTAAGACACCTACTGCCTTTAAGCATTAATTTTTCGCCGCTACGGCGACATAACCGACAAACTGCTGCTGTATACCTTGCCATTTCCCTGCCTTACACCCGTCTTCTTTTAGGAGGGCGACAACCGTTATGCGGAACCGGAGTCACATCTCGAATACCGGTAATATAAAGGCCTGAACTCTGGAGGGAACGAATAGCTGCCTCACGCCCACTACCTGGCCCCTTAACATAAACCTCTACTTGGCGTAGGCCATGTTCCATCCCTTTACGGGCGGCATCACGAGCCGCCAATTGAGCAGCATAAGGAGTGCCTTTACGCGAGCCTTTAAATCCAGCTGCCCCTGAGCTTGCCCAAGCAATAACATTACCTTGGAGGTCAGTGAGAGTCACAATGGTATTATTAAAAGTCGACTGGATATAGGCTCTCCCCTCCGGGATAGATTTTCGCTCTCGCTTTCTAGTTCGCTTCTTCTGTGGCATTCTAATCTCCTGTCTCAATATATAATTATAACGGGTGGTTACTTCTTAGCCATACCGCGTCTCTTGCCCCTACCGGCTACTGTCTTGCGAGTCCCACGCCTGGTACGAGCGTTGGTTCGGGTTCGCTGCCCTCTGACCGGCAGACCATGCCGATGCCTGATACCACGGTAGCTACCAATCTCAATGAGACGCTTGATATTTAGGTCAACCTCTTTTCTAAGTTCACCTTCAACTTTATACTCCCGGTCAATAACCTCCCGGAGACGATTAACCTCGTCTTCAGTAAGGCTATCCGCCTTGGTTTCAGCATTAATCCCAGTTTGAGCTAGAATTCTCCGGCTCAAGGTAGGGCCAATGCCATAGATATACTGTAATGAAACCCAAATCTGCTTATTTTTAGGTATATCTACCCCAGCTATACGTGGCATTATAGTCCTCCCTCGGCAGACATCTAGCCCTGCCTCTGCTTATGTCTAGGGTTGCGACAAATGACCATGACTACCCCCCGCCGCTTCACCACGCGACACTTTTCACATCTGACCTTAACTGAAGCTCTAACTTTCATGATAACCTCTTATTACTTAAAACGGTAGGTAATCCTACCCCGACTTAGGTCGTAAGGAGAAAGTTCTACCAGTACCCTGTCACCGGGCAAGATTTTAATATAATGCAATCTTATCTTACCCGAAATGTGAGCCAGCACTTTATGCCCATTAGGCAGCTCGACACGAAACATAGCATTAGGCAATGGCTCCACTACTGTCCCCTCAACCTCAATAGCCTCCTTCTTAGGCATAGACTCCTTCTTTATAAGATAGTAAGCACCTCTGGTTCAGCCTCAGTGATAACAACGGTGTGCTCAAAGTGGGCGGAAAGACTCCCATCAGCGGTAAACACCGTCCACTGGTTACTACCAAGCCGGGTATGCCAATCGCCAATACTCACCATAGGTTCAAGGGCAAGGGTCATACCCTTCCTCAGCACTGGCCCGGTCCCTGGCTGACCAAAATTGGGTATCTGAGGTTCCTCATGCATCTCCCGACCAATACCGTGTCCGGTATACTCACGGACTACCGAATAGCCTTTTAACTCGGCGCAATTCTGAATAGCCGCCGAGATATCTCCCAACCTCGCCCCGGAATAGGCAGCAGCGATGCCAGCCTTTAGAGCCGCTTGGGTAATTTCCAGAAGCTGCCTAGCCTCTGGGCTAATCTCACCCACGCCTATGGTCACCGCAGCATCACTCTGAAAACCGTCAAAAATGGCGCCAAAGTCAAGAGATACAATATCTCCTTCATTTAAGACCCGCTCCCCGGGAATCCCATGCACTATCTCATCATTTACCGAGACACAAAGGTTAGCTGGAAATCCCCGGTATCCCTTAAACGAGGGCTTAGCTCCCAGTCTTTCCGCCTCTCTACCGGCGATAATATCCAACTCCTTGGTTTTCATCCCTGGTCTTACCTGGTTACTCAGTATCCCCAGTATGATTGCCACAATTCTACCCGCCTGCCTCATAACCGCAATCTCTCGGTCAGACTTTATGATTATTCCCATTTAGTTACATTCTCTCCATGAAGGGCAGCGATTATTCTGTTACCTACCTCCTCCACCCTCCCCTTTCCATCTATCTCCAGTAGCTTATCAGCCTGGTTGTAATAATCAAAAAGGGGAGCTGTCTGGGCAAGGTAGACCTCCAGCCGCTTTTTAACCACTTTAACAGCATCGTCGGGGCGCTGATATAGCTCACCGCCGCACTTATCACACCTACCCCAAACCTTGGGCGGCGAATCTATGGCGTGATATGGCGTCTGGCAATTACGACAAATCCAGCGCCCACTCAAGCGTTTTATAAGCTCCTCTTCAGGGACCCTGATATATACCACCTTATCTATCGCCTTAGCCTTCTGGGCTAAGGCATTATCCAATGCCCCAGCCTGCTTCAGATTCCTAGGAAAACCATCAAAAACCACCCCAGGCTCACAATTTGGAGCCGAGATACGCTCTAGAACCACTTTTATTGTTACTTGGTCAGGCACAAGCACTCCCTTTTCCATATAAGACTTAACCTTCATTCCCAGCTCGGTTCCCTGCTCTACTGCCTGTCGAAACAAATCGCCAGACGCAATGTGAACCAAATTTAGCTTCTGAGCCACATAAGCAGCCTGTGTTCCCTTGCCCGACCCGGGAGCACCTAGAAAAATAATATACACTCTTTCTCCTATTTGATAAAGCCTTCATAGCGTCGCATCACCAGTTGCGCTTCTATCTGCTTCATAGTATCCAAGATAACGCCAACCATAATAAGTAAGCCCATGCTTGATAGCTGTATCACCTGAATATTGGTAATCTCTTGAGCCAAGAAGGGCACTATTGCCACTATCGCCAGGAAAAGGGCACCCCCCCAGGTAATACGCCTAATGACCTGGTTAAGGTAATCAGAGGTATGTTTTCCCGGTCGAATTCCAGGGATAAATCCTCCCTGCCGCTGTAAGATGCCGGGTAAATCCTGCTGCTGAAAGATGACCATGGTATAAAAGAAGGTGAAGGCAACAACCAGCACAAAGTAAAGCCCCCAGTAAAACATTGAATTGGGACTAAACAGGTTCTGAATAGTGTTGGCCAAATTAGGTTCAGCCCCAGCTGGAGCAGCAAAGTAGCTAGCTATCATACCGGGGAAGATTACCAGTGACATACCAAAGATAAGAGGTATCATTCCGGCGGTGTTTACCCGCAGTGGGATATGGGTTGAGCCAGCTTGCCGATACATACGACCACCACGGAAGACACTACGAGCATATTGAACCGGGATACGGCGGTGTGCCTCGGTAAAGATGACTATTACGGCAATGGTGACCAAGGCTATGCCAACGTAAGCGGCTAAACCGGGGTAATTTCTAGTTCCAGCAGCCAAAAAGCCCTGACCGATCATGGTAGGTAAGCCAGCCACGATGCCACCAAAGATTATTATTGATACGCCGTTACCTATACCGTATTCAGTGATAAGCTCGCCCAGCCAGACCAAGAACATAGTGCCGGCTATCATAGCTAAAACCATAGCCGCCATTGGCAGACCAGTAGCACTAATGACCACACCTTCACGCTGGAGCAAGATTATCTGCCCGTAACCAGCGATGCCAGCCATGGGCACAGTTAACCAGTGGGTATACTGATTAATCTTATTCCTGCCAGCCTCGCCCTCCTGGGAAAGGGCTTGCAGTCGGGGGATAATGGGCACCATTAGCTGCATCACAATTGAAGCCGTGATATAGGGATAAACCCCCATCGCCACCACACTGAAATACCTCATAGCCCCGCCACTAAACAGGTCTAGCATACCCAGTAGCGCATTACGCTGAAATAGCTCCTGCAGGGCACCAGCATCCACCCCGGGAAGAGGTATATGAGCTATAAAACGGAAGACTACCAGCATGCCTACGGTAAACAGAATCCGGCGCCTTAGATCAGGTATCCGGATGGCGTCAAACATTGCCTGGAGCAAACGTGGTCTAGCCTGTCTTTGCCGCATGCCCAACTTCCTCCACTGTGCCCCCGGCTGCCTCAATCTTGGCTTTAGCCGCAGCCGAGAACTTGTTTACCTTTACCACCAGGGGATGACTAATCTCGCCATCGCCCAGAATCTTGATTGGGTGCCCCAGAGATTTTACCACCCCGGCGGCTACCAATCTTTCTGGTGTCACCTCGCTTCCAGCTTCAAACATATTAAGTTTACCTACATTAACCACACTATACTCGGTTCTAAAAATATTGACAAAGCCACGCTTCTGGGGCAGGCGTTTGATTAAAGGTAGCTGCCCACCTTCAAAGCCACGGGGCATCTTACCACCAGTACGAGCTTTCTGCCCTTTACAACCCCGCCCTGAATAGCTACCATGTCCACTACTATCCCCTCGACCCACTCGCTTTCGGCTTTTCTTAGAGCCCGGGGCTGGGGAGAGTTCATCCTGCCTCACTGCTTTCCTCCTCTACCTTAACTAGATGCTTCACTTTATTAATCATGCCCCGAATTGAACTACAGTCATTATGGGTCACGCTCTGGTTTAGTCGATGAAAACCGAGAGCCTTTAATGTCCTCTTCTGAACCTCATTATAGCCAATGCCACTCTTAACCCAAGTGATGCGTAGCTTAGCCACTAGAAACTACCTCCTCAACTTTAGGCACCGACTTACGTTTGGCTGATTCTTCTTTTGGCTCCCTAAGCCGCATAAGGGCGAGCATCGTTGCCTTAGCCACATTAACCTTATTTGAGCTGCCCAAAGATTTAGTCAAAATGTCCTTGATTCCAGCTGCCTCAACCACAGCCCGGATACTACCCCCAGCGATGATACCGATACCGGGTGCTGCTGGTTTTAATAACACCTTGGCAGCGCTAAATTTGACCCTTATTTCGTGGGGAATAGTGTTCCCAGCCAGCGGCACTTTAATCAAATTCTTCCTCGCCATAGCACTAGCCTTACTGATTGCCGCTGGCACTTCATTAGCCTTACCAGTGCCAATGCCTACATGCCCATTGCCATCGCCGGTTACCACCAAGGCGCTAAAATTGAGGCGCTTCCCACCCATCATCACCTTGGTCACCCGATTAATATAGACTAACTTGTCAGACAGTGCCAGTTCCGTTGGGTCTATCTTGCTTACTATCTCCTTCACCTATTAAGAAGACCTCCTTAGAATTTCAGCCCTCCCTCCCGAGCTGCCTCAGCCAACGCCTTAACTCTGCCATGATACTTGTACCCACCACGGTCAAAGACTACCTGGGTTATCCCCTTACCTAAGGCACGCTTAGCCACCAGACTACCAACAAGCTCAGCCTCACCCGTCTTTGCCTTACCAGCTACCTTAACTCTTATCTCGGGGTCAAGGGTTGAGACGTGAGCCAAGATATGCCCCTGCGAATCATCAATAACCTGGGCATAAATATGATTCAAACTACGGAAAACACACAGGCGTGGCCTAGAGGTAGTGCCCCTCACCTTGGCTCTAACTCGGCTATGTCTTCTGATACGCGCTGCTCTGGGCTCAATTTTGCTCATTATCTACTGTCACTTAGCAGTCTGCCTGCCTTTACCCGGCTTCAAGCGAACCAGCTCGCCAACATATCTAATCCCCTTACCTTTATAAGCATCGGGGGGGCGAATAGCTCTAATCTCGGCTGCCACCTGACCAACCGCCTCTTTATCAATCCCGGTAACCTTAACCCGATTTGTCCCCTCTGTAGCCAGAGACACACCGGGCAATGGTGATACATCCACCGGGTGGGAAAAGCCAACATAAAATACAAGCTTATCCCCCGCCTTTTGAACCCGATAACCCACCCCTACTATCTCAAGGTTCGTCTCAAAGCCACTGGTTACCCCCTCCACCATATTAGCCAAGAGACTCCGTGTCAGCCCATGCAAGGAGCGGTGTTCTTTGCCATCACTAGGCCGCGACACTATCAGGTTATTATTATCTAAGGTAATTGACATATGAGGGTGGAAACGACGACGAAGCTCCCCCCTAGGTCCGGTCACAATAACCTCGTTATCTTTATTAATACTCACCGCCACACCCGGTGGCACCGTTATCGGCATCCGTCCCACTCTAGACATATATACCACTCCAACATTGGTTTACCACACGTAGCATAATATCTCACCACCAATCTCCTGGCGCCAAGCCTGCTGTCCAGTCATCACCCCCTTGGGGGTAGACAGGATAGCAATACCCAAACCACCATAGACACGGGGGATTTCCTTTCTCCCGGTATATACCCTCAGCCCGGGCTTACTTACCCGCTCCAGTCCAAAAAGGACTGGCTGATTTTTATCATCATATTTAAGGTGAATCTTAATTACCCGGTGCGGCTTACCCCTAAGCACCTCATAGTCACTAATGAAACCCTCGGCTTTAAGGATTCTAGTAATAGATAGCTTCATCCTTGAGGCTGGTATCAGCACCGAGTCATGCCTCGCCATAATAGCATTTCGGATTCGGGTTAGCATATCAGCTATTGGGTCTGAAACAGTCACAACCATCTCCTTAGTCTACCTTATTTTAAAACATTTAGTTACAGATTGTTTATTGACCTCACCCCCTTTATCCCCCTCTCCTTAAAAGGAAAGGGGGAAGAGATTTTAGAGAGGGGCTTTGCCCCTCTCTTACCTACACCCCCCTTCCCCTTATTAAGGGGAAGGGGATACAGGGGATAGGGTTAATAAACTACATCTTACCAGCTTGATTTTCTTACCCCGGGAATCTGACCCGCCAGAGCCAACTGACGAAAACAAATACGACATAAGCCGAACCTACGGATATAGGCACGAGGCCGGCCACACAAATAACAGCGATGGTGCTGCTGTACCTTATATTTAGCCGGACGCTCTGACTTGACAATCTTTGACTTTTTAGCCATTCCTTTAATCAATCCCTAGTAAAAGGCATACCTAATGCCTCCAGCAGATGCCTACCCTCGTCATCTGTCTTAGCCGTAGTGATAATTGACACCTCCAGTCCCCGTATTCTATCTATACTATCGTAATCTATCTCAGGAAAGATGAGCTGCTCCTTAAGCCCCAACGTGTAGTTTCCCCGGCCATCAAAGGAGTTTCGGGAAACCCCTTGAAATTCACGCACCCGAGGTAACACCGCATTTACTAGCTTGTCAAAAAAGTCATACATACGCTCCCCCCGCAGGGTTACCTTTAGCCCGATAGGCATCCCTGCTCTCAACCTGAAGGAAGCAATGGACTTCTTGGCCCGGGTTATCACCGGTTTTTGCCCCGAAATAGTCATCAAATCCCTCTCGGCTGCCTCCAGGGCCTTGGCATTCTGAATCGCCTCCCCCAAGCCAATATTAAGCACTATCTTGTCTAGGCGCGGTACCTGCATTATATTCTTATATCCACAAATCTCCACTAGCTTGGGGACAACCTCTTTCCTATACCTTTCCTTGAGTCGTGACATTTAATCAATCACCTCACCACAAGAGCGACAAATACGAACCTTCCGACCGTCCTCCAAAAAGTGGAAGCCAACCCGGGTAGGACGATTACACCGGCTACACAATAGCATAACATTTGACACGTGAATTGGCGCCTCTCGCTCTATTATGCCTGCCTGCCTAACCTGACGTACTGCCCTAGTATGCCTTTTGATAAAGTTGATGCCCTCTACCAGTATTTTCTCCTCCTTGGGGTAAGCAAAGCGCACCTTGCCCTTCTTACCCCTATCCTTACCAGCAATAACTACTACAGTATCATTCTTCCTAATTTTCATCGCTTTTCCCCTCACAAAACCTCAGGTGCCAGTGATATAATCTTGGTAAAATTCCTTGTCCTCAACTCCCGGGCTACCGGTCCAAATATTCGAGTTCCCTTAGGATTATTCTTATCAGTAAGAATCACCGCCGCATTTTCATCGAACCTAATATAAGAGCCATCGGGGCGCCGATATGGCTGAACACAACGAACGATAACCGCCCTGACCACGTCTCCCTTTTTCACCACTGCCTCAGGGATCGCCCGCTTGACCGTAGCCACAATAACATCACCCAAATAAGCATATTTCTTCCTGGTGCCACCCAACACATTAATGCACATAATTTGTCGGGCACCAGTATTATCTGCCACCCTAAGTCTGGTATACGCTTGAATCACGCCATTTCCCCCCAAACTAATTTCAGGTTATTTCCTCAGGTTCAACCGTAACCATCTCTCCTTTGGTTATTATCTCAGCTACCCGCCACCGCTTATGCCTGGAGAGCGGGCGAGTCTCTATAATCTTAACTAAATCTCCCAGCCCACACCTATTTTTTTCATCGTGGGCTTTGTATTTAACCACCCTCCTGATGGCCTTCCCATATAAAGGATGGCGCTTGGGTGTTTCTACCGCCACCACCACCGTCTTGTCCATCCTATTACTCACCACACGACCAAACCTGATTTTACGCTTTCCATCCATAGGCTTAAGCTTTTGCTGGATGCTTTATCCCCAGCTCTCTCTCCCTTATTATAGTCTCTAGCTGAGCAATCTTCCTTTTAACCCTCGGAATTTCGCGGTGGTTTACTAACTGCTTGGTCGCCAAGCGAAAACGAAGATTAAAAAGCTCCTGATGAGCGGCTTCTAATTGCTTAGTCAACTCCTCATCACTGAGGGCTCGAATCTCCTCAACCTTCAACTTGGGCTAGCTCCTTATCTCCTGAATCACTGCTAACGCCGACACCGGCTTCCTTCGCCACAAATCTAGTACCAATAGGAAGCTTATATGAAGCCAGCCGCATTGCTCCCCTGGCTACCTCCTCACCAACACCCCCCATTTCAAACAAGATTCTCCCCGGTTTAACCACAGCTACCCAATGGTCTAGAGCACCCTTACCTCCACCCATGCGGGTCTCGGCTGGCTTTCGGGTAACCGGTTTATCAGGGAAAATGCGTATCCAGATTTTACCGCCACGCCGAATATAACGGGTCATAGCCCGCCGGGCGGCTTCAATCTGCCGACTAGTAACCCAGGCCGACTCCAGTGCCTGCAAACCAAAGTCGCCAAAAACAATTGTGTTCCCGGCCTGGGCTTCACCCCGGCGGCGTCCTTTATGACTCTTGCGGTATTTCACTCGTTTGGGTTGTAGCATCTTGCTCCTTTGATTTTAATGAGGCAGAGTCCGTATCCTTCACCTTCCTTGCTCTCCTTCTCGGCTTCGCCGGTTTCTCCTTCGATTCTACAGGAGCCGGTTTTACTGGCTCAGGCATCTTTTCAGCTAACTCAGCAGGAGGTGAGGGCTCTGCCTCTACCCCTTCACGAGCCACTGCCTCAACTAGCTCTTCTGCTGCCGACATGGCAGGTACTGCCGCAACTTCCCCCACCTTAACCTGAGGAAGAATATCACCTTTATATATCCAGACCTTTACCCCAATCCGACCCAGAGTGGTATGCGCTTCAGCCAAGCCGTAATCAATATCAGCCCGTAGCTTCTGCAGGGGTACCTGCCCCTGATGCATCGTTTCACGACGAGCTATCTCAGCACCACCTAATCTACCAGCACAGCTGATTCTTATCCCCTTAGCTCCTGCCTCAAGGGTACGAAAAATAGCCTGTTTCATTGCCCGGCGGTGAGCAACACGACGCTCAATCTGCTCGGCTACCACCTTGGCTACCAAATAAGCATCAAGTTCGGGCTGCCGGATCTCCTGAATATTTAACTGAACCCTACTACCAATAAGGCTCTCCAGGCGCTGCCTCATTTCATCAACTCTTTGCCCTCCCCGCCCGATGACAACACCAGGACGGGCAGTATGAATAGTTACCACCATCCGGTTTGCCTGACGGTCTATCTCCACCAGAGAGACACCGGCATCACCATATTCCGACCTAATAGCCTGCCGAAGTTTTAGGTCTTGGTGCAAGAACTCCACATAAT
>Ga0315314_1003099_pt1 | contig 13277 bp, 11 predicted proteins | sample TDP9_MG_FD_203631 | JGI IMG/M metagenome (GOLD analysis project Ga0315314, IMG submission 203631) | Freshwater sediment microbial communities from Lake Towuti, South Sulawesi, Indonesia - TDP9 | ecosystem: Environmental > Aquatic > Freshwater > Lake > Sediment | place: Indonesia: South Sulawesi...
CTTCCTGTTTCGCCCGGATATTAATCTTGCGGCCACGATCAGGGCGTTGCAGCAGAAGAATGTGCTGCAGATTTTGGCAGAACCCAACCTGCTGGCACTTAACGGGAAACCAGCGCGCTTCCTGGCTGGGGGCGAGTTTCCGTTTCCGGTCGTGCAAGGGGGGACGAACTTCACTGCGGTGACTATTCAGTTTCGCCCCTTCGGGGTGCGGCTGGAATTCACTGGGTTCATCAGCAGGGACGACGTCATCCGGCTGCAAGTGAGTCCCGAGGTGAGCACCCTCGACTTCACGAATGCCCTTACGATTTCCGGATTTTTGGTGCCAGCCATATCCACGCGACGAGCGGAAACGGAGATCGAGCTGAAGGACGGTCAGAGTTTTGGGATTGCCGGGCTCATTGACCAGAGGACCCAAGCCCAGCTCTCGAAGATTCGCGGCATTGGAGATATTCCTATTATCGGCCACCTGTTTCGCTCCCGGAACATCAATCGTTCCCGGACCGAGCTGATGGTATTGGTGACGCCGCGCGTCGTGGATCCGGTGAAGACACCTGGGCCTCCGCCGACCCCGCCCAGACCTGTGATACCTGAGCTGAACGCGCCCCGCTTCGATCGGGGCCTGCCGCAAGGTGAGGGGGTGGGGAAGGTTCCGGAACCAGTACCGCCGCAATGAGATGATGGATCCTGAGAAGACAAGCCGAGCATCAGAGCGCGGGAAGCAACCCATGGGGGATTCCCTTTCGCTCGCCACCATATGTCTGGAGGCGGATTTTTCGAGCCAGCTCAGGCGCTTTCTGGACTCTGTTCCGCTGGTGCAGCTTCTCACCGAGCTCCAGCATTACTTGGCTGAGGAAGGGGACTCCGTTTTCATTGATCGCCTGAAGGATCTGCGACCCGATATCTGCGTGATCGACTTCGACCGGGATCGCGAGAAGGCGAGCCGGACGGCGGAAAGAATTCACGAGGGGCTTCCCGAGAGCTCGATTTTCGCGGTTTCCTCCAAGTCCCAACCCGACCAAATCATTCGCGCGATGCGGTCGGGTTGCAGCGAGTATCTGATCAAGCCCGTGGATCGGGACCAACTGCTGGAGGCGCTGGCTCGCGTGGGGGGGCGGCGGAAGGAAAAACGCGAGCAGATCAGTGGGCAAGTTCTTGCCTTTCTGGGCGCCAAAGGGGGGACGGGCGTTACGACCCTGGGAATTCACTTGGCCGCGCTTCTGGCGCAACGTCATTCCCGGAAGGCCTTGCTGGTGGACCTCCATCCGGATTTGGGCGATGCCTCCCTCTTCCTGTCGCTGGCCCGTCACCAGTACCATTTCTACGATCTGGCGGAGAACACTCACCGGCTGGACGCTGAGCTCTTGCAGGGCTTTCTGGTTCATCACGCCAGTGGCTTGGACGTGCTGCCAGCCCCGGACGGCTTTGACACCCCGCGGCACGTAGCACCGGATGCCATCGAGCGCACGCTGGAGTTCCTCCGGCTTCAGTACGAGTTTGTGGTGGTGGACTGCCAGCCCGGGCTCAACGAGCAGAACCTGGCGGTGATGGATCATTCCGACCAGTTGTATCTGATCGCTACGCCTGAGATTCCAGCCTTGCGGAATGTGGCCCGTTACCTGGAATTCCTCAGCCGGCTCGATTATGCTCGGGAAAGAGTCCGGGTTGTCATTAACCGCCACTCGAAGAGCGGGCCCATTGCCGATACGCAGATCGAGAAGGCCATCCGCAAGGGTATCTATTGGAAAGTTCCGAATCAGTATGGTGAGGTTATGAAGTCGATCAATACGGGAAATCCGCTCGCCCTTGCGTCGCGCTCGGAGTTCATGCGGAGCCTCAACGATTGGGCGGAGATCCTGGTAGGCAAGCCAGCTCAGGCGACGAAGAAGAAGGAAGACAGAGGAATGTTCGGTTTTCTTGGTCATTGAGCAAGATACCAGAGGTAGCCGTTAAGGAGGCAGTATGGGCGAAGTGGGGCGTGGCACGTTACTCGTCGGTACTCAGGGGCCGTTGCGAACGACCGAAGGAAAAAAGGCAGCGGGGCTGACCCCTAAGGCGTATCAAGAGCTGAAATCGTCGATCCATCGCGATTTGCTCAGTCGCGTGGACCTTGAAAAACTGATGGATTTGCGGGATGGACGCGCCCGGTCGCAGATCTTTGCGGTGATTCAGGATCTGGTGGCGAATTCCAACACCCCCATGAGCGGCATGGAGCGGGAGCGCTTGGCCCGCGAGGTCCTGGACGAGGTTTTCGGTTTGGGCCCGCTGGAGCCCCTCCTGCAGGATCCCACCATCAACGATATCCTGGTTAACACCCACAAGCACGTGTACGTGGAGCGCGCCGGCATCTTGGAAAAGACGAATGTCATGTTCAAGGACGACGCCCACCTCATGCATATCATCGACAAGATCGTCTCGGCGGTGGGCCGACGCGTGGACGAATCTTCGCCCATGGTTGACGCCCGGCTGCTGGATGGTTCGCGTGTCAATGTCATTATTCCTCCCCTGGCCATTGACGGGCCCATGCTCTCCATCCGGCGCTTCGGGCATATCCCTCTGGAAGCGGATGATTTGCTGGCCAATCGCACCCTGACCCCACAGATGCTGGAGCTTTTGAAAGGTGCCATCCGGGCACGTCTCAACGTGATTATTTCCGGCGGTACAGGCGCAGGCAAGACCACGCTGCTGAATATTCTCTCCGGATACGTTTCCGATAAGGAGAGAATCGTAACCATCGAAGATTCGGCGGAACTGCAGATGAAGCAGGAGCACGTGGTCCGCCTGGAGTGCCGTCCTCCCAATGTGGAGGGTAAGGGAGCGATCAAACAGAGGCAACTCGTGATCAATAGCCTGCGCATGCGACCGGACCGTATCATCGTGGGCGAGGTCCGCGGGGAAGAAGCCTTGGACATGCTGCAGGCCATGAACACGGGGCATGATGGCTCTCTGACCACGATCCACGCCAATAGCCCGCGTGACGCGATCTCCCGCTTGGAGACCATGGCGCTGATGGCCAACTTAAACTTGCCCGAAAAAGCCATTCGCCAGCAAATCGCTTCCGCCGTCGCCATCGTTATCCAGATTGCGCGCATGAGCGACGGCAGCCGGCGTGTGACCCACTTCACCGAGATTGCCGGCATGGATGAGGAAGTTGTGAGCATGCAAGATATTTTCATGTTCGAGAAGCGAGGAGTCGGTCCCAGCGGCCGGGTCCTGGGGCGTTTCTACGCCACGGGTATTCGGCCCAAGTTTGCGGACAAACTGAAGGTTTCGGGAGTCAACCTCCCGCACAGCCTTTTCGAACACTCGATGGAGATCTAGTTGCCCGAGGAGGGCTGATGTCGCCCCTGGTGCTGTTTGGGCTGGTCTTGCTCTTGACCTTCGGGGTTATCGTGTTTGGCTTGCGTCCCTCGAAGTCGGAAAAGGCTGTCCAGCGGCGGTTGAGCATGATTGAGAGGTTATCCGGCGGGTCGGCCGAGGTTGCCAGCAGCATCTTGAGGGAGGAAACCCTCAGCGCCGTGCCCTGGCTGAATGAGATTATGCAACGGGTGGCCTTTTTCAGCCGGGTGAAACACCTGCTATCGCAGGCGGAGAGTCAGTGGACTGTTGGAACCCTGCTTTCAGGTTCCCTGCTCCTCGCCGTTTGCGGCGTTTGGCTGGCAACCTTCTGGACTCCGACTTTGGGTTTGGCTGTGGTCCTGGGGCTAGTGGTGGGTTCACTGCCTTATGTGTACCTTTTTTGGAAGCGGGCGGCGAGATTCCGTCGTTTTGAAGAATTGCTCCCAGATACCATTGACCTGATGTCCAGGGCACTCCGCGCTGGCCATACGATCACATCCTCCATTGAAATGGTCTCAGAGGAGGGGGCGGAGCCAGTGGCGTCAGAATTCCGGCGGGTTTTCGAGGAGCAGAATTTTGGTCTGCCGTTGCGGGAAGCGATGCTCAACCTCGCGCAGCGTGTCCCGCTAGCAGATGTCAGCTTCTTGGTGACGGCGATCCTCGTGCAGAAGGAAACCGGCGGCAACCTGGCGGAAGTCCTGGACAAGACGGCTGCGGTGATCCGGGACAGATTCCGCCTGCGGGGTCAATTGCGCGTTTATACGGCCCAGGGGCGTCTCACGGGATGGATTCTGGCTGGCTTGCCCTTTTTTATGTTTGCGCTGCTTAACTTTGTGAACCCCAATTACGAGCGAATTCTGCTTACAGATCCGGTGGGGCAGAAGCTGATATATGCGGGTCTGGGCCTGATGCTGATGGGAGCGTGGTTGATCCGAAAGGTAATTAACATTAGGGTCTAGGATTGTCATGCTGTACCTCACTATCACGGTCGGTTTCATCTTCATACTGAGCTTCGCGCTGATCTTCTTGCTCATGAGCGGCCGTTCGCGGGAGAGTGCGCGCTTGATGGAGGTTACCAGCGGTGTGCAACCTTCTCCCAGGCCGGTAGGCGGGGCAAGGTGGCGGGGTCTGCTGGATGTGGATCGGGTGGCCGGAATTGCAAAGCCACTTCGCGGGCTGCTCGGGTCGCCGCAGGACACGGAGCTTGTGCGTCGCCTCGCTTCGGCCGGGTACCGCAAGCCCTCTCACGCCGACGTTTTCTACTTGGTGAAGCTTCTCCTGCCGGTCCTGGCCGCGCTGGCTGCCACCTTTATTATTAAACGTGACATCTTTTTTTGGGTTGTGATTCTGGCCGCGGTTGGCTTTCTGCTGCCGGACTTGTGGCTGCTGCGGGCAGTGGCCAAGAGGCGCGAGTGCGTACGGCTCAGCCTCCCGGATGCGCTGGATCTCTTGGTGATTTGCCTGGAAGCTGGTTTGGGCCTGGATCAGGCCCTCGTCCGAGTCGGCCAGGAGCTGAGGATCAGCCACCCAGAACTGAGTGATGAATTCCTCCTCATCAACCTGGAGCAGCGAGCCGGCAAGCCTCGAATCGACGCTTGGCGGAACATGGCGGACCGAACGGGCGTGGATACCGTGCGTCAGTTCGTGCAGATGTTGGTCCAGACGGAGCGATTTGGGACACCGATTTCCAGGTCGCTGGGGACTTTTGCAGATGCTTTGCGCATTCGGAGAAGACAACAGGCCGAGGAAATGGCGGCAAAAACGACCATCAAATTGATCCCGCCCTTGGTTCTGTTTATTTTCCCGAGCCTGTTCATTGTGCTCCTGGGACCTGCGGCCATAACGATCGCGCGCAATCTGGGGAGAACTCTAGCAGGCCAGTAAGTCGAATCTCAACGTGCGAGGAGTGAGACAGTGGACAACGTAACTCTGATTCGGGTGGTTGCAGGGGTGCTCTTTGTGATTGTGCTTTTTATCCTTATCCAGCGGCGGAAGAAGAGGATGACACGCTGAGTTGAACGTCTCGTTGGGACTGCCTCGAGTCGGCGAGGAGGCTCGTTTATGACTATGGAAGAGGGCACACACTTCGTCTTTAATAAAACCAAGGAAACCTTCCTTGCTTATCGCGTGAAGGTGGCGGATTCGATCCTAAGCCGCTTGGTGGGCCTGCTGGGAAAGCGGTCCCTCGACCCGGACAGCGGACTTTGGATCGTTCCTTCCCACGGCATCCACACTCTGGGAATGCTCTTTGCCATCGACGTCATCTTCCTCGACAAGGACTTGAAGGTCGTGGGTCTGCGGGAGCTAGTTCGTCCCTTCTCGATCACCTCTCTGAACTTGAATGCGGAGAGCGTGCTCGAGCTGCCCTGTCATACCATATTCAAGAGCCAGACGGAGATCGGCGACGAGCTCGTCATCTCCTCCTTCGAATCCGAGCTGAACCTCGAGGCTGAGCGCCCCCCGGAGGTCGAGAAAGTCGAGCCCCTGCGAAAGGCTGTAACGGCGCGCTGAGTCCGATGGTGAGAGCGGATGCCGGCTCAGGGCAGTGCAACCGGGTAGTACAAGAAGCCACCGTGAGGGCTTCCGTCGCTCTCATGGGACGGCGGCCAGACCTGTACGGCGGCTGAAGCTTATCCTGCACGGCCCGTGAGGCCGTGTCGCCCTAGGCCGGGGAAGGTAGGTAGTGCACGGAAGCCATTCGGGGGGCAAAGGGCGCGGCGGCCTGAGCGGCTCCTTTGCAATTAACTCCGGGGTGCAGCTTCCCAGCCCTGGCAAGCATGCACGTCAGGGACGCGTCACCACTAACGGAGCATTCAACCGGAATTCAACGCGCGTCCCAGCCGAAAGCCGAGGAGGCAGTTGGGACCTGAGGAGGGATTGGCTTAACCCACTCGGCGACCCGACGCGCACCGCCGCAGCGGAGACCCTGTAAATCTGATTGTCGATGAGCACGGCGGCCACGCGAAGACTGAGGGAGGAAGACGTTCGCGGGTCACCTGGGGCCGCGACCATCAGGTGAGTAACGCTCCCCTTGGGGATAGCGACCTCATTGTTCACTCGAATTTCCCGTTCAATTTCACCCTGAAATGTCGTCCCGAGAGATAGCTGCACGGGCTCTGTTAGGCGCACGAGCAAGGGAGTGCGGCTGAGGACGGTCACCCGACGCACCGCCACTCTGGGTGATCCGGGTGATGTGGCGTGAGACGGGGGCGATGATCCGCCCACGAGGCTGAATTCCAGCGGAGCAGATGATAACCCCTGGCGCGAGCTGGTACCCCGCTCCCCGGGAGGGAGCTGAGCCAGCACTTCGCGAGCCCGCTGGGCGAACTCCCCGCTTCCCTGAGCGATCTTCTCATATTGTTCTCGTGCGTTGGCTAAGAGGGCCGGAGGGTGGCCAGTGCGCCCCGCTAACTCGCGCGTCTGCTCCGCCAGGAGCCACCGGACCTCGTCCGCGTGGAGGCTGCTAGGGAAGGCCCTGCGATAGTAGTCCACCGCCGCGCTTGCCTCGGGCAGGACGGCGGGGTCGTCCAAGCCCAGCAGCGAGTGTCGAAGAACCACGAAGCTGTTCTCCGGATCTGTTCCCTTCGGAGGGGCAACTTCTTGGGTCCGAACAAAGCCGCTGATGTCGCGCGCGGTGACCCGAAACCAGCGATTGCCCATCGCATCGATTGTGTAATCCGTGATGTTGACGATCTCCCCGGGCTGTATATCCATTATGGGAGGAGCGTCGAGCGAGGGCCTGGAGCGCATTGAGGTGGGACGCAGAACATAAGATTGGCCGATAGGCCCCCGAGGCCTTTGAGGCGTTCTGTGCCACTTGTAAAGCGCGAAGCCTGCAAGCACCACAAGGAGGACGGCACCGGCGAGCGCGATGCGAAGCTCCAGCCGAGACAATTCGCGCTGGCGCGCAACGGGGCCTGCCGCCACCGGCCCGAGCCCTTCTTCCTGCAGGAATGAGTTTGCGCAATAGATGCAAGACACGTGCTGCGCTGACTGGATGCGCTCGCAGCGCGGGCATTTTCGCACTGAAGACAGGCCGACATGGCATTGGGGGCATTCTGTGGACTCCGGCGGAAACGTGGCGTTGCAACTCATACACAACGCCAGCGGTTCTGCTCCCGGAGCCCACTTGCTTCCGGAGGCTGGAGCCGATTTGGGCTCGCTTGAGGCGGTCATTTCTTTTCCGCGAACGCCCTCGCTCTCCTGAGGAGAATGACGCTTCACTCCGAGGCCAATCCCAGCACTTGCATCTCCTTGAGGAAGCGTTTCGACACCACGACTGCTTGGTTGTTGGACGCAGGATCGGGAGGCGTCATGTAGAAGACCGGCTTGGAGTATGTGTCGAGACTATTGGGAGCTACGCCTTCCATGGTCTCGCCATCCAGGAAATGGACCCGTACCCAGATCCCTTTGCCGTTGGGACGGCCAGGAAAAACCTTGAATTCTGAGTAGTCCGGGCTGCCTTCAAAACTCTTAACGAAAAAAATGGCCTTTATCTCTGAAGCTCGCACGCGAACCAACTCACCGTCGTCGCTTTGCACGACGAAAGAATCCAACTCGTTCGCCGCGAGCGCTGCCTCATCCTCGGTGCCGAGGAAACCCCGAAGCAGCAAGCCGTTGGCGTATCGAATCACCACTTTCCGGCGTGTCTCGACTTCCGACGCAGCCTGGGGTGTTTCGGAAGGTGCATTCGCCTGCTTGTCCATGGCGGTTATTTACCTCCCGGGGAAGCTAGGCCTCTCTCAAGGATCGGACCCGACCGAGGAGTGTTCGGCTCCGGGCGCGCAGTCCCGCTAGACCCTCCCTCGCCAAAGCCAACAACCTTGCCGCGATAGCGGGTCCCGTCGCTGCCTTCGCGGCACTGACCGTTACGATCCAGAGCCGTACCGCGAAGCAGGCTGGTCTTCCTCGTGTTAGTTTGACTACTATGAGATTCAACCAACCCACAAACGCGTCCCTCGTTGGCGATAGGATATCACATGACGTGGCACCCTGGCGCACATTCCAGCAGCGGGCGTACCCCCACCTACTCTTTTTTGGCCGCTTTGGGTCCAGCCGGCTGGGCCCTGAGAAGGTCTTCAAAGTTCTCGGGAAGGACCTGACTGATGCCTAGTTATGCGGGCACTTTGCACACGCCCTCGCCATTGCCGTGGATGGGGAGGTCGCCGCGGGCGGCTTTGAGCCCAATTCACTGGAAGTCGAGGAGAAGGTGCCAGCGGAGCTAGGCGCAGATTGGCAAGGTTCTTGGGGGCTTAGTGACGACCTTGCCGGCCTGGCTTCTGCGCGGAGTCGTGCCTGAGTCGCCACTACGATTACGTAACCGCAGGCGCTTTGCTGCCGCGGGCACTTTTTCGGGCTTCTTTAGCCGAATACATCTTCTGGTCCGCTTCGTTCAGGATCTGATCCAGGTCCTTTTCTTCCGACCACTCAGCCAGCCCCACGCTGAGGATCAGTTCAAAACCCTGCAAGTGCGCCGCGCGGTTCCAGTCCTCCACGGATTTCGCAATGCGCGCGGCGACCACGTGTGCCCCGGCGATGGGAGAGTCCGCCAAGATGATTAAGAACTCGTCACCACCATAGCGCACCACAGCATCCGACCCGCGCACCGCCCCCTTGAGAAGAGAAGCAATCTCGGCAATAACGAAGTCTCCGGTCAGATGGCCGAAACGGGTGTTGATGTCCTTGAAACGGTCGGCATCAACAATCATGAAGCTTAATGGTTTCCCGAGGCGCTTGGCGCGACCGATGAACTTCGACGCCATCTCGTCCAGTGACCTCCGGTTGTACACCTCCGTGAGGGGATCGGTGAAGGATTGGAGCCGGACTAACTCACCTTGAATTGCTGTGGAAATAAGCGCCTCGCGGGTCTTCCGCAACTCCAGGCGGCGGCTGATCACATAGGTGTTGAAGAGAATGAGCAAAGCGATCAAGCCCAGAAATAGCTCGCGCGGGACCTCCATCTCCATCCGCAGGCTCCGGTGGTCCAGAAACGCCGCGGGAAAGGTAATCGTCAGGAGCCCAGCCCCCACGAGGATTCCGGTCACAGCGACGATCAGCCAGAGTTCCCAATCGCGCTTCTCAATGGCCGCCAGTTGCTGACTGACTTTTGCCAGAACGCTCTCCGACTCCCCTTCATGTTTCATGAACCAGAGCCTCGCCCAGATTTGTGGATTGGTTGCCAGGAGCGCGAAAGGTAGTCCTGCCCAGGGTCAACCGGTACAGCCTGCTTAAAGTGCACCGCCTGAGATTATAGCTGACTTCGCCAGAGCGGCAATGCCCAACTAGGTGGTGAAATATCCTCGTTATATTGTCGATAACGAGTGAGTTAACCCCTCGCGTGTGGCGAACTCGCTCGCAGGCACGCTTGCTGCTTCCCGGCCCTGACTTACGTGCGCGCCCCGGGAGGTCTGGGAGTTGGGGACGTGGAGCGGCTCGGAAACACCGGCAAGGCCCGCTGCCGGAGGGAATTCGTGAGGTTGCGCATCATCCAGGTCAGTTGTCGCGGGGAGGGGGTGATGATCCCTTCAGCCACCACTGGCCGTGCAAGCGACGGCTCCGCCATGAACCTGAAATTTGACTCTTTAAGGTCTGCTCGAGCAACCCCTGCATGCTCTTTCCGCGAACGTTCGTTTCGTCAGCCTTCCAGGTGCCGGAGTAAGTTCTGTTATGCCGATCTCGCGCAGACCAAGTTCCGCGCCAGCCCTGCCCTGTTTTTCGAGCTGCCCAGGCGCCGCTGAGCACGGTCTTGCCGGCCCCAGTGGTTAGTGTCCAAGAGCCATGCACGGCATTGGGCTGAGCCGGCAAGGCCTGCCCAATCCATTGCCCTCGCAGCGTTTGCGTAGAACCGCTCGTCGCAGCCCATTCTCCGCGCAGTACTGGTGGCTCCTGCCCGACGAGGGCAGGCGAACCAAGCAAGAGCGTCATCACCAGGGAAAGGATCTTCACTGCCTAGCCTTGTATGGTGTTTCCCCACACGGCAGAAGCCTCGTCGCGAGCGCCGAAGGGGGCCACCCTCAGGCGTTGCGGCTCCTGGCTTGGTTTGGTGGCTACGAGAGGTGGAGGTCGCTCGCCTCGCGTAGCGGCCGGGAGCTGCCGCGCATGCAGACACGTCCCTCTGCCACTCTAGCAGGGAACGTAACGCGACGACCCGAAGCTCTGTTTTGGCTTCTACTGTTTGCGGGTGTTGGCCTCAATCTGTTCCAAGGCCTTCAGGACCTTATTGGTCTTCCGAATGTAAACGATCGGGAAATATATAGTCATACCCGTGATGAATAACAGGCATGCAATAACCCACTGCATCGGAACCTCCAGTTAGGACCATAGAATTCTGCGCGTAATCATACACAAGGGGGTGAGAAATTCAATCAATTAAATTTGATTGTCAGTTCCTGCTGTGGACTTTCACTTCAGAGCCCGTCTCGGCTGAGTTCTCTGACGTGCGGTATCCGACGTGTTGCTGAACCCACGGTCCCGAGATTTCCGAGTGGGGGATCCAGTCCCCTCCACACTAACCGGTCTTTCAATCCCGAGCCAGCATCTCGTCACCTCAATCGGGGCGCCAATTTCTCGATGTAGTCGTTGAAGACCTGGCGGTTGTTCTCCGGGCCAACACTGGTGATATTGGGTGAGACAAAGGGTCGGAACTTTACCCCGCGCCGCGCGAGCCGTTCCGCCGTTTCCGCCACCAGCGCCATGGAAATGGCAATCACGGCGAGGGTGGAACTTGCCGCCACGGGCACGCCGTCCACCTCCACGAGGCTATCTTGCGGCGGGCAGCAATTATCGATGACCACATCACCAAGGTCAGCGAGTCTCTTGCCACTTGAATGCGTGGCTCTCGAAATGCGCGCGTTTTCGAGCGACGTCACGGCGACGACCTTCAGCCCCAGGGACTTTGCCTGCATCGCTGCCTCGATGGGTGCGGCGTTCAACCCGCCGTGGGAATACACCACCATTGTGTCAAATGGTTCGAACTTGAAATTCCCGAGAAATTCTTGGATGTAGCCTTCCGTGCGCTCAAGCTTCAGCAGCTCGCGTACCCCTCCCGCGCCCCGCACCTGAAACCACATCAGGCGGGAATCCAGCAGGGGATGAAAGCCAGCAAAACTGCCGTAGCGCGGGAAGACGTCGAGCACCGGGATCACGGAGTGTCCACTACCGAACAGGTGCACCAGTCCACCCCGGGCGATCGAGTCCGCAGCGAAGTCTCCGGCCCTTTGGATGTTCACGAGTTGTGTAGACCGAATCTTGTCGTACACGTTCTGAGCTAGTCCGAAATACTTTGTGGCTGACATCAGGTTGCTTCTCCGATTTTGATTTCGGCCCGGCTGAAGCCGGGCGCAAGGGGGCGTGCGGAGGCCGAGATCAGATTCTCCCCTTGAGCCTTAGCATTGCGTAGCGGGCTGCGCCGAGGATTCCGACATCCTCACCGAGGCGTGAACGCACAATGCGTGCTTGGCGCGAGGCAAGTGGCTGTCCCCACTGGCGGACGGCGCGCCGCAGCGGTCCGAGAATCAGGTCTCCTGCTCCTGCCAATCCTCCGCCCACAACCACTACCTCGGGATTCAGCAAGCTGATGATGCTCGCCGCACCCCGCCCCAGGTTTGATCCGACTTCCTTGAGCACGCTACGTGCGGCTGGGTCGCCGCGGCGCGCGGCCGTCGCGACAAGCTCGGCAGTGATTCTTCCTCTTTGTCCCTTTGCGAGGGTTTTGATCATGCTCCCGTTCCTCGCCCGCAGGGCCTTTTGCGCGAGCCGCACCACGGCGGGACCAGCGCCGAGGGACTCCAGGCACCCGATGCGCCCAAATGTCGGATGCCAGTCTGCATCAATCACCAGCCAGCCCGCAGCGCCCGCTACACCGCGGGATCCGGGGATCAGACAGCCCTCCGCAATCAGTCCCGCTCCGATGCCCGTACCCACGGTGAGGAATACCAGATTTCGAACGGCGCCTTGCCTGCCGCGGCGCCCCAACCAAGCTTCGGCTAACGCCTGCACATTCCGGTCACCCTCGACAAACACGGGGCGCGCGAGAGCCCGCATGAGCAGCCGCCGGAGGGGGACTCTCTTCCATCCGGGAAGATTAGGCGCCCAGACTGTTTCGCTTTCGGGGTCGAAGGCACCGGGCACGCCGACGCCGACAGCGCGAATTGCGCTCCAAGGGACGTTTGCTGCGACCACGGCCGAGTGCGCGGCATCGAAGAGTGCGGCGAGGTCGCGGCTCAGGCCTGCGGCGGGCGTGGGCACTCGGACGCTCGAGATCAGCCGGCCGGTAGGTGCAACGACTCCTGCGGCGATTTTCGTTCCACCGAGATCCAGACCTAGTACCAGGTCCTTCTTCATATTGTCGGTTGTCGTTCGGGCGCCGCTGATAGTGCGCGGCAGTTGAGATTCTAGCCGCAGAGCTGGAGGAATTCCATCAGCATTTGTTGCTACTGGTCTGCGCGCTGGCTTGCGAAGGCGCGTGGTCGCGGCGCGTCGTGGATCAACGCTTCGTGAGCCACACGTGCCTTCAGTAGTACTTTTTCCCAACGTTCCTTTTTGATCTCAAAATGATGCAAGATCTCTGCAAGATCTCAGCCACAGCACATCTACACTGCCTTGTGTCACCTGGGTAGGGATTGAATAATCGACTCAACCTGGCCAATCCTGCGAACACCTGCGTGCCGGGTATGACTGCGAGCCGCAGCGAACGATGAACGATTACTGGAGGGTGCACGCCAACATGGGCCGGGTGCGAGCGTTTAGGCCCAAGGAAGGAGAAATGATGTGAAGAACAGGGATATTCTGAAGTTGCTCTAGGCGCTAGCGCTCGTTGCCGCGGGCGCGCATGTGGCATTCGCCCAGACGGCCGAGGGGTCTGCATAAGGTTCCGGGAGGTCCGACCCGGCTACCGCGGTGACGGTGAAAGGAACAGCGGAGCAAGTCAGGGTGACTACCGG
>Ga0315314_1003100_pt1 | contig 13272 bp, 10 predicted proteins | sample TDP9_MG_FD_203631 | JGI IMG/M metagenome (GOLD analysis project Ga0315314, IMG submission 203631) | Freshwater sediment microbial communities from Lake Towuti, South Sulawesi, Indonesia - TDP9 | ecosystem: Environmental > Aquatic > Freshwater > Lake > Sediment | place: Indonesia: South Sulawesi...
TCTTCTATGATATACAAAGTAAAAAGAAATATTCCAGACCTGAAACTCAAATCTTCGATCGCCATTTTAATGTTAGCTTCCAAACCTGACAGCCAGAACTTTAAATCCAGATAATATGGCCGAAAATAATTTTTTAAATCCAGGATAAAGAGGAGGAAAAATGAAATTTAAAAGAATTCTTTTCATAGCTTTCATCCTTCTTGCCGTCCTGCTCCTCAGCCGGGCGGCCATATTCAGCGGGCCTAAGAGCCGAGAGTGCGAATCATGCTCCGCAGCCCCTTTTCCAGAAAATTGCACAGTGATCATGGTCGGCAAAAATGCCTCTGTTGACGGCTCGGTTATAAGCACTCATACCTGCGACTGCGGGGAGTGTGACTGGACATGGCGCTATGTGCCTGCAGCTGACCATAAGCCAGACTCCAAGCGTAAGATATATCGCATCGACCAGTTCAAAGCTTTTCCCCCGAGTGTCGGCCTGAAGTGGGAAAAGATTAAGGATGACTTTACTGGATTAGAGATTCCTGAAGTCTCTCATACCTACGGCTACATGCACGGCGCTTTTGGCTACATGAATGATAATCAAGTAGCCTTGGGAGAATCGACAATCGGCTGCCAGAAAAAAATGGAAAATCCAACTCCGACAGCCAAATTCGACATCACCATGCTGACCCTCATCGCCATGGAGAGAGCCAAGACAGCCAGAGAAGCTATAAAAATCATGGGCGAGCTAGCAGAAAAATACGGATACGGGCATTCAGATACTGGAGAGATGTTGTCACTTTCTGATCCCAAGGAAATCTGGATATTCGAGATCATGCCTGTTGGCCCGCTCTGGACTCCTGAGAGCGGAAAGCCTGGCGCTGTCTGGTGTGCCCAGAGAATCCCTGATGACCATGTCAGCGTCTGCCCGAATGAATCGCGAATCGGGGAGATTGACCTCAACAACAAAGATTATTTCATGGCCTCACCCAATGTTATCTCCTATGCTGTTGAGAACGGGTTTTATGACCCGAATAGCGGAAAGCCTTTTAACTGGAAGAGGGCTTATTCGCCCAATGAAGTGAGTGCAGCAAGTTCGAATGGCAACAGGGTCCGGCTCTGGCGATTTTTTGACCTGGTGGCGCCTTCCAAAAAATTCAGTCCTGAAACTCCAAACATGGATTTCCCACTCTCAATCAAACCAGATAAAAAGCTTTCTGTCTATGATGTGATGATGATGACTCGCGACAAGTGCGAAGGAACAGTTTTTGACCCGGCCCGAGGCCTTCAGGGCGGGCCATTCTCGAACCCGAATTTTATCCCCTATGGATTCAAGCTCGAAGATAAGACTTACAACACTTCACGCATCATCAGCGTCAACCGCGCTGAATATGTCACAGTCACCCAGTGCCGGAGCTGGCTGCCCAACCATATCGGAGGAATTGTCTGGTTGTGCTGGGGTTCACAGGACACCTCCTGTTTCATGCCCTTCTATGCCGGGATTACAGAAATTCCAAAATCATTCGAAATCGGAGACCACTGGGAATTCAACAAGCAATCAGCTCGCTGGGCTTTTGATTATGTAGACTTCCATACCCAGGTTCTCTATTCTCTGGCCATCCAGGATGTGAGGGAGGCTCAGATTAAGTGGGAAAAGTCAGCTGTGGACAGGACTCCTTCCATCGACAAATTAGCCGCAGAGCTCTACCAAAAAGACCCTGCTCAAGCACGTCAGTTCCTGACCGATTACTGCCTCTCCAATGCTAACCGGGTCATCAACGCCTGGTGGGACCTGGGCAACCAGTTGCTCGTCAAATACAACCACCTCTGGATTTACGACACAAAAACAAGGAAGAGAAATCCTTTAAGATTTCCTGACTGGTATCTCAAACTCCTTATCGAATACAATAAGCTGACGCCTCAACCAGAACAGAAAAAATAGAAAAACTGTCTACTTCACTTTATCCTCAGGAATCACGGGCAATAAAATATATGAAGGATATTTCTGGTTATGATACACCTTTTGCTCAGCTTTGATGAAACTCTTCTCCCTCTCATTATGGCCGCCTGTATTCAGGTTGCGCGAGAAAAGAGGAAAAGAGGCTGAAGCAACCTCGATACGGAGAGAATCTCCAGCCGGGATGGTGATTCCTTTCTGCCAGAGGTCAAGCTTATATTCATAGACCTTGCCTCTTTTGAGCATTTCTGGCTTCTTCATGGATTGTCGAAAACGGGCTCGAATTTTCCCTTCCACAAGCGGAAAAACTTTGCCATCTTTCATGATCCATACCAAACGCATGAACCAGTCCGTATCTTTTGCAGATGAAGAGGCATAGAGAACCGCAGAGATCGGGCCGGCAAAAGTCAAAGGCTTTTCCAGCGGCTTTGTCTGATAAACCAGGATATCAGGCCTGCTGGAGGCGATTTTTTCATGATGTGCTTCAGCTTCTTTTCGCCTTTCTTCGACGTCACGGACTTTTTTCTCCTCCTCTTCAGAAAGCTCAAAATAGTCCGGATTAGGTGTCGGGTCGCCAGGGTCATAGACATAAATATCAGGAGGAGAATTAGCCGGAGGCATTTCAGGGCTCAAGATTCCCTCTCCTTTCGAGGTGTTGGCTTTGCCGCCGCTTGAAAGATACAATTTTTGCATCTGGGTGTAAGGGAGCGGATAGGAATCGCCTTCGAGCCATTTATTGGAACCCATGACAAAAATCTTAACCAGCGGCTCTCTGGCTACGCTGTTATCGATTCCTTTCAGCCAGTAATCAAACCAGCGCAAATAGAGTTTCTGAAGGTCGAGCAGGGCTTGGGGTCCAAAATCCAAATCGCCAACCCGGCGTGTGGCTATGGTCTGATGTCCCCACGGACCCAGAATGAGCTTTTGGTATGGATGACCATGGGATTTCATCGCCAGATAATTTAATTTAGAGCCGATGCCATCACCATCAAACCAGCCCGACTGATGGAAAACAGGAATTCGCACATCTTTGAGGTATTCAAGGAAATTTCCCCTCTCCCAGTAGGCATCATTGGTCGGATGCTCAATCCATTTCCGCCAGTAAGGATTCTCCTTGCCGAGGATAGCCTTATCCAGGTCAACAACAGGGAGAGCACGAAGCAGATGAGAATATTTTTTTTCTGCGATCCGGCTCATGGCAGCTCCAGAGAGGTCGGCTGTAGCCTCGGTTTCCAGGATATCTGCCCACCAGATTGCGCCAAGGATAAAAAACACACCGTATTCGTAGGGAATGTTAAAGAAAGGATCAGGCGGGGCCACATTAGGGATGATCGTGACAAGATGGGCCGGTTTCTCCCGGGCTGCCCACCACTGCACCCAGCCGACATAAGACCCTCCGATCATCCCCACTTTGCCGTTGGACCAGGGCTGCATGGCCAGCCATTCCACAGTGTCATGACCATCCTGAGGCTCGTTTACAAAAGGTTCCCAGATGCCTTCTGAAGAGAAGCGGCCGCGGCAATCCTGAATGGCGCAAGTATAGCCTCGCCTGGCATAATAACGGGCATCGAGTTCGCCCATTTCCTTCTTATAAGGCGTCCTGATGAGGATGACAGGTGATTTCTCCACGCCTTTGGGCTTGAAGATATCTGTGGCCAGCTTGACCTTATCCCGCATCGGGACCATGACATTACGTTCTTCGATAACATCGTATTTGGGAATTGAAAGAAGCGGGTCAGTCTCAAGCGCAGGCGTCTTCATCAGCTCCTCATACCCATCCCGGACATAGAAGGCATTCTGAACAGGGACTGAGGCTTGATAGAGCTTGCCTGTTTTGTCCGCCCAAAGAAAGATATCGATGCCTGGAAATTCGTAGAGGTATTTCATGAATTTCATGTCTTTGCCGGCAAAGCTTCGCTCTTCTGACTCCTTCATCTCAAGGGAGACCTCCATCTGAGCCCCAGGGAGGATGAAGACCTGGAACTTCTGTTTGCCTCCTTTGGCCGAATCATAAGCCCTGATCATCTGGCTCATAAGGGCAGGGCCGTAGTTGTCAAAAAGTACAGTTTGAGGCTTCAGTTCGATAGTGTCTTTCATTTCTTTTGACGTTGCAGTAACAATAGTGCGCATCACTGTTCCGGCTTCGCGCTTCAGGTCTGCTGAGCCCTGCGCCGATTTTTGGACAATTCTCACCCATCTGCCGTCCTGGTCTACATCGATCTTTGTTTCCACAGTCACGGATTGACCCGCCATCTTGATAGTGGCCGTGTTCGTAAAGGCACCGCTCTTCTCCCAATTGAAGCGAATTTCCACCAGGGGATCCTCATTGACATAGATGTGGAAGATGCCCTCGTCTGCAAACCCGGCTAAAGAAGCAGGAAACGCTTCGAGTTTCCTCTCCTCGGTCTTCTTTGTTTCTGTTTGACTAGCTGTTAAAACCAGAGAAAAGATTAAAAACACAAAACTTAAGGCTCCAGCTAGAACAAAACTTTGGTTTTTACTTTTCTTTAAATTCATCTGGCTCTCTTTTCAATCCTCTTTTACATTTATTTTAAAGCCTCTATTCTATCTCATTTTTGCTATTTTCAAAAGAAGCGATTCTGTTCCCAAATTTGATAGAAAATATCGATGTGGCCTGGCCAGCCCCTGCATGTTCTAAGACCAAGGGCGCGGATTGGTTTGGTCGAGACCACGCGGGGACCGGCCAAGTCTATTCTGAATAACTTTTAGGAGAAGCATCATTTTTTTCCGTGATAGAAGCAAGTGAAGAAAAACCATGCCCGCTCAGCCTTCCAATGGCTTTCTACGCCATCCAGCCTGACCTATCCTTTTCATCACGGAAAAACTGACGCTTACCTTTTAGGCATTTTATTTGACTTCGTCTATTGCCTGTGTTAATAGATTCCTCACTCAAGAGAGAAATTAAGAAAAGAAAGAGCGGAGGTTTCCCATGAGAAAGAGGTTTTCTATGATTTTGATTCTTTTCTTTCTCATACTCTCGGCTACCAGCCTATCTCTCTTTTTGCAGGAAGTGCTGAGCGGGGAAGAAAGAGCCTGTCAACACCTGGCCAAGGGCGAAATTGACCAGGCCATGGATATTCTCACCAGAGAAATCCAGCGCCTTCCCCAGAACTACAACCTCCACCTTTATTTGGGCATTGCTTATTATTTCAAGAAAGACTCAGAAAAAGCTTTCAAGGAGTTTGAAAAAATTGATAAAGAACTCGATAAGATGCTGACCTCGAATCAACCTATCGGCGATGAAGTCATGTTTCTTGACCAGGCCATGGACAGAAAAGGAGCTTTTGTATTTTCTGAAAATAAAAAAGGCCTTCTCTATTTCCTCCGGGGCCTGACCCTCAAAGAGAAAAAAGACATAAAAAATGCAGAGAAAAAATTTCTTACGGCTCGAAAATATAATTATGATAAAATCACGCTTTGCTTCGAACTCATCAGCCTCTATCTCCTGAGTGACAATTTCAAATCAGCCTCCCAAGAGCTTGTTGAACTCAAAAAAATCTCGGGCGAAAACCAGATGACAGTCTTTGTCGAGGGCTGCCTTCTTTATAAAAATAACAAGGTTGATGAATCCCTGGCAGCTTTCGAAAAAATCAAGGCGGTGATGCCCGAGGCAAAAAAGAACATCGCCCTCCTCCACTACAATCTCGGGAATTATCCAAAAGCATTGGAAATTTGGGAAGAAACTCTTTCTCTCACTCCTGATGATAGAGAAGCTTTGATCAATGCTGGCCGCACTCTCTTTCAACTCGGCGAGCAAGCGAAAGCTCAAGAGTATTTTGATAAAGCAAGCCTTAAGATTTCTCCTGAAAATTATTCTCCAAAAAAAATCCCTCTCATCCTCGCCCCGCTTATCCAAGAGACAAAACTTGAGCTTCCCTGTAAGTAAGACCTAAAAGAAAATAAAGATGGGTCATGAATGAAACTAGGCAAGTTTTAGCTTTCTTGCGAATTTGAGAAAAAAGCTAACTTGACTTTTTCCAGACTGAATCCTATTGTAGTTTAAACTTAAAATGCTACGTCCCAGCTTCGATAAATCTTTGAAAGCCAGAGAAAACATTGCCACGAGAAGAAAAATCATGGATTATGAAGGAAGGCCTTCTTTGAAGATGATTTATTTTTCAGGATAGCGCCTGATGTTTGGAAACAGAAAAGAAAAGTTATTCGGCTGGTGGAAACAGAGCTCCTTGAGTTCGCGGCGAGCCCTTCTTGCTGCTTGCCTGGGCTGGATGCTCGATTCCTTTGATGTCATGCTCTATGCATTGGTCCTGGCCTATCTTATGAAAGACCTCGAGATGAGCAAAGGGACAGCTGGACTTTTAGGCTCTCTGACCCTTATTGCTTCTGCGCTGGGAGGAATAGTCTTCGGAGTTGTGGCTGACCGCTTTGGCCGCACAAAAGCACTGCGAGCCAGTATTCTCATCTATTCAGTTTTTACTGCTGCCTGCGGCTTGTCGCGCACAGTCCTGCATCTGGCGATTTTCAGGATTTGCCTGGGACTGGGCATGGGCGGAGAATGGGCGAGCGGCGCAGCACTTGTCTCTGAAACCTGGCCAGCTGAACACCGGGGAAAAGCTTTGGGATTCATGCAGAGTTTCTGGGCTGTGGGCTATGCCTTAGCAGCTTTAGTCACAGCTTTGATTTTACCCCGCTGGGGCTGGCGGGCAGTATTTTTTATCGGCGTGCTGCCAGCACTCTTTACTTTCTGGATTCGGGCCAAAGTCGAGGAACCTGCTATCTGGCACAAGCAAAAGAGCCTTGCCTCTCAAAAAGAAAGACTTCGAATTGAATCAGTAATTCATGGCCGTCTCTTGACGATTACTATCGCTGTTGTGCTCATGAATGCCTTCACCATGTTTGCCTGGTGGGGATTCAACCTCTGGATTCCTGGCTATCTTTCCCTTCCGCAAATGCAGGGCGGCGCAGGACTCAGCCCGCGCTTTATGTCAGCACTCATTATTTTTATGCAAACCGGAATGTGGTTAGGATATCTGACGTTTGGCTACATCAGCGATAAGCTTGGCCGGAGGAAAACATATGTATTTTATTTATTGAGCGCTGCTTTCCTTGTTTTTATTTATTCGGCTCTCAGAAGAGCAATTCTCTTATTATTTTTTCTTGGACCTTTTGTCGCTTTTTTTGGCACTGGATATTTTTCCGGGTTTGGAGCACTCACCGCAGAGCTTTATCCGACCCGGATTCGGGCCACAGCCCAGGGTTTCACTTACAATATCGGCCGCATAGCTTCAGCCATAGCGCCGCTGGCTGTAGGGACGCTGGCCCAGAGGCAAGGATTTGGAAATGCTTTTCTGCTCGCCTCAGGTGCTTTTCTTCTGGCTTCAATCATGTGGCTCTGGATTCCTGAAACCCGCGGCCGAGCGCTTGAATAGAAGTATGTATTCAATCTTTAAAATCTTATACTACACGAAGAAAAGCTACGAAGCACAGCAGGTGCTCTACGATGAAGTAGCACCCAAATTCGATAAGAACGGGCTCATCCTGGATGAGCTTGTCCTGCGGAATATCACCTTCACTCCTGAATACGCCAAAACTCTGGAAGAAAAACAGATTGCTCTGGAAAACATCACCACTGAGAAAAACAAGCTTGAGCAGGAAAAGATTCGCAAGGAGCAGAAGATTGTGGCTGCTGAAGGAGACGCCAGGAGTATCGAAATCCGGCAGGCAGCCTTGAGCAAAAATCCGACCATCATCCAGTGGGAATTTGTCCAGAGGCTTGCCCCGAATATCCAGTGGGGGATTCTGCCGCAGAATGCGGTCCCTTTGATGAACATTCAGAACTTGCCAGGCACACAGAAATAAACCCAGGCTGTTCTCAGTTTTCCTTTCTAATCGCTGCTCGTTCGTATATACTGGAAGTCCAAGCTAAAGAATATTGAGATTAGGCATGAGAAAGGTGCTACCCCCTCATCAGAGACTTTCTCTCTCTCTGATAAGGATATCATCTCAGAAAAAGACCTGTGCCTTTATTGGCTTTTCTCAGTCGACCTTGATTTCTGTAATTTCACCGAGGCGGATGAGGCTCCTGCTAAACTCTTTTTCTCTTTCTACGGATGTTGAAAAACTGAAGCTTACGTGGGAAAATTCTTTTTCTTTCTTAAGGTTGAGGTCCTCCATTTTTATTCTAAAACGGGAAGATAGTTTTTTCAGCTCAGACAGTATCTCAGGCTTGTACCTGATCTTGAGATGGTAATGGTAAACCGCTTTTTTAAAAAAGGATTCTTCTACTCTCCGTAAAAGGACAAGGGTCAGGATGACCAGGCTGGTGAAGATAATCCCGATGAGATAATATCCAGCGCCGATAACAAGTCCAAGACCGGCCACAGCCCAGAGTGTGGAGGCAGTGGTCAAGCCATGGACGATTCCTCGGGACTGGATGATCGTGCCGGCTCCGATGAAGCCTATGCCGGTGATGACGCCAGCTGCAATGCGCAGCGCATCAGCAGTGCTGGCTCCTTTTCCAGAAAGCACGATCTCGGAGAAAATCATCATCATGGCTGAGCCCACGCAAATAAGTATGTTTGTCCTCAATCCGGCTGGCTTCTGACTGAATTCTCTCTCAAGGCCGATGAGCCCGCCCAGGACAATGGCCAAGATCAGTTTTAAAATTATTTCCAGCATCTTTCTCAGGCTCCCTTGGTCATAATGATATCAATTTAACCCAGAAGGCTCAAATGGAAGACAGATTCCAAGAGCCAATTGATTCCGATAAATAAAATCGTTAGGGGCACAACAATTCTCATCCACCAGTAGAGAATATTGGGTAAGAATTTATTGCCTCCTCGATATAGGTTTTTCATAAATTCAGCCCTTTTAATAAACCAGACGGACGTGACCACGGCAAAAAGAGAGCCGAGAACCTGCATGCCGGAACCGAAGGTCAAATCCCAGGGAATGAAAATCCTGAAATTAATCATCGAGGGAAATGATAAGACAAAGACGACAAAACAGCAGGAAATGACCGCTTTCTTCCTGGTTATTTTTGTATTATCTGTCAGGCCGCTGATGAGCACTTCAAAAGCAGCTACATCAGAGAGATAAGCAGCGCTAAAGAGCCCAGCAAAGAAGAGAAAGCCGAACAGCCAGCCGATGGGCATCCTGGCGAAAGTTTTAGGCAGGGTGGAAAAAATTAAGTCAGGGCCTGAACTCGGTTCCAGACCGAAAGAAAAAACTCCAGGAAAAATAGCCAACCCGGCCAGCAGCCCGGCCAGAGAAGCTCCGATGCCTGTATAGACTGCATTTTTTGGGATCCTGGCCTCATCATCGAGATAAGACCCGTAGATAACCATGAACGTCCCTCCCAGCGACATGGAGAAAAAAGCCATGCCCATGGCAGCAGCCATCACTGAAGGCGTCAGAGCTTTCCACTGAAAGCCGCCAATATACCATCTGATACCTACAGCAGCTTGGGGCAGGGTCACGGCTCTGAAAATAAGGGCGAGGAGAATGAGAAAAAGAGCAGGCATAATCCATTTGCTGACCTTTTCAATACCCTTTCTCAATCCTTTGACGAGCACGATGCCGCACGAGAAAATGACGAGCGCGGTCATCAGGAGCTGCCAAAACACAGCTTGAGTATTGAATCCTTCCTGAGGAGGAAGGATTTTGTATGCATTGAATTTGAGGCCAAGGCCATGAATTATTTCGCCGAGAGCATGAAAGACTACCCAGCCCACGGCGTTGGAGTAGTAGGCTGTGGCGAAAAAAACAATGAAATAAAAAAAAGCGCCCACATACTTTCCGCCCGGGAATCCTCCTTTTTCATAGGCACCTAGCGTTCCACGTTTTGTATATTTTCCGAGTATCCATTCGGCCATGAGAGCCGGAATGCCCACGATAAAAACAATGACAGTATAATACAGGACAAAAGCAGCCCCTCCGAATTTCCCGACCATATAGGGAAACCTCCAGACAGCGCCAAGCCCTACAGCCACGCCGATCATGGTCATCAGCAGGCCGAAATTTGAAGCAAAAGTCTCCCGCCTTTGGCTCATCTAATTTTCCTTTGATCAAATTGAATTTTCTCTTCTGCCCATTCCATAGGAAGCTTTTCTTAAGACAATAAAAGAGTATTGGCCAAATTTAGGTATTCATTCTTTCCACTTGTGAATTTTGTAATACTCCGCGACCATTCTCTGAATATCCACCACCGAGCCTTGAGTTGGCCCTTCTGTCAAAGGCTCTTTTTGAAATCTCTCAGGCAGGGTGTCGTCCTTGAGAGTGACACCAAATTTCTTATTGAGTTCATGGTCCCTATCGACCGCCTCGTTGAGTATCTTCTCAAGATATTCCGCTGAATAATCTATGCCTGTACCTGTTCTGAGAAGGGCCGAAGCATTTTCAAAATTCAAGATATCCATGCAGAGGCCGATGTTTTTACACATGGTCAGACAATCTGAAACAAGGGCAATTTTCTCAGAATAAGCCACAAGCGAAGCTTTGCCCTCCTCTGAGAGCCTGTCAGCTGCTTTTTCTGTGCCGAAACGCTTTCGGGCTTCCTCTTTTCTGTTGGTCAGCTCAAAGTAAGGTTCGGCCCTGAGATGGTCAGCGCCACGCGAAGCGATGGCATAAGTCAAGCCATAGGCTTTTATGCCCCGCGGGTCACCGCAAATGATATCCAATCCCTTGACCTGCATGACTAATTTTTGAGCTTCTTCGCAGAAATTTTTAGAAAATTTTGTGGCACCCTCTGCCAGCCTATCCCCTATTCCGCGACGAAAAGCTATCATATCTACAAGCTGCCGGATTTTTTCAGTTTCTCCCCAGGTTAATCGGAATCCATCCAGGTCATCAGGGCGAATCAGCCCTTTTTCCTGGCATTCCATGATCCAGCCAATTATTTCGCCAACAGCCAGGGAATCCATGCCCATCTGGTTTAAATAATAATTCATTTCCAGGGCAAAAGAGAGGTCCCTGTTGCCAATTTTAGAAGTAAAGCTACAGAGGGTTTCGAATTCGGGGCCCTCAGCTTCAAATCCATTGACCACATAGTAGCGGGAGCAGTGGAGATTGCAGTTGAAACATGATTTGTTTTTAACTTTATATGTCTCGGCCAGTTTTTCTCCGGATATTTCCTCAAGATAAGGACAAAAGCCTTGCTGAAAGTGATGGGTGGGAAGAATGCCGATCTTGTTCAAATCTCCCATCAGCCGCGTCGTTCCCATTCGGTAGCGCCTCAGGTATTCGCCATGCTCTAAAATATCTTTCTCGATTCTGCGGACCTGAGATAGAAAGCTGAGAGGATCTGCGACCAGAACTGACCTTGAGCCGCGGACAGCCAGTGCCTTTAAATTTTTTGAACCCATGACTGCACCCATACCGCTCCGCCCGTTAACTCTGTTTCCGCTGGAAACAATGGCAGAAAAAAGGACATGATTTTCGCCGGCAGGACCAATGGCGGCGACTTGAATCGAGTCATCCGCTCTTTGCCTGCGTATTGCCTCTGTTGTCTGTAGGATATTTTTCCCGGCTAATTCAGGACATTCTTGAAATTCGACACTTTCTTCAGTGATTAATAGATAAAGCAGTTTATCAGCTCTGCCGGTGATGACTACCTGGTCAAACCCTGTGAGTTTCATCTCAGCAGCAAATTGTCCGCCTGCTGCCGAATCTCCAAGGATGTCAGTCATAGGAGACTTGGCTGTGACTGTATAGTAAGCAGAGGCGGGCAGGAAAGTCCCTGTCAGAGGGCCGATGCCGAAAATGAGAATATTCTCTGGGCCTAGGGGATGGCAGTCTGGATTGAGCTCTTCCAAAAGCCGTTTAGTGTTGGCTGCTCTTCCGCCAATGACAGGTTTGACCCAGGCAGGGTCGAGATATTCTATTCGGAATTTGCGTTGAGTCAGGTCAACTCTGAGAATTCTGCCGCCATAGCCGTATTTGAGCAATTCACTTCCTCCACTTTCTTCTGATGTCTTTTCCTAATTTTGAAATGTAGAGGCGTCTTTTATGACTGGGATTCATTCCAGCAGCTTCTGATTTGATATCGGCAAGAGATGCCTTTCCTTTTTCATCGATAAGAAAAATTGCTTTTTCCGTGCAGGCTTCGACACATTTGGGCTTCCCGCCGCACAGGTCGCAGACATAGACAAAGCCGTCAAAAATTTCAAGGGCTCCGATTGGACAGCCTTTCTCGCAAGTTCCGCAGAGCAAGCAAAGAGTCGGAGAGGAAATTACCTGGCCGAGGGAGCCGAGCGAAAGGGCTTTTTCCGGACAGCCGAGACAATAGCGCTCCTGGCACTGGCAGCAGACGAGCGGGCCATCAATGCCGGTCTCATAAATATTCAGCACTTTAATCCTCGACAACCGATGGCTAGTTCTTCCAGTATGAAAAAAAGCGCAGGCCGTTTCACATCTTCTACATCCCGTGCATTTGCTCATGTCAATCTGAATCATTCTTTATCATTACCTTCCAGAATCTTATTTACTATTTGTTGTTCTGCTCGATAACTTCAAGCCGAAAATGAACAAGGCCTTTGGGATCAGGACAACAGAAATTCTTGACTCCCCTCACCCAATGGTCAGGCTCAAGTCTATCTTTAACGGACAAAATGGGGAAGATTGGCATCATACTCTGCAGGGCCCAAATGCAGACAAATTTTCCATCAGGCAAAGAGAGCTTAGAATCCTCCACATAAAAAAAATCCCCGACTTGCAGAGGAAGATTGCAATAGCCATCAATTCTCTCCACGCTGATTTTTATCTTTGCCATTCTTTTTCTCCCTTTAGCAGAATCTTTTCTGTTCGGAGATACTAAGCATTTATATTCAGGTCAAAAAAGATTGTCAAGTTTGACGATTATATTCCGGTAGAACGCGGAAATTCCCCTAACTTCATTCAAGCCTACAAGTGGGAAGAGTCCAAGCATCACTCGATGGATGGCTGGGCAAGCCCCTGTGTGTTCTTGGATTAGACCCTTCCGCTCCATCAGGGTTAGAATATGAAGGGACTGGTCTGGCCGAGTGTTTTTTTCTGTCGGTTTTTTAGCTGAAGGACTGGAATTTGTGAGAATGAAAAGATATTTTATCTTTAACCTTTATCTGATAACATGAGGACAGCATAAAAAAGAATATATTAAAAATACATAATAAATCTGAGATCATTCTGAATCTTGTTTTTTAATTTCTATAGGTTGGACAATAAAGGTTTTAATTTTATTATTGAGTGACGGGAAGGATAGCAAAGCCCCAGCCGCGCATGTTCTGTTCCCACCTCACAGCCTCGACCACTAAATCCTGATCTGAAGTTATCTTTAATAATGCCGGGTCTGCGATCGCCTGGATGCTCCCTATATAATCCCA
>Ga0315314_1003102_pt1 | contig 13269 bp, 12 predicted proteins | sample TDP9_MG_FD_203631 | JGI IMG/M metagenome (GOLD analysis project Ga0315314, IMG submission 203631) | Freshwater sediment microbial communities from Lake Towuti, South Sulawesi, Indonesia - TDP9 | ecosystem: Environmental > Aquatic > Freshwater > Lake > Sediment | place: Indonesia: South Sulawesi...
CTGAATAAGACGAACTGATATTCCTTTACTCTCATAAGAAGGCCGCCTCCCTTTTTTTTCGAACCCTTTCAAAATCCCTCATCCCTCCTCCTAGCCCCTCCTGCCATCCTTATGGCGGAATTCCAAACCCAAAATAAAACCTCTTGACAATTTTATAAAAATGAAATATATTTCATGAAAAATCTTGCATGAAAAAATACTTTCAATACCGCTATTTCATTATCAAATAACAAAATAATTTTGGCAACGATTAACTCTTACGAATTGATGGGTAATGATGATTGATTTTGTTATAAAGAGATTTTTTAAAAAGATTCGGGTTTTTCTAATTATCGGGATTATTTTATTATTCATTGTATTTCCAGTCTATCTTCACCTGTGCGCGTTGGATGAATTGGGTAATTTTTCCCGGTCGCTGTGTTTTAAAAGCAGTGACCAGGTCGATTCGGTAGCAACATTAGAACATAAAGAGAAGATTTTGATCACCACCTCTGTGGTTAATAAACATTCAGAATTCAATCTTTTTTTTGCATGCATCCCCCATATCATTCCTCCCGTCTTAGCCCCATGTTCAAGACCTCTATTCCTTCGATGTTAGAGATAACCCTTCCCTGATTCCTTGATCAATCCATTCACTGGATTTTTTGGCTTGGGGACAGATTCAATTCTAAATATGGTGAAAAATAAATGTTTTCGGTATCTGGCCTGCAAATTTTCGCATGCAAGTCTCTTCGTCCTGGAAGAGAAAGAAGCTGGCCATGGCGAAAATGCTTCATGTTATCTATGAAGAGAGGCAGGTAACATCGGCGCTGTCGATCTCGTGGGCTTCAGAAAGGGCACCATCGTCAGGGATATTGGAAAGGTGGAACTAAGACAAATCATAGGCTTGGTCGTTGTCTTTGCAGCCATTGGTCTCATCGTGTATCGCAGCATGGCATTGGGGGAAAAGCCACATTTTTAAAAAAATCTCAATTCAAAATTCAGCACAAGGAGGTTGGAAATGTTCTGGAAACGTAAAGAAACTAAGAAAGGGGAGGTAAAGTTGCCAAGGCCCAAAGGGATACCTGAGCCTGTGGGGAGATACATGGTAGTTGAAATGAATAAGGACCCAAATTGGGTATGGTCACTCAAAGTTGCAGTTCGCCCGGCAGGGAAAAAGAAGGCATTTTATTGCCGGGTTTTCGCTGAGGGCCAAGTAGCACAGGCGGGTGTCCGAGTAACAGATTGGACCTCGCTGGATGAACATCCAGAGCTTATACTGTGGGAAGGCTATCTTGATATGGAAACAGTGCAGGTGCGTCCCGAGAAGTTTGTAAAGCCTTCCAATTCTTCCAGTTAAAGCTTAGTGAGATAATCCCTATCTCCAATATTCGTCTCCTCGCGAAATCCAATTATGGGACAGCAAAGGGGAGGATGAAAGGCAAGAGAATATGGAGGGAGGTGTAAAAATGTTCTGGAAGAAAAAATCATCGTCATCGGAAGAGGAAGCAAAGAAGGAGAAACTGCCCGGGCCAAAAGAAGTACCGGGGCCAGTGCAAAACCATTTGGCTGCCGAGAGAAAAATGGACTCCGAATGGCTACGCTTTCTCAAAGCGGTCGTGCGAAACAGTCCAAAAGGGGAAAGGACGTTTGATATGCGGATTTTCGACCCGGCTGAGGCAGAGGCAAAGAAAGTACAGGTCAAGGACTACACCTCACTTGATGAGTACCCAGATCTGATAGTGTACGAAGGATGGTTTGATGAGGTGTCGAAGAAGGTGGAATTGGAAGAGAAGAAGGAGGTTATCTCGGACGTTCCCATTTTGACCGAGGGTGAAATACAGCAGAAAATCGAGGGGCTAAGCGAACCTGGCAGTACAGTCTTTTTCTACATGGCCAAGGGCCCAAAACGGGGAGGTCCCCTTGCCATGGGTGCTGCTGTGATTGAGCTTAACCCCAGCTACCCGGGAAAAAAACAGAAAAAATATATTGTGTATACTAACGACGTGATTGACATGCAACCTATAGGCAAAGGAGATAAACTGTTCGACTCTGATAAACCAAAGGATATCGCCCGTTGGATTAAGGGTGCTCATCATAAGCGCCTGTACTAGCGTCTAATCTGGATAGAAGAAAAGGGGAGGCTGGGCGAAACCTGTGGGTGCCGCTAACCCCAATCGAAAGGAGGCGTAGAGATGTTTTGGAGAAAGAAGAGTGAGGAACCGAGGGAAAAGAAAATATCACCGAAGGAAGCTATAATCAACAAGATTGAGCAACTCACTCCGGGACAGGCACTCCGCTATAAACTGCCAGAAACCTATGGGGGTGGGTTGGCTGTTATCGAGCTGAATCCCCAGTACCCTCAAAAGGGGAAAAGATATTTCATGAGCACAGAAGAATTGATAGATAATAAGCCGAGTGGGAAAAAAAGGCGCCTATGGGATTCTGATAAACCAAAGGAGCTAGCTGCATGGATAATAGATCGGAATGGTGTACTGTCCAGTTGAACCAGAGAATTAGATAGACTGCATCCAGACATGTTGTTCATCGTCACTGAATATGCAATAGCATCGCACATTGGAGAAAATCTGGAATTCCGGGGACACAATATTAAATTCTTCCATGAAAAATAATGTTTATGATACGGCCCTGAGATGGCGAGGATATCACCTGCTATGCCCGTGCGTTTCAGTTGGATCCTTATACTCTTTTTTGGGGCTTCAGGTGAAAGAACAGGTAGCGGTCGGCGGAGCGCACTGTTATTTCGCGGATCTCGATTCCCTGAAGAACGCTGAGGGGAACATCGACCCCGGCATTGCCCAGGGCCCAAAGCTTACGGTAAAAATCAGCAAGCCCGCTCACGGCTTCTTTATTAATGGCCAGAATGATGTCTCCCGTTTGCAGCCCCGCTTTTTCGGCCGGACTTTCGGATGTCACCTGCGAGACGATAATATGCTCGTGTGTTTCTTCCACGTTGAGTCCCAACCAGGGCCGTGGCGGCACCTGAGGGCGGCCCTTAGAGATCAGGTCAGCCAGAATTGGTTTGAGATGGTCAATGGGAACAAACATATTCCCGTAGATTGAGCCAATTCCCGGGATCATGACCTGAGCGAACAGAGATCCAATCCCCACAAGTCGTCTGTTTCGATCGATCAGCGCTGCCCCGCCAAAATTGGGATGAACCGGGGCCGTAAATATGGCATCCTCGAGAAGATACTCCCAATAGGCGGCAAACTCTTTGCGGAAAAGGACCCACGCGCCTTGAACCGAGTCCAGCCCTCCATGGCTCGCTACCAGAACCCGATCCCCTTCTTTGACTTCCGAAGATTGGCCCAGCTCGATGGGTGCTACGCTGAGTGGCTTATCTGTCCGCAAGAGACCAAAGCCCGTGTTATAGTCGTAACCAACGGAACTCGCCTTCATTGGGTTCCCATCCGGCCCAAATACTTCGATGGTCTCGGCTTCCATGATGAGGTAGCCGATCGTGAGAATAAGGCCTTGGGAATCAATGACCACACCAGTCCCTTCCCGTTGTATCCCCAGCGTATGGGCCGAGCGGGCATCGTCTGGGATGGTCGATCGGATCTTTACAATGGCTTTGAGTATTTCGTTGGGTTCCTGATCGGCGTATGCCGGCAGACTGATGGCCATTAAAAGGGCAAAGAGTATCGATCGGCAACCTCTTTTCATGTGACACCTCCTTTGGCCAGTTAGGAGTCAGGGAGGAAATGGCCGTTTATTAAATCGGCATAAATACCTCTGCTCTTTAGCCCGCTGCTATGGAAGGGAAGGTGGGGTGCGTCGGGTGGCCGATGTGCAGGAAATAAGGGGAATGAGTCTGCTGAAATAGAGAAAAAAAATGGTGCTTTAAATTTTCAAAGGGTTTCGTATAATTGATTTGCTCAAAGTCTTTCGCCGGTCCTAAATTTTGCCAGGGGGAGGTCTAACATGAGAACGGACAAGGATTATCAGAAGCGTCTCTATTCTTACAAGCGCAATATCTATCTTAAAGGAGAGAAAGTGGGGCGAGACCATCCGTCTTTTCAGCCGGGGATTAATGCTGTATCGGAGAATTTCCGCCTGGCTCTGAACCCCCAGTATCAGGATTTGTTCACCACCGCCTCTCATCTGACCGGCAAAACGGTAAACCGGTTCAACTGCCCGCCTCGCAGCATAGAAGATTTATTGAAGAAGATTGAATGTGTTCGGGCGTTGGCCCAATACCTGGGAGGATGTGCTTTGCGATGTGGCGGCATGGATAGCCTGAGTGGCCTCTCGGTCGTGACCCGGGAAGTGGATCAAGAATTCGGGACAGACTATCATCAACGGTTTTTGAAATTCTTACAATACATGCAGGATAACGACCTGGTCACCTCCATCCTTTTGACCGATCCAAAAGGCGACCGGAGTTTAAGGCCCTACCAGCAAGCTGACCCGGATATGTATCTGCGAATTCTGGAGAAAAAATCCGATGGCCTTGTGGTTAATGGCGCCAAACTTTTTGGGGAGACGGCAGTCCAGGACGAACTCACCGTAGCCCCAACCAGGGCCATGACTGAAAAGGATGGGGCTTACGCCTTATCTTTTTCTGTCCCCGCTGATTACGATGGGGTGGCCATCTTGTGCAAGCCCGTTCAGGCGCCCAAGCGAAAAAAAATCAAGGCCCCCTATGCCGATTACGGATATCCTGGGATCACCATAACTGTTTTTGATAGAGTATTTGTTCCTTGGGAAAGGGTTTGGTTATGCGGAGAATGGAAATACGCCGGAAGGCTTTCCTCTCTGGTCGCTCTTTACCATAGAACCAGTTATTGTGGCTGCAAGGCTGCAGTCACGGACCTGATGTTGGGCGCAGCCGCCCTGGTTGCAGAGTATAACGGGCTGGAGAGGGAAAAGCATATTCGGGAAAAGCTGGCTCATCTGGCGGCCACAGCCGAACAGGTGTATGCCTGCGGGGTCACCGGGGCGGTGAAGGCTAAACCCTCATCTTCCGGGACTTTTATTCCCGATCCGATTTACATCAATGCCGGTCGCTACCATGCCGGAATGAATATTTTCCATGAATATGAAACGCTCTCCGATATTTCAGCCGGGCAGGGGATCAATCTGCCCACCGAAGAGGATTTTTTGACAGCAGAACTGGACCGCTTTACAAGAAAATACATCAAGCGCAAGGCCGATGTGCCCGCCGAAAACATCTGGCGGCTATTTCGTATGGTGGATGAGATGCTGTACTCCGAGCAGGCCGGCTTCTGGCAGGCAGCCGGGCTGCACGGCGGCGGGTCGCCAGTCATGGAGAGGCTGACCATTCTGGCCAACTACGATATGGATGCGAAAAAAGGTTTGGTCAAGCGCCTCGCTGGGATCATTTGATATGATTGCGTCCCTTTCAAAACTTGCGAGAAAAGGCCAAATGCTTATCGTACGGTCAGATTTTGATTTCCTCATCCCTTTTCGATGGGTTTCTTATTCTGGACGTAAGGGATGAGGGCGGCTGGGATGAAGGCCAGCCAGGGGATGAAAGCGATGACCCACAGGGTAAGGGGTATCCCCCAGTGGTCGGCAAAGAGACCCAATAAAGCAGCACCGATGCCTCCGGTGCCCAGGGCAAACCCTACAATCAACCCGGAGGCCATTCCGAGATTGTGGGGCATGAAGAACTGGCCCATGACCATGGACACAGTGAAAGAAAAGATCAAGATGAAGCCCGCCAGGGTAAGCCAGATAAATGATAAGAGGCCACTGCTGAGGAGAAAAAGAATTAAAAGGGGACAGGTGGTCCCCAAACTTATCAACATCACTTTTTTATGTCCGAAACGATCGGCCAGTGGACCGCCGACGAGTGTGCCCACCGTTCCAGCCATGAGAAAAGCAAAGAGGAGATTTCCAGCCTCCATCGGGTCACCCCTCAAATAATCGATGTAATAGAAAGGAATGAAAGCCATCAACCCAATATGAGCCCAAGAGCGCAGGGTGACCATGCCTAACAACAGGGACATGGGATAGATTGGCGCTCTTGCGGATACGGCGGGCGAGGTCCGGGTGGATGAGGAACGAGCTGCGGGTCTACGCACCCGCCAGAAATTGCTAAAAAGAAATACTCCGGCCATGACGGAACCCGGGAGCAGGAAGAACAAGCTGCCTTTGAGACCCAAGCTCTTCACAAAATAAACGGCCATCAATGGCCCAAAGGCAAAACCTAAGTTTCCTCCCACCCCAAAGATAGACATTCCCGTAGCCTTCCTCTCGCCGGCGAAGAAGTTGGCAATGCGCCACCCTTCGGGATGAAAAGTGGAAACCCCCAACCCGCTGAAGGTTACTAAAAAAAGGATTTGCCAGTAACTCGAGGTCCACCCTAAGAGGGCGATGCCCAGAGCAGCACAGAAAATACCCAGAGGAAGGAACCATATAAAGGACTTTCGATCCGTAATATAGCCAAAAAGCGGTTGGATGACGGATGAAGTCACGTTGGAAAAGAGCATAATCATGCCTGCCATGGCATAAGAGAGGCCCAAAGCTTCCTTCAAAAAAGGAAGGAGTGCAGGTAAGGCGCTTGTATTCAGGTCCGTCATCATGTGGCCCAAGCACAGCAAAGCCAGACCCCGGTAATCAATCTTTCTCCCCGCCTCTATCTTTTCATCCATGGCTCATGCCTCTCATGCCTGGCCGCATGGCCTTACCCCCTCACTCGCCATAGCAGAAAAACCCTTCGGTTTTTTCCAGATTGGCCGGTAGATGGGAAAGGATGGAGGAGGATTCTTATTCCCCCAAGTAGGATCTGCGCACATCATCATGCAAAAGGAGATTGGCGCAGGTGTCTTCGAGGACGATTTCCCCGAGTTCCATTACGTATCCATAGCTGGAAATCGATAAGGCCATGCTGGCATTCTGCTCCACCAAAAATATCGTCGCGCCGCTGCCGTTGATTTCTTCGATCACCTTGTATATTTCCTCAACCACAATGGGGGCCAACCCCAGAGAGGGCTCGTCAAGAAGCAAGAGCCTGGGCCGAGACATCAAAGCTCTGCCGATGGCCAGCATCTGCTGTTCTCCACCACTTAGCGTTCCAGCTTGCTGGTTTTCTCTGCTTTTCAATATAGGAAAAGTGGCATAGACCTTTGCCCAATCTTCGGCGATCGCTTTTTTATCCTTCCGGATATAAGCTCCAAGTTCCAGGTTTTTCTTGACGCTCAGCAGAGGGAAAATCTCTCTACCCTGAGGAACCTGAGAGATGCCCATTTTCACGACCTCATCCGCAGAAAGCCGGTCGATCCGCTTTCCCAAGAAAAAAATTTCTCCCCGGCAAGGATTGAATACCCCGGAGAGCGTGTTGATGAGCGTGGTCTTGCCCGCTCCATTGGCTCCGAGGAGGCAGACAATATCTCCCTCTCTTATCTCCAGCGACACCCGCTTCAGGGCTCTGATGCTTCCATAATAAATCTCGATCTGCACAACCTTAAGCAATTTTCCTCCTTTTCCCGAGGTAGGCCTCAATGACTCTTTCATCTTTTTTGATCTCCATCGGCTCTCCTTCCGCAATTTTCTCCCCATAATCAAGGACAGAGATCAGATCAGAAACCTGCATGACCCACTTGATGTCATGTTCGACCAGAAGTATGGTAATCCCCAATTCTTCTCGAATCTTGATTAGGAGGAGAGCTAACCTCTGCTTTTCTTCATAGTTCATCCCCGCTACCGGTTCATCCAGAAGGAGCATTCTCGGGTCTGTGGCCAGAGCCCTGGCGAGCTCGAGCAGCCTTTGCTGGCCAAAGGCCAGAGAGGAGGAAGCAAAGTCCTCAAAGCCTTTTAAACCAACGAACTCCATCAATCTTTTGGCCTCCTCGAATGCCGCAGATTCCTCTCGGCGAAAAGCTGGAACCGCCAACGCGGAGGAAAATACCCCTGAGCAGATATGACTATGCATCCCGGTGGCCACGTTTTCCAGAGCCGTCATCGTGATGAATAGTTGGCTATTCTGGAATGTCCGGGCAATCCCCTTTTTTGATATTTCCCATGGTTTCTCTCCGATGATCTCCTCCCCATCGAAGATGATCGAACCGGAGTCGGGCCTAATTAAACCCGAGATGACATTAAAAAGGGTGGTCTTGCCGGCGCCATTTGGACCGATGACGGAGCGCACTTGTCCCTCGGATACATCCAGGAAGATGTTGCCCAGGGCCTTGACTCCTCCGAAATTGACGGAAAGGTTTCTCACTTCCAGGAACATTATCCTCTCATCCCTTTATCGACGACTGTTAAAGCCTGATTTCCTTCCGGTCAATTTAAGAAACGCTTTCTCCTTTGGCCAAACATCAAAATCTCTAAACTTTTCTCGTGACGGCGGCTAATCTTCCGGGCAGCCGGATTAATCCGCTGGGCAAAAATATGATAGAAGCAAGTAAGATAAAGGCATAAATTAACTCCTGGTATTCATGAAATTTCCCCAGCGCCTCGGGTAAGAGGGTGAATAACGCCGCACCGATAAAAGGGCCCCTCAATGTCCCCAGACCCCCGATTACGATCATCATTAAAAAAATGATAGACCTGAACAGACTGAAATCTTGCGGGTGTATGTAGGAGAGAGCGATGGCGTGTAAACCTCCGGCCAGGGAGGCGTAAAAGGCACTGATCATGAAGGCAATGATCTTGTATTTGCCCAGGTTGATCCCGACAGACTGCGAGGCCACTTCACTGTCCTTCAAAGAGATAAAGGCCCTGCCGGTTTTCGACTTCAAAATATTTCTGGCAGCCATAAACAAAAAAAGAGCCAGCAAGAAAATTACGTAATATTTGCTCCCATCACTGGAAAAAACAAATTCCCCCAACTTAGGGGAGGGAGTGTTTAGACCATCCGTACCATTGGTCATGTCTTTCCAATGAATCATGATCAAATTCACGATTTCATTGAAAGCCAGGGTAACTAAGGCTAAATAATAACCGCTGACCTTCAGGGATGGCAAGCCGATCAAAAGGCTGATCCCTGCCCCGGCCAGTCCTCCTAAGGGCAACGACAGCCAGAAGGGAAACCCAATTTTTATCATGCATAAAGATGACGTATAGGCTCCAATTCCAAAAAAGGCTGCCTGCCCCAAAGAAACCTGGCCAGCGAATCCGGTAAGGATATTTAGCCCGACGGATACAATGCAGGCGATGAAGAAGAGGTTTAAAAGATAAACAAAATAATTATCTAAGACCTGGGGAGCAGCCAGGAAAAGGGAGAGAATAATAAACCAGAATATTATTTTATTTTTTTTCACTTTGGACATTAGGCCTTTCTCATGGCTCCTCTGCTGAACAGTCCGGAGGGCTTGAACATCAGGATCGTGATCAGGATGAGAAAGGACACGACATCTTTGAACGCTGTGGATATATAGAATCCCGCTAAGTTACTGATAATTCCCAGAAGAACCCCTCCGACCACAGCCCCCGTTAGGCTCTCCAGCCCGCCCAGTACTGCGGCAGTGAAGATCACTATCACGATGTCCCCCATTTCTGGGGTGATCGATACCAGAGGCGCCAGAAGGAATCCTCCGGCAGAGGCCAGCCCGAAGCTAATGGCCCAGGTTATGGAAAAAACTCTTTTTACGCTGATGCCCATAATCGATGCGGCTTTCTGGTTGGATGCCGTGGCCAGCATGGCGGCTCCAATTTTCGTATGTTGCAGCCCGTAATAAAGCATTCCCAGAAGGATCAGGGTGATGACAATCGTGCCGATGTCCTTGGGCGTGATCATGACCTTCCCGAGGTGAAATGGAGTCACGCTGAAGGCCGAAGGAAAGGGATAAAAAATTGGCCCCCATACTAATCTGGCAATGTTCTTTATGATTATACTCACCGCAATGGTTGCGATGATGATACTCATGACCGGACTTTTCAACAGGGGCCGACAGACGATCCTTTCCAGCATGATTCCACAGAGGCCCGCCGTCAGGATGGTGAGAATCAGGGAGGTAAAATAGTCGATTTTATAATAAACATGGTACATCAGCCCAAAATAGGCACTGATCATGACCATCTCGCCCTGGGCAAAGTTCATGATATTCGTTCCTTTGTAGATTAAAATAAATCCCAGGGCGACAAGGGCGTAAATACTGCCTACAACAATTCCGCTAAAAACAACCTGCAGGAACAACGGATCCTCCACGAGGGAAGACTCCTCTCCCCGAGGGGTTTTCAGTCAGCGGGCCATGACCAGCCTGATTCATCTGGGCTTGATTTAAATGTTGCGCTACTCGGAGCAGTCAAAAGCCAGCAGGCCTTACAAGGGGGAGAGGAGCCGTTTTATGTTCAGGGCTAATACCTGTAGTACTTGGGTAGAAACTCCACTTTCCCTTCTTTATTGTAAACCCAGAAATAGACCCCCCTGACGCCGTCATGGTCGGTCTTTGTAAAGGACACCGGAGTGTATCCACCAGTTTCCAGATCTTTGATGGATTCCATGGCCTCGATATAGCTCTCGCGGCTCAAATCTCGCCCGGCCCTCTTCAATCCTTCCAGGAACACTTTCACCGCCCCCAGGCTCTGGAACTCAGGCACACCCGGCATCCCTGGGCGCTTCGCTTCTTCCGGGTAGGCCTTCTTAAACTTCTCGGCAAATTCTTTGGTGAGCGGATTCCTGTCCCCCACAACATCCACCAATGGGCTCACCCCGTAGAATTTTTCGATCACCGCATCCCTGCCAGCGACCTCTATCGTCCTGGGGTGGGCTCCAGCAATGCCGGCAACAAATCTTGCCTTGTAGCCGAGCTCATGAGCCTGCCTAAGGATTGTTCCCACCGGACCGGCGTAGGCATGAAGCAAGACCACGTCCGCATTGGCATCTTTTAACTTCAACACCTGCGAGCTGAAATCGGTGTCCCCAATCTTGTAGCCTTCCTTGCTGATAAGGGGCATTTTAATCTTTTCCGCTTGACCCGTAGACCCGCTTAATTCACTCATTCCATATTCATCCGTCTGGTAAACAATCCCCAGGCGCTTGGTTTTAAAATGATCCGCCGCAAAATCTGCCATCAGCCTGCCATATATACTTCCGGGGATGTTAGTCCGAAAAGTAGTTTTATTGAAAGGGATGGTAATCTTATCCGCAATAGCCATGATGACATGGAAAGGAACCTTTTTTTCCTGCACATAAGGGGCAGCGGCAGCAGTGGCCGAAGCAGCACATCCCCCGAAGATCACAAAAACCTTATCCCTCTCTATTAGTTTTTTGGTTGCGGCCAGGGCTTTGGCCCCAGTCGATTCATCATTCTCGATGATGAGCTCGATCTTCCTGCCGTTGATGCCCCCTGCCTTATTCAATTCATCAACATACATCACCGTAACATTCTTAGCAGCCACCCCGTAAATACTGGCAGGTCCGGTTAAGGGAGCAAAGAAGCCTATTTTAACCGATGTATCCGTGACTCCGGTTCGGTCAACCGAAAGAGCGGAAGGCGGAATCAACAGGAAAATTGCCATGAAAACGATTGAAAATAGTATCATCCTTTTCATTTCTCCCTCCTTTCGTCTGTTTCTGATGTTCCCCTGAATTTGATAATCAATGAAACTTCTGAGTAAAAAGCTGAACCCCTTTTTCGCCCACCTCCTTTTCTGGGATGCATCATCCCTTGTAATTCGACATGATTATAATGACAGATTTCATGGGTGTCAATCCCAACGATCCCTTGATCTTATCGATTTTTCCCCTTTCTCTGGCGGATTTTATGGGGATGGATGGACGGGTTATTTTTGGCCTTGTCTTTCCCGGCTACTTATAATATCTTTCTTTCCGCGGTCATATTTCTTTCTTTCTCCACGGATGGACTCAAAACTCAGGTGGATCATTCCCCTCAAAGAAGGAACAAGGAGGTTTGACATGCTAAAAACGCTGGAAGAAAGAGTCAACCATGCGCACACCGCCTTGATTATTGTGGATATGCAAAACGACTTCTGTCACGCCGAGGGCGCTTTCGGCAAGATGGGCTTGAATCTGTCTCTGATTCAGCAGGTCGTGGCCCCGACGAAAAGACTGATCGGGAGTGCCCATGAATTCAAGGTACCCGTTCTTTTCACCAAAATGCTTCACAGTCAATGGACCAACTCCGAGGCCTGGGTTCAGAGGAATCGAGTCAAGAAAGCAGGCTGGGTAGATGAGGGCAAGCCCTCCCATCCCTATTGCCTTCCAGATACCTGGGGAGCTGACTGGTATGGGGTTGCTCCCTCCCCCGAGGATTATGTGGTCATCAAGCACAGGTATGGAGGATTTATCAATACGGACCTGGACCTTATTTTAAGAAGTATGCATAAAAAATCCGTCATTGTGACCGGGGTGGATACGACCCTTTGCGTGGCCTGTACCGCGCGGGGGGCATTGATGCATGATTACTATGTCATCATCGCTGAGGATTGCTGCGGTGGTGTAGATGAGGAGGAGCACAGATTCACCCTAAGAACCCTCGATAAATATTTTGGGATCGTAACGACCTCTCAGGAAATCATCCAGATCTGGAATAGTCAAAAGAAATAAAAGGATAGAAATCTTTCCCTCTTCGTAGGGGCGACCGGCCAGTCGCCCCTACAAGCGGGTGGAAATTGGTGATAATCACCTGGCCAGGTCTATTAACCCCAACTCTTCTAATTTCTCAGGGGTAATTCTTCCCTTCTCGTCCCAGCCCCTCTGCTTGTAGTAATCCTTCAGGAGATAATCTAAGGGCACGATATGACCCTTGCTCGGCCCTTCTGTCATCGGCTGTTCAAGAAAACGCTTCGGCAAATAATCATCCTTTCCTGTAAACCCTTCCCTCAGGTTATACAGCCGCTCGATACTCCAGATTCTCTCACCAGCCTTGAGCAAATCCTCTGGAGTAACCGCAACACCCGTAGCCCGGGTAAACATCTCAGCCATTTCCGGGAATCCAATCGGATCACCCCGGCTGACAAAAACGCAAAAGCCGAGAGCATCCTGCACGGCCGCCTCGTCCTGTTTCCTCTTGGCCAGCTCTCCTTTGCCTTCTGTGCTAAAACGATCAACGAATGGCGGCAGGCCGAAGGTCTCTTGCACAATCAGGCCTCGCTGATGGCATCCCCCCCGGGGCGAGGTGGCGTAGGTGATCCCCATTGTCTTAGCACCCCTCGGATCATACCCTGACATTTCCATTCCCTTCACTTCCATGGCATGATTGTGAGCTCCCTTACCGAATTTCTCGGCAGCCCGCTTTACGCCTTCAGCCAGAATATCGCCCAATCCTTCGCGAAAGGCAATTTTCTTGATCATGGGCAGCAAATTCTGATGATTCCCAAATCTCAACTCAA
>Ga0315314_1003103_pt1 | contig 13265 bp, 9 predicted proteins | sample TDP9_MG_FD_203631 | JGI IMG/M metagenome (GOLD analysis project Ga0315314, IMG submission 203631) | Freshwater sediment microbial communities from Lake Towuti, South Sulawesi, Indonesia - TDP9 | ecosystem: Environmental > Aquatic > Freshwater > Lake > Sediment | place: Indonesia: South Sulawesi...
CGACAAAACTGTCCAGGAGGTGTCCATGCCTTCACGTCGTCATTTCTTGGCCGGACTGGCAGCGCTCGGCACGGGGATTCCGTGGCGTTCGCTGGCTTCGCCCGGTACGCGCCCACGCGCTGCCGGGCTCATGCCGCCCGCGGTTCGGACCCTCGAATCCCTGCAAGGCAAGGTCAGGATCAAAGAGCTCATCATCACGCCGGTGTCTGCTGGCGGCCACACGCCTTACGTCTTCGTGCGTATCGTGACCGACGCAGGCGTCACGGGCTTGGGTGAGGCCACGCTCGAATACAAGCCGGAAGCCACGATGGGCGCGCTGAAGGACCTCCGCGACTTTCTGATTGGCAAAGACCCCACGATGATCGAGCACTTGTGGCAGGCGATCTACCGGCTTTCGTTTTATCGCGGCGGACCGGTGCTCAACTCGGCCCTGGGGGGAATCGACATCGCCCTCTGGGACATCAAAGGGAAACTCCTGGGTGAACCTATCTGGAAATTGCTGGGCGGTCCCACACGGGAGCGGATTCGCGTTTACACGCACTTCGGCGGGAAGACTCCGGCAGAGACTGCGCAGCGGGCGAAGCAGCTCGTCGCCGCGGGCTTCCGCGCGCTGAAGGCCGGTCCGGGCGGTCCTTACGAGATGGTGGAAGGGCCGCGCAAGGTTCACGAGATGGTTGAACATCTGAAGGCGGCCCGCGAGGCTGTGGGCGACGACGTCGATTTGATGTTCGACGCCCATGGTGACCTATATCCTTCCGTCTCGGCCGCCGTCGCCAAGGAACTCGAGCCGCTCCATCTGCTGTTTGTGGAAGAGCCGGCACTGCCCGAAAATCCCGACGCGATGAAGAAGATCGCTGAAGAGACCTCCGTGCCCATTGCCACCGGCGAGCGGCTGTTCACGATCTGGGGCTTTCGCGAAGTGCTGGAGAAGGGGATCGCCGACGTCATTCAGCCCGACATGGTGCACGCCGGCGGCATCTCGCAGTTGAAGAAGATCGCGGCGATGGCCGAGGCCTACTACGTCGCGGTGGCGCCGCACAATCCCCTGAGCCCGGTATCGACGGCAGCCTGCCTGCACCTCGACGCGGCCATCCCCAATTTCCTTGTCCAGGAAATGGTTTACGGCAATCCGAACCGCGCTGCGCTTGTGACTGAGCCTGTCGAGAAGGTGACTGACGGCTATGTCGAACTGCCCAAGAAACCCGGCTTGGGCGTGGAGCTGAACGAAGAGGTAATCACCCGGCTGGGCTACAAACGCGCGGGCTTCCCCGAGGTCTATCGCCAAGACGGATCGGTGGGGGAGAACTAGCCGCTACTTTCAGAGGATCTCGGCAGAAAGGGCTCGCGGAACCTAAGCGGGTATTTTTGTGGTTTTTGGCGTTGCTCAGCATCAGTAAGGCCGGCGAAGTTCTGGAGACGGGCGATCACTTCGCGCAAGATTTTCTCGGTCAGCCGACGGACTAGACGCGCAAGCCAAGGCCATGCTTGCAGGTGCCGGGCGAAACGGCGACCGTTCGTATCGACCCCCGCGCCGGCGTGCAGTAAGCTTCGTTCCACCCCCGGCCGAAGGTGAGGAGACGAAGACACACTTCGAGCTATAACGAGGAGCAACGGCGATGAAATACCGCAGGTTCGGACGCAGGGGATGGATGGTTAGCGAAATCGGTTACGGCATGTGGGGGATGGCAGGTTGGACCGGGTCGGATGACAAGGAATCGATGCGTTCCCTGCAACGCGCCGTGGATCTGGGCTGCAATTTCTTCGACACCGCTTGGGCTTACGGTGACGGTCACAGCGAGCGTCTGCTGGGCCGGCTGGTGCGTGCCAATCCGCAGAAGCGCTTGTACACCGCGACCAAGATCCCGCCCAAGAATCTCGAGTGGCCGAGCCGGCGCGAGTACACTCTGGATGATTGCTTCCCGCCGGACCATATTGAAGAATACGTTCACCGGAGCTTGGGGAAGGCGGGTCTCGAGAGCTTCGACCTCATGCAGTTTCACACCTGGGAGGATGCCTGGGTGGAAGACCACCGCTGGGTCAAGAAGATGGAGGATCTTCGTGGTCAGGGACTGTTCCGCGCCGTCGGCATCAGCATCAACCGCTGGGAGCCCTGGAACGGGGTGCGGGCGGTGCGCTCCGGCCTCATTGACGCGGTGCAAGTAATCTACAACATTTTTGACCAGAACCCCGAAGACGAGCTGTTTCCAGCCTGCGGTGAAATGGACGTCGCAGTGATCGCCCGCGTGCCGTTCGACGAGGGCACGCTCACGGGAACCCTCAGCAAGGATAGCAGGTGGCCGAAAGACGACTGGCGCAACACCTACTTTGTTCCGGAAAACCTCAAGGCGAGCGTCGAACGCGCCGAGGCACTGAGGCCGCTGGTTCCCAAAGGGATGACGATGCCAGAAATGGCTCTCCGATTCATCCTCAACAACCCGACGGTGAGCACGATCATCCCGGGAATGCGGAAGACGACGCACGTGGAGGCCAACATGGCGGCCAGCGATGCCGGGCCACTCCCGCGTGATCTCCAGGCGCAGTTGCGGCGCCACCGCTGGGACCGCACCCCCACGGAATGGTCCCAGTAGGCCTCAAGAAAGCACGGTTTCCCGTAATGTCACCGAGTTCGCAGCGGGGCGGGTTCTTGACATGATGGTGCAGAGGTTGAGAAGCGGCGCAGCAGGGCGTTTTCGCCTCGCAACTGTTGCCTGGGACTAGGAGTTGTCATTTTTGCTTGATGGAGGTGTCGGATCTGCCGGAGGTGTCTTGCACATCCGCGAGATCTGGGGAGGGGTCTGAGGAGAGCGGGCCGGAGATATGGACTGCGGCTCGCGTTGCGCCAGGCGATAGAGCCTGTAATACAGCCGTAGGTCTTCAAAGAAGTCCTTGCCCCCGGTATAGGCCAGGCGGAACTGAGCGTCGATTCCCCGGTAGATCCCGGCCGGGGATGAGGCGGCGGGGCGGGGATCGGAAACGCGCAGCCCAAGAGAACCTTGCGCTAGTCCGAGCCAAACGAAGATCGTGCCCAGACCCAAGGCAAGGCGCGGCGCCAAGGCGTCGCGTAATTTCCCACATCTCTCCGCGCGAGGCCTTGATGCGTTGTCGGGTTTTGAATCTCGGTGCATTCCGCGCCTTTGTCCCTGCCGTCGTTCTTGCCTTTGCTACTTAGACGGATCGAAACAGAAAAAGTCACGGGCTTTCCTGAAAGGCTCGAGGAATGTTGGCAGGATGAGCTGGCGCTGCCCGTGGACTTACCCTTGCCATGTAAGTTGAAGGATTCCAGCGCTTAACCTAGAATGGCCGCGCGAGTGACGGGAGCGACCGTGCGCGGGGCGTTGGGCTCAATGGGGCTGGGACAGAGGCGTGACGCTCAACCTTGTGCACTGGCTTGTCGCGGCGTATAAGAGGTGTCTTTCGGCTCGGAAGTGTCACCGTGTCTGGATTCGATAACAGGAGTGGCAAAATGGAGACAAAACAAGATCTCTCACGGCGGGAGTTTCTGAAGGATTCAGCGCTTGCGGGCGCAAGTTTGGCGGTACTCGGTGGCCTGGCACCCGCGCGCGTGCTGGGCGCGAACGACAGGATTCGAATTGGGGTACTGGGTTCAGGCGGGCGCGCCCAATATCTCATGACCCTGTTCAAGAAGTTTCCCGCGCCCCAGTTCGTGGCCGTTTGCGACGTTTACGGACCGCACCGCGAAGAAGCGCTCAAGATCGCGGGGCCCGAGGCCAAGGGTTACGTGGATTACCGGGACGTGCTCGACCGCCAGGGCGTGGATGCGGTCCTGATCGGCAGCCCCGACCACTGGCACAAGCAAATGCTCATCGACTCGGTCCGCGCTGGCAAAGACGTTTACCTCGAAAAGCCTATCATGCACTCGATTGAAGAGGGCGTGGAAATGGTGCGCGCCGTCGAGGAGACCAAGCGAATCGTGCAGACAGGCACACAGCAACGAAGCTGGGAGCACTACATCCTGGGAAAGCACATTGTTGATTCCGGGAAACTTGGCAGAGTTACTTTCATCCACACCTACTGGTATCAGAACTACCTGGAGTGGACGGCGAATCCCCCTGAGATCGACACGTCGCAACTGGATTGGAAACGATTCCTGGGCAGTGCGCCCGACCAGCCGTTCAGCGCCGAGAAGTATCTCCTCTGGAGACACTATTGGGATTTTGGCGGCGGCATCCTGGCGGACCTACTGACCCACTGGATTGATGTTATCCAATGGTATATGGGGCAGACGGCTCCCAAGACCGCCACGACAACAGCCCAACTGTACATTTTCAAGTGGCAGGCGCCCGACGCCATCACTTCGGCCTTTGAATATCCCGGCGACTTCCTGGTGGCCTTTACGGGCGCCTACAACCACGGTATCGATGACGGCGGCATCGAGTTCCGCGGCACCGAGGCGACGCTGAAAATCGACCGCGAGCATCTCGCCGTCTATCCCGAGGGCGTGAAATGGGTCCCGGGGACGCAGGCTCCCGAGCCCGAGATCTTCGTGCGCTCCGAGCGCGATGGAACCATCGACAACGTGAAGAATTTCCTCGACTGCATGCGCAGCCGCAAGACTCCCAACGCCAACATCCAGGCGGGCTTCGAGGCGGCACGCACTTCCTGGATCGGCAACATCGCCCTCAAGCGCGGAATGAAGACCGTGTGGGATCCGACGAAGAGTCGCGTGGTCGCTTAGGGCCTGGCTTGAGCCCGGCACGTTCCTGGTGCAGCCTTACCGCCAGACGCTGAGAAGAGGCGGCGGTGGAAATTGTCGTGATGATGTGCACGGCGTTTCAAGAAGCGCGAGCCGGGTAGCTAGCGTGGCTTGCGATCCGTTTGAGGGGGCCGCAGATGCCAGGGAGAGAAATCATCTTCGAGGTCCCCGAGTCTCCTGAGGCCGGCTGCGAAGCGCGGGCGCTTGGCTGTTCAATCAGGACGCAGGCCGAAAGCCTGGAAGAGCTGAAGACCATGGTCCGGGACGCGGTGCGCTGCCACTTTGACGAGCACGCCAAGCCGCGCATTATCCGTCTCCACATGGCGAAGGATAAGATCATCCCGGCTTGGGGCTGCCAACCAGCTTGCCTCACCCCAAAGGTTAAAGTGGGTTTGCGAAGCTTCACAGCCGCAGTTGCGCTTCTGACGGGCGTTATTCTTGCCCATCCGCTCGCCCGCGCGGAGGAGCCCCAGGTCATCAAGCCCATCTACAACACCTTTTCGGATGAGGAGGAAGTGGCGATGGGGCGCAACGCTGCCGAAGAGGTGGAGAAGAAGTACCCAGTACTCCAGGAAACGATCCTGGAGGCCTACCTCAACCACGTCGGCCAGAAGGTAGCACGCGCCTCTCGCCGCCCGGACCTGGCGTATCACTTCAAGATTGTGGACACGCCCGCGGTCAATGCCTTCTCCTTGCCCGGGGGCTACGTTTATGTCAATCGCGGCTTGCTGGAATTCGTCGGCAGCGAAAGCGAGCTTGTGGGAGTTCTCGCCCACGAGGTTGGCCACGTTGTAGCCTACCACAGCATGAACGACGTTTCGCGTCGCTGGCTGGTGGACCGTCTGGTGTACGAGGGGAAGAAGGCCGGCCTGTTAGATGACCAGCAGGTTCAGGATGTGCTTCAGCGCTATGGGGGCGCGGTGCTGCTCTTTGTGGACCGGAAGTTCAGTCGCGAAGAGGAGAATGAGGCCGACCTGCTGGCGCTACATAATGCGCAGCGCGCGGGCTGGGATCCCAATGGCCTGATTGCCTTCCTGCACCGCCTGAATCAGTTTGCCGACAACCCCGGTCTGACGGAGTTGCTGTTACGCCGACACCCCCTCCCCGGCGAGCGGGTTGGCATGTTACGCGCTGAACTCAAGCTGAGTCCTCCCGCGTCCAAAATGACGAAGGACAGCGTTGCTTTCAAGGCCATGAGAGCGCGGCTGAGATTGCTGCCCCTGCCTCCCGCGCCCAAACCTCAATGAGGCTGACCTTCCGCCTGTAGCATCTAGCCGCGAGGCTAGTTGCCGCGTCCGGGCAAGACTTGGCTTAGAGGAATGCTGACCGAGCCAAGGGTGCCCGAAGGCACGTCACGCACCAGGATGCGGAGCAGGGAGGCTTCGGGGATGATTTCCAGGTGCGCCTTCAGGCTCAAGTTCCCCTTGCTCACAACTTGCTCGTGACTTTGCCGATTCAGGCGCAGGTTGGCTTGATGAGAGAGACCCTTGAGATTGCGATCTTCGGGGCTGAGCTGGACCATCAAGAGATCTAGTGTTCCCACCCAGTTCCCGTCGTGGAGCTGGAGCGTGATATCGCGCGGATCGATCTGGAGTTCCAGGTCCACCAGGCCGGGTCCGGGAGCGGGGACCGCGAGAGCGCGAACTGTGAGGCCAAGGCGGGTGGCGTCGATGGGATTCCACACCGCGGCGTCCAGAACGGCCTGGCGGTGCTCCTGGCCGAGGGGTTCTTCCGGGAGCGCGAAGTAGCCGCGGCGAAAACGGACCTGCAACCCCGGGCGCTTCATCCGCACCTTGATCTCGCGGAACTTGCCATTCCATCTGCCGTGCGCCGGGTAGTAACCGAGGAGATACGAGAGACGGGCATCGTCAACCGCCCGACGGACGGCACCATAGATGTCGTTGGTATTGTAAAAGGCCTGGCCGCCGGTGCGCTCTGCCAGCTCGAGCATGGTGCCGAATTCCCGGCGACTCGGTGCCGGCGCTTCGCGGCTGATCGTTCCCCGGTCAGGGCCGAACTCGGCCGGCGTGAGCAGGCCCCGTGCGTCCACTGGGTAGATCGCCAGGTTAGCGTCGTTCAGGGCACGCGCGACACGCTCGACCTCCGGCAAGAAAGAGTGCGAGTCGCGCGCCAGTTCCTCTGGCGTGGGAAGCCCGCCGAGGCCGATTCGAACCGGAAAGCTGCCTGAAATCCAGATCAGATTCTTTCGCCCCGGAAGCCGTGCTACATGATTGGCGATGGCGACTAACGAACGGACCGTCCGCAGGGCGCGATCGCGTGCGTACACATCAAGCAGATTCTCTTTGATCTCCTCCAGCCAGGCGCCGAAGCGTTCGAGGCCGCTGGCGGTTTCCACCGTCTCGGCCCCATCAAGCTCGGGCGAGCTCTGACCGTCGTAGCGGGCCAGCGCGCGCAGCAGAGGCTCAGGGTCGCCGGTGAAATCGTGCAGCACATGTAAGCCTCGACTCAGCAGGTAGAGCGCCACGCGATCCTGTGGCTGGAGCTGGTGCAGGAATTTGATAATCTGCGCTCTGGCGTAGGCTTGGTCGCCGAAGCGCGTGTTCAGCCCATCCAGCAGGATGATGGTGACGCTGGTCGGGGTGCCGCGCTGCTCCAGGCGATTTGAGAAAGTGCGCGGCGGGAGCGGCTGCGGTTCCTTGGCTAGGGGGCGATTCGACTCCACAGCGAAAACACTGATCTGCTGCTCCTGACCCTCGTCGAGCAGGACGAAATCGTCGCGCGTAAGGTTGGCCGCGGGCTCGCCGTTCGGTTCTCGGACGATGACGTTCACCTGCACCAAACGGGTGGTCACGCGCAAGGTAGCTTGCCCATCTGAGGGTGAAGTAGAGGTTGTCTGGCCAAACAGCTGCGCTGTCAGAAGGGAAATGACAACGGAAGTCATCAGTAGCCAGCGGTGGCCCTCTTGCACCTGCCGTACGGCAAGAAGAGCCGGCTTAGCGCGAGTCAAGCGGGCTGCATTAGACGCGAACCCGAAACGCCGGGTGCGCCTCCGGGAGTCTCCCTCTCTATGGCCAAGGGGCTGCACCGTAATTGCTCTGCTGATGCTCAAACCTTAGCATCTGCGATTGTACGGGACAAGTATGCGCGCTGTGAGGCGTTTGGTGGGAACGGGCGATGTTCCCGGCACTGCTTGGTTGGGCATCTTCAACGCTACTTGCTAATCACTTCTAAGCTTCCGAAAGTAGGCTAGGCGCTCTTTCGGATATTTCCTGCTGGAAAGGAAGTTCAGGAACGCCCCGTGCAGCCGCGCGGCGACCGAGGGGTCTTCGCTGATAAGATTCTTCTCGCACTGGGGGTCGCGGGCCAGGTGGTAGAGTTCGGGACGAATCTCGCCTTGTAGTTCTTTCACCTGCCGCACGATTGAATCGACCGCAGCCGTGGTGCGGACCTCGGCAGTCTCCTGGAGTTGGGCACCGTAGATCAGCAACCATTCACCGTCCGTGATTGAACTCCGATCAGCAGGAGAGGGCGGCGTGTCCGGGCCGTGGAATAACGAAGGGGAAGCGATCGCAATGTCTTTGACTTTCCCGGCGCGCCCTTCGAGAAGCGGCACGAGTGACGGCGCCTCAACCGACGGAGGTTTCTCCACCCCCAGGAGATCCAGCACCGTGGCCATCAGGTCCACGGGCTGTACCAGAGCCTTTATCCGAGATCCACCCTGACAGCCAGGAAAGTAGATCAACAGAGGTATGCGAGCTACTTCCGGATAGAGAGGCAAGTTCTGGTATGCGTCGCCGCGCAGGAGAGATTTTCCGATGTAGCCGTGCTCGCCGAGGTAGAACCCGTGATCCGTCGTTAGTATGACGGCTGTGTTGCTGAGCAGATCAAGCGTAGCGACGCGGTCGAGCAGGAAGCCAATCCATCGGTCCACCAGCGTCACCTCTCCGGCATAGAGAGCTCGGCAGTGTTGGAGTTCCCTTTCGGAAAGGAATTCGCGCCAGAGGTCGTAGCGGGGATAGGTTACCTCCTCTCCCTGGTAGCCGGGATCGTACCGCTCCACGTAGTAGTGGGGTGGATCCCAGGGCTCGTGCGGATCGAAGGTATCCACGTAGAGGAAAAAGCGGCGGCCATCGCGATTTTCCTCCAGCCACTCCGCGGCCCGGCTCATGGTCTGGGCTACAAAGTAGTCTTCTTCCCGACCGCGCCGCGCCACGTTGCGCAAGTATTGGACTACTGTCTTTTCCCCCAGCCGGAGCTTCCGGGGATCGCAGGGAAGTTTTACGTCCCGCGGAGCTGTGCGGAACTCATCGTGTTCCTGGCCGCGGATTATCTGCCACGCCGCGAATCCCCGCTGATAGTTGTAGCCCGGGGCGAACGGGTGCGGTGTGTCCGCCACCAGCGAGGTGAGAACGCCGGCCCTGTCGAGGGTGTCCTGCAACGTCACTTCGTCTTTGTCGAGCGGCGCCCAGGGTTTGTAGGTGAAAGTGTACCGTCCGGTCAGGATGTCATTCCGCAGGGGGACGGTCGGGAAGGAAGAGACGAAAGCGTTGTCGAAAATCACTGCTTGTTGAGCAAAACGGTCGAGATGCGGAGTGTGTACCCAATTCCCACCGTAGCAGGACAGGGTGTCGCGACGCAGGGTGTCGGAGATGACAAGGATGACGTTGTCGATCCTTCCCCCTCCTGCGGCTCCTTGTGGAGCGGCGCGTATCGAAGCGCGCGCTAACGTTGCCGCGCCGAGCGCTCCAGCACTTGTTTTCAGGAAGTCTCTTCGCGAGGTTTTCTTGCCCAGCGCAGCCTTGCTCATGCTTGCCTCCTCGACATTGGAGTGCGCGGCGCGATCTCCGTAGCCGTGCGCCGTTATGTGTCGAACGTCCTATTCAAATACGGCGTCAGGAGGCTGTGTGAAAAGCCCGGTCGCCGTAGCGGCTGTACCGTCCTGCCCGTGGAAACCCGCAAGCTTTCCGCACGGCGGGAGGGCAAAGCCGTTCCAGCCGCGTCGAGCCTTCACACACACGCGTTAGGGCAGGGTGCAACGTCCCCCGATGCGTCTTATCGGCAGCCGGGTAGTGACGCCGACGCGACGCAATGCCTGCGGCGCCTCAGTGAACTTCTAGTTCCTTCTGCACGCCCTCGGTGAACTCCTGGGTTTCGTCCATCGCCTGCTTTTTGAGCCGCCGGAAGCTGGCAAGGGCATTTTCCGATTTCTTGATTTCCCCCAGCCGGGCGTAAACGCGGCTGAGTTGGTAGAAGGCCTCCGCAAGGTCTGACTGGTAGCGCACGGCCGTTTCCAATTTCTGGACGGCGAGTTCGGGATGGTTGGCGCGCGCCAACAGCTTGCCGAGCTGGTAGTAAGGCGGGGCGTAGTCCGGTTTCAACTTGATGGATCTTTCAAAAGCTTGCTCCGCCTCCAGGGGCCGGTTATCCCGCAAGAGCAGCGCCCCCAAGTGGTACTGGAAGCGGGCGTTCGAGGGATCGAGAGCGATGGCGCGGCGCAGGTGCTGCTCGCCGGTGCGGTTTTTCCCTTCGTTCACGAGGGTTGCGGCATACAGGAAGTGGGACCGCGCCGAGCGCGGATCGAGTTCGAGGGCCCGCGCCAGGCTCTGGCGGGCTTCTTCGTATCGTCGCTGGAGGTAGTAGCTGACTCCGGCACTGTAATGGGGCTCGGACCACTTCGGCATGAGTTCGCTTACCTGGCGGAGGATGGCAAGCGCTGCCGCGTGCTCCCCTAGCCGCTGGCCAACACGCGCGCGCAGTAGCAGGTAGCGGGGCTCACGAGGTTCCAGCTCAAGAGCGCGACGCGACTCTTGTTCAGCTTCCGGCAGATGACGCAGCAAAAGGCGAGCGCTCCCCAGAAGATAATGGTCCTCCGCTGAGGTCGGTGATTCCAGTACCGTCACGGTGCCCTGTGGGTCGCGGGCTTCCAGCCGCGCGGTGGCCAGCTTCCGACGCACTTCCGCGGAATCTGGCCGGAGTCTCAGAGCTTCAGCCAGATGTACCGTCGCCTCCCCCGGCTGGCCGTGTTCTAAGAAAAGGCGGCCGACTGCCGCACACCACTCCGGGTCATTGCCAAACTTTCGCGCCGCCGACTCCGCCTCGCGCCGCGCATCTTCAGTCTGATGAGCCTCGAGCTCAGCGCGCACCAGGTTAAAGGCCACGTCGGGCCGATCAGACCCGAGCACCCGGGCCCGGCGCAGGCGCGCCACCGCTTCCCGCGGCCGTCCCACCTCCATGAGCACCATACCCAGGTTGTAGGCCGCATCCGCGTGGCGGGGGTTGATGGCAACGGCGCGCTCAAGCTCCTGAAGACCATGCCCCAGGTCCTTTTCGCGCAGATACGCCAGAGCCAGATTGTAATGCGCGCTGAAGAAATTCGGCCGTAGCTCCACAGCCCGCCGGTAGTGTTCGATGGCTTGGGTGTTCTCTCCGGCCTGGAACTCAACCAGGCCCAGTGTCAGGTGAGCCTCGGCCTGCTTCGGGTCAGCCTTTATCGCCAACTCGAGTTGCTTCTTGGCCTCCGGCAAATTGCGCGCTTCCAGGGCCTGCTGCCCCGCCCGAAGGTACGCGCGGGCAGTGGCCGAGCCCCCCGCTTCTTCCGCGACTTGGCTGGCTGCCAGCGTGCCTGCCAGAAGGAGCGCGGCCACTCCGGCAGCAAACTGCTGGCCGAGCCCCGCGTAGGCATGGACAAGAATTGACCGAACCACGGTGCCCATGGCAAAAGCCAGCTCTCCCTTCATGCCAGCCGGGAGGAATCCCCCGCTTGGCTCCTTTTCTACCACGTCCGGGCCACATTCCCAAGCCTGTGTTCTATTGGGGGATTCGGTTGGGTTCGACTATGTCGCTCGCCCAGTAGTTGGGAAGATTAATCTCTGGTTACCACCGGACGGTCGAGCAGCCTGCCCATCGCGCGGCAGATTTGGATCAGTGCCCGGTCCACCAGCCGTTCACCGGCGCCGGGTTCAAGCGCGACGGAGAAATCGGCGGCGCCGTACCCACCCGTTGCTGCTGCCCGAATTGTGGGGAAGTAACCGAAGTAGCCATTCGTATAACCCAGGAAGAATGTGTCCCGCAGGGGGGAGCGTGACCGAAGGTTCTGCTGAAACTCGACAAAGAACTCCCCGGGAAATGCGGAAAACGCTATCTGCTTGTTGATTACACAGGTGGAGACTGGAACCTCGAACACCGGGCGCAGGTTTCGTGTCGCGGCCTCCACGTGGTCTGGAGTGAGCACCGCAGCGAGGTGCTTCCGTACGTCTTGCGGATCCCAACGCAGGCGAAAGTTGAGCGTGTCGGTGAGATACGCGATCTCCGCCTGGAGATTCGATTGGGTTTGAATCTGCCGGGCGACGCGCACCACCTCCCTGCCCAGACGCTCGCCCGTCAGGCGCATCATTTCCGCCGCATCCTCTTCCAGGTAGGTCTTGTCAAAATAGGGATTGATGTTGCCTGCCGCGCCCTGCAAGAAGAAACAGAGCGGCGACCCGGGAATGGATTTTTCAACGTAGCGCCGCATGGCGCCGGGATAGTCCGCCGAATAGAAATCGTTGTCGGCCGTGAAAACCACCGGGTGGCAAGCGTAGTTCACCAGGATGCCGAGCGGCTGGCCGCGCGCATTGTCCACGCGCAGGACTCCCACGCTGGGATCCGCCGGGTAGGTGATGATGCGGGTCGAGTTGCGCCAGAGCATGCGGACGGAACCGTCGGCCTGCACAAAGCGGCGATCGTGGCCGATATCGGCTTGGCCCCAGCCGGTCCCAAGCCGCACCAGCTCAAGCCTCCCCGCGACCTCGCGAATTCCCGCCGCGAGCTTCCGGATGGCTTGCTGCTCCCAGTCTGGGAATTTGCCTTCCGGATAGGCCTCGTGCATGGCGGGGGCCGAATGCGTGTGCACGACCGAGAACATCAGCCAGGTAATTCCCGCCTCGGTCTTCACCATCTGCCGGAGCTGTTCGAGCTCGGGCGCCGGGAAGGTGCCGATGAGGTCGGCGGCGACGACGGCCAGCGCGTTCTTGCCGTCGGTCAACACCAGAATGCGCGCGGTGAGCGGGTCACGGATTCCCTTTGCCGGACGGTCAGGCCGCAATTCCTCATAGCCCCCCAGTTGCAGACCCAGAGGCGGAGTGATGTCAACCATCCCCACCGCGCCGTGCAGCTCGCCGGAATACACCGGGACCGCCAGGACGGCCGAGAGAAGAAGGGAGCTCAACAGGTCACGCAGCATGGCAACCTCCAACAGCTTTCAATGACTTTTCTGCACCTCTTCGACCAGCACATCGAGCATGCGGCGAAAGTCGTGTCCGGTCATCTGGTAAAGGTTGATGATGGCGCGGTCCACTATGGCCTCACCTGCCCCGACTTCGATGAAGGTGTTGTAACCGGCGCCATAGCCGCCCTCGGCTGCGGCCTCGATGGTCGGAAGGTAATCCGCCCAGCCGCCGTCGCCCGCGAAGGTGTAGCCGAAGAGAAACGTGTATTCGATCTCCGATTTCGCCGCGAGGTCGATCTGAAGGTCCACAAAGGGCTCGCCCGGGATGGTGAGCAAAGCAAGGTTACGATCGAACAGAATCGTATTCAGGCCGACGCGCACTTT
>Ga0315314_1003104_pt1 | contig 13265 bp, 19 predicted proteins | sample TDP9_MG_FD_203631 | JGI IMG/M metagenome (GOLD analysis project Ga0315314, IMG submission 203631) | Freshwater sediment microbial communities from Lake Towuti, South Sulawesi, Indonesia - TDP9 | ecosystem: Environmental > Aquatic > Freshwater > Lake > Sediment | place: Indonesia: South Sulawesi...
AGAATTCCCTTTTCGTAGCATTCCATTGTGAACCCAATAACATTGCCTGCGGAAATGGCATCCAGACCGTATTCGTCACAGAGATGCTCCCCATAAATTATCGACCCGACATTGCTATTGCCACATTGAGCACCCAAGCTCCACATATTCTCATATTCAGGGCCCTCTGTAAACTTTCCTTTGTATTTACCATCGTCTACCCGGGATGCCTTACTGCAATTTATCGGGCAGGAAAAACATGCTATGTGTCTCTTATAATACTTTTTGTCAAGCACATCTTCGTTACATTCCTTTACTTGTTCGAATACACCTGTTTGAAAATTCCTAATCGGATGGGCTCCCGCTTCAATCATAAATGAATAGATGGAATTAGTTCCGTACCTGGGCCTTCCGCCACCAGTGTCAGGGCTGACCGATAATTCGTTATATGATTCCCTACACATCCTCATAAAGCCATCGATGTCGTAGATATTTATACTCTTGGTTCCCTTAACCACAATAGCCTTCAGATTCTTTGAACCCATGACAGCTCCTGATCCCCCTCTCCCGAAACCCCTACCTCCAGATACAATATTGGCAAACCTGGCTTTTCTTTCTCCTGCTGGACCAATACACATATATTGGCAAGATTCCCCATATCTCTGTCTCAGCAATTCCTGAGACTCGAAAGTGAATTTACCCCACAAATCTCTACCGTCCTCAAAAGAAACCCTGTCATCCTTAACGACCAGCACTGTCGGCTTCTTCGCCTTTCCCTTGACGATTATGGCATCAAATCCAGCCATCTTTAGTTCGGGTCCTAAAAAACCAGCACAATGTGAATCAAGCCAGATGCCCGTTAACGGGCTTTTAGTACTGAGCGTTATGTGACCACTGGCTGGCATCAAAGTCCCTGTTAATGGTCCAGTGGCAACGATCATAATGTTAGCCTCCGACAGTGGGTCACTCCCAGGCTTCAACCCATCGTAGAGAATCTTTGCCCCAAATCCTTTGCCTCCCAGGAAATTGACTATCAGGTCGTAAGGAGTATCTTTGACCACATAGTCGGAAGAACTTAAATCTACGGTGAGAATCTTACCCGCATAGCCAAAATATTTATTATTACTCATATAAAATTTACTCCTTACCCTTACTAAATACTTTCGCGGGACACCAGCTAACACAAAGATATTCTCCATTACATGTATCGCAGAAGACGGGCTTTTCTGTTATTTCACTGATTACCACACCTTCAAAAGGACAGGCTTTCACACATTCCATGCAGGCAGTACATTTATCCTGGTCAATTCTTATATAGCCGTTAACTTTCTCAATAGCCTCATATTCGCACGCCTCAACACACTTTGGCTTTTTACACTGCCGGCAGATCGTTACTTTGTCTTCCCAGGGCCAATTGCTGTTTATCTTCACCATAGCCAATTTGGGATTCATTATCTTATGGTGGTGCACCGAGCAAATTATCTCGCAGATACGACAGCCTGTGCATTTTTTATGGTCTGCGATAGGCATTGAAATGCTCCTTTTAGATGTAAGTTTATTTAATTCTATCAGCGATATCGCCATATTGTCAAGTAATTTATGAAAAAGGGGACAGGCTACTTTTTTCCCTCTAAACATCCACATCCATCCTGCGCCAAATTGCAGTCCCAAATTCTGCTACCATACCGCTTATGTAAAAAAGTTGCCTGTCCGCTTTTTATACAAAAATTTTAATATATCCTGTTTGATTTGGTTTCTTACCTTTCTAAAGACAGCAAGCCTTTCCTCTTCTTTTCCTTGCACCTCCGCTGGGTCTTCTAAATTCCAGTGTATCTTCTCATATTTACCTGGAAACACAGGGCACGCTTCCTTGGCATTATCGCATACAGTGATTACACAATCGAATTGCGAACTTTGAAACTCCTTTACTGATTTTGATTCTTGATTTGAAATATCTACTCCAATCTCATCCATTACTTTTATAGCCAATGGATTTATCTGTGTTGGGCTGATGCCTGCGCTAAAAACAACAAACTTATCCCCTGCCAGATGTCTTAAGAAACCCTCAGCCATCTGACTTCTACAGGAATTATTTGTACATAAGAATAAAACTCGTTTCTTTTTCATTCTTATCCACAACAACCGGGAGTTGGATTTGGACCACATCCTCCACCAAGACCGGATCCACTTTTTTTAGAGAAGGCAAAAAAGTTTCCTAATAGTTGAACCGTTTTTTTACTGCCACATTCAGGACAAGTTACCTTTAGCCCTTTTTCTTTCTCCTGAACGGTCATTTTTATATCGCATTTTTTCTCGCATTCCTGACAAAAATATTCATATGTTGGCATAATGACCTCCTATTATAACTTGCTTTTTATGGCTGATATAATTTCATTAGTTTCAGACTGCCCCATGCAGGCAACTTCATCACCCACGGCTATTACGGGAATTGCTAGAGAGCCGAATGTGCGAAAGAGTTTAAACACTTGTGGATTTTCTTGTAAGTTCTTCATTTTCTGGATATCGCAAATTTCCACATCTACTCCAAGTTTTTCTATTGCATTTTTTAACGAAATTATCTCTTCTTCACTTTGCCCTATCGGGCCACAGCAACTTGCTTGCGGCCCACAGGGAAACTGTTGCTCCATCGTAAAGATTCTTACTATTTTTTGGTCTGACATAATCAATTACCTCTTTTCGCCTTTTATGGTTTCACTTAATACCTTAACCCCACTTACTACCATAGAACTTTTTTTAAGAATGTTTATGTTTTTAAACCCGGCTTTTTTTATTACGCTGATATAGCCCTTTTCGGTAAGCGCTCCGCCAACACAAGCAACTAATTTCTCTGAATTGTTTTTTATGGATTCATCCAACTCCTTCTCAGTCACCAGGTCAGAAATGACAAATCTTCCGCCGCGTTTTAAGATTCTATATATTTCTCGATATGCCTTCTCCTTATTTGAGACAAGGTTAATAACACAGTTACTCATGACCAAATCTACTGAATTATCCTTTACTGGAATATCTTCTGCTTCCCCTAACTTAAATTCAACATTGTTATAATTTCCTTTTCTTGCATTATTTCTGGCTTTTTCAACCATCTCCTCGGTCATATCTAAGCCTATGACTTTGCCTTCAGGGCCAACCTTTTGGGAAGCAAGAAATACATCTAATCCTCCACCTGAACCAATATCAAGAACAACTTCACCTTCTTTGACATCGGATAAAGCAACAGGATTGCCACAGCCCAGCGAAAACTCCGATATATCAGAGGGCAAATCCTTAATTTCCTCAATACTATAGCCAATATCGAAACAGCCGAAATTAGGACAGCAAGAAGTGCCTTGCTTTGCAAATTGCCCATATCTTTTCTTTACCTCATTTTTAATCTCACTTTTTTTCATTAAAGTCTACCTCCTTCAAGTTTAAAATAAATTAAATACATACCCGGCAACCACACAGCCAATGAAACTTAAACCTACATATAGAGCTAAGAGCTTCTTGCGGAACGCAGCTGAGAGCATCATTATTGACGGAAGACTTAATCCGGGACCTCCTAATAGATAAGCTAAGGTTGCTCCCGGTCCCATTCCTTTAGAGATCAATGCCATTGCTGTGGGCACTTCAACATAGGTGCAGACATAGGCTAAAACAGCAACAAATGAGGTAATAAGTACTGAATTAAGCGCCTTTCCTCCCACAAAATTAACAATTAAACTTGTCGGAACTAAAACTCTAATTGCACCGGCAATCAACACAGCCATAATTAAATAGTAGTTTAGCTGCAAGAATAAATCCCAGGAGACGCTAAATGTCTTTTTAACTTTTTCTCTAAGAGATAATTTTTCATCTCCCGTAGGCAAAACAAAGCAGGCATTCTGGTGCGCTGACATATCCCGATTGACGAGTCTCCATTTGCCCTCATTGGTTTGTTCTATAAGACCCCCTTCATCTAATTCTTTTAGTTTATCTAAGTTTTCTGTCCCTGCTTCTTCCAAGGCAATCCCTTCTGGCTTTTGTACTAATTTTATGCCTATCCGATAAGCAAATTTCTGCACCTCAGGTGAAAAATTGGGCTTAACGTATATCTTTATCAGATGCTTCAATCCGCCCCTTTTCTGCCACCAAGCAACTATTGTGCCCACAATCATAGCGATAGCAAACACACTGATTACGCGCGCAATAGCGAGTTTTTTACCTAATAGCCCGGCGGTCAGAAATACAGTAGGAATATTAAGCATTGGGGCAGCGACTAAGAAGGCAAGACTTGGACCTAAAGGGACTCCTGCTTCAAGCATCCCTACTAGAACTGGAACTATCCCACAGGAACAGATAGGGATAATGCTTCCAGCGGTAGTTGCCATAATATTTGCTTTAAATCCGCCATAGCCCATTTTTTTCTTGACTGCCTCCCAGGAAACAAATACCGCTAAACCTCCAGCGATGAGCATACCGATAAGCCAGTAAGGCAAGAGTTCTACTAGAAGGGCAGCACCTTTTATAATAATATACCAGATAATGAGAGGAATATTCCATAAAGGTGGGTTATCTATCTCTTTTACCCTCGCCTCAAGCCCGGTTATCCCTTTAGGCTGAAGCAGTCCTGCCTTAAACATCCCCGACCAGGATAAATCATTGATTGCCACATAGGAAATAGCTAAACCATAAAGCACAATTACTGCTACTAAAAAGAACAACCGCTTTTTTTTATTTGTGTCCGCTGCCATTTTTATCATGCCTCTTTCTTAAATTCTAATCAAAACGGTGGCTTACAATGACTTTGTTCCTCAGCTTTAACTTTATCGTAGATGCATTCCTTTAGGAACCTAAGGGCTTCATCTTTATCCTCATCTAAAATAATCTGCTCAAGCCACATTTTTTGTTTATCATCTAAGGTTACACTAACAACAGCCATCTATTTTCCCTCCTTCCATAAGTCTGGGTCTCTCTTAACTTTTTCGCACCATTTCTGCAATAATCTCTAAAGGTTGAGCAATGCATTTCTTCATATTGACTAAGTCAGCTCTAAAAAATTTCTCTTTACGCAAGCACTCCCTGAAGCATTGAAACAAATTCTCTTCAACCTTATTTTTTGGCTCCGAAAGGGAATAGTAAATCCACAAACCTTCTCTTCTGTCCTTTACCAGCCCAGCATATCTTAAAACTGTAAGATGGCGAGAAACCTTAGCCTGAGGAAGGTCCAGGGCAGCTTCAATCTGGCAGACACAGAGTTCTTTTTCAGAAAGTAAAACCATAATCCTTAATCGCGTTTCATCTGAAAGTGCCCTAAATAAATCAATATATTGTTTCATTAAACTGGGTCCTTTGTATATTTATATTCGATTCCACGAATATGTTACCATAAATGAAAATTCCTGTCAAGGCCTTTCTTGAAAATCCTCAGCAACCTCGTATCCCAAAGCCTCCACTATGTCAAGCATGATTTTTTTCCTATCTTCATATCGTTTAGTGAAAAGGGGTTTACAGTTAGCGATATTCTGTTCGCCTAAAAGGAGCTTTACTGCAAAAGCAAGACAGGTTGTTTCATTACATTGTTTACAATTGGTCTTGGGAAGCCAACCGTATATTTCTAAAGCAGTTGCCCGAACCTTCCTCTCATAATTTGGAACTATGGAATCTTTATTATTATATGTGTCATTGATCAAGCCTTTTATATAGGACAAAGTTTGCCAGGCATCAACTATCTCATCAACCTTAGCAATGGCAACTTTGTGAGAATAGATGTTAACCATACGCCCTTCCTTTGAGAAATTCAAGGTAGGGGTTTCTTTATTGTAGGTAGCATTCTTCATTATAGCATTAAGATAGGGGAAAACTTCAGCCACATTATCAGAAAAATAAGCAATCAATCTTATCTTTCTCGGGTCGGCAATACAGGGAGCGACAAAAGTAATACTTATATCTTTCAGCAATGATATTCGAACCTGGTCTCTTTTTAACTTTTGAGGCAAAACAGAAGCTGGCTTATAATCTACAAATCCGCTGACTGTTAAACGTTTATTAGCTATGGCAAATTCTATTTTTGGCCTGTCTTCCTGGGAAAACATAAAGACCTCGCTTGCAACATCCAAAAAATTCTCTGGCGGCGCTATTGACTCAAAGACTACCCCAGTCTGTTTAAAAATCTCCTTTGCTCTTCTAGACTCTTCTCTATTTGGAAATACTGCTATTTGCCTTATTTCTTCTCCTTCCATCTCTTGAGCTTTTATTGTTTGGCAGATAAAATCTTTTTTATCTCATTTACCGTAGGAATCTTACCCGAAGTCTTAATCTCACCATCTACAATTACAGCGGGAGTGAACATCACTCCTCGCTTTATTATTTCACCCATATCGTAGATATGAGTGACTTCAGCATCGATACCCAATTGTTTGAGTGCTTCGTTTACATTCTTCTCTGTTTCTACGCACCTAAAACATCCTGGACCTACAACTTCAATTTTCATCTTTTCTCTCCTTTTCAATGAGCAGACAACTTATGGAGTCCTTAGGACGACATAAGTTGTAGCCCTTAATATCTTCCCTGTCAAGGGCGTCTGCGAATTGAACCCCGCACCTTTATTTATTGAAAATGCCAAAAAACATTCTTTTAAACAGCTATGAATACTAAGAAGGTGCGGGGTCAAATTCAGACATACAACTTACGTCATTCTATTCCGTAAGTTGTGTTTTCATTTGACTTTTTAGAATATGAAATTACCAGAGAACCAACCCACAAGCGTCCCTAAAATCATCACCAAAAAGATATAAACTCCAGCTTTTTTAACACTGAATACCTTGGCAATAGCCAACATATTCGGTAGACTCATTCCCGGTCCAGTCAATAAAAGCGCCAATGCCGGACCCTTGCCCATACCTAACTTCATCAGCGTATCTACAAATGGCGCCTCAGTCATAGTAGCAAAATACATAATTTGGCCCATCAGCGTAGCCAGAAACGAAGCCAAAATTCCCGAACCACCTAACCATTTTTGGATTATATCCTGCGGTAACAATTTACCAATTACTCCTACAATAAATACGCCTAATAAGAGTAATGGAAAAATAATCTTTACAAACCACCAGCTTTCTTTCAACCATTTTTTAATCTCATCAAATGGTTTTGCCTTAAAGGCATATGCAAATATAATCACTGAAGCAACTAACCAGACAATCACCTTGTATAGATAAGGCCCTTTTTGGACAATATAATTCGGACCTAATAAGCTCATTAGAATCAAAATCAGCAAAATAAAATCCCTTTTGGATATAATGCTTGCCTTTGTGTCAGTTAAGGTCTGCGTTCTTTTTGTTTCTTCTTTTCTAAAAATAATACTCATTACTACACCAACGACAAAGGCCATAAATATTGCTGCGACAATCCGGCTGCTTACCATTTTTGCACCCAAGATGCTGCCTGTATAAATGATCGCCAGGATATTTGCTGCTGGCGCAACCCATAAGAATATAAACGCTGGTCCTATACCTGCACCTTGATAATATATTCCGCTTGCAACCGGTATCACCGTGCAGGAACAGGCAGCGATAAAAAAACTAGCAAAGGAAGCCAGAGAAAACGATTTTAGTTTATTGGCGCTATAACCTAAATATTTAATAATTACCTCTTTAGAGATAAAACTCACCATTGCTCCTGCCAATAAAAATGCCGGAATTAGACAGGTTAAAACATGTAAGGCGATATATTCCTTTAACGCTAATAGCCCGGCAAGGATTAGTCCCAAAAACATGTCAATTCCCCTCTCCCAAAGGCTAAAATGCCTCTAAGATTTTTTGCCCTTCTTTTACCTGCTTATGCAAAATAGATTTAACCAAATCGAGAATTCTATCCGCATCTTTATATTTCAGTTTGTAAAATGACCTTGCGCCTTCGCCGCGAAATTCTACAACACCGACTGTCTTAAGTGCGTTGAGATGCCTTGAGATATTCGATTGGTCCTTTTTTAATTTCTCTACTATCTCGCATACACACATCTCATCTTTACTCTTAAGAAGCTGCAAAATCTCGATTCTTGTAGGATGACTCAATGCCTGAAAATAACTAGCTATCATCTTAGTTATGAGTTTTTGCATTGTTACCCCTCCTTATACTTTTATGCAATTATATGCATTATAGCATAAATTAAGAATTTGTCAAGAAAAATCTTGACTCTAAGGCTAGCGAAGACTGGGACGCGAACTTAAGGCTGCTTATCCACAGGAGCATCCCGGGGGACAAACCGGAGGGCAAGTTGAAGAAGAACTCTTACTTTTTCCGGGGGTTATTATAGAGATTTTGCCAAAAACTTGCGAAGTCTCTTTACTTCTGCATTTCGGGCATTCTACTTTAAGTCCTTTCTCCTTTTCTGACAGTGTAGCAAAAATATCAAATTTATTACCACAATCTAAGCAGTAATATTCATAAGTCGGCATATTTTACTCCCATAATCAAATAATTATTTTATTGTCGGATAACGAATGGCTTCCGTAAAATGTTCAAAGAAATTGGAATGGGTAGCCAGTTCTAAATATTCTACTCTCTTTGCCAATTGGTTGGCTTGTTCACGCAATTTTTGGGAAATGAGAATTGCCTTTGCTCCTATGCCAGCTGCATTCCCTACTTGAGTGAACTTTCCGATATCTATTTCCGGGAACATTCCAATCTTTACTGCTTTCAATGGGTCTATATGAGTGCCGAAAGCACCAGCAACGACTACTCCATCTATATCCTCAATTCTTAAGCCTGTCTCTTCCAAGAGGATTTCAATGCCTGTCCTTATAGCCCCTTTGGCGAGCTGGATTTCAGAAACATCCTCTTGAGTTATGGTTATCTCTCGTCTCTTTTCTTTTACTAGGACAAATTCGAGTGATTTTCCACCTTTAATCCTACGGACCCCTTTATGCCCAGAATTTATTTTCCCCGAAGAGTCAATAATCCCAACTCTTAACATCTCAGAAATAGCATCGAGAATCCCAGAGCCGCATATCCCTATAGGAGATTTATCATCTATTGTAGCAACGCCAACGCTTAATGTCTTTGAGTTGATATTAACTCTCTCTATCGCTCCCGGAGCTGCCCTCATCCCATGTCTAATATGTGCTCCCTCAAAGGCAGGTCCTGAGGCGCAGGAACAAGATATAATTTTTTCTTTGGTCTTTAATGCTATCTCAGTATTTGTTCCAATATCGATGGCTATCAGATTCCCTTCTTTCGTTTCGATTTCCGAGGCTATTAGCATAGCTAAATGGTCAGAGCCAACAAATCCTGCAATGGGAGGAGGAAAATAAAGGTATCCTTCTTGACATATTTCAAAGCCTATCTCTCTTGCTTTTACTTCTAAGGAGTCATTTGTGGCCATTGCAAAAGGAGCAAGTCCCAGTTGCTTTACAGGGAGTCCTAAAAAGATGTGGTGCATAGCGGTATTGCCAACGAGAGTCGCCTCCAGAATGTCTCCCCATCTTACTTTTTTTTCTCTACAAATTTTCTTTATTGAAAGGTTTATGGCTTTGAGGACCTCGTTTTTGAGCTTCTTTAAATTAGCTCTGTTATTGCCTGCATAATGAATCCTCGACAAAATATCTTCACCATAGGCAATCTGGGGATTCATAATGCCGTAAATATTTATGGACTCACCGGTTAATAAATCGACTAAGTAGAAGGCTATCTTGGTCGTGCCCAGGTCAATTGCCACACCGAAGCTTGCCTTTGTTGTGTTTCCAGGTTCGACTCCGATTATTTCGCTTCCTCTCGCGATGACGGTAATTGACCAATCAGAGTCTCTCAAGGTAGGTCCGATAACATTCAACACTTTAAGGTCCACTCTATCAACTCTAACATCGTATTTTCTGTTCAGTTCTTCTTTAATCCTCTGGAAATCAGACCTTACATCCGAGAGGGTCGCCCGGGGAAGTTCGAGGAAGAACTTCCTCACAGGAGGGAGGGGCTTGACTTCCATCTCCTTTCCAGAAATCTCTAATTTTTGCTCTTCGGTTATAGATGAGAGCGGGATATATACCTCTGTATCCTCGCTTACGGTTGTACGGCAAGCAAGTCTATAGCCTTCCTTTATCTCATCTTGGGTGAGAAGTCTCCTCTCTATTTCGCTAACTCCATTAGTTGGCTTGACCATCACTTTACACCTTCCACATTTACCTTTACCACCGCAAAGTGATTTTAAACCTAAACCCGCCTCCCTCGCCATATCCAGAAGGAGCCGAGGTCTACTATCGATTATTCTCTTATGGATTGGAGTGAACTTTACTGTAAACTTCATAGTCTATGTTTCTAACTTTTTTGCTTTTTCCCTGTAGTATCTTAAATATCTCCTACCATAGGAGTCCCTTCCTGCCAGAAAATCGGAAGCGAGAATAGTCTCAACCACTCCCTCGATTGTGGGATCGACAATAGCTCCATTTAGCCCTTGCGAAATAGCCTGTGACAGAAAAGACAGATTAATAATTTTCCTATCAGGCATACCAAAACTTATGTTACTTACTCCTAAGACTGTAGCCACACCCAACTCTCTGAAAACCCTTCTTAGAGTTTCCAAGGTTACAGCTGCCGAGTTTACCTCTGCAGCCTGAGCTAAGCATAGGCAATCTATTGCAATGTCCTCTTTCGGAATGCCATAAGATTGGGCAGCTTCTATTATGCGTTTTGCTACATCGAATCTTTCATCCGCTGTTTTGGGAATGCCCTTATCATCCATAGTAAGCCCCACTACAGAAGCCCCAAACTTCCTTATAAGCGGGAGAACAGCCTTTAATGACTTTTCCTGGCCGGTTACTGAATTTACCAGAGCTTTATAGGGATAAACTTCCAGTGTCTTTTTTAGCGCATCCGGATTAGATGAATCGATACATATAGGCACACCTGAAACCTCAAGTACCTTCAAAACTGCCTTCGGCAGTAGAATAGTCTCATCAACACCAGATGCCGCCACATTGACATCAAGAATATCTGCTCCTACCTCCTTCTGAAAAAGCGCTTCCTGAATAAGAACATCGAGCTTGCCCCGGGAAAGGTCCTCAGCAAGTCTCCTCTTTCCGGTAGGATTTATCCTCTCCCCGATTACGACCGTAGGAAGACCTTCGCCGAATTCTACTTTTCTATCCTTAGAGGTAACAATTGTTGCCATTATCCCCCACAATCGAATGACTTTCAAATATTTAAGTCACCAGGAAACCCCTCACCTTTCTTTCCTCTCCCCAAGGGGAGAGGGTTGGGGTGAGGGAAATTTTCTTCCTCGTCCCAATGAGGAGAAGGTTGTGGTGAAGGAATATTCTCATAAAAAAGGGACTCCGGAGCAGAAAAAATCATAGACAGCCGGAGCCCCTCCCACAATAAGCACTAACTTTTAAAAAACTCAGGTTAAATTTATGTTCCTAAGCTAATTCCTTTTACTTTTTAGCAGGTTGGGCAAGAGTAGGTTTACCAACTAAAGCGTTGGTAAGTTCTACGGTTACCAAAGCTACAAGCATTCCCATCACCAGAGCTGTAGCCAAGCCAAAAGGACGCTGACCCCCTGTGCCAAAAGTAGTGGCAACCGTACCGAACATCATCGGGCAAACATTCAACCATGTAGAATTAGCAACCCAAACGAGGTGGAGTAGCAGAAACGGAGCACATATCACAAAAATCCACAAGTTACTTGTCATCGATGGAGAGACGTTCCATCCCAAAAGGCCCGATACCCATTCTCCGCCACGAAGAAAAAGATATGCCCAGAAGAATCCTGCAAGCATGCTATAGAAAAATCTATGAAAATCCCCCTTCTTGGCTCCTACAATGAAATATATGGGCATAGAAACAAAACCTGCCCATATCACATTTTGACTTTGTGGAATAATCAATGGATAAATCACAAGGTAAAGAAAAGTGAGAGGGCAAAAGATAAGGCTCAATGCAGTCATCCAAGTCTTCATTGTACATTCTTTCATCTAAAAATCACCCCTTTCTAAATTTGATGAATAGTGATACTACTTAGCAAAAATGAGTACTACCAACCCTACAACCGCTACAAAGATCCCAAAATAGAGGTTGACAAGGAACATCTCAGCTACGCCAAAAGGAATTAACCAGAGACCAGTGTTTTTGCCTGCAGACATCTATCTCACCTCCTTTGCTTTGCTTTGCTTTGCTTTGCTTTGCTTTGCTTTGCTTTGCTTCAGTTCCCGATTTATTCATCGGGGCGTCGCTGGTCCGTTCCTCCTTATTCGCGGAACAGCGACCCTCCTTAGGCTTTTTTACCCGGGACTGTTTCGCCCGGCCTATCTAACCCTAACCCAATCTGTTTATTGATTTTAACATACTCTTTCTATATCTGTCAAGTCAAAAACTCCAGAAGTTTTTGTCAGCAATTTTGCGAGGTTTCTCTCTTTCCACCAAGGCAGAAGCATACACCATAATCTATTTCTCAATGGGCCAAGCAAATAGTTTCCTATTTACCATTTTCTTTGACTAAAAGTAGTGGGAAAAGTATATCGCTAGTACAACAGGGAATCATAACTGCCAAAACCATATAGATGAACACCATTCCGCTAACTGGAATCCACTCCGTTAACCCAAAAGAGACTAAATAAAAAATAGAGGCCATACTACTTATGAGGACATGGACTGCATGAGAAAATATCGTACTCTCTATCATAGCGGGTAAGACAAATCCCATAAATAACCCAAAAAATACAAAGGGTAGAATCAACATCGGATGAGCGATAATGCAGATGTGGAGGTGCATTTTAACACCTAAGAGATAGCCGGCAAAAAATGGAATAAAAATATCACTAATACCACAAATGCCTACCGCGCCCACAAAACCGATATAGACTGCTTTGAGTATTTTCTTATCGTGTCTCCAGAACATTGCAGTCGTTGCCGTAGCGCTAAAAAGCATATGTAAAGGATGAAAAACATGGAATAGATCTTGAGATGCTTGTGGAAATTTTTCCACTTCAATCACCACTGTGAGCACTCCCAATGCTACCATTCCCACAGCCACACTGAAAATTGTATAAGGTAGGTGCTGTTGGAGTTCTCCCCATATATGTCGAAACTGTGTCTTCATTCTATTTCTGCACCATAGCTTTTATCTTATTCAATTCTTTCTTAATTGGCTTTATCCTTTTCTTGGGGACAAGGTCAACTATTAATATGCCTTGTAGATGGTCAATCTCGTGCTGCAATACACGAGCGAGGAGTCCCACTGCTCCTAACTGGACCTTCTCACCTTCTCTATTTAGCCCCTCGACGATTACTTCTTGTGAGCGCTCTATTTCCAGATTGATTCC
>Ga0315314_1003105_pt1 | contig 13264 bp, 12 predicted proteins | sample TDP9_MG_FD_203631 | JGI IMG/M metagenome (GOLD analysis project Ga0315314, IMG submission 203631) | Freshwater sediment microbial communities from Lake Towuti, South Sulawesi, Indonesia - TDP9 | ecosystem: Environmental > Aquatic > Freshwater > Lake > Sediment | place: Indonesia: South Sulawesi...
TATCTTGAACTTAGGAAACTTTTTGTTTGAATACAATCACTTGAGAATGCACGGAGGATTAAATTACTTAACCCCTTTTGACAAACTCCAAAAAGTTACCGAATTATTGAGCTAGTACAAGCGTCCCAAATTTAGGAAAATATGTCCAATTTCTTTTTACCATTTCAGTTACAAAGTAGCCGGAATAATTGATAATAGTAAATATTAAAGAAATGCTATATGAGACGTAAATCAACCTTTTTGTTTTATTATTAATGTTCCGAGTTAAAGCCAGCATAAAATGAAAAAATGTTGAAGGAATAAACAAAAAACCAATACGTAATACTTTTCCAAAAAACATTGCAACCGAGTATATCTTAATGAGATGGTATCCCAAAACAGAAAGTGTCCATAAGGCTACACAAGTACACATTAGAGCAAATGTCTTATTTATCACATTGTTTTTATTTTTTAGATAAACGAATCCTGCTAGAACTAAATTTATTATTGTAGCAATAAACCAAGAAAAAGAATGTGGATTCTTTGAAATAGTAAAATAGCTATAAATAATCAAAAAAATGAGAAAAATTAGAATAAGACAGAAAATTATTCTCTCTCTAATATTCATACAATAACCAAATTTAGTATTGTAATCTTCTTTACATATTTAAATATACTTTGTGCGTATTAGATAAAGATAAATAAATCTGGTTAAATATTTCATCTGAAATAGAAGAAATCTTTTCTCTATCAGCACTTGATGTATAACATTTACGATATAATTCAAGAAGGCATTGATAAAACTTCTCTCTCGGGAGTTTTGTAGGTAGGACACAATGAACAAAATCAAATAATTCATAATTATGCGTTGTCAGTTCATTAAATCTTTGTTCATAAAGTTTTGTCCCCGGTAATGGCGTCAGAACAGTAAATATCGGCTGGGTAAGATTCATTCTTTGAACATATTCTGCTAATGCTTCAAAATCTTCTTCGGTATAATTTGGATTAATTATGAAATATGCAGCAATCTCTACATTGTTTTTTTGCAATATATGTATAGCTTCTTCATTATTTTTTATTGTATTACTTTTATTAAGTTTTTTCAATTCATCATCCCTGAATGATTCTAATCCAACAAGTATAAGTTCCATACCAATTTCTTTCCATTTTTCTATTATATCCGGATGTCTCACAATAGTATCTGATCTTGCATAGAGTTTATATATTTTTTTTATATTTCTCTCTTTAATCAGTTCATAAATTCCTTCTGCTCTTTTAATATTATGTAGAAAATTATCTTCTGCAAAGTCAATATATTTTTCTTCTATATTTGACAACTCATCTACTACTGATTCTGGTCTGCGAACTAAATATTTTCCTCTTGTAATTTTCCATAATGCACAAAAAATGCATCTAAACGGACAGCCTTTTGAAGTCATCATTGATGTAAGTGGCCGCCATTTTCCTCTAAAGTATCTATTTCTATATTTTTTTGTCAAGCTTCTATTAGGTAAAGGGACTTTATCCAAATTTATATTTAACTGTCTCGATTTAGTAAAAACTAAATTGCCATTTTTACGAATTCCTATACCATCTATATTTGAGAAATCCAGTCCTTTTTCATAGGCATTTACTAATTCTCTAAAAGTATTTTCACCTTCACCAATTACTACAACATCTATGGATTCTTTATCAAAATCGTTCGGAAGCATAGTAGCATGATGTCCACCAACAACTGTTAAGATATTCCTGTCATACTTCTTTACCTTTTGTGAAATATCAATAATTTTGTATACCTCTGTAGTATAACCAGTAATACCAACAATATCAGGTTTGAAATTATCTAATTTCTGTTCAATTGTTGATTCTTCCATCCGCATATCAAAAATATTTACATTATGTTCAGGAACCGATGCAGATATTATTTCAAGAGCTAGTGGTTCAGTAAGGTAGGCAATACCAACACCAATGATATTAGGATTGATTGGCGGCTGAATTAGTAATATTTTCATTTATTTTCGATATAAGTTTTTTAATTTCCTTGTAATTACCTGTTGAAAAGTATTCTCTACTTTTATCTCTGAACTCTCTTTGTGTCATTCCAGCATATTTTGCTATTAAAGCAGTATCACTTGTTACCTGAGTTAAGATACTATTTTTCTCCAGTAGTTGAGAAAAAACACTTGTTTCTTTGATTATTTGTTTATCTGTTTTATCATTAATTCTGAAGTATGGTAATGAAGCCCATAAGCTCGGTGGATATATTATTTTCATTTTATATGACATTAGTTCTTTTATATATCTATTTGGGTCTAAAATTTCAATATTATATTTTTTACAGTCCATCGTCCATTTTGTACCGGGTATAAGAACAGGGGGGTCAACAAGAACAGAATCAGGATTTGTCTCTAATAGAAATTTTAATGTTTCTTGTTTTGTCTGTTCTGTTTCATTTGGAGCAGGTATGATGATACTTCCTGTAGTATAAATACCTGCTTTTTTACTTGATATTAGTCTATTTCTTGCTTGTTCAATTTCTATCTTTTTATTCATTACTTCATCTAAAATTTTTTTGCTCCCTGATTCAATACCAAACCATAGTGAAAAACAACCAGATTCTTTCAATAATTGTAATTCTTCAGTAGATATATTACTACTAAGAGTGGCAAAGGATACATATTCTACTTTAAGTTTTCTTTTTAATATTTCATTTGCTATTCCTACAGCAAGAGATTTGGGAGTATTGGAGCCAGCAAATCTGAAAATGTCAGTATGGTATTTACTTATAATTCTTTCCATTTCATCTACAGCAACTTCAGGTGATTTTATTTTCCATCTATTCCCACTTTTTATTGGATGTAGACAAAAATTACAATTGTTTGGACAGCCGCGACTTTCATCAGTTATTATCATTTTTAGTTTTTGATTACCATCCATAGTAGGATACACCTCTTTATCATAAACAGGTAATGGTAGTTTATTTAAATTATCTATTATTTTCCTTGGAGTAGTTATAAAATTACCATTTCTTCTATAAATCAAATTAGGTGTTTCTTCAAGTTTATTTTTACCAAGAACATAATCTGCTAACATATTTATAACTTCTTCACCTTCCCCATAAACGAGTACATCGAATGCATCACATTCTTCTAAAATCTTTTCCCCGAACCAGTCCACATGCGGTCCTCCAGCAAATATGGGTAGGTTTGGATAATCTTTTTTTAATTGTTTTGCTATCGTTATTGAGCCATCAAAACCATCACCTATCCATAGTTTCATACCAATGAAGTCAATATTGTGTTTTTTTACCATTTTACTTATCTCATTAGCAACTTGTTGGACTTTTTTTCTTTGTAATTGGTCTATCTCACAATCTATTTTATGGAACATATCTAAATCTTTTGCTTCAGGAGGTAGGTGTTGTTTCAGATTATTCATTATTCGGCATATGATAAGTCGTAACTGGTCTTTATATTCAAATGGGAAAAGTTTTTCTATTATATCTACTGTAGCATAATCTAATATTATTGTCTTATGTCCTTTTTCTACTAAAGCGCCGGCGAGACTGGCTAAACCATTATCCGGCACTAACATACGAGGAGATTCTGGATAACCAGCATAATTTATTAATAGACTTTTAGTAGACATAGGGTAAAAGTGCCCATGTGTTTCTTTTATATTCTATGTATTCTTCACCAAATATTTCAAGTAATACTTTTTCCTCTGTAAAAATTCTTACATACAACAAGATAATATAAATAAAGAAAGAAAACATTAAAGTAAAGTAAGCATTAGCAAGCAAAGGGAATATAATTATATCAACTATGGTACTCAAATATCCCGGATGTCTCAAATATCTATAAGGTCCCTCTTTTATTAATTTATGATTTTCTCTGATTTCAAGTTGGGGACACCAATATTTTCCTAAACTTTTTATTGACCAATATTTAAGTAAGAACCTAACTACTAAAAGACCTAATCCAAAACCAACAATTATATAATTTATCTCCCTTCTAATTGTGAAATATTCAATAAAAGTAGTTATGAGTACCAATATAAAAAACATAAGTATTACGGGAAAAAGCCATTTGTAATAAATCTTACCCGGTTCTCTTCTCCTAGTATTTATGATTATTTCAATAAATCCTATGATGTCCGTTATAATAACAAATAAGATAAAAAAAATAGTGTAATTCATTTAACAATATTGGAAAGTAAATTGTTCTATAGGTCTATGTTTTTTTATAACCATCGAAATATTATTTCCTCCTAAACCAAACGAGTTTACTAAGACTGTATCTACTTCATCTTTATGAAATTGATTTGGTACATAGTTTAAGTCACATTCCGGGTCGGGATATTCGTAATTTATTGTCGGAGGGATACAACTATTTTCCATTGCTAAAACGGCAGTAATAAATTGTAAACTCGCAGAGGCGGATAATGACTGCCCAATCATTGATTTTATTGAACTGATTGCTAATTTATAAGCATACTCACCAAAGGCAGATTTTATTGCTTGTGTTTCTCTTTTATCGGCAACTATGGAAGAACTACCGTGGGCACAAATATAGTCAATATTTTCAGAATTTAGCCCGGCATCCCGCAGGGCTAAACTTATTGTTTTGGCTACTTCTTTTCCGCTTGGTTCCATTTTCAGCATACTATAACTATCATTAGTCATTGCGTAACTGAGAATTTCGGCATAAATCTTTGCTCCCCGGGCTAAAGCATGATTCATTTCTTCTAAAATCACTATTCCTGCTCCTTCACCTAAGACATAACCGTCTCTCAGTTTATCAAAAGGACGGCTCGCTTTTGTCGGGTCACCATTGCCTTTGGTAAGCACTTGTGCTTGACAGAAAGAATCAAAAGTTACCGGTAAAAGTGGTGCTTCCGAACCACCAGTAAACATTATATCTGCTTTATTATTTAAAATGGTATCGTATGCGTATCCGATGGCACTCATTCCGGCAGAACAACCGGTAGAAATGGTGATGTTTGGTCCTTTAACTTTAAACTCAAAAGCAATCACCCCGACTGCTGAGTTAGGATTCATTGCCATTGCTGAAAAGGGATGAACTGTATTTATCCCGTTTTTGTAATAAGTAGCACATTCCCGTTCACCAATCTCAAATCCTCCAATTGCTGTGCCAACAGCAACACCTACACGGTAATTATCTTCATTTTCAATTTTTAAATTTGCATCTTCAACTGCCATTCGGGTTGACGCAAGAGCAAACTGGGCAAAACGACTGAGCAGTTTTACTTCTTTTCTACCCATATACTCAAGTGGATTAAAATCTTTCACTTCACCAGCAATTTTTACCGGATATTCGGAAACATCAAAACTACTAATTTTGCTGATTCCTGAGACACCCGACCTTATCGCTTGCCAGTAATTATCTTTACCAATTCCGTTGGGAGCAATTACTCCTAAACCAGTAACGACAACCCGTCTTTTCATTGTTAGATTACCTCACTACTGGCAAATTTCTTGCCATTTCTAAAATGGTCTTAAAGCACAACTTTTTGAACAATTTCTCGCAAAAGCGCAAAATACCGCTGAATCGCCAAATCCCGATATATCATCGGGACGCTAAAATGTAATCCGCCTTAGGGCGGAGACGGTTTTGGCGGACCTTTACTCCGTTAGAAATTCTGGAATGGTTACGGTTAGAACGTCGGAGATTCCGCTAAAGCGGTGAAAAGAATAGAAATTAAATATAGAAACTTTTGAAATTTCTAACGGGGTTTAGCGTTTTTGCGTATTTTCCAATTTACTGTGCAAATTGTCTAAAGAATTATATAAGTAGAAATCCTTAGCGAGCGGTATTTTTTAAGAGGAATAAATTTCTAAGGAGAGCCCTTCCGTGGTCCCTTTATCCCTAAAAGACTCATCTTATAAAGTAAAGTATTCCGATGCACACCCATCAATCTTGCCGCTTCGGATTGGTTCCAGTCAGTTTTCTCCAAAATACCAATAATGTATTGCCGTTCAAACTCTCGGCGAGCAATTTTGAAGGACATTTCTTCAGGGAGAAGTTTCTTTTCTTTCCCATAAGCAAGAAGAATATCTAAAGGTAAACGCTGATGACTAATTATTTCTTCCTTTTCCAAAACAACTAATCTTTCAATTACATTACGTAATTCCCGTATATTGCCTGGCCAATAGTAATTAAAAAGATATTCCATCGCCAGAGCAGAAAATCCTTTAATCTTTTTTCTAAATTGTTGGTTGTATATTTTTAAGAAATGTTCAATGAGGACCGGAATATCTTCTTTCCGTTCCCTTAATGGAGGAATTAAAACCGGGATTACATTCAAACGATAATAGAGGTCTTCTCTAAATTTACCTTCTTCAACTGCTTTTTTCAAATCAATATTGGTTGCCGAGATTACCCTTACATCAACTTTAATTGTTTTCGTCCCACCGATTCTTTGGATTTCCTTTTCTTCAATTATTCTTAATAATTTACTTTGCACTTCCGGTTTTAAATTACCAATTTCATCAAGAAAAATTGTTCCTCCGTTAGCAAATTCAAAACGTCCAATTTTTTGTTCAGTAGCATCAGTGAAGGCACCTTTTTCATGACCAAAGAGTTCGCTTTCTACCAAATTTTCTGGCAAAGTAGCACAGTCAACCGCAATGAAAGGATTATCCTTCCTTGAACTGTTAAAATGGACTGCCCGGGCAATCAGTTCTTTACCGGTGCCACTTTCTCCAGTAATTAGCACTGTGGCATCACTTCGTGCTACCTCTTTAACCATCTCATATAATTGGCGCATCCGTTCACTACCACCGACCAAACTGTCAAAAACAAACGGTTTACTTACTTCCGCACGCAGGTAAGTGATTTCCTTAACCAATCTCTGTTTTTCCAGACATTTCTCAATTGAAGATAATACTTCATCAACATTAAACGGTTTAGTAATATAATCATAGGCACCCAGTTTCATCGCTTGGATTGCGGTATTCACTGTTTTTATTGCGGTAACCATAATTACTTCAATATTTTCATCTCTTTCTTTAATTTGACGGAGAATATCTACCCCATCAGAATCCGGTAACATAATGTCCAAAAGGACAAGATTGATATTACCTTTTTCAATTATTTTTAAGGCATCTTCTCCGGAAGTAGCGGTGAAAAGGTTGTAATTATCTTTAAGGAAGATTTTAAAAGATTCAAGAACATTAACCTCATCATCAACAATGAGGATTATCGGTGCTATTTTTTCCAAAACTCCCTCCCGTAAATGTGCCCGTATAGGTCAAAAAACATTGTCGGACATATTTAATTTAACTTATTTTTCAATATTTGTCAATATCTACAAACTATGCCCAATAAATTGGGCAAAAGAGAAGACAACTTTTGTTTAATTGGCAAAGAATATCTTTATTTATTCTTATTTCTTAGGAAAGAAGAATTAATTTTTAGTTCCTTACGATAGGCAGCAACCGCTCGGCGGGAAATAGATAAATTATATTTTTGTTTAATTATTCTTCTAATTTTTTCGTCGGATAATGGTTTTTTTCTCAAACTGTTTATCTCCTGGCTAATAACTTCTTTTACTAATTCCATTTTTTTTCTTCTTAGTTTAAGAAAAAATTTAGGTAAAGGAACTTCTTCGCCGGTAGGAATTTCTACACTGCGATACCGGACTGCACGAGAAATTACACTTGGGTTAGTAACAATTTCGCGGGCTAATTCACTTTGGGTGTAAGGTTGTAAATCATCTTCTTCACCAGTTCCCAGAAATTTTTTTTGTCGGCTAATTATTTTTTCACAAACCTGGTAGAGAATCGTTTTTCTTAAATTTACCAGTTCCATATTTTTAACCAGCCAGTTAAGACGGACTAATTCCTTTTTGACAAAAAAATTTTCTTTCTTCAATTTTTCTATTTTTTCATAATCAATAATATACCGTCCACGAACAAGATGCGGTGAATGATAATTAACGCTAAAATCTTCACCCGTCCTCTCAATTTTACAAATTTTAGTATAGTGAATTTCTTCTTCAAGAGTAATATTTGACGGTTCATAAAATACAGTATAAATAGCAATTTCATTGAGCAAGTCAATTATTTTTTTTACTTCTTCTAATTTAAGTCCACATTTGTTCGCTATCTCTTCAAAAGAAAATGTACCTTCCTGGTAAAGAAAATATTTTGAGAAATTATCTACTCCAATCTTTTGGCATATTTTTATTACTTCTTTTTTCTTATTGATTAATGATTCTATTTCCGGATAATTACGCTCGCGAAGGATTTCTTCTTTAAGTTCGTAAAAAGAAGAAGAAAGACCTGTTTTTGGGAATCTCCCATAAGCAAAAACTTTTTCTTTTGAATTAGCCGGATACATCAATTTTTGAAAAAGCAGGTCACTTTCTATTTCTTTAATTAATTTAGCAAATTCATTTTCCGGTGAGGATAGAAATTGGGAGAGTTTAATCCGCGGAATTAATTTTTGAGCAGGTTTAATTTGTGGAACTAAAACTTGTCTCGGGTATATCCCACCCATTATAGACGGATGCAAACAGACCCGCCAATTCGGCGGGCGGATTCAAATGGTTCACCATCCTGAGAAAAACCGAAGGACAGATAACCTTTTACATCTGTCTGAATCTGCTTACATCTGTTTGAATCATAAATGGAGTTAATTTGTAAATATTTATTTCTTTATTCCTAAGGTTGTTTCCCAGGTATCCGCATGTCCTTCTTCATCATTAAGGATTTGTTCAAGAAGTAAACGGGTTGCCGGGTCACCAAGTTCAGCACAGAGTTTAATGTGTTCTTTATAATTAGCAATCGCACCATTTTCACTGTCCAGGTCATCTTGAATCATTTTTTTCAAATCTCCGCCCTTTTTTATCTCTGACGGTTTTTTTGTCGGTTCGCCACCGAGGCAAACGATTCTTTCAGCAAGCAATTCCGCATGTTTCATTTCATCTTTAGCCGTGCTTTTAAAAAGTTCAATAACTGCTGGACTTTCCACCCCTTTCGCTTCATAATGGTGTCCCATATACTGGATAATTGCCGCCAGTTCATCAGCACGGTCTTTATTTAAAGCATCAATGATTTTTTGGTCACCTTTAACCATTGCTGTATCTCCTTAATCACGGATTACCCGGATTTCCGCCAGAGGCGGATCAGCCTCAGGCTGAAACGACCGGATTACCACCGATTTATCCGCGGACATCCGCGTTAAATTTATCTGTAGCAATCGGTGAGTTACTTTTTCTTCTTTTTCGCTGATGCTTTCTTTTTTCTTGAATGTTTTTTCCCGCAAGGCATATTATTCACCTCCTTCCTGTTCACTTTCACCCTCACCTTTTTCCTCTCCCCTCCGAGGGAGAGGGTGGGGTGAGGGGTGTGCGGACATCCGCGCTCACGGGACCGTAACCATATTTCTTTGCATTTTCGTCAGCAAGTGCTTGGATTTCAGCAATAATTTCCTTACCTTCCGGTTTTTCAAAAAGATGGCGGAAACGTCCCTGCAATTTAAGATATTCTTCCACTGGTTTTCTTTTTTCTACTTTAATTGTGACTCGCAGTTCGCCATTTCCTCGGAACTCGGAGACCCCGCTGAAGCGGTGGCCTGACTGGTTCTCGGAACGGGTAACAATTTCGTATAGAGGATAGATTCCAGATTGAACGGCAAGTTTTGCAATTTCTACGGTCATTGCTGGGTCAGAACGCCAACCCAAGGGACAGGGTGAAAGGACTTGAATATATTTCGGTCCGGTAAAAGAAAGCGCTTTCTTGACTTTATTTTTCAAGTCCGCATAATATCCCGGTGAAGCGGTAGCCACATAGGGGATATTGTGGGCAGCAGCAATTGCCGGGACATCTTTTTTCTTAAGCATTTTTCCCCACCAGATTTTACCTGCCGGTGAAGTGGTAGTTGCCGCCGCTAGAGGAGTTAACCCGCTCCTCTGAATACCCGTATTCATATATGCCTCGTTATCAAAACAAACAAAGAGAACATCGTCTCCCCGTTCAAACATACCGCTTAATGCCTGAAGTCCAATGTCTGCAGTCCCACCATCACCGGCAAGAGCAATGACTTTGGCTTCATCCTTTCTGCCACTTACTTTCAGTGCGGTGGCAATACCACTGGCTACTGCTGCCGCATTCTCAAATAATGAATGTATCCAGGGCACTTCCCATGCTGACTCCGGATACCTTGAAGAAAAAACTTCAATACAACCGGTTGCCGAAACATAAATTGCATTTGGACCGACGGTATCCAGAAGCATTATTACTGGCAGAACTTCACCACAACCGACACAGGCAGTATGCCCGGAAGCAAAAAGATGTTTCATTGTTCGCTCCGCTCACTCACAGATTACACAGATTAACTACCAGATTACTAAGCACAGATTACACAGATTTTCTAACTGAACGCAGATTACGCAGATAAAATCTTTACACCTTACACTTTACACATTTAACTTTACACGAGGTTCTCTTCTCTAACAGCAACAAATTCGTTTTCTACTATTTCTTTCTCGCTACACTCAATAATCTGGCGGAACAAATCTTTTGATAAATCTCTTCCCCCAAGTCCACCAATAAAGCCACTCATTTTCGGTTGCTTTTCCTTACCATAAAAGACCGATTTTACTTCGTTAGCAATTATTCCTCCAGAACCGACCGAAAGACAACGTTCAAAAATAGCAATATTTTTTACATTTTTTAAAGCAAGATAAATTTCTTCTTTTGGAAAAGGACGATAGACACGGATTCTTAAAAGTCCAACTTTTTTCCCCTGAGTGCGAAGTTCATCAACCAATTCTTTGATTATTCCAGAAATTGACCCCATGGCGATAACTACTGTTTCCGCATCATCAGTTTTATATTTTTCAATTAAACCACCATTATAACGACCGAACACATTCTTAAAATCTAAAAAAACATCTTCAATGACTTTTTTTGAATTTTCAATTGTTTCCTGAAGAATTTGTTTTGTCTCCTGATAATAATTCCAATCCGCATAAGCACCTAAAGTAAGCGGTTGTTTAGGAGTAAGATATACCTCTGGCTGATAAGGGGGAAGGTAAGAGTCAACCTGTTCTTGAGTAGGTATTTCTACCGGTTCAAAAGTATGCGAAACAATATAACCATCAAGATTGACCATTACCGGTAGAAGAACTTCTTTATTTTCGGCAATCTTATATGCCTGAATATGCATATCTAATGCTTCCTGTGCATCTTCAGCCCAGAGTTGAATTACCCCGGTATCGCGGGCAGTAATTGCATCCTGATGGTCATTCCAGATATTTAATGGTGAAGAAACTGCCCGGTTTACACAACCAATTACTACCGGCAAACGTAAACCGGCGATATTGTAAAGCACTTCTAAAAGAAGTAAAAGTCCTTGCGAGGAAGAAGAAGTATAGGTTCTTACCCCGGTAGCACTTGCTCCAAGCACCACTGATGCTGCTGAATGTTCACTTTCCACATGGATAAATTCTGCTTCAAGTTCACCATCAGCAACCATCTGGGAAAGGTTCTCAACAATATGTGTCTGGGGAGTAATTGGATAAGCGGCAATAACCTTCGGACGACAAAGTTTCACTGCTTCGGCTACTGCTCTTGACCCTTCTACAATAACTGTCTTTTTCATCTTCTTATGTGCGGATTACCGCAGATTTTTTAACTACCGATTACACAGATTGGGAACCAACTTAATGTTCCCAAACTTATCCTGCCCTTCACTTACTCTTAAAGAGTTTCGGGGTTCCTCTCGCTTTCTTAATTGCTGATAGGTTCGGAAACTTTTTCGAACGACTTTAAATTTATTTCCGACTCTTCGCCTTTGGGGAATAAATTATAGAGTGAGAAAAATGTTTCCGAACTCACCTAACCTCCGAAACCATTTCAATATCATCTACCGGACAGATTTGGGCACAGATACCGCAACCTTTACAATAATCAAATTCAGCATTATAAACTTTCTTTTCTCCCGAGACACAACCATCCGGACAATATATCACGCAGAATTTACAATCAATACAGGTCTTATGTAAATAAACTGGTTTTTGTGTCCGCCAAGTGCCAGTTTTATTCCGTTTACTTGTCCCCGGCTGCGCATAAAAACCTACTGGTAATTTCATCTCACATTTATCCCATTTTGAATAATTTTGTTAAGTTTTTTAGAATTTTGCAATAAAAGATATACGGTGACTATTTCCTAAATCACTATAGGGAACAAAAGAATAATCAATACCTACATCAGCAAATCGGAATCCAAATCCTGCCCCCAGACCGTAAAATTTACCTAAAACGTTATCCTTAGGTGCAAATTTGAGATTAGAAGTAAAGAGACGAGTAAGATAACCTGCCCTTAGAGCAAAAATTTTAAATGGCCAGTATTCAGTGCCTAAAGAGATATTTGTTCTTTCTTCAATCGGTTGCCAGCGAAGGTCACAAGCCAAATTTAATCCATAATAAGTGTAAGCAATCCCTGCAGTTAAGACCAACGGTAAAGAGAAAGGTTCATTAATAAATTTCATTTTCGGACCAAGGTTTTGCACGGTAAAACCAAGATTTAAATTTTTTATTTTTGTTTGATAAATTAGACCAAAGTCAAGGGCTACTCCTTTTGCTTTTTCAATTTCTATTTTTTCGTAGATGTATTTAAGACTTATACCCAGATTTAAGCGTGGATTAAGTTTCTGAGCATAAGAAATTATTCCTGCAGTATCGTAGGCTTTGAAAGTGTTAGTCTTATTGCGGTATTCATCTCTTCCCTGGAATTCACCCAAATTTAGATAAATCAAACCACCACCGAGTGTTGCGGGGAATGAATTCTTGATTAAACCTCTTTTCAGAGGATGAGCGAAAGCAAGAAAATCATACTTAAAATCAACAATCCATTCGTTATGCATTGCGGTGAATTCTCTTTTCTCTAATCGGGCTAAGCCAGCCGGATTCCAGTAAATAGCATTGATATCATCAGCCAGAGCGACATTTGCTCCACCCATACCGATTTGGCGCGCTCCCACACCAATTTTTAAAAATGCTACTCCGGTTCCCGCAGAAAACACAGAATCCCGAAATATCGGGACGCAGAGAATACAAAATAAAACTAAAAAAGTAATTCTTTTCATTTCACTTTACACATTTCACTTCACACTTTACACATTACACGGTTATTTACTAACGTGACTTATGTCACTCAAGTTGTTTTTAGACAGAATTTTTATATTTTTATGTCTGGCAATTTCATTTACTAAATCCGGAAAATATCTTTTTACAAGTCTTGCATACTCAAATACC
>Ga0315314_1003106_pt1 | contig 13260 bp, 13 predicted proteins | sample TDP9_MG_FD_203631 | JGI IMG/M metagenome (GOLD analysis project Ga0315314, IMG submission 203631) | Freshwater sediment microbial communities from Lake Towuti, South Sulawesi, Indonesia - TDP9 | ecosystem: Environmental > Aquatic > Freshwater > Lake > Sediment | place: Indonesia: South Sulawesi...
TGAGGGCCGAGCTGGAGGGGAAGGCCAGACCGTGGCCAGCTCCCAGAAGGATCGAGAGGAGGAGCACCTGCTGGGGTTCTCGTACTCCGGGGATGAGGGCGAAGCCTGCCGCGGTAGCTCCCAGGCCGGCAAGGAGCGGGAGGCCGACGCCGCGGCGATCGGTCGCCGCTCCGCCCAGATAGTGCGTCGCAACCGAGGTCATTCCAAACGCGACGAAAGCGAAGATGATATCTCGCTCGGAGAAGCCCAGATCGGTGAGGTGGCGCGGGAGGATCGTCGTGAAGGCTCCCAGCCCGAAGTAGACCGCGAAGATGGTCACCAGGCCGCCGTGGAGCGCCCGCGGCAGTCCTCGGAGGAACCGCCGAGGGGCGGTCGGAGGACGGGCCTGGAGCTCGGGCTCCGCGAGCGTCGCGATGAGCATCACCGCTCCAGCGACGATCACCGCGGCCACCAGGGGGACGCTCCGGTAGCCGAGATCGGGCGCGAGTGCAGCGGCGATGGCAAAGCCGATGATGACGGAGAGTCCGATGCTGATCCCGTAGTAGGCCATCGCCCGTCCGCGTCGCTCCTCCGCTGCGCTCGCACTCAGCCACGACATCGCGGCAGGTCCGACTAACCCTCCTCCCATCCCGTGGGCGAGCCGGGCGGCCAAGAGCATCCACGCATTCGGCGCGACGGCGTAGAGGACCAGGCTGATGGCATCCCATCCGAGTCCGACCATCAAGGGCCAGCGGCGGCCGATCCGATCGACGAGGCGCCCGCCGAGGAGGTTTGCGAAGGCGTGGACGGCCGAGTATCCTCCGACGATCGCGCCGGTGAGGAGCACATCGGCGCCGAGGCTTGCAGCGTACAGGGCGATGATCGGAATGAGCGCGTTGGTGTCCAGGTGTCCTGCGAAGGTGGCGAAGAGGAGCCGTCCCGGAGGACGAGCACTGGGCGTCGGAGGATTCTGCGACATTGCCAGACCCGCAGCGCTCAGTAGCCAGGAGCACGCCGGCACGTCGAGCTGCTGTCGCGCAGCTACCGCGCGACGCGGGCTTCACTTGTGCTTCTGGAGTTCATCGAGAATCTCCTTCGCCCGGTCGATCCGGATCTTCCGTTCCCGGACCATCTGTTCTGCAATGAGGTCGATGAGCTCGGTGGGCGCCCCTGCGGTGGCGGCGATGTTCCGCGCATGGAGCGACATGTGGCCGCGCTGAATCCCTTCGGTGGCGAGCGCCCGGAGCGCCGCGAAATTCTGAGCGAGTCCGACCGCGGCGATGACTTCCGCGAGCTCCGCCGCGCTCTTGATGCCGAGGAGCTTGAGCGAGAGGCGCGCCATCGGGTTGACCTTCACGGCGCCCCCGATCGTCCCCACCGCCATCGGGAGCTCGATGCTCCCATGGAGGTTCCCGGCCCGGTCCTTCTCGTACTGGGTCAGGGTCGTGTAGCGTCCAGAACGGGCGGCGTAGGCATGGGCGCCAGCTTCGACGGCGCGGAAGTCGTTCCCCGTGGCGATGACGACCGCATCGATGCCGTTCATGATCCCCTTGTTGTGCGTGGCGCACCGGAAGGGGTCGGCCGCGCCGAACGCGTAGGCTTTCAGGATGCGGTCCACGACGTCCTCTCCGCCCAGGGCCTCCTTGGTCCAGACCGCATGCGCCCGCGCGAGCCGGTGGACCGCGAGGTTCGAGATGATTCGCAGGAGGACCGTCCCTCCCGTGAGCCGTTCGATCTCGGGGGCGAGGGCTTCGGCCATCGTGTTGACCGCATTCGCCCCCATGGCGTCCCGGCAGTCTACGAGCAGCTCCACGATGAGCATCTTGCCTGCGAGCGTCTCGATGACGCGCGCCTGGACGTGGCGGGCGCCGCCTCCTGCATTGACGAGCATCGGATCAAGCGCATTGGCCTTCTCGAGCAGCGTCTTCTCTGAGAGGAGCACCCGATGGGCGGCGCTGTAAGGATCGGGCAGGTCGACGACCTGGATCTGCCCGATCATGATCGGCTGAGTCGTGGAGGCGTGGAACCCCCCGCCGGGACGGGCGAGCTTTGCCGCATGGCTGGCTGCCGCGACGACCGAGGGCTCTTCGATCGCCATCGGGACGAGGCAGTCCCGCCCATTGATCAGGAAGTTCACCGCGACACCGAGGGGCAGCGGGAAAACCCCGACGACATTCTCGATGATCCGGTCGGCCTGCTCGAGGGCGAGTCCGCGGCCGGGCGTGAGGTAGAGCTCGGCCTCCTCCGGCGTGAGCCCTGCGCGATCCTGGAGGACCTTCACGCGTTCGGCGATCGGCAGCTTGTAGAACCCGCTCAGCGCAGACTCTGTCGTCATCGTCATCGCGCTCCTCGTTCTGGGACCGGCCTCAAGGACCCCGGCGGGGCCAGGCGATAGTTCCCATTGAGCCTTTCGGCGTCGCGCCGCGCTGCGCAAAGCTTCTTGAACGCGGGGCGGGGTTGAGGGATTCCCGACGGCTCAGGAGTCCTGGGCGACGATGCGGATCATCATCTATACGGGCAAGGGCGGGGTCGGCAAGACCTCCATCGCGGCGGCGACCGCGCTCCGTGCTTCCGAGCTTGGCCATCGGACGCTCGTGATGAGCACAGATGCCGCCCATAGCCTCTCCGATTCCCTCGGCGTCTCCCTTTCCAGCAAGATCACCAAGGTCGCCAAGGGGCTCGACGGGATCGAAGTCGATGTCCTGCACGAGCTCGAGCATCGCTGGAAGGAGATCCAGGCCTACCTCACGACCTTCCTGGTCTCCCAAGGCCTCGACGAGCTCTCCGCCAAAGAGATGGTGGTCTTTCCGGGAATGGAACTCCTCTCTGCGCTCTTCTACGTGGAGGAGCTGGCGAAGGAGAAACGGTACGATGTCGTCATCGTTGATACCGCCCCGACCGCGGACACGCTCCGCCTCCTCTCGTTCCCTGAGGTTGCGGACTGGTATTTCACGAGGCTCTTCGGGCTCTTCCGGAACGTCATCCGCGTCGCTCGCGCCACTGTGGGCCGTGTCATGAAGACGCCGCTCCCCTCCGATGAAGTCCTGGAGAAGATCGCGGAGCTCCAGCGGCGGCTGAAGGCCATCCACGAGCTCCTCCTCAACCCGAAGATCACCTCCGTGAGGCTCGTCGTCAATCCCGAGAAGATGGTCATCACCGAGACCCAGCGGGCATTCACGTACCTCTGCCTGTACGGCTACACGGTGGAGAGCCTCATCGTCAACCGCGTGATCCCTCCCGATGCGGGCGATGGCTACTTCGCGGCGAAGCTCGAGGAGCAGAAGGAGTACCTCGAGATGATCGACTCGATCTTCTCGCCTGTGCCGACGCTCCGGGCCCCCTTGTTCAGCACCGAGGTCCTCGGGAAGGAGAGCCTCCGCGAACTCGCCCGGCTGCTCTTCGCCAACCGCGACCCCACCCAGGTCTTCTCCTCAGAGAAGCCGATGGAGATCTACCAGGATGAGCGAGGCGACCACATCATCGCGCTCAAGCTCCCTTACTTGCTCGACCGCAAGGTAGACCTTTATACGAAGAAGGACGTGCTCATCGTCCAGCTGGGGTCATACAAGCGGCTCATCGCCCTGCCGTACTCCCTGGCGGACGCCGAGCCCCATGGGGCGGAGTTCCACGGGGAGTGGCTCCAGATCCGGTTCAGAGGAGAGGAGGCCGAAGGAGATGCCGGTCGTCCAAAGCGTCGGAAGGCGCCTTCGCGCCGCCCGCGACACCGAGCAGCGGCTTGAACGCGCTGCGCGCAGCGTGATCACGCGCGAAACCCTCGGGCACATCGCCCGGGCGGGCAGAGAGGCCGCCGCGGCTGCGAGCGCCACCCTCGACGGCTTCGTGATGCCCTCGCGGACGCGCCAGCATCTCCTCCAGGCGCAGCGCGAACTGTTGCTCGCGGTCCGGAGCTTCGTCGACTCAGCACTTGAGGAGATGGGGGAGAAGCCGCCGAAGGCGAGGCGGAAGCCCGCGCTCCGGAAGATCCGGGTGAAAGGCCGCTAGGCGGCTCAGGTTCCCAGTGCGATCGTGCGGGCGAGCTCGCCCATCCGTCGCTGGGCGGCCTGGAGGTCCATGCCCCGGTGGACGACGGCGACGAGGAGGGCCTTGCGGCCGGCGCCGAGGATGATCGTCCGGGTCTCGTCGCTCTCGACGATGACGCGCTCGGGCATCCCTGCCCGAAGCTCGGAGTGCGCCGTGGAGGCGGCGCCGAGCATCGTCGCACACATGATGGCAAAGGTGTCGGCGTAGGCGCCCTCGGGGAGATCGGCTGCGACGACGAGCCCGTCTCGGCTCACGACCGCGACCGCAGTGGCCCCGAGCGACGTGCGGAGGTCACGGAGAGCTCCCCGGAGCTCCATGGACCTACTCTCCCCCGAGAACCTCGAGCCTGAAACTGCACTGCTTGTCGCCCTTGCCGACGCACTCGACCTCTTCGACATGCATCCGCTTGCGCGTCTTGCTCTCGTAGATGCGCTTGATGATCCCCCTGAGCCGGTGGCAGGTGGCCTTCTCGGAGCCCACCGCCTCGATAGAGCCCTCGACTGTCACGCGGTCGGGTGTGAAGACGATGTTCTCGATCCACCCGCGGGCCCGCAGGAGGTTTGCGGCGATCTCGAAGTACTTCTCGGGCTCCTGCGAGGCGATCCGCGCGATCTCGTCCCCGAGCACGGCCCCTTCGCGGAAGAACAGGCCGTAACACGCCTGGGACATGACCCCTTCGTAGAGCTTGCGGATCTCCTCGAACTCCGTCTGCGAGAGCTTCACAAACTTCATGGAGGAGCCTTGTTGAGGATTCACGCAACCCAGCATAAAGCTTCGGACCAGCCGCCTGCCACTCGTTCCTGCTGGCTCGGCGCGCGGAGTAGCCGCAGTGGCCCCGCTCCCAGTGCGGAACGTTTATGCGCGGGCCGTTCCGTGGCGGCATGAGCGATGTACTCGGAGGAGGAGGGAGCCGCCGCGGTGCGCGGGGCGCGGCGGGCGGTGGAGGCGAGCGTCCAAGGCAAGCGGCCGCCCCGGCTCGACCTGCCCGCGAGCTTCAATCGCAAGGCCGGCGTCTTTGTGACGCTCACGACATACCCGTCGGGCGACCTGCGCGGCTGCATCGGCTTTCCCGAGCCCATCTTCCCGCTCGCCAAGGCCCTCCCTGACGCGGCCATCAGCGCCGCGCTGAGGGACCCCCGCTTTCCTCCCGTGCGTCCGTCCGAACTTGAGCGCTTGCTCGTGGAGGTCAGCCTCCTGACGCCTCCCGCGCAGGTGGTCGTGAGCAGGCCGAAGGAGTATCCTGCGCACGTGCGTGTGGGACAGGATGGGCTCATCATCGAGCGGGGGGGTGCTCGGGGGCTGCTCCTGCCGCAAGTCGCTGTCGAGTATGGCTGGGATGCCGAGGAGTTCCTCGCGCACACCTGCGCGAAGGCCGGACTCCTCCCAGATGCCTGGCTCCAGGACGGGACGCGGCTCTACCGGTTCCAGGCGGAGATCTTCACGGAGGTCAGCCCGCGCGGGGAGATCCGCCGCCATGCGCTGGAGGAGCCGGATGGAAGTCGTCGTTGAAGGCCGGTGCTTCGTCGCGGGGGAACTCCTCCAGACCGCGATCGGGATCGATGCAGGACGCATCGTCGCCATCGGACCCTCCCTGAGAGGAGAGCGGCACTACCAGTTCGGCTCCAAGCTCATCCTCCCCGCCGCCACTGACCTCCATGTCCACTTCCGCGAGCCTGGTCTCATCGCGAAGGGCGACATCGCCTCCGAGAGCGTTGCGGCCGCCGTTGGCGGGGTGACCTGCGTGTTCGACATGCCCAACACCAACCCTCCGACCCGAACGGCGGCGGCCGCTGCCGAGAAGCTACAGGCCGCCCAGCGAGCAAGCTGGGTGGATTTCGGCTGCTGGGGGCTCCTGGCGCCTTCCAGCGATCTTGCAGCCTTGCGCGAGCTCGTCGTGGGCTACAAGCTCTACTGTGCCAGCACGACCGGAGACTTGCTCGTCAGCGACCCCGCCGAGGCCGCTGCGCTGATTGGCCAGGCAAAGACCCATGGCAAACTTGTCGCAGCCCATGCAGAGGCGGAAGACCTTCGCACGCGAGAAGAGGAACAATCCCTTGAGGACCATCTCCGATGCCGGCCGAACCTCGCGGAGTCGGTTGCAGTGGAGCGGCTGGTACGAAGCGAAGGCCGAGGACGTCTGCACATCTGCCACCTGAGTGCCCAGGAGAGCATCTCCAAGCTCGCGGGGGCCTCGGAGGTGACTGCCGAGGTGACCCCTGCACATCTGCTCCTGGATGCCTCCACCGACCTTGAGGGCTTCGGCAAGGTCAATCCTCCGCTGAGGCGGAAGGCCGACTGCGCGGCCCTGCTCGGAGCTTTGGCGGATGGGACGATCCCGATCGTCGCCTCCGATCATGCTCCCCACACGATGGCGGAAAAGCAGCAGGAGTTCGACCGCGTCCCTTCGGGCCTTCCAGGGGTCGAGACGCTCGTCCCGCTCCTCCTCCAGCTCGTGAAAGAACGGAAGCTTCAGCTCGCACGCGCGGTGGAGGCCTTTGCGGAACGTCCTGCCGCGTTCGTTGGCCTGCGCAAAGGGCGGCTCGAGGTGGGCTATGAAGCGGATCTCATCGTCGTGGACAGCAAGCGCCCCGCAAAGATCCGCGCCTCTGAGCTCCACGCGAAGTGTGGCTGGACGCCCTTCGAAGGACGCGAGGCGCTCTTCCCTGAAGCGACCTTCCTCCGGGGTGTGCCGATCGCTCGACATCGCGAACTCGAAGGTCCTCGGCTCGGCCATGCCCTCCGCTTCCCCCCCTCAGGGCCCGTGCCCATGGGAGCGCCGCAATGATCGAAGCGGATCTCTCCGAGCTCGTCGGAAGATCCTATGAGTGTCTCCCGGGCTGCGCCCTCTGCTGCCTCTGCCAGCCCGAGCTGCTGCCGGAGGAGCACCGGCGGCTCTCGCTTCAAGCCCAGCTAGCCGAACGGATCGTGCCGCTCCCTGAGGATCCCGAGTCCGGCCGCACAGCGTTCGCCCTCCAGGGCCCTGTGGGGGCCTGCACCTTCCTGAAGGAGCGGCGCTGCACGATCTACGAGCTCCGGCCCCATTTCTGCCGACAGTTCCCCATCCATCTCCATCTGGGCTGGAGGGTCCAGCTCAATGCCGATTTCTCCTGTCGCGGCCTCTGGACGGGCCGGGGCGAGGGGCTTGAGGCGATGGGGCGGCGCGTGCTGGCGCAGATCGGCGATGCGATACTCGCGCGCGAGCTTGAGGAAGGACAGCGCGCCTTCGGAGAGTTCCGCCGGAGGGCGGAGCGCAGTGAGCTCTTCTGGGATGCCCGCGAGGTCCGCGGGCTTCTCTCTCCGCTCGTCCCCGAGGTGCTCCGACACGACGGTGTCGGGCGAGTGCTCACTGCTGCGGAGGAGTTCCCCAGGCGCCCCCGGAAAACCTCTCAGGAAGTCCTCGGCGCAGTCAGGCGGAGCGAGCCAGAGCCTTCGGTCGAGCAGCTCGCAGCCGGAGATGGGCTCGAGCTCTTCGAGCTCGAGGACCTCTCCAAGCTCCCGATCTTCGTCGATCGCGAGCTGCGCTGGCACCTCTTCCAGACGCGCGGAGACCAGCTGGCACACCTGCTTGTCGATGAGGATCGGATTCTGACGGAGCTGCCCCCGATCAGCCCTGCAGAGGTGCCGCTCCTCCCGTTGACCGAAGCGGGCAGGGCCGAGGCGGAGCGCTACCTCCAGCTGCTGGTCCGGCGCGACCAGCTCTACGGCCATATCGCGTACGTGGTCGACGAGCATGCCTATGCCGAGCCGGTCCCTCAGGTCGCCCTCGGGAGCTTCGCAGGCGTGGTGCTGGACTTCTGGTGGCGGGCCTCGCTTGTGGCGGCCGCCCAGGGCACGCGTGAGCTCGGACCACCTGAAGTCATCGATGCGATCGTGGCCTTCGACATGGACTTCCTCGACCTGCCTACGATCGGCGCCCTCCGCTGAGGGGGCAATCTGGAGGATGGTCAACCCCCGGTTCGGGGGCGAAGCGATGGTGGAGGCCTCCTGCGCGCCGTTCGTTCGTGCAGGGGCCTGTGGAGAACGGCGTTCACGTAGCGCGGGGGCCAGTTGGTTGCCGTTTTAAATAGACGCAGAGACTTTGACCGGCGCCCAAGTTGGCGAGTTCGTGGGTGAGCCCATGACCGAGAGGAAAGGCCCGGCCCAGTTGGACAAGAGCGATCGGATCATCTTGAAGATGCTTCAGGAGGACTGCCATGTGAGCCTCAAGAAGATCGGCGACCGCACGGGGCTCTCCTCTTCCACGGTGCACTATCGGATCAACCGGCTCGTCGAAGAGGGCGTGATCGAAGCCTTCCGGGCGACGGTGGACCCTGTGAAGGTCGGCAAGGACATCATCGCGCTCTCGCTCATCACCGGCAAGTACGGGCCCGACTACGCCAAGATCGTCGGCGAACGCCTGGCGAAGATCCCAGGGGTCTGGGCGGTCTACTTCACGCTGGGCAACATCGACTTCGCCGTGCTCCTGCGCGCCGCAAGTCGCGAAGAGCTCAAGCGGATCGTCGACTCCTTCTCCGCGATCGAAGGGGTGGAGCGGAGCAACACCTACCTCGTGCTCGACCGGATCAAGGAGGATCCGACCGTCGAGGTCTAAGGCCGGGCTCATGCGGGCTTGGCGCCTGCTGCGACCTCCTTGGCCGCCTGCGTCACGACATCGAGCGCCTCGTTGAGGTGCTCCTTAGTCATCGTGAAGGCGGGGAGGAACCGGACCACGTTGTCGTGGCGCCCCGCGGTGATCGTGAGCACGCCTCGCTGATGACAGAGCTTCGAGATCGCCTTCGTCTCGGCCGCGGCGGGGGTCTTCCTCTCTCGATCGGTCACAAGTTCGATCGCCCACATCCCCCCGATGCCGCGGACATCGCCGACGAGCGGGCACTCGCTCTGGAGCTCGGTGAGCCGCTGCTGCATGATCTTTGCAATGCCAGGCACCTTCCCCAGGTGGCGGCGGATGAGCTTGAGGGCCTCGAGGGAGGCCGCGCAGGACACCGGGTTCCCGCCGAAGGTCGTCCCCAGCCCCCCGACCTGCGGGGCGTCGAGGATGTCCGCGCGGCCCGTCACCGCCGCGATCGGCAGGCCGCCGCCGAGCGCCTTGGCCGTTGTGACGAGGTCCGGCTGGACGCCCCAATGCTCGATTGCAAACCACTTGCCGGTCCGGCCCATTCCAGTCTGGATCTCATCGTCGATGAAGAGGATCCCGCGGGCGTCGAGGATCTTCTTCAGCCGGCCGAAGTAGTCGGGCGGCGGGACCACGAACCCTCCCTCCCCCTGGATGGGTTCGGAGATGAGCGCGTTCGTCTCCCCGACAAGTGGCGAGGCGTCTAGGAGCTTCTCGACCTCTCCCAGGCAGTAGAAGTTGCAGGCGGGATAGGTGAGACCGAACGCGCAACGGTAGCAGTAGGCGAATTCTGCATGATGGATCGTCTCGTCGAACGGCCCGAAGCCCTCCTTGTAGGGTTTCTCTTTTCCCGTGAGCGCCAGCGTCATGAGCGTTCGGCCGTGGAAGGCGTTGTAGAAGCTCACGGTGTGGGGCTTCTTGGTGAACCAGCGGGCCACTTTCACCGCCTGTTCGTTCGCCTCCGCCCCTGTGTTCACAAAGAGCGTCTTCGGGAGGTTCCCCGGCATGATCCGCGAGAGCTCCTGGGCGAGCCGCACATACACATCGTACGGCGTGATCTGAAAGCAGAGGTGCGTGTAGCGGTCCATCTGGGCCTTGACTGCGCGGACGATCTCCTTAGGGCGATGGCCCGTGTTGAGCGTCGCGATTCCAGTGGCGAGGTCGAGGTAGCGGTTCCCGTCCACGTCGACCAGTACATCTGCTTCGGCCTTAGCGATGAAGGCAGGAAGAACCATCGAGGCGGCATTGGTGACATGCTTCTGACGCAGCTCAATGAGCTTCTGCGACTTAGGGCCGGGGAGGGACGTCTTCATGCGCGTCTTGGGCTTTGCAGCCTGCTTCTTCGCCATCGGATCGCCTCAGAGAGGACGATTCGGCCATGTCCGCACCGAATCGAATGCGAATCGCGCGAAGCCAGCTGAGACGAAATAGATTTCGTCAGAGCCCGCAGAGGCCTGTGGTCTTCCAGGAGCGGCTGCCCTGCGTCTGTGGGGCTCCGATCCAGATTTGCAGCGCAACTGGCGGGCGCACGCACGACCCCAGAGCCCTTAAATAGACACCCCGGCATGGCCCACACGGTGAGCATGGCAGTCAAGCCGCTCGCGGTGCTCGGCAAGGCGATGAACTCGCAGGTGCTCGTCGAGCTGAAGGGGAAGCGCGCCTACCGGGGCGTGCTCGACGGCTACGACCCCCACATGAACCTCGTCCTGCGCAACGTCGAGGAGGTCTACGAGAACGCCGTGACCCGAAAGCTCGAGGTCACCATCGTCCGCGGCGACAATGTCATCTACATCTCCCCCTAGTGGGTCGTGAGGGATCGGTGTGTCAAAGGGGACCCCTTCCTTCGGGAAGCGCAGCAGCAAGAAGACCCACATCATCTGCCGGCGCTGCGGCCGGCACTCATTCCATGTCCGGCGGAGGGTCTGCGCCTCCTGCGGGTTCGGCGCATCGGCCAAATGGCGGTCCTATCACTGGGCGAAGACGCACTAGCCATGACGGGGTGGCTGTCGCGATGAGCGAGCCCGGAACGCACGAGGCGTGCGGCGTCGTGGGCGCCGCCGCCGTCAAGAACGTCTCTACCGAGCTCTACCAGAGCCTTCGGATCCTCCAGCATCGCGGCCAGGAGTCCGCAGGCATCGCGGTCTGGCAGAACGGCGTGCGCACGGCCAAGGGGATGGGGCTCGTCCATCACGTGATCCCCACACGGGAGCTCGAGGAGCTCCAGGGACACGTCGGCATCGGCCATGTGCGCTATTCCACCGCCGGCGGCTCCACGATGGAGAACTGTCAGCCCATCGTCGTCGCCTCGAACTACGGAGACATCGCGCTCGGCCACAACGGCGAGATCACGAACGCCGACCGGCTGCGGGCGGAGCTCCAGAAGAAGGGCTGGGCGTTCATCACGACCTCCGATTCGGAGATCATCGTGCGCCTCCTTGCGAACGAGATCAGCGCCCATGGCGAGCCGATCCGCGCGATCCGAGAGACCATGCGGATCATCGAAGGAGCCTACTCGCTCACGATTCTGATCGGAAACCGCGTCTTCGCCGTGCGCGATCCCCATGCGATCCGCCCCCTCTGCGTGGGAGAGATCGACGGGGGGTATCTCGCCGCTTCGGAAAGCGTCGTCTTCGACACCCTGGGAGCGGAGTTCCTGCGCGACCTGGAACCCGGCGAGATCCTCGAGCTCACCCCTGGCGGGCTCCAGTCCACTAGGACGCCCGCGCCCGCGCATCCTGCCCACTGCATGTTCGAATGGGTCTACTTCGCCCGGCCGGATTCCGCGATCGATGGCCAGCTCGTCTATGATGTCAGGAAACGTCTCGGGGAGATCCTCGCCCGCGAGCAGCCCGCCGCAGCAGACATCATCGTCCCCATTCCCGACTCGGGCCGCTCCCATGCACTGGGCTTCTGCGAGGTCTCCGGCCTCCCCTACACGGAGGGGCTCATGAAGAACCGCTACATCGAGCGGACCTTCATCATGCCCCATCAGGCGGAGCGCGAGTCCAGCGTGATGCTCAAGCTGAACCCGGTCAAGTCCGTCCTGCGAGGCAAGCGGGTCGTCCTCATCGACGACAGCATCGTCCGGGGCACGACGATGAAGCAGATCGTCCAGATCGTCCGCGGTGCGGGCGCGAAGGAGGTTCATGTCCGGATCGGCTCACCGCCGATCCGCTCTCCCTGCTACCTCGGGATCGACATGAAGACCCGCCAGCAGTTCGCGGCATCGGGAAAGACCGTCGAGGAGATCTGTCGGATGATCACGGCGGACAGCCTCGGCTACCTGAGCATCGAGGGGCTCGTCGAGGCCATCGGGCTTCCGGGCGTGGACCTCTGCCTGGGCTGCCTCACCGGCGAATACCCTGTGCCGATCGAAGGGGAGAAGATCCGCTTCCAGCGGCGCCTGGAGGCCTACGCCGAGGCCTCCCCAGCCGCCGGGCTGGAAGCTTCCGAGCTCCCGGCCGCCGCCAAGCCAGGCTCGAAGTGAGCCTGGGGCCGCGGGCGGGGGGAGAGCAAGGGGTTTCAGCTATCCAAGTGATCGCGAGATGCGCAGGCCCGAGCGCGTGGCCGAGCCCCTTCGCGGTACGCGTCCACGATCGCCTTTCCAAGCAGGTAGTACATCGCCGTTCGACCTCCTAGCGTTCTTCCCATCGAATTACTTCGATGTCATCTAAGCGGTAGGCATCGGCAATATTTAAGTATTTCGTCGTTACCTTACTATTTCGATGGCAGCTAAGCGTTCCGCCCCATCCCCGAAGGCCCCGCCCACGGAGACGGTCGACATCGGCCCCGCCCAGGCCGCGGCGCTCGCCGATCCCACCCGCTCCCGGATCCTCTTCCTCCTCTCCCAGGAGGACCTCACGATCAGCCAGGTCGCCTCGCTCCTCCATCTCTCCGTCCCGACGGTGCATCACCACGTCCAGAAGCTCCTCGAATCGGGCCTGATCTGGCAGACGAAGACGGAGCCGAAGGGCCACCTGCTCCAGAAGTTCTACCGGGCCCCCGCCTCGATCTGCACGGCGGCCGCGTGGAAGGAGATGAGCACCGAGCAGCGCCGGGCCTACCAGGCGACCATCCTGGCGGTCCTCAAGGGGGTCTTGGAGGAGAGCATCGGCGCGACCCTCACCCTGCCCGAGCCCCAGCGCGGGAGCGTGCTCGGGAGTGCGGTGACGCTCCCATGGACGGAGAAGATGCAGCAGCGTCTGATGGACCTCTCCTTCGAGTTCGCCGAGAAGATCGAGACCCTCGCGCGCGAGCATCCCATCAAGGAGGGGGAACGGCGCCTGCACTTCGTGCTCGGCATCGGCCCCGCGCCGCTGCCGGCCGACGTGCCGCTCGCGGAGAAGGTTTAAAGAGGCCAGGGCGTCTCAGCAGAGACTGCGGGCCGGTAGATCAGCTGGAAGATCGCTATCTTGGCAATGGCCGGGATCGTCGGTCACCAGAATGGTAGAGGTCGCGAGTTCAAATCTCGCCCGGTCCACTGGCTTCCTCTCAGAAAAGACCTCTATGATGAAATGTCCCTAGCAGCTATTCGAAATCGTGTGTATCTTCTTCTCGATATCCTCCTTCTCTCGAGTTGAAAGGGGTTTTCGGACAAACCTCTATTCGCGGTCAAAGCCGCACTATGG
>Ga0315314_1003107_pt1 | contig 13256 bp, 15 predicted proteins | sample TDP9_MG_FD_203631 | JGI IMG/M metagenome (GOLD analysis project Ga0315314, IMG submission 203631) | Freshwater sediment microbial communities from Lake Towuti, South Sulawesi, Indonesia - TDP9 | ecosystem: Environmental > Aquatic > Freshwater > Lake > Sediment | place: Indonesia: South Sulawesi...
AACCGCCATGCCCGCTATTGATGTTGGCAGAGTCTGCGTCAAACTTGTCGGACGTGATGCTGGGAAAAAATGTGTAATTGTCGATGTGGTTGACAAGAATTTTGTCTTGGTCACTGGTCCCAAACAGTTGAACGGCGTCAAACGAAGGCGAGTCAACGTCAATCACATCGAAACCACGGAACGTAAGGTCAACATTCGGCGGGGCGAAACCGACGAAGAACTCATTAAGGCTTTAGATGAAGACACGCAGAACTACCTGCGTGAGGTTGTGAAGCCCAAATCGTAGACGTTGCAACTCTTTTGCGTCAGTGAGCGCAGCCGGGAAGTAGAATCTTTTAGAATAATCTATATTTGTTTAGGGCTACAATTACAAAAAAGGGCGAGTCTTCTCAATGCCTGAAAAAATCCGATTGAAAATTGCAAGGGCAAGCTACATTCAGCGTTTAGGTGAAAGGGACTACTTAAAAACTCGAAGCCGTATCGAAAGCGTGCCCATTCGCAAACTGGTCAAGTTAGCCCACATGGGAGGGCGAACTTGGCGGCTGCTTCAAGAAGGAAACGACTTCTTCCTCATCTTAGAAGCGCTGACATGGGACGAAGAAATGAAAGCACTTAAGAAAGGGAAATACCCATAGTTACGTCAATAGAGCTTTCCGCTGAAAGGAGCATTTCCGCAAGTAGGAAGGAAAATCACGCTTCTAGGTGGAGCCATTCAAGAAACTAATAACATCGAACTTGCAAATGAACTGAAATAAAAGGGAAAAGTTTGAATACATAGTCAGCATTTTTTTAGGATTACTATGGAGGAAACGCAGTGCGGCTAACCCAAAACCTCAAGGGGATTTCAAAACTTGCAGTTATGTTTTTACTGATTATTTTCTTTCTGTTAGGCGCTACATTGTCTTACATATGGACCATGGGTTTCTATGCTCCGCGCGAGTTCAACCTTCCAAGCCAAACAAACATAACCATAGAAGACGTGAAATTCTTCACCGAAAACGCCACCTTCTTTAATGTCACGGTGCTTAATCCGTCATATTCACCCTCAACTACGACAATTGAGCAAATTAAGATCGAAACGTCAGATGGCAAGTTGCACGACACAATGACTCCTTCGCTTCCCATTCCACTCGCAAGAGGCACGTCACAAACCTTCCAGAGTTTTTGGAACTGGGGCAACTACACAGGGCAAACAGTGCGCCTTCATGCGTTTGTCTCAGGGGGCCTCGGATCCAACGTGCGAGCTAGCACACCATTTATGAATTTCTCCGTTGTTAGCGTGAACCTTAATCCTTCTGTGAGCGCAAAACACTTCAACATAACGGTTCAAAACGCAGGCTCTTCAACTCCCGTCAACATTACTAGAATACTCGTAGACGGGGCAAACGTCTTAACTGTGCCCACTTTAGTTTCACCCTATGGACTGGATAACTCCTCAACCTCTCCTCCTGTTACGTTCATGGTTAATCAAACTTGGATAGACTTACAAGGCAAGAATGTAGCAGTGGCTGTTCAAACAATTCAGGGGTACACAGCCTTCAAGACTGAGAACGCACCTCTGGTTTCTCTCGGTCTTACCTCTCTAGTCTTTGATAAAAACAACACTAGCCGCTTCACCGTTATGGTTGTGAATAACCACACGCTCACTCAGCCCGCGTATGTGACTATCAATGAAGTTGAAATAGCAGCGTATTGGGGGAATGGCACACTTGATAAAGTTGTGGTGCTAAACTCGACTAAGTGGGTTGCAATTCCATCGCAGAACATAGATCTAAATATTCTTTTTGCAACCAGTGTTGTTTGCTCCTGGGATTGGAGCGAATATCTGGGAAAAGGGGCGACGGTAACTGTTACGGTGCGCACGATTCAAGGGTTCCAGACTCCTCCGCGTTCTGGAGAAAAAATACCATGATCTAAAGTCACTTGTGAAGTTGAGAGGTCGTTATCGCGACTATGGTTCCGAGTGACATTTAGAAACATTGATTGATTTCTTTTCTACAGGATTTCCATCATTTGTCCGATGCGATGTGCCATAGCCTTTCTGTAGGCAATGTTCGCCGTGACCGCGTCCTGTATTGCTAAGCCTGTAGATACAAAAACCGTGATCTCATCGGTGCTTTTTCTCCCCTGCTTCAGTCCAGCCACAATCTCGCCCAGTTCACTCCAAATGTCTTTAGGCTTCAATACGCCTTGCGACAATGGAACATTAATCTCGCCGCTGTGAGAAGCTTGCTCCAAGTCGTCTACGACAATTTTTGCCCGTTTAAGTATGGCTGGATCTAGTTCTTGCCTGCCCGGTGCGTCTGCTCCTATGCAGTTTATATGCATACCGGGCGAAATCCAATCGTTCATTACTAAAGGTGCTCTTGACGATGTTGTTGTAATCAAAATGTCGGCGCCTCTGACAGCGTTTTCAGCTTGCTCTACAGCAACCATCTGGGCAACATTGCCTGCGCATGCAGGTTTCATTTCTTTGGTAAAGGTTTCTCTTGTCTCTTTTGTTCTACTCCAAACCCTTACTTCAGCAAGTTTCCCATAAAGCGATAAAATCGCTAGAAGTTGCGTCTTGGCTTGAGCGCCCGCTCCGACCAGACCCACAATCGTTGGTGTTTTTCGCGCCAGATGTTTTGCAGCCACAGCTCCAGCTACACCTGTCCCGATGTCGGTAATCCACGAGCCTCCCATTATGGCGATGGGTGCCCCGTTTCTCGGGTCTATCACAATCAGAGTCGCCATAACTGTTGGAAGGTGATGTTTTGCTCGGTTTTCGGGGTGCACACTAACAACTTTGACGGCGGAGATGTCCAATCCCTCTAAATAAGACTGCATAGCTCTAAGGTCGCCGTTGTATTTTTCGTAGAAGATGTAGGGTTTGGGAGGCATTTGAACACGGTTTAAACCCTTTTCTGCAAAAGCTAATTCCACGGCTTCCATAACCTCGTCTACGGATAAGAGTTGCTTCACATCTTTTTCTGTTAAAATCAACGTCTTCATAACTATCATCGCTTTCGATTGTTTGCTCAACTTTAAGTTAAGTTTTGCTACGCAAACTGATACGCGCATTGGGTGCAAGGTTTTTCTAAAAGTGTCAAGTATAAACAACTGGGTTGAAAAGATGTTTAAAGTCACAGAACGAGCACGCTCTATCGAATACGCCATCCGTGATGTAATAGTGTTCGCAAAGAAACTGGAAAAGGAAGGCAAGAAAATTGTCTACCTTAACATAGGCGACCCTGTTAAATTTGACTTTGACACGCCAGCACATATCAGGGAGGCTTTGATGAAGGCGGTGGAAGAAGGTGCTAATTGGTATGCGCCGTCTGAGGGTTTGCCAGAGCTCAGAGAGGCTATCTGCGGAAAAGAGGAGAAAGTTAATGCTGTGAGGGTTCAGCCCGAAGACGTGATTGTTACGCAGGGTATTTCTGAAGGGATTCAACTGCTCATGGCTGCGGTTGTTGAAGTAGGCGACGAGGTTTTGGTTCCTGGTCCAACCTATCCGCCTTACATGTCGTATGTCAGGTTCTTTGGAGGCAAGCCCGTCTCTTATGAAACCGTTGAAGAAGACAACTGGCAACCTAACATCGATGACCTTCGGAACAAGGTAACAGTCAAAACTCGTGCTATTGTGGTTATAAATCCAAACAATCCGTGCGGCGCCTTGTACAATGAAAGGGTTGTGAAAGAAATTGTGGATTTGGCTGGTGAGCGCAGCCTTTTGCTTGTCTCAGATGAGATTTACGACAGAATAGTGTACAGAGAAGGGTTTGTTAGCACCGCGCATATAGCTAAAGACGTGCCTGTTGTTGGAATGAACGGCTTTTCGAAAACATATCTGATGACTGGGTGGCGGCTGGGCTACATGTATTTCTATGACCCTGAGGGAAAACTCGCAGAACTTAAAGAGTGTGTGGCAAAGGAAACTCGAGTGCGTTTGAGCGCTAACACGCCGGTTCAGAAGGCTGGAGTGGCCGCCCTTCAGGGTTCACAACACCACATTGTAGAAATGGTGAAAAAGCTGCGAGAGAGACGTGACTATGCTTGGAGGAGGCTCAACCAGATAAAGGGAATAAGCTGCACCAAACCGGAAGGAGCCTTCTATGTTTTTCCAAAAGTCGACGGGGTTGGCTCGCGGTGGAGGACCGACAAGGATTTTGTGCGGCAGCTTCTCGAAGAAACAGGTGTTCTCGTGGTGCACGGGTCGGGGTTTGACCCGGTCTATGGTTCGAAACATTTCAGAGCTGTGATACTGCCTCCAGTGAAAACGCTGGAAACCGCGTTTGAACGGCTGGAGCAGTTCGTGTCGAGATACAGGTAGCGTTAACGACTAGCGAATCACTATCCCATGCTTTGGGTTTCGCACCATTTTGTTGAATTCTTGCATCAGTTTTTTGGTTGCTGGTCCAGGTTTGCCATCGCCGATGACTCGTTTGTTTACCTCTCTCACGGGTGTAATCTCCGCTGCGGTTCCAGTTAAGAGGACCTCGTCGGCTGTGAACAACTCGTTTGGTGTAATGTTCCTCTCTATCGTCTCGTATCGGAGTTTCTCGGCTAGTTGTATGACCACGTTCCGTGTTATCCCTCGCAGAGCGCCTGTCGAAGTCGGTGGCGTGATGATTTTGCTGTCCTTCACTAGGAAGATGTTTTCGGCTACTCCTTCGCACACGAATCCTGTCTTGTCTAGGCATATAGCCTCGTCCACGCCTGCGATGTTGGATTCAATTTTGGCAAGGACGCTGTTCAAGTAGTTAAGTGATTTCACTTCGTGGGATGTGGCGTCTACGGGGTCTCGTTTGACCCAGGCTATCATTGCGGTTATGCCCTTCTCTTTCTTCTCTTTTGAATGGAGCCCAATCCTTGGCTCGGTGATGATGACAACCGTTGCCTTGGAGCATTTTCTGGGGTCTAATCCCAGGTCGCCTACGCCTCTTGTGACTACGAGGCGTATGTAGGCGTCTTTGAGTTGGTTCTTTTTGAGGGTGTCCACAACCGCCTTAATCATTTCTTTTTGGGTCATCGGTATCTCTAACATTATGGTGTGTGCTGACGTGTAGAGTCGTTCAATATGCTCCCTGAGTTTGAACACGACGCCGTCGTAGGCGCGTATGCCCTCGAACACGCCATCGCCATAGAGTAGCCCGTGGTCGTAGACGGAAATCTTAGCCTCTGATTTGGGGTAAAGCTTGCCGTCGATGTAAACTTCCAGTTCTTTTGGCACGCTCTTTCTCCTCTCATATCCTAGAATAGGATAGCAACTTTCGGCGCGCTTTTATGCTTTTTGTAAAGTGGGTTGGAACGGAAATTGATAGCGCCCGACAACTTTTGGTAACTTTTGGTTGTTTAGTGTTGTTTTTGTGGTTGGATGTGGCGGTTGCTGTGCTGGAGCATCTGTACGAAGCGTTTGGTGAGAAATTCAAGCCCTGCTCAATCTTCGTTGAGAAAGTGAAGAATGGACAGCTGGGAATAAAAACAAAAAAAGGATTCTACGAATACTAAACTTATAACAAACGCATTCCGTAGGCTACGTCTGCAATTATAGACGAATGATGTGAGGCGACGACTGGAAGCCTCATAGGCCTATAGGCTACCAAGCTACCTCACCCCGGCCACATTTCAACATCACTTGTCCTGATTCAGACTATTTTTAGCCAAGTGAGGCTATGTGGCCACCTTCCTTGAACCGAGTCTCAGTGTGTGGGTGACCCCGTGTTGAAGGGTGCGTGTTCTGGTCACTTTTGCTATGTTGAATGGGGCGTTTGGATATGTTGAAGAGTGGCAAGGGCAGAGTTCTATCAGAGCCTGAAACACCAACCAAAACCCACAGTCAAAGCACATACAGAACAAGCGCAACTCTCTGTCTTAATGGAACGTCTGGTAGGAGAAGGCTAAAGGGGTTTGTCCCTCTTCTTCTTCTGAAATTAGACTCGCAGCCCCAGCAAAGCAGCATCATGGTAAACGTCACTTTTGGCAACATTGAGGGTCACCATACCATGAATTAGAAGTTGTTGTAAGCAAACACTACAACCGTCAACAACAACATCTAAACACAAACACAGCAGCCCAAAGCAACACCCCAAACGCCACTTTTGACAACGTTAAAATGGCTTTCAACAACATAGAAACTGCGCCAAACCAAACTCAAACAGAACCACAAACACCATACACAAACCAAAACAAACCCCAAAACACAGACACACCAACACCACTCAAACAAAAAAAATTTCTCAGCACACAGACTATCTCTAGAGCTGCGCAAACTCCTGCGCCACATAAACAAACCCTAAACAGGCACCAGCGATTAACAAGATGCCACCAATATCCATAAGGACCAAGCTGGCACTCCAAAAGATAACCAAGTTCATAACCCACTCAGGCACACCATGCAAAGGACCCACCCAAGGCGACTTCCAAATAAAATCCCAAAAACTCATAGAAAGAACAAGCGAACCAATAAACGCGCCTAATCCATAAACAAGAGCAACCAACAAAACAAACACGTGGCTGAATGGACGTTCCTCAGATCGCTGACCAAAAGAAGCACTCACACTGGCAGCCACCGAACCAAGAATCACCGCCACGCTCTCCAAAACCGTCAAAGCCATGAACGGACCAGTGAACGGAACATCCCAAGCAAAAACCAAATCCAACATTCTAAAGTTAAATATGGCATAGGCAAGGGTAACGCCGCCTGCAATTCCCAAGACAGAGCCAACTATTCTAAAACGCGTGTAGGACGACGCATGTGAAGCCGCACTCACAGCAACCAATATAGGAGCAACAATCAACAGCAAAGCCGTGAAGTTTGTTTCAGAGAGCAACAGCGTGGAACCGACGCCCAAACAAAGCAAACAAAAAGAACCCAACAACACGCCAAGAAACACAACACCCCTAGTTTGGCTTCGCTCATAAAATTGCACAGCTCCAAAAATGAAGACTGCGCCTAAGAGCGTAGCAATTATTGAAGCCATGAGGAAGAGGAGTTTGCCCGCGATGGCGCTAATGTTTGCCTGAGAAGCAATAGGAATAGTCGACACTGAGTAGCCTATCAAAAGCGCCACGGGCGCATTGCCTAAAATGTATCCTATGCCCAACACCGTGAGCGCTGCGAGCGCAATCTTTCTGAGGAGCAACTCAACTTTGTTCGCTCGGGTCTCTTCTCTATGAATTGGTATAAACTTGGGCGCTTGCACTCGCTCTTGAACAGTGACCTGTTCGATTTGGCTCATAATCCCATGTGTTCTTGGATTTCTGTATTTAACAAGTGTGAATCTGAAGTATGTATCCATGGTAACAAATGTAATTCAGAATCTGAATCAAGAAATAGGCTAGAATTGTGGTCGCCTAGACAACTCTCGTGGCAAGGTCAATGGTTGAAAAGGCTTGCCAACCGTTTTCTTTCCTATCTCGTTTATCAGCGCTTCAAGCTTCAGGTTTCGGATTTTTCCCAGTTTTCTGTCTCGGACAGGTAGCACACCAGAATCGATTTCTTTCTGGCCGACAACAACCACGTAGTTTACCCATTCCGTCTCAGCCTCACGCACCTTCTTCTGTAGTGTTAATGGTCGTTCGTCCACATCGGTTCGAACACAGTTTTTCTCAAGTTGATCTGCGATTTTCTCCGCCTCTTTAACAAACTTATCAGACAGGGGTATAACCCTAACTTGGGTCGGAGCGAGCCAAAGGGGCAACATTGGCACCTTACCCATTTGCTGTTCCCTGTACGCTTTTTCAAGCAGAGCAAAGACACAGCGTTCAATAGCGCCACTGGGACTACAGTGCAATATCAATGGGCGTTTTTTCTCGCCCTTATCATCAACATACGAGATGTCGTAGCGTTCAGCGTTTTCAATATCAATCTGGTCTGTCGAGAGCGCCGAAGCCTTGTCCAAGTTGTCAACAAAGTTGAACTCCCACTTGAGCACCCAATAGAAAGAGCGCTCAGGCAGCATCTCAATCAACGCTGGCTTTCCAAACCTCTTAACGAAAGAATTGATGAACGCCTTGTTTTTCTCATAGAAGTCACGTGAAAATCGAACAGCCAATTCATAGTCTTGGTCACTGAATTCTAAACCGTCGTTCATGACGTGTGAGCATAGGGCATATCTAACCATGAACTCCTCCTTAGCCTGTCTCAAATCGGCACACATGGCGTGGCAGTCGGGCATTGTAAACGCCCTTAATCGGCGTAAACCAACCAGCTCACCGCTCTTTTCTCGTCGGAAACTGTAGCGCGTCAACTCGTATATTCGGAACGGCAACTGCCTATACGAAATCTGTGTGTCGTGCGTGAGCAGAAACTGCCCAAAACAGGCGGCAAACCTCAGGAAGAGATCTCTGTCTTCTGACTTCACAATATACTGCCTTGCCGGAAACCTCTCAATATAATCAGCTAAACTTGGGTGGTGAAGATCATACATAACAGGCGTTTCAACTTCCATGCCACCATGCTCCACCACTTCCCGAGTGACATACTGTTCCAACAAGCCTTTTACAAGGCGACCCTTCGGTGGCCACCTGAAATTGCCTGGGTCGCTGCCAGGTTCATAATTGGCGATTCCCAACTTTTTCATTAGAGTAACATGCGGTGGAACTTGTTGAACCGCCCGCACTTTGGCGATTTCGTACTGTGCGAATTTCTGAAGCATCGGATAATTTTTGAAGTCGAATTTCTCAACTGGAGTCAGTTTTCCGTTTGGCTGCAGAATGAACCATGTGGACTTTAGGGTTTCATCGGCTTTCACCGCTGCCGAAACCTTTTCCCCCTCCGCTTTCTTCTCAATGGGCAATATTTCCCTCAGTTGCTCTGCCAGGGGATGCCCTTTTATAGATAAAGTGAACTGTTTGTTCCAGCCGAACGGGCTTCGATAGGTTTCGATGCCTTCGGCTTTAGCATACTTTTCCACGGTCTTCAAAATAGTCAAAGCGGCTAAGGGCTTCGCCAAATTACTGCTTAGGTGAGCATACGGATAAATCAGAATCTTTTCAGCCTTTAACTTTTGTAACGCATCTTTAACTTCATCTATCGCTTGCTTGGCAACAGTTTCGTTGTCGCCTTCTTCAACGCATGTAAACAAAACAACTATGTCGTCTAGTCTGGTCGTTTTTTTCTGAGTTTCTTCCGCCATCGCGACTTCTTTCTTTATTGGCGTGTATTCGATGAAGTTGGAGTGCAACTGAAGAATTCTCAAGCACGTTTCACCTTAAACCATGACAACCCGTATGAGAGAAGCAGCCTTCTTCAGATTAGTCTTGCGTTTGAATCTATCCTCTTGCTTAGTCTCTGACGCCGTGCCTCCACTTCTCAAGCATCCGTTCCTGCTTTGTCTGACGCTTGAACTCTTTATAATGCATCTTGCACAAGTAAGCGCGTCTGACCTCGCCCACTTTTAAACCCGCAGCAGTCACCTTGTCAGTGGCTAATGAACGAACCGCTTCGTTGCCGCAGCCCGTGACGCTGCATTTTACGCCTTTAGCAACACGACCCATAAAGATTTCACCACGCCTTACTTCTTTCCCACAACTTTCTCATATATTCCATAGGCTCTCTCATAAACTTCATGCCTCCTTCCAAACCTTTCTGGCCCGATTCCTTCAACAACAAAGGATGCGGCAGCCGACCCGACGCTGGCGCACCATAAAATGTCTTTGACGCGCACGTATTCGGCTAGGAAGGCTCCGATGTAGGCGTCCCCCGCTCCAGTTGGGTCCACGACAGTCTTTGATTTACATGCTGGGATGTTGTGAAATTGTTTTTTAAAAAGCACCGTAGAACCTTGTATGCCTCTAGTTACCACAACGATTCTTTTTGCATAATCGCCAATCTGTTTCATCGCCGACTTCAAGTCTTGGGCTCCGGTTATAGCTTGAATCTCAAGGGTTGTGGACTTGAAAACGTCAATTTGTGCAAGCACTTCCGGGTCTCGCCATTTTTTCAAGCCCACATTTCCTTTTTCGTCAAAACTTCGCACAAAGCCCTGAGGGTCAAGCGACAAAACCTTCGCCGACTTGCGCAGTTTGGTAATGACCCTGCGTGAGATTTCGCTTGATACTGGCGCTACATGAATAATTTCGGCGTGCAGAGAATTGGGTATGTCTGCTGGAGAGATTGGTGGAGCCTGAGCCTCCATTCGCAGTTTTCGCTCCCAGTTTGTGTATTCTAAAACAAAACGCGTTGTCGAAGTGTTAGAAACCCTTTTTAGCCTAGACAAGTCCACATCGTTGTTTCGAAGCCACTCCAAATATTCATTTGGGAAGTCATCGCCCACCTTTGAGATGACAGAAACCTTAGCACCCAGTTTGGTAGCCGCAACCGAGACGTACGTAGGCGGCCCGCCCAATGTGACTCTAGGCTGCGGTATCTTAGGTGAGAGGATGCTGTCTATTGCAAAGTGTCCAACGGTTACGAGGTCAAAAGCGTTGGCGTGACTCATTGTGGAAACATCTATAAGCATGGTTACTCACTCGATTTAATAATTAAGCACCTTGAGGATGGAACAGTGCCTTTCAAAAGGAAGAGTCGAGGAAGATCAAAGGGCGGCAAGGGAAGAAGCGACCTAGTTCAGTGCAGCGCCTGCGGAGCCCTAGTTCCCTCTGACAAAGCCAAAAAGATTTCGCGACCAGTAACATTGGTTGAACCTACCTTGGCAAGAGAACTACGCAAGCAAGGTGCCTATTTGCCCACGCACTTTGACACCAAGTATTACTGTGTTTCATGTGCCGTGCACAGAGGCGTGGTCAAAGTTCGCGCCCGAGACGAGCGAAGAATGGCTTGGAGACGCCCCAGATACTGAAACATGACTAAACTATAGGTGTGGCTGCCTCTTTCTTTCTAGAAGCCTTTCTGAAATAGACTGCTCTCTGCAGTACGGTTAGGTTGGTGAGAACAGCAAGTAAGACGATGCTCCACCATAAGGCGTCTCTCCGAATCGGCGTGAGAAGTCCTGCGATGGCGAGTATGATGATGCGTTCGGCTCGTTCCGCCAAACCTATTGTTTCCATTTTTATTCCAGCTGCCTCAGCCCGGGCTCTACTGTAGCTGACAAGCAACGAGCCCATTAGTGCGAGAAAACCCCAGAAAGGGTCGCCGAAATCGCCTAGAATTATCCCAGTCAAAACCAGTGCGTCTGCATATCGGTCGAGCATGGAGTCAAGGAAGCCGCCGAAAATCGTGACTCTCCCACAAAGTCTCGCGATGACACCGTCTAAAGCGTCGAAAAAACCCGAAATCAGTAGGAAAGAACTCGCCGCAATCAGGTTCGATGGATAAAATTTGGAGCTCCAATATAGAAATGCTGAGGTGAGTGCAGTCAAAATTCCCAGAGCACTGGCTAGGTTTGGAGTTAATCCGATTTGATACGCCAATCGTGCTTCGTAAGCCATCAACGCTTGAATTTGCTGCTTAAGTTTGGTGAGCAACTTATGAATTCGCCGTTTATAATTGTATGCTCGCAATGTTTATTTAAAAACCGCAGATGAAAGTATGTAAGAGGAATCAAAGCATGATTGATGTAGCACCGTTAAGAATCGAAGACAAAACAGCCCTGGGCCTACGCGCAGAGCTGCCTGACTCTCCGCCTCTTATTGTTATAATCGGTCGAACAGGCTTTGTGGGATGCGGCTTCATCAACATCGAGGCTGCGGAAAAATTGAATGTGTCAGCGGCTACGGTGAGCGGAGTAAAAAGTTTCGACGATGTCCTCAACGCTGAGATAAGAGCGGCAACGTCAAAGGCGCAAGCCCAAGGCGTGAAGGTTGGAATGAGAGGAAAAGACGCAATCATGGTTTTCCTTTAACATATTTAGGTTCATTCTTCTGCCACGCCCTTGCGCACGCGTACAGCCACGCCTCTTTTGAATGCCTTCATTTCTCTTCCAGTCAAAATCGCTTTGCCAACCGCTAACACTTTGTTGTCTTCGTTTATGACTATGGCTTCTTCTTGAGGGCGAATCTCGGGGTCAGCCGCAACGACGTGTTTAGCAAAGACGCTCCTTCCCTCTGCGATGAAGGGCTCGGCTTCCTTAGAGACTTTGACCCAAAGTCGAGGTGAATTGATTCTACGCAACAGTCTTTTGGCGCCTGTAATGGTTAATGAAAACATTCCATCGGTTGGGCGCAGGGTTGCCAGCAATTTGCGCTTTAGATAAATATGGCGTATCCTTCCCGTGCGCTTAGAAAAGACAACATCAACATTGTCTGGAAACAGCGCGTTGCCCGCTCCCTTGCCCAGCTGGTAATCTGCTACACTTCGTATTTTCTCTAAGATTTCACGCTTGTTTGGCACGGGTTTTGCACCGCAGGGGTTGACAAAGTATAAGATGAGGGAGCATGTAAAACAATTTTGGAGAGAAACTAAACAATGCGCTGTGAAGTTTGCGGTCGCAGAATCATCGGTCCACCATTTCGAGCCATGATTGAAGGCGCTAAGATGACCGTGTGCAATAAATGTGTCAAACTGGGCTCTGTCTTTTGGGAGGCTAAAACCGAACCGCGGCTGAAGAAAGTGGCTAAAAGGTTGCCTGCCCCTGTGCTCTCGCCTAGAAAGCAGCCTCCTCTGCCGGCGGAGGAAAGCCTTGAACTGATAGATGATTTCGGCGTCAAAGTTAGACAGGCACGAGAAAAAATGCGCCTGAGCCACGAAGACCTAGGCAAGAAAATCAGCGAGAAGGTCTCGGTGTTGCGTAAAATAGAGAGCGGCAAAATGACGCCCGACAACTTGCTAGTGGAAAAACTGCAGCATGCTCTTCGCATTAAACTGTTGATGCCTGTTTCTGAACCCAAAGTGCCTTCCAAGTCTTTGGCTTCTCGCCCGGCTGCTCCAACATTAGGTGACATTGCGCAAGTGAAGAAAGAAAAAGAAAAACGGTAGTGAAAGGTGGAGGAAGCCGAGCAAACGAGAGCAATAATAGTGCAGAGACGCCTAAGTCATGAACGCTCAACTCTCGACGAGCTGAAGAGCCTTGCCGTATCCGCGGGATACAACATTGTGGGCGAGATGGAGCAGATTAGAGAACGTGACCCAAGCTATCAGATCGGCAGCGGCAAGGTAAAGGAACTCGCAGACCTAGTAAAGGCTGAAGAGGCTGAAAAGGTAATCTTTGACAATGAACTCAAGCCTCTACAAGCCTACAATCTGGCTAAAGAAACTGGTGTCGAAGCCATCGACCGCTTTCAACTCATCCTAGAAATCTTTGCTCGCAGGGCCGCAACCACCGAAGCCAAGTTGCAGATTGAACTCGCCAAGCAACGCTACGAGTTGCCGC
>Ga0315314_1003108_pt1 | contig 13256 bp, 14 predicted proteins | sample TDP9_MG_FD_203631 | JGI IMG/M metagenome (GOLD analysis project Ga0315314, IMG submission 203631) | Freshwater sediment microbial communities from Lake Towuti, South Sulawesi, Indonesia - TDP9 | ecosystem: Environmental > Aquatic > Freshwater > Lake > Sediment | place: Indonesia: South Sulawesi...
TTTATCTTTTATCGTCGGAAAAATGTGGAAAATCAACGGTGTTTTCCGTAAAATCTCTAAAAACTTTGTCGCCGACAAATCTTCGCCGCAAATCCATTTTTTCTGCATTTTTTCAAAAATTGCCTTATATGTCGAAGGAATTGCGCTTAAACTGTAGAATAGGTTTAAATTTTTCGAGTAGAACTTACTTCTAGAACACTTGTCTCAAGAGATGAATCTGCAGTGGGAGCCCCCGGACTCTGGGAGTTGCTTCGCTCTTTTAAGGATGAATGCAAGTCACAGGGCTGGAAAACATCGGCAGATGAAGACTGGGTTCGCTTAGACGGCGAGTACCATAACTTCTTGTGGACGCGGACGATTCATCCGTCTACTTTCAATAAGATAGCGAAAGCTTCCAGATGTGCTGTGCAGAAGGGTGTCTCATACGATGTGGTAGACGTTGCATACACGGCGTGGTTGTTCTCTGAATCGCCGCCTGAAGAACTCTGGAAAATGCTCGCCGATGATCCTGTCTTGGCAGAGAGAACTGCAGTTTACGATCTGAACTGTCTTCGCGAGGGCAAGCTGATATGCGTAAAGTGTAATCAGACGAAAAGCCGGGTTTTCAAGGAATTTGAGGATTTCCTGAGAAAGAGATTTGGCTCGGAGTTCAAGACGCCTGAAGACATCGTAGCAGCCGAAGTCTAAAGCGCACTTCGCTATGATGGCAGTTGTTACACAAACCATGGCGAATGCTTCATGAAGGCTTAACGCTGATAAGCTTGCACTTACTAAAGAATCCATGGTGACCTAAGGTGACTGTTGAAGACGGGGAGCCTGAAGAGGACAAAATGCGAAAGATGGCTGAATTGCGAACCATTTTGGAAAAACGCGTTCAACAGTTGCAGACGGAATTAGACCAGCTCAAGATGCTGTTGGATTTCGTTAGCTCAACATTACTCGAAAAAGGCTTCAAAAAGCCTGAAATAAAGCCCTTTTACACTCCGGCTCCTTTTCCAGGGGAGGCAGTTCCACCAAGTCAAGTTTCCCCAAAGCCAATCGAGGTTGCTCCATCTCTTCCGGGACAGGCGCAGGCAATTCCGATCAAGACAGTCACTGGCGAGCTTTTGGCAGACTTGTACACTGATGATGAAAACATGCGCGTGGTATTGGCAAAAGATAAGCAGTTCACAGTCGACACACCGCCTTTCACAGCTTTTCTGGTCCAACGCGTGTTGGCAAAGATGCAGGAAAAAGACCGCGAGTCGGCGAGTGCAGGTGATATGCCGCCTGATCGAATTCTCTCTTATGAGATAGTCAAAGAAGGTGATGTCATCCGCGAGATCGACGTCAAAAACATCGGAGCAGATCGGGCTAGAGAACTCAAATCATCAATACGCTGGACCTTGGAGAAAATGTACGAGAAGATGAAGGCAACGCCCTGAATGTGAGGCTCAGCGGCGCAGAATTGTGTTTGGGATTATTCTTTTGGCTGCTTGAAAGAAGGCTTCCATCTCATCAGTAGAGAAAGGCTTTATATTCTGAAATTCGGGGTCTATGGTTTCGACGTCTGACTTGAAGTTTTGCAGTGCATATTTCCTGCAGTCTTTTATGGTTTGGCACATTCTTTCCAAGTCTTCTATGCGATGCAGTGTTGGAACCAAGGTCGTTCTGAACTCGTGATCGACGTTGTTCTCAAGCAGGGTTCGAACAGTCTCTTTGATGTGATCAACGAAGCGAGCTGCATTGACGCCGGAAGTTTTTGAGTATTCTATTTGGGTCAATGGGGCTTTCAGGTCAAGTGCAACGTAGTTGACGAGGTGGTCTTTGATTAATTTGTTTATCATTGCTGGGTTAGTTCCGTTTGTGTCTACCTTAACAGGAAAGCCCAAAGTCTTCAAGTCGCTGCACAGGTTGGGCAGGTCCTTGCTGTTGGTGGGTTCGCCGCCTGTGATGACTACTCCGTCAATCCATTTTCTGTTTTCCTCGAGGTACTTCATTATTCGGTCGCAGGCTATGGTTGGCATTGCTTCAGGATGCAGAACTAGGCTTTTATTGTAGCAGAAAGGACAGCGGAAACTGCACATGGGCAGGAATATGACCGACGATACCTTGCCATCCCAATCAGAGAAACTTGCGTCGATGAAACCCTTGATTTCCATTCATGTCAGCGCCAAACAGTATTCTTACTCTGCAACTTATTTGTCGTGCGCTCGGATCTGATCTAAAAAGCCGAGAAGAATCCTCGGATACAGTCCTTAACTGACTGAATGAATGTGTGCTTGATCTGAGCGTTTGGATCGAGTTTTTCCAGTCGCTGAACTCGGAAATAGATGGGTGGATGTGGGTCCCACGTTATCCAGTCGGACAGTCGGGTTGAGGGGGAGCGTTCATACTGAAGTCTCCGGAAACCGATTTTTCTTAGAGCGCCAGCCAAGACTTTTGGGTTTCCAAACTTGATCGCTGAGTCAAGGTCTGCGCGGGCTTCGAAAAACTTTGCTATGAAGTAGATTAAGCCCAGCATTAGTATCAGGTAGATTAAGCCGAAGTTCTCGAGGTAGGGCCATAGCACAAAGATTCTGAGCAGGTATTCACCTCCTACAAGCCCCAGCAGGACGAATGGGTCACGTGCGTTGAGATGACTGAGTTCATGCGCTAGAACTGTTAAGATTTCTTCCTTGCCGAGTTGGACAAGTAGACCGGTTGTTATGAGCACAATGCCGCGTTTCGGGCTTGGACCTGCAGCGGCAGCATTTGCCATCATGGTATTTGAAAGCGCAATCTTGGGTGTGGGTAAAGAGAATCTTTCGGTGGCTTCTTGAACGAGTTCGTGGACGTTGATGGTCTTGGTTGACATGTTCTCTGGTACACATTTCAAACCGTATCTGGCCATTACGCTGCTAGCAGCTGCGCACTCCAATGGTTTGTCTAGGGCCAAGGTCGCGTCATATATCTCTTTTTTCATCTGCAGCAGTCGCTCACGACTATATTTCTGCATGAAAGCTGCCCTTTCTTGGGCTGGAAGATGATACTGTAATATGTGAACCGATGGGTTCTTCGATGAGATCGACCAATCGCTCAGAGTGCCTATCAGTTTGTCTGAGAATACTACCATGAGAAACTGCGACGTTACGAAGAAGATTGCGGTCCAGTAAATTCCTATTACGTAGATCAACAGGATGCTAATGGCAAACAGTAGCACGTACAGGAAGAGAATGTTGCCGAAGAATATTCTCTCAAACACTCTGGCTCGTCTGAAAGGCGACTTTTCAGGTATGGCTGCTCTGCCTTGAACCCATGCGAAATAAAGTGTTGAACGTCGAGTAGACTCTTCGAAGTATTGGAGGACAATTATGAGGTCTTCTTTCAGACTGTCCAAAACAGATTGAGGCACATTAGGGCTCCTTGGCTTCATGGAAACCTGAATGGGTTTGCCGGTTTGTATCCTGACATCGATGTTCCATTTTCCTTCATCGCCGAGATAAGTGAAGTCTAGAACGGGTTCCCCATTAGCGGAACTGCGTTTGATATTGGCGAAAACCTGTGATTGCGGTTGAAGATACTTTTGGTACATGTAGCCTATCAGTTCCTCGTAGTAGGCTGGAGTCACCTCCGTCTCGATTGAGAAAGATGCTGTTTCTCCTTCAACCATTGCATGCGCCTCGAACAAAGAGGGTAAAGTCAAACTTTGACTTTAAAATTGTGGATAGCTCCACAAACAGCCGCGAAAGCAGGATCAAACTTGGGCGGAAAGAAAACATGAGGTATGAAAGAGCCTTTTTCCTTCACAAGAAAGCCTGGCGGATGGTCTCCGACTTCTTCAATATTATTCAACGATATGACTAGTCTTCCCGAAGGACGCACAAAGACTATACGTTTGTTTGTCAGGAAGAAATCGCCCTTGTCAGATGTGTCAGCTTTGGACGATTTCTTCTCACAGAGATATACTGGTGACGAAATGTAGTGGATGACTTCATCGTTTTCCAAAATGAAGGGCGCTTGATGTGGCGGCAAAGATGGTAGCCTGCCCTTGCTGTATTCAGCGCCTCGACCCAAGAATTGGTCAAGATCGTTTGGCTCTTTGCCTTCGGCGATTCTCTGCCATTCTGATCTGGATAGAATCAGGTCCAAGTAGCATCCTCGAAAGATTCGTTGGCTACAACTATGACTGCCCAGAATCTTGTGTGGTTCACAAAATATGAGCTTGTAACGGTCGTCGCGTTCCTCTACAAACTCGGCAGAGCACTTGGGACAAGGATCACTCTTAGACTTTGAGAAAAAGAAACCTGGACGCCTGCCTTTTGATATTTCTGCTTGACAGCAGAGTGGGCATTTCTCAAACAAGATTTCCTTTTGTGCCTTCATGCAGGCTGCCTTCAAAGAAATTTCATGGTTTGTCTGATAAAAACCTTCAGTTGAGACATCCTATGTAAAAAAGGTCCGCCACATTTTAAGGACAAGCTGCAAGCCGCCAATTGAATAGAGATATCTGAGAAAAGCTACTCGCTTTAGAAACCAGGCAAGGAAGCCTGTAACTCTAAACTTCCAGACCCAACCGACCGCGTTTTTCCCTCCAAGAGAAACGAACTGGCCCACAACCTTCGGCACATATTTTACCCGCCTCAAATGCTTAATATCTGCAAGAATGTTCTGCGCGGCAACATCAGCCTGCTGAAGCGCCAGTTGAGCAGTCGGCGCCAGGGGCGTATTCGTCGCTGAGTCGAGAACCAAAGCCACGTCGCCAACTAAGTATGCTCTCTGAAAGTCAACTGATTCGAGATACGGGTTAACTGCAATTCGACTTCCTGCGCCGCGTGTTAATCCTGATCTTGCAACTGTACTCGATGCTCGTATGCCACCAGTCCAGATAATCGTGTGTGTTCTAACTTCTTCTCCTGTCCCTAATGTGACACTGCTGGACTCTGCCGAAACTAACGGTGTATTAAGTCTCAGGTCAATGCCCCTACTCTTCATAATTTTCTGCGCCTGTTTGATTAGGTCCATCTCGAATCCGGGAAGGATTGAGTCTAGAGCCTCAATGACAATTAATCTGGCTTGATCTGGCCGTATGTTGAATTGTCGGCTCAGTTTTCGTAAGTAATCCGAGAGTTCTGTTGCAAGTTCCACTCCTGTGAAGCCAGCGCCACCCAGGACAACCGTGAGCATTGCTTTCTTCTTAGCTTCGTGGGTTTCAGCTCTTGCTTGGGCGAACATGCTTCTGATGTGCTCTTTGATGTGCACTCCATCTTCAACTGAGGATAATGTGAAAGCGCACTGTGTTAATCCAGGAATATTGTAAAACTCGGTTTCGCTGCCCAAAGCTATAACGAGAATGTTGTATTGAATTTTTCCTTGGCTGGTTTTCAATGTCCATTCATCAAAGTTGATGCCCGTGACTTCAGCTTGAAGAAACTCGATTCGCCTGCCTCTAATCAACGCTGGAATTGATATCGCTGCCTCTTCAGGGCTGATTCTTCCAGCCGCTACTTCGTGTATCTCAGTTTTCAATTGATGATAGTTAAAACGGTCGACCAGTAGGATTCGCCAATATGGATTCTGCCTCAACAGTGGCTCAAGTCTCAAAGCTGTTCGTAATCCACCGTATCCTGCGCCTAGGATTACGACCTGATTTTGATCTGACCGCATTTGAATTCGTTGTGGCTCCGTCTGGTTGTAGCTTTGATTCCGAGCAACCTATGGATAAGAGACCTGTTTTCATAAAACTTTTATAGTAAGATGGTTTGGTGATAGTTAGCGTGTGTGACGGTGGCGGTGCGTTGATGGAGCCTAGTAAGAAGCCTTTGAATGTTCTTACGAAACGCCTGAACACGTATATAGTTATCACTCTGAAGAACGGTGTTGAGTATCACGGCACGATGGTGCGTTGCGACGGCTACATGAATCTGTTGTTGGACGGTGCTTCAGAACACGTAAATGACACTATGATCGCGAATTACGGCAATGTGCTGGTCAGGGGAAACAACATACTCTACATCGCCATAGATGTGCCACGCAAATAGGAAACCTAAAAAGATTTTGACGTTGTAATAGTCTGTCCTGTTGAAAGAGAAAGGAGAGAGTAGTGTCTCTAATTACTGCTGTGTTTTTCAAAAAGGGAAAGAAGACGGAGCGGCTGAACCTAATATAAGCTGGGTGGCAGTGGCTTGTTGAGTAACGCGTTTGCTCCGGCTCGTGCTTCTTCGATGATCGGCAGTACGGATCGGAGTTCTCTGAAGTATTTTAGCACTGTTGAACCGCGTTCGGTTATGGCGTAGACTATGCGTTTCTTGCCGACAGTTTTTTCTTCAACTAGATTGTTGGCGATCAAGAAGTCCAAGTATTCCTTTAACACGCTGCAGTTGACATTGGCCTTGTACATGATGTGAGTGAGCTTCAGTGGACCGTGTCGTGCCAGAACTTTGAGTATGTCGATGTACATCTCGAGTTTGGATCTTCGCACGATTCATTCCACCTTTCATGTGTTTTTGTTTTTGCATATAAATGATTTATGGATTCAAAATACGTTTTGTGCGGGTGTACCGCCTCGTTTTCGCCTCTATTTTGAGGAATAGACCTATTCTGTTGAGGAAAGCTGTGACTATGTCGTCTGCCAGCACTGACTGCAAGTCTCTGCTCAAACTCTTCATCTCTTCCTGGAATACCTTTCTCATCTTAGCCTGCAATTGTTCTCTTTGTGTTTGAGTTAAGGCAATTGCTTGCATAAGAGGCGAATCTCCTAATGCGCTTGACTCCATGTTAACCCGTTTCTATTTAAGTGAATTATGAATTCAGAATCCACATTCCCGTGTAAAAGACGGTTTAGGCATTTTTTGGGTCTATTTCTCAGTAGTCGTAGAATCCTTTTCTCGTTTTCATGCCGAGATGCCTATTTTGGACCCTTTCAACCAGAAGTGGACACGGCTCGAATTTGTCTCCAAAGGCTTCGTGGAGATGTTGAAGCACAGCTAGCTCTATATCTAGTCCAACGTAGTCGGCCAATCTGAAGGGCCCCGAGGGAAAATTCGAGTCCAGTGAGAAATGTAGATTGTTTCCCCTCTTAACCCTTAAAGCATTAAGCCCCTCCGCCCTGCCATGCCGATTTAGGCAAGCTTAAATCCCTACTGTGCTCATTTTCACACCGGTCGTGCAGTTATGAGTTCACGAATTGAAGACCTAATGGACAAAGCGGTTCAACACGCGTTGAAGGTTGGAGCGAATTTCGCCGAAGTTAAGGGCGAGGACACCATAACACGGAACATTGAAGTTGTGGATGAGGAGACTCGGACGGTATCACAGATTCACAACATAGGTATTGGTGTTAGAGCCTTTCTTGGAAAAGCAAACGGATTCTCCTTCGTGAATATTCTGGATGAAAGCAATGCGTTTCGTGCAGCAGAAACTGCAGTGAAAATAGCAGCCGCGTCTTCCAAGAAGACCCTGATAAAGATGAACCTAGCGCAAGTCAACCCAGGCACAGAGAAGAAATCAACCAGCGTCAACAAGCATCCAAGAGATATCTCGTTGGACGAAAAGAAGGACATGTGCCTAAGGCAGTGTGTGACTGCTGCAAAAACGGGCAAACAGATCGTAAACGCTCGAAGCCTGTTCGGAGAATACCATGGCACTATTTATTATGCTAACAGTGAGGGAACCAAGGTCTCCTATGAACCGTTGCTAGTTGGATTAACGATTTCATGCGTTGCCAAGAAAGGTGATCTAATAGTTGACGCTCGAGACAGCCACGGCGGAAGCGTGGGGCTGACCGCGTTCGAAGAAGAAGAACATACGCCTGAGAAAATGGCTGAAAACGCCGCAAAATGGGCACAGGAGAAATTGAAGGCAAAACCCGCGCCCGCTGGAAAATTCGATGCACTCGTTGATCCGCCCTTGGCTGGAGTGCTTGCCCACGAATCGTTTGGACACTTGTCCGAAGGAGACTTCGTTGTGATTGGAGGCTCGCCCTTGACAGGGAAGATGGGTCAGAAACTTGGAACCGATATCGTGACCATCATCGATGAAGGTTTGCCTCAGAAAGGGGGCTACAACATCTATTTTGACGATGAAGGAGTACCTTGCACTCGTGTTGAAATCCTGAAGAACGGAGTCTTGACCAATTTCCTGCAAAGCCGCCTGACTGCAAAACTGTTGAAAACGCAGCCAACGGGAAACGCGAGAAGCCAGGACTACTCGTTCGAGCCTATTGTGCGTATGCGCAACACCTACTTCGACGCTGGGGAGCAAAAGCCCGAAGAAACATTGCAAGACCTGAAAGAAGGAATCTATGCCATCCACACGGCGGGCGGACAAGTTGAAGACACGGGCACATTTCTTTTCAAAGCTGTGAGAGGATACTGGGTTGAAAAAGGAGAGAAAAAGTACCCGCTGCGAGATGTTGCCTTGACTGGAAACATCCTTGAACTCCTCAAAAACGTGGAAGCAGTTTGCAGTGACCTGGAAATAAACAGCAATCCTTTCGGCGGTTGCGGAAAAATGGAACAACGAGCCTTCGTGGGCTTGGGTGGACCGCATATGAAGATAAGAAACGTCCAATTTGGGGGTGCGCGGTAAAGATGGAGGAGCAACTGCGAGACCTAGGAAATAAAGCAGTAAATCATGCTCAAGAACTGGGCGCTGAAGAGGCGGAGATATTCCTTTACACCGAGAATCATGCTTCGGTCAAGTTTGTTGGCGGCATATTTGCTTCACGAGGCAAGACTGTGAAAGGATTCAAAGGCGCATTCGCGCGCATTGCCGAGCCTTGGATTAAGAAGAAAGGTGTGCCCGTTATCAACAGCGGCGTAAAAGCAGGCGTCGGAGTCAGAGCAGTAATCAGCAAGGCGATTGGTTTCTCCAGCGTGTCCAGCCTTGAAGAGAAACCAGTGTTGGAAGCCGTTGAAGAAGCAGTGAAAATAGCTAAGGTCAGACCGCCAGACCCCAATTGGTTCACGCTTCCCGAGCCCAAGAAGCCAGGCGAAAAGGGCGGAATCTTCGACACAAATGTCTCAAAGCTGAGCGTTGAAAAAATGCTGAAGCTAGGCGTCGAATGCTGCGTCTCCGCAGGCGATGTTGACAAGAGAATCACGCAGGCAATGGCTGTGGTTTCGGCAGATTCTGCGTCGTTTGGCATAGTGAACAGTAGGGGCACGGAAGTGTTCGACAAAGCAACTTTATTCACAACTTACGTCAGCACCAAGGGAAAATCTGGAAGCGAAGAAGTGTCAAGTGGCGATTTCATTGTTTCGAGAAATTACACCGAGAATGTACAGTCTGTGGCGCTGGGCGCAGCTAGAAGAACAGTTGAATGCTTTGGCAAGAAGGCGTTGCCTGAAAAACACGTGGGTCCAGTTGTGTTCGAAAACATGAGTTGGAACCAGCTTTTCACGGCGATTTTTCCATCTGGCATCTCAGGTTTGAACGTGAAAGAAAATCGCTCAGTGTTCAAGGACAAGCTTGGGCAGCAGGTCGCGGGTGAAAGCGTCTCGGTTGTTGACGATGGCATCTTGCCCGAAGGCGTCGGAACCACCAGAATGGACGATGAAGGCGTTCCCAGACAGAGAACTCCAATAATCGAAAAAGGCGTCTTAGCCAGTTTCCTGTACGACAATTACTCCGCAAAACGTGAATCACGCGAAAGCACGGGCAACGCAAGCAGGCGCAGAGACGCGGCTCCCTACGCCAACAACCCAATTATAAGACCGTCAAACCTCATTCTTGAACCAGGAAAAGACAATCTTGAAGCCCTAATCAACCAAGTCAAGAACGGAGTGCTCGTTAAAGGCAGCGTGATCGGCGCATTTCATTCAAACATCGTTACCGGCGATTTTTCAGTGACGGCTGAAAACGCATTCAGAATAGAAAACGGCTCAGTTGCTTATCCACTAAAAGCCTGCACTGTGGGCGGAAACCTCTACCAAGCCTTGAACTCGGTTGTAGCCATTGGAAGCGATTCAAGAACCTTTGGCAACGTGATCAACCCATCGGTTGCCATAGACAAAATAGTCGTATCCACTTAGCCATCGTTCATCATTTCTGATTCGCCAGAAATCAACGGTTTGTCTCTTACTATGCAAGTGGGCACCGTGTGCATTGTAAAGCTTTTTCTATCCTGACGAGTAAGCATACGCTTCTCAAGGCAACTCGACGACTGGTGAAATTGTGCTCCGAGCTTTCAAAGCTGACCTAGGAGTGCTGTTGAAGTACACTCAGCTCTTCCCATTGTGCTTCGCAGTATTTGTGAGCATGCTGGGTTTCGGTTTAGTCATGCCTCTCTTACCAATGTACGCACGCAACTTTGGAGCCACAGGAACGCAGCTGGGCTTCCTAACTGCCTCATTTGCGTTAACGCGAGTACTTTCCACCCTGCCTGGCGGCTGGCTTTCAGACAAGATGGGCAGAAAAAAACCGATAGCAGCCGGTCTGCTCATGTACTCGGTGGTAATGGCACTTTACGGATTCTCCCAAGACGTCAGTCAACTCATACTTTTAAGGTCCCTTCAAGGAGTCGCTTCGGGAATAGTGTGGCCAGTCATAAGCACAATGGTCGTCGATATCGCGTTGCCGCAAGACAGAGCCAAAGCGCTGGGACTCTACGAAACCATGCATTTTCTAGGAATGATTGTGGGACCCACTTTAGGCGGCGTATTGGCTTATGCTTTCAACATCAGCGTTCCCTTTTTTGTGTGCGGCGGCTTAGCCTTCATAACCACAGGACTCGTGGCTTTTACAGTGCGCGAAACCGTTCCAACGGTAACTAAAATCGACACTCCTCAAGCGGAGTTTGATTTTCCAGTTAAACCTGTTTCCGGCAAATCTCAACGCATTAATTTTCAAGGAATAAGGCAGTTGACGCCCTTTCCTCGCATTTTCTGCGGCATCTGCGTGGCTCGATTCATAATTGCCTTTTCTAACTCCTTGATCCAGCCAGTGTTGTCCGTGTATGCCAATGAAACGCTGGGCATTTCTGAAGCTGGTGTCGGAATCCTTTTCTCAGTCATGGGCGCTGTGACGCTTTTCACCACTTTGCCCTTGGGGTCAGCTGCGGACAACGTTGGCAGGAAGCCAGTGCTCATCTTCGGCAAGGTTTTTGATGCTGCTTCGGCTTTTTTGGTCATATTTTCAGGCAGTTTCTGGCCGCTGTTATTCGTCATGATGCTGCGTGGATTCGGGCGGGGAGCCACTAACCCAGCGGTGACAGCGATGTTCTCAAGCGTGATTCCAGCGTCAAAGCGGGGAAGAGGCATGGGAATCTTCAACAGCTTTCAAAACGTCGGCTTGGTCGTAGGCTCTTCAGTTGGCGGCTTCCTGTTTGAATTCTATTCTCCCGAAACACCCTTCATAGCATGCGGCACTATAAGCCTCATAGGCGCAGCCTTGGTCTTCCTTATGGTGTCCGAACCAAAGCACGATGCTTAAGAAGCCTGTTCAGTGCTGCGGCCTTGGCAACGTTGAACTTTTCAGGACTTGGCTATCGTTGAGAGCGAATCGACTCATCTTGGAATCAGAAAAAAGCGCAGAATTATCCATACCAAGTCTCCAAGAAAAAGCGCGAATATCAAGCCCGCCGTGATGAAAGTCAACATGGGCAGGCCGGGCGTGACCCAGATGCCGTTTTGGATCTTTCCTTCTTTTCGAGCTGAGATTACTCTGGCTACTATTGTTTCGCGAGTCTCGTCATTAGGAACAGTCAGCAACACCCGTTCGCTTTCTCCGTCTTCTTTGACAGTCACGTCTTCTAACGGATAAAGATGCGGTTTTCTCTCCAACTCCACTGGTTCAACCTTATAGCCCGTCATTAGAACGACGATTTTCCGCCAGACCGACTCGTTGTCTAATCCGACAAAAAGTTCAGTGTTGTTTCGAAGTTTCCACAAGAAGTTGCGTAGGATGGCGTAAACAGCCGCCAATGCTGCAAGTAACACAGCGTTGCTGAACACTGTGAACGGGTAAATGGGCAGAAACAACGTGACTTTGGGGATGATGTAAATCGGGCTTGGCAGGGCTAATGCGATGCACATCAATGCCTTCGCGTCAGCTCCACCGAAGGCGCCAGTGTAGAAAAGAGCAACGGCCATGGCAGATGTTAATGCAAATGAAAGCGCGTAATTGAGCAGAAGCGGTTGATCGTAGACCATGAATTGAACTATCGTCAATGCAAACGCTATTGGAGCGAATACTATCCACACTTTGTTGCTCACTTCTCTCTCTTTCCAATCGCTCCAAGAGGCATAAAACAAGAAAACCAGACTTAGAATCACTCGTGCAGCATCGAACATTGCATTCAAACGCGATGCACACTCAACAGTAGCTCACGAAACACTGTATAAGAATACAGCATTTAAGAAGTGAACGGAAAATGAGAACGCTCATACAAATGGAGCGAGCGCTCCGCCCTTCCAATTCGCATTGAAGGTTTTGCATTGGGGTCTAGAAATCTGCTGCTTGTCTCAAAAACAGCTATCAATCTTAGCTTGCCTTTATGCTTTCTTCCCAGAAGACGCCAGGGCCAGTCACTTTCATCTTGTAAGTAGTGCCAGCAGCGAAGTTCAGTCCAGCAGCGCCCCCATTCAATGTTACTGTAGCGGTTGAACCGCTTCCTGTTGTTGTGAGGGTTGCTGGCAGTCCTTGTGTGTAAGTGGTATAGTCCACTCCGTCCACGTAGACCTTGTCAATAGTCACGACTTCAGTGCCAGTGTTTCTGACATAGATTGTAGAGTTATCGGTGGACGAGTTGATGAATGCAGAGTCGAACTTTATCATTTTTCCAGCAGTAGTTGTTTGGGTTGTCGTGAAGGTCATGACCCAAGCGTAAGTGACTATTACTGCTGCTACTGCTATGACTATCAATAGAAGTGTCGCTAGTATGGGTGAGATTCCTTCCTTAGCCTTCAACATTCTGTTCAAGTAAATCCACCTCTACTGCCAAGTGTTCTCGTTATGATGATATTTAACAAGTATGAAAAAGGAATAATGATTACGGCTAAACAATCTTTTTGGTGCTTCATTGGGCTTGAACTGGGACACCTACGGGCTGCTTCCCGTACTGGCATCGAGCGCATAAAGAGCCGACAACGTGTTCGAAGTAGGCAAGAGAACGGACGATGTCAGTTATAGAGAGAAGCCCGAGCAAATGACCGTCTTCAACTACAGGCAGTTTCTTTACCCGACGCTCGTTCATAAGGTTGATGGCGTCTCGAAGATCAGTTTCAGGAGATGTTGTCAAAAGCGGTTTAGACATAATGTAACTCACGCGTGCTCTTCGGGGATCGCGCATTTGTAGT
>Ga0315314_1003109_pt1 | contig 13249 bp, 15 predicted proteins | sample TDP9_MG_FD_203631 | JGI IMG/M metagenome (GOLD analysis project Ga0315314, IMG submission 203631) | Freshwater sediment microbial communities from Lake Towuti, South Sulawesi, Indonesia - TDP9 | ecosystem: Environmental > Aquatic > Freshwater > Lake > Sediment | place: Indonesia: South Sulawesi...
TATTATAGCCTCTTTCATCCTTGCGATTATCTCAAGGTTGTCTTCTGTTACATTCAAATCTATATCCTCTCTACTTTCAACGCATGGAAGATCGACAGTAACTACTATCTCACCTTCTTTATCTTGGATGTTGATAAGTGGCACCAAGCACTTCCCAATAGCATCCCAAGAAGGGCGCATCAATTCATCATAAGCTTGTTCAAAGAATTCATCAATCCAATCCGACAATTTTCTCCTCCTCCACATATCATTCATCTCAATGATACATCATAGGTATTTCTGTTTCTAATGGTTTTTTCATAGCGCCCATAGCACCTTGAGTCTGCTTCATAAGGTCTCTAGCCTTAACTCTTATCTCATCAGCTTTCTCGAGCAAGGGCTTAACGTCTACATTTATCTTCAAAATTTTGTTGAGTGATGATATAGCTGATGCTGCAGCACCTGGATCAGGGTAATTTAGAAAAGACTGAGCAAGAATTGCTATGGCTGGTATATTTCTTCTTGAGCATTCCTTTAACAATAAAGCGTATATGCCTGCTATGAAACCTTCTTCCATGGTTTCTATTTCATTCTTCTTCAGTACGCTTAAAGCATCCTCACTATTACCAACTCCAAAAACCATAGGACTATCTATCTCCATCCTCTCTTGAACAGGAATGCCAGTTAAAGATATAACAAGCTTAGCCCTTTTCTCTTTAAACCAGTTTGCAAGTGTATTCGCAAGATCATAAATAGCGTTAGGCGGTATAGCTATCTCAGATGTAACTAAAAGAATATCCTTATCGCCAAATATTCTCACAGGCTCTGTGAGAATACCTTTATGAAGAACCATCACAGGAGGAAAAATTGAAGACTCTATGTGGGCTATCTCATTTAAGCCCAATTGATCTATTAGATGTAATGATGCTATAGTCCCTACCAAACCTACATCTGGAAAACCCTCTATAACGACTGGTGAATCTATCTTAATGTCTTCTTTTTCAACTATCTTTATTTCTTTTGGCATAAGAGCATCTGATATTAATATCAAATAAGCCTTTTTTATTTTTTGTTATCTATCATGAGAGAACCTAAGATTTCTTCTAGCTTTTAATTCTATTTTGATGCACTTATTCATTATGACCTTCATCCCTTCATCTTTTGCCATCTTTGCTGCGTCTTGATTCACTATTCCTAATTGCATCCATATCACAAAAGGCCTCCCATATTTTCTTCTTAATTGAAGGGCTTGCTCCACTATAGGTAAGACGTCTTTAGAAGGTCTGAATATATCCACTATCTCTATCGACCTTTTTATATCATCAGGAAGATCCAGCAAACTCTTGTAGCATTTCTCTCCTAAGATTTCATCAGCAAAGGGGTTTATAGGGATTATTTTATATCCCTTTGACTTCAAATAATCAGCCACTTCATAGCTATCTTTGTTAGGGTCTCTGGATATCCCCACTACTGCTACATTTCTATAATTTCTCAATATTTCGGTGATTTCATTTTCTTCGGTCAAGTTCTCATCACTTAAAGATAAATTGGGTTCTTAGATGTTCTTGATGCTAATAATACTTTTTCTAAGAATTGCTCCTCAAACTTTTGTATCAACTCGATGCCACTGATGCTCATGAAGCCAGGGTAGTTCTCAATCTTAGAAGCGAGAAGAGTTTGCCCTCCCATATCTTTTGTTATCATAAGGGTTTTGAGCTTGAACCTAGACAAGTATATCGCAGATGTAAGACCTGCCGATGCTCCCCCAACTATTATCACATCATAATTCATGTTTAAGTTATAAAATAATACAGTAAATATATGGATTTTGTAGCATAAATTTGTGAGGATGGAGATTGATCGTTAAATGTGATGAAGAAGGCTTGATCAAAGCTTCTGAGATGGTAAAGAAGGGCAAGATAGTAGTCTATCCAACGGATACTGTCTATGGCTTGGGCTGTAACCCTTATGATCCAAAGGCAATAGATAGAGTTTTTGAGCTAAAATCGAGAAGTCGCAAACCTCTCCCAGTCTTATGCTCTAGCATAGAAGTGGTAGAAAGGCTTGTAGAACTTGATAATAGGGGGCTAAATTTGGCATCTAAGTTCTGGCCTGGTCCTTTGACTATAGTAGCCAAGAAGAAGGATAAGACTTTGCCTCAAATTCTAACATGTGGTAGTGATAATCTCGGAGTCAGAATACCAGATCATAGATGTGCAAAGAGGTTGATAGAGCTCTGTGGTGGAAGTCTAGTAGGAACGAGTGCTAACAAATCTGGATTAAAGTCTCCCAAGAGTCCTTCTGAAGTTCTAAAGAGGCTGGGAAGAGGTTTTGACATTATGCTCGATGATGGTCCAACCCCCTTAGGAAAAGAATCGACGGTAATAGACTTGACAGGCGAAAAGCCCTTTGTAATAAGAGAGGGAGCCTTAAAGGCATCGGTTTTGTTAGATATAATATAGAGGCGCTTTTATTGAAGTTCAACCTCATAGCTACTACTCATCGTGGTCTCGAACATGAGGCATCCTCAGAGCTCTTTGCATTATTGAGTCAGATAGGAGATGAAGCACCAGATGTAATGAGGACTGGAATACTAGGTCTATTAGTTGCCAAGACCAATCTACAACCCATAAAGGTTATAGAAGAATTGAGAAAGATTGTAATCGAAGATCCACTTAGGATAAGATATTTGCTAAGGCTCATTCCTATCGATGCTGTTGTAGACACAGATATAGGAAAGATAGTAGATGCTGTATCAAGCCTTGCTTCAAGAATAGAAAAGAACAACACCTTTCGTGTTACTGTTAAGAAGAGGCGAACAAATCTTTCAAGCTCAGATGTGATTCACTCTGTTGCCAGTATCATAGATAGATCAGTAAATTTAGAGAACCCAGATTGGATAGTACTCATAGAGATCGTAGGTAGATCTACTGGTGTTTCAGTGATAAAGCCCCATCAAATACTCAACGTGATCAAGGTCATAAGAGGAGAAAGCTCTTAGATTCGATAAAATAGGTTTAAATAAGAAACTTAGGCGCTCTGTATGTTAATTGATCATAGCCCTAATCATACTCATAATAGTTTTCATACTAATCGCAGTAAGGCAAATAGGGAATGTGAAGCTCCAAATATGGCAGATAATGCTATTTGGTGCTTTAGCGGTTTTAATAACAGGACAAATTTCTCCGATAGATGCTTTAAAATCAGTAAATCTTGATGTAATGTTATTTTTGTTCGGGATGTTTGTTGTCGGGCAGGCTCTTGAAGAAAGCGGTTATCTTTCTCATTTGTCTCATAAATTATTTAAGCGGGCAAAATCTGCAAATCGTCTAATCTTATTTATTTTGTTTGGAATAGGTGTAGCATCTGCATTTTTGATGAATGATACCTTAGCAATTATAGGAACTCCTGTTGTCTTGCTTCTTGCTAAAAAAAATAACACGTCGCCAAAGCTCTTGTTGCTTGCCTTGGCTTTTGCAGTAACTATAGGCAGCGTTATGAGTCCTATAGGAAACCCTCAAAATCTTTTGATTGCTATCAATGGTAACATCACAAATCCTTTCATTACATTTTTCAAGTTTCTTTTGATACCAACGATGATAAATTTATTTTTAGCTTATATTTTGCTGAAATTATTTTACAAAAAGCAATTCTATAGAAACTTATCAAATTATTCCCAAGAGCCAATAAAAGATCATAAACTTGCACTTCTTTCTAAATTTTCGTTGATTTTAATAATCATTTTAGTTCTGGCAAAGATTGTAACTGTATTTTTGGGATTGCAAATTGATTTCAGGTTGACCTACATTGCGTTAATATCTGCACTTCCGATTTTAATATTGAGTCAAAAAAGGTTTGATATAATAAAAAAGATAGACTGGTACACCTTGATCTTTTTCGCGGCAATGTTTATTCTAATGGAAAGCGTATGGGAATCTGGTTTTTTCCAGTCGATGATCACAGGAACAAATTTGAATATAACTTCGATTTTTATGATACTGGTAATCAGCGTTCTTCTCAGTCAACTGATCTCTAACGTTCCATTGGTTGCACTATATTTACCCATGCTGATTCATGCCGGTGCCTTAACAAAAGAAATGGTGGCTTTAGCAGCAGGAAGCACCATTGCTGGGAACTTATTTATCTTAGGCGCTGCGAGTAATGTGATTATTATTCAAAATGCCGAAAAGAAAGCTGGCGAAACTTTAACATTTTTAGATTTTGCAAAAGTTGGGATTCCCCTCACAATTGTTAATATCATAGTTTATTGGTTCTTCTTAGCTGTAATTTAACAGTCTGGACAGCGGCAATGCCTATTTTTCAGGTATGATTCACTAATAGCCCACTCATTATAGGCGCAGTTGCAAACATAATAGTTGCAGAGGAATCGGATAAAAGGAGTAAAGGTAAGCTTTAAGGAGTTCTTAAAGGTAGGATTTCTTGTTACAGCGTTAACTATTCTTATCTCTATATTAGTTTTAACGATCGAATACAATCTAGGATTTTTGGTTTAAAAATATGTTAAAATTCGGCTTTGTCCTAGATGTAATGAAAAGAATTCTCCAGTCTCTAAGTTCTGCTGTAAGTGTGGATTTGTTCTTGATTTAAAGATTGCATTAGAAATAGATGAAAAGAGAAGGTATGGCGATGAAGTTATATCCATGCTGGCAAAGGACCCTGAGATTCAAGAGATAATCATAAGAAAAGCTATGAATGAATATGACTTTAGAGAGAAGTTAAAAAAGATAGTGTAAGAGGTATGAACTCTAGATACAACGCCAAGGCTGGGATGGGAATTCTAGGTTCAAGTTAAAGGGCTTTATCAGCTAAGTTAACTATTTTATTATTGTTTTCAATTTTCTTAAAATCTCGCCTTTTTTCTCTTCATCAAATTCTGTTGTTAAGAACGTTTCCTCAAATCTTCTGGCACCTCTTTTTAAGACCAAAGTTAGCTATATCTCTAACATCGCTTGACCTAGCTGAAAGCCATATCTTCATTAGTTTCATTGTCGTTCGGCTGCGCTTTATTCAGTCTTTCTGTGAATCGTCCCATCGACCTTGTTCACGAACTCTTCAGCCCATTTGAGCGCTTGCTCAGCCTCATCTTCTGAAACTATGTCCATCTCTTCATACACTATCCTGTGCCTCTTCTTTCTCATGCCGTTGAGCACCATTATCATCCTATCGCTAACTTGAGTTCCGAGTGATGCGTGAAGAAACTTTACCACAGCTACGTGTCCTTCTGTGCTCGATGGTCTATAGCCTTGGCTGAACATCAAGGCTCTTCCTGCTTGTAGTATTGAATTGTATGAGACTGCCAGAGACCAGTCAAATTTCTTATTCTCAATTAAAGTTTTAGCGGTGTCTATATCCCTCCTAGCGCGCCTAGTTGCGTTAAGCGCTAACCTAGAGTTGGGCTTTATTCTTCTTATGATTCTACTTCTTAGCAGCTCTTCTAAACTCATCTTCATCGCCCACAAGCATGATCATCGGCTTTTTCGCAACGTCTTCTAAAAGGTGATGCTTGCTTTTAACTCTCTTTAAGAATTCCTTCTCGCTCCAAAGTATATAGTTGATTTCCCTTCTCACTTCTTTCTCAACTTGGCTAACTGCTTTCAACACCTCCTCTTCACTTAGATTACCCACTATGAGTAAATCAATGTCGCTGCTTTCAGTCTCCTCTCCGCTCGCAAAAGAGCCGTAGATCAGAGCATATCGTATTCCCTTTAATTCTGAGAGTGTACCTCTCATCAGGTCCCCTAGGCCTGCGGTTTTCATCATCATGCCTCTCAATTCAGCAAAATAAGGAAGCTTTTTGTTTACTGATACTAATGTGATTTTACCCTTCTTCTCCTCAGCGAGTATGCCCAAAGAAGCCAAATTCTTCACTTCCCTATGCAGCATCCCATATGGTATGTTTAGTTCTTTAGACAGTTCACGAATGTAAAATTGCTTATTGGAGTCCATCATGAACTTGGACAGCAAAGCAATTCTTGTCTTAGATCCAAACAGTCTATCTAATTTTGATGTCATATTATCTATTTAATATGCCAAAGCTTATAAAACTATGCACTCAGTTACCCTTGATCCGAGTTAGCTTCCTTCCCCATCATGCGTTTGAATTCCAAGCTCATTCAGACTCCCATAACACAATGTCCTCCTCGGATGAGACGGGAATCCTAGGTTCAAGTTAAAGGGCTACCTCATAAATCTTCTCAACATCTTATAGACTTTTGAACTACAAGTTAAGACTAAAAATGTCCAAAACATCTTTCTAGAGTATAAACCATTGCCATTTTATGCTCATTAACTGCCTCTATAATTTCATGATCGTTTATGGAACCCCCTGGCTGGATAACGGCAGTTACACCTGCTCTTGCAATAAGGTCTATCGAGTCCCTGAAGGGAAAGAAAGCGTCCGAAGAAACTACTGCTCCTTCCAAAGGGTTAACTGATAGTTTGTTCCTTGCTGAAGCACCGTCAAGAGGATCGTAAGGAATTTTTTCTCTTTCCATAGCTTTTTGGTAAGCTTTTATTATTGCATGCTCAACTGCACCTACTCTTTCCTGTTGCCCAGAACCTATTGCAACTGTAACCCCATTTTTAACAAAAACAATACCATTACTTCTCACGCCAATGTTCACATACCATGCAGTTAGTAAATCTCTCAATTCTGCTTGGGTTGGGTCTCTTCCAACAACATATTCTCTTTCAATCCCTGTCCCCTTGTCAACTCTTTTTACTAAAGGGTCCAAGACTAGATCTTCAGGACCTCTAATACTGCTCAAATAGGGTTTCTGGACAATTACTCTGCCTGTTGGCAGAACTTTCATATCGTACAATCCTTCAACATCATCCCCCGTGAATTTAGGCAATCTATCCAGATTTGAATAACATACTGCCCTGATGTCTTTTTTTCTTTCTAAAATTTCTATTGATCCATCTTTGAACCCAGGGGCAGCAACACATTCAACAAAAGTTTTCGTTATTTCCCCAGCGGTTGGAACATCTAAAGGTCTATTAAGAACAACAACCGATCCAAAAGCACTCCTTGCATCAGAATCTCTTGCTAGTGCATAAATCTCGTCTAAACTGTTTCCTTCAAACTGTGTTGCAAACCCAGAAGGTATATTGTGTTTCATTACAGCAACGGATGGCACATCAAAAAACTTCAATATGTCCAAAGCTCTTGTAATATCCATTAAATTTATAGCAGATAATCCTCCCTTTCCCTCCTTTACTACATGTATATTTGTAAATTCTGCTAGGCTTGTTCCTTTTAATCTATAAACTGAAGCAGGCTGATTTGGATTTTCGCCGTATCTCAAATCTGATTCCTTTTCTAAACCTATTATAAGTTCAGGAGGAAACTCATCTATTACTCGAGTTCTATAAGTCCTTGTCATATTAGTAACATCAGTACCTCTCGGCATTTTTATTCACCTCTATCGCTTCTATTGATTATCTTTGTTTCAAAATTTCCTTTATTTACCATCATTACTGCAACTGCCACTCTGTAATTATGTTCTGGGCTTGAACCTCTAATCGCAGCATACAGACTTTCTGCAATATCTTCTGCGCTTTCAGATGAGATTTCAACGTCCAAAGGTCTCCCAGTGAAAGGTTTGAGCGGCGTTTCATTGCCTCCTGAATAAGTTGTTATCATTTTGCCTACTCCAAGTCTTAAGTAAAATCTATGGCTTTCTTGTTCTCTCTCTCCTTTTTCATTACGTCTTACAATGTGCATCGCTCCGTGAAATCCAACAACACAAGCACTTATTCTTGGAGTATTATTTGGAGTATCTGGTTCATACGTTGTTAAATCTATCCATCTGTCGTCTTTTTTATCATATTCAAAAAAGGGTTCTTTAAAAGCAGTTTCTAACACATATGTTGGATCAATACAGCCTAATTTTTTTAAACTGTTAATAACAGCCGAATAAATCAATTTTATGTGCGCTCCATTACCTGCAATTAATGTTTCTTCAAAAGGAACAATAGCCGGATACAGCAGTAAAGCAGGATTTCCTTCTTCTAACTTTTTTCGATCCGTTACATCCGTTCTTATTGTCTTTGTTCTTCCTTCTTGTACTAGTATTCTTGCTTGACTGAGTGGACTCCTTCCTGTTAAAGAATAACCTATGAAAGAATTTCCTGAAGTAGTCACACCTATGACAATTCCCCTACCACTGTAAGTCATCTTTTCCAAAGCACTAAAATTATCTTTCATTCTGATTGCATCCATGACAGATTCATAAACAATATTAAAAATTTATTTATTCAAAATCTTTTCTTTGTTATTATCTCCTTAGTCCTTTGAGCAATAGCCTCAGCCATTTCAGATAATTTTGCATTCCCACCTAGATCATAGGTTACTATCTTACCTTCAGATATTATCTCCTCAGTAGCTTTAAAGATAGCCTTAGATGCTTCCTTCTCACCGATATAATCTAACATCCATGCACCTGCAAGGATTGTGGCAGTAGGGTTCACTTTATCCATGCCTTTATACCTTGGAGCACTACCATGGGCAGGCTCAAACATAGCATAATTATCTCCTATGTTTGCAGAGTATACACACCCTATGCTTCCTATAAGACCAGATGCTTCCTCAGATATTATATCCATGAATAGGTTTGTGCTTAAGATTACATTCTGATTGAACCTTTGAGGGTTCTTTACGAGTTGTTGTGCGAAATTGTCTATAAAATAATCCTCTACTACAATCTCAGGATATTCTTTTGCAACTTCTCCTACAACTTCTCTGAAAAGCCCACAAGTCTCTTTCAAGATATTGGCTTTAGTTATTACCACTAAATTTTTCCAACCCTTTTCTCTAGCTAAATTGAAAGCATACCTTGCTACACGCTCTGATGCTCTCTTGCTGATCTTTCTTATGGCAATGGCTATATCGTTAAGGCGAAATTCTATGCCTGTATAGAGACCTTCTGTTGCTTCACGAACACATATAAAGTCTACATCACCGAGAGGACCACTTCTATTAGGAAATGTCTTTATGGGCCTAACATTTGCAAATAGATCGAATCTCTGCCTTATGCTCACTGCAACACTCTTTGGAGTCCCTGGCTTTGGGATAGTGGTTGTAGGACCTTTAAAGCATGCTACTGATTTCTCAAGTATCTTCCAAGTTTCAGGGGGTATAAAAGAGTCCCCACCATGCTTCTCCCACCACTCTAGCCCTGCATCACATGGTATAAGCTCTACATCAGCCTTACTTGCCTCCAGCACTTTTATCATAGCATCTACTAGCTCTGGACCTGTGCCATCCCCACGAATTAATGCAACACTCTTTCCCATATGGCTTCATCGAGGGCTCAATGAAACTAGTAGTTAAGTTTTATGTGATATGTCTATAAATGAAGAATTGTTTATCTTCTCCTTTTTTATTGAATTAAAATTGATATTAAATCAATAAAGTATTTCAAATGTATTGAATTCTCCCTCATATTTTTCCCATTTCATATCTATGTCTGTTACTTGAGCATTAGGTGGTCCTATTTTACACCATTGTAACATCTCCAACACTTTATCTTTATCGCCCTCAAATACTGCCTCAACTCTCCCATCCCAAAGATTCCTGACCCATCCCTTCAGATTGAGCTTTAGAGCCATCTTTTTTGTATGAGATCTAAAGAAAACTCCTTGTACAAAGCCTGAAATGTAAACGTGAACTCTGGCCTTATCCATTTTAAATCTAAGTTATTCCCATGAGAATTTTCCAAACTTTTTGTAGTACTCTATAAGGCCACCAACTTCGAGCATCCTTTCTAGAAATTTAGGCTGTCTTTCTGCCTTCATGACCTTCTCAGTCGATAGATTCTTAACAACTCCCTCATCCAAATTTAATTCTATCAAATCACCCTCATTAACTTCTTTTGAAATGTTCTTACAAACTATTGCTGGCAGACCTATGTTGATGGCATTTCTGTAGAATATTCTTGCAAAGCTCTCTGCTATGACTGCAGATATACCACAAGCTTTAATGGCTACAGGAGCTTGTTCTCTACTTGAACCACAACCAAAATTTCTGCCTGCAACTATGAAGTCACCCTTTTTGACCTTCTTCGAGAATTCAGGATCGATGCCCTCCATACAATGCTCAGCCAACTCTTTTGGATCGATGCTTCTCGCTTTATACTTATAAGGTATAATGACATCTGTGTCAATATTATCAGAAAATTTCCAAGCTCTTCCTTTCAAAACATCACCTTAAGTAATCCCTAGGATCTGCTATAGCTCCTTTGATGGCTGAGGCAACCACTGTTGCTGGAGAGGCTAGATAAACTTTTGAATCTCTTGAACCCATTCGTCCTATAAAATTCCTATTACTACTTGATATGCAAACCTCATTAGCTCCAAGTACACCACAGTGAGTGCCAACACAAGCTCCACAAGTTGGAGAAGTTATAGATGCACCAGATTCCAGCAAGATGTCTGCAATTTCGCTTTTTAATATGTTCTTATAAACAGATTTTGATGCTGGTGTGATTATAAGCCTTACACCTTCCTTCACTTTTTTACCCTTAAGTATCTTTGCAGCTATCATGAGGTCTTCAAGCCTAGCATTTGTACAACTTCCTAGAAAGGCTTGGTCTATAGGTATTCCTTCAACATCTCTTACAGCTTTGACATTGTCAACGCTATGAGGCAAGGCTACATAAGGCTCCATATTCTTTACATCCTCTTCTAAAATCTTATCATAAATCGCCTCTTTTCCTGAATGAACCTCTAGTATAGGCTCTCTCCCTAATGAAATTAAATATTCTTTTGTTATATAATCCATCTCGACTATACCTGCTTTCGCCCCAGCCTCAATGCTCATGTTACAGAGAGTTGCCCTTGAATCGATTGAAAATCCTTTTACTACATTGCCAGTAAACTCTATGGTTTTATAATTGGCTCCTTCACATGAAATCTTACCTATAGTGTATAGAATTAAATCTTTAGCGTATACACCTTTTGGCAAATTTCCATTGAATATAACTTTTATAGACTCAGGAACCTTTAACCAGATCTTACCACTTGCCCATATGGCAGCTATCTCTGTGCTTCCTACACCTGTAGCGAAAGCACCTAAAGAACCTTGAGTAGTTGTGTGAGAATCTGCGCCTATTATTAGCATTCCTGGCACCACAAATTTTTCAAGCATGTACTGATGGCATATATTCCCCTCTTGTATATGGCATCCTTGATTTATTGCAAACTTCCTCATGATTGAATGAAAATTGGCTATCTGCTCAGAAGAAGCAGGATAAGTATGATCTATGTGTAAAATGACTTTATTGCTATCCCATATCTTTTTTATCCCTAATTCCTCAAGAACTTTTATGGCTAAAGGAGCGGTTCCATCATGAGCCATTGCAAGATCGACTTTTGCCACTATTATATCATTAGACAGTGCTATTTTATTGGGCTCATCAGACCTTTTTAATGAGAGAATCTTCTCGCTAAAGGTCAAACTTTGATCAGCCAAGACCTTATCCTGAAAATCTTTGCTAACCTTATCCATATGTTGCATTGTCAAAAACCCTAAATTCTAATTATTGATAAACTCTTCGCTAAGCTCTTTATTTTATTATTAGCATCATAGAAATAAAAATTTTTCATATCAAGAATCAAGGATAAAGTAAAACCCTTTAAAAAAATGGAAGGGTGATGAAAGCTAATCCTATGACCCTATAAGATTAGAGATTTAGACGATCATTTCTTAGAGGCTTCATTGAATCTATTCACAACAACTTCCCAGTTAATGGCTTTGAAAAATGCCTCAATATAATCTGCTCTTTTCAGTCCATAATCTATCATATACGCATGCTCAAAAACATCCATGATCAAAATTGGTATCACTCCAGAAAGATGGCCTACATCATGCTCATTAATCCATACATTGAATAGTCGATTAGCAATTTGATCGTAATATAGTATTACCCATCCTATACCACGCATCATTCCAGTGGCTTTAAAATCCTTTTCCCAATTTTCATATGCTCCAAAATCTTCTAAAACTTTTTTAAAGAATTTTGAATTCCTGTCAAGTTCTTTACCATCCTTTATCATATTGCCAAAATAATACTCATGAAGCCTCATACCATTGAATTCCCATCCGAATCTTCGCTTCAATTCTGCATAATCTGGTCCAGTCTTTCCTTCTTTCAAAAGCATACTCAATGCTTCAGATAATTTATTTGTATTTGTTACATAGCCTTGGTACAAAGTGAAATGGTTTTTAAGCAGTTGATCGCTGAAACCTTTCGTTCCTAGTAAATGATCAAAGTTTTTTGGTTCATATACCATTTTTATCACAATTATGAGGTATAAGTTCGTCTCTTTTTATATTTTATCATTTCAGCATCAAAGTCTTTGATACGATCAGCGAGGTATCACTTACCTACCAACTCTGTCTTTAATCTTATGACACGCATTATATCACTCCTCGTAATTATTCCTACCAACCTTCGATCCTTTACTACAGGCAACCTCCCAATATTGTGCTTTGAGAGTTTGAGGAAAACATCTGCTACGGGTTCTTCAGGCTGAGCCTTTACAAGCTTTTCAGAGCTCGTCATTATATCCTTGACTTGCAATATATTCCATCTTTCTTTTGCCGCTGTACGAATGTCTTGAGTGGTTAGCATGCCGAGAAGGTTTCCATCCTCTACCACTGGAAAGCCTCCATGCTTATACTTGTAGAAGTGGTTCTCTACAACATCTGATATGGATGCATTAGGAGGGATTGTGTGAACATCTTTTGTCATTATGCCACTAACGTTGATATCAGATAATGCTTGGCTTATGATGGTCTGGTTTAGACTTGCTTCTGCTCCGCTTTTTATGAACCAGCCTATGAGTATGAACCAAAATCCCGATATAATCCCGTTAAAAAGGATTAAGAAAAGACCGAAGAAGATGAAGAGATAGGCGATGGCTCCCCCAGCCCTTGAAGCTATCTTTGTGGCTACTATCATGTCCTTCTTTACCTTCCAGATGCCAGCGCGTAGTATCCTCCCACCGTCCATGGGAAAGGCTGGTATGAGGTTAAAGCTCCCAAGTAGGGCGTTTATCAGCCAACCATAATTCAAAGGAGCGGTGATTATGGGTGGCAAATTTAATTGTAAAGCCAAGAGCCAAATTAAACCGAATATCAAAGAGAGAAGGAAGCTCGAAGCTGGGCCTGCAAGGGCCATTTTGAACTCAAAGCCTGGGTCTTTGGGCTCTTCAGCGATCTGAGTTACGCCACCAAAGAGAAAGA
>Ga0315314_1003110_pt1 | contig 13244 bp, 12 predicted proteins | sample TDP9_MG_FD_203631 | JGI IMG/M metagenome (GOLD analysis project Ga0315314, IMG submission 203631) | Freshwater sediment microbial communities from Lake Towuti, South Sulawesi, Indonesia - TDP9 | ecosystem: Environmental > Aquatic > Freshwater > Lake > Sediment | place: Indonesia: South Sulawesi...
ATGAGGGCAAAGGAACGGATTCCGGCCGGGGGCTGGCCCCAGGCAAGTGGAGGTGAAACATCTTCCCCGTCGCAGGTGTGCTGGGCTGGTATTCTGTCGCCAGCCGGAAACGCTGCGCTTGATAGGGGCAGGGTAGCTTCTCCGGCCCCGACCGGCGTGGTCTGTCTTGCTCTACAGGCCGGCACAAACAGGAGAGCCAGGCACAGACTGAGCAGCAGGGCTATCGGCCAGATGTTGCCTTGAGCGGCGGGATGCGTTGTCTTCACAGTTACCTCTCAGGGGTTGTCAGGTAAATCGTAATTCGACGTAGTCTCGCTGTCAAGCCACCGAGCCGCGAGCTCGATGGTTTACTCTCAGGAGCCGTTCAGATACAATTAGAGCGGGATGGCTGGTCAGCGCCGAGGTGGTCAAACGGTTATCGCCTGTCAGCATTGTGGTCGGGAGTCCCCCCTTATCTCCCGTTTTCTGGGTCTATGCCCGGATTGCATCCGGAGGGATTTTGCCCGGGTGTTATCCCTCATCGCAGAAGTCCACCGCCGGGCCAGGGAACCCTTTGGCCTGCCACCTAGGCCGCCCGAGGCAGAAAAGGGCTGTGGCTGTCATCTCTGCGTTAATGAATGCAGAATCACGGCAGAGGGCCGGAGCTACTGCGGGCTGCGCTTCAGTCGGGGAAGCAAGCTTGCCGGCGCCACCGCGGCCAGGGGAAACGTTAGCTGGTATTACGACCCTCTGCCAACGAACTGCGTGGCCGACTGGGTCTGCCCCGGCGGCACCGGTGCTGGCTACCCTCACTTTGCCTACGTTCAGGGGCCAGAATACGGCTACAAAAACCTGGCTGTGTTTTATCAGGCGTGCTCCTTCGATTGTCTTTTCTGCCAGAACTGGCACTACCGCTATTCAGCCACCCAGGCGAGCCGGGTTGATGCCGCGGCACTGGCCCAGGCGGTTGATGAGCAAACTGCCTGCATATGCTACTTTGGCGGCGACCCGTCGCCACAACTGCCCCACGCTCTTCGTGCCTCCCGACTGGCTCTGGATATGAACCGGGGTCGTATTCTACGGATATGCTGGGAGAGCAATGGCTCAATGCACCCGGCCCTGTTAAGGCAGGCGGCCGAGCTTTCGTTAGTTTCCGGTGGCTGCATCAAGTTTGACCTCAAGGCGTGGAGTGAAGAACTGCACATTGCTCTCTGCGGGGTGAGCAATAAAAGGACGCTGGAGAACTTCCGGCGGCTGGCGGAGTATGCCCGGGAGAGGCCATCACCTCCCTTTCTTATTGCCAGCACCCTGCTTGTCCCCGGATATATCGACAAGGAAGAGGTGGGCAAAATCGCTGCCTTTATCGGCTCGCTCAGCCCTGATATTCCCTACGCTCTCCTTGCCTTCCACCCGCAGTTTCTGATGAATGACCTGCCACCCACCTCCCGGCGTCATGCTCAAGAGTGTCTTGAGGAAGCGAAGGCACAGGGGTTGACAAATGTAAGGCTGGGCAATTTGCACTTGCTGGGGGATTACTACTGAAGCAGGGACTCAGGTGAGGGTATAGCGCGCTGCGCCGACCCGGTGGAATGTTTCTTCGGTACCCACTGCCTTTCTTTATCAATAGTGTGAATTACCTGCCAGCCACGTTTCTCTAGCTCCAGGGCGATGAAGCGGCGGTGGCAGCGCCAGGGAAAACGCTCGGCGCAGATAATGGCTGCCCGCTTAGCTAAGGCTATTTCCTCAAATCTCCCTAGATTGGCCTGGAACCCAGCGGTGGTGGTGAAGCTCTGATAACCGCCCGGGCGGTAGCCACCCAGCTCCTCCCCCATATAAACGTAGTCAATGCCCGCATTGCTCAATAGCCGTGCCAGATTTTCCTTTCGGAAGTGCTCAAAACGGCTGGTCGGGAACCGCCTCACATCTACCACCACCGCCACGCCATGACCTGATAGAAGCGCGATGAATTCTTCTGGCGAGCGAGTACTGGTGCCCAGCGTATAGATGAGCTTATCCTGACTCAAGAGTCGCCCTCTTCTCCTTTCAGCAGCCGGGCACAGGTTAGCGCGTCATCGTACATATTCAAGTTGTTAAAGAGCACATAGCTCTCCCGGTCGCTCACCTTGTTCTCAAGAAGTCGGAGCTCTTCTTTGGAATAGCGATGCTGATAACGTGGCCCGCCGTGCAGACGAAGATAGTGGACTTCCCCGTATTGAGGCTCTTTCTCCAGCGGGTCAACGCAGTGGATAAGCCCAAGCTCCGAGCACAGGGCCTTTACCATCGGCTCACTCCACCCACCGCGTGGCTCCCAGGCAAAGAAAAATCCCGACTCCCTGATTGACTCGAAGAATCTTCTCATATTGTTAATATTCTCCGGACTCTCTTTGAAGCTCGGTGGGCACTGGAAGAGAACGAGCCTGGCCTCGAGCGCCCGGGCAAATCTCCTCGTCTCCTCCCACGCCTTGAACACTTCATCGCTAGGTCTAAAAAAGCCGTAGTGCTCTTCTGAACCGGGCCGGATTTTGATACCTGCCCTACGATAGGTCGGGCTGGTTACCGGGTGGGTAATTAGTTGAGCGGCCTTGAGGGTAAACTCGAAGTCAGTTGGTGCTTCACTGCGCCACCGGAGGGCGGTATCCAGTCTGGGCATCTTGTAGAAGGTCTGCTGGGTCTCGACCAGCCGGAAGTAGCGGAAGTATTCTTTTCTGCCGTGAGCGAACCCGCAGCAGCCAACCTTGATTTTCAGAAACGCCTTATTCCTGCCCATTCCGGCCTAGCCCTCTTGGTTTGGAGTGTTCGCTTCCCCGACCACGGTAATCTCCTCGCCGCACGCCGGGCAATGCTTGTCCCGGGTGACGCAGTATCTGGTCACGCTGAAGCCATAGCGTTCAATAAGAAGTCGCTGGCAGCGAGGGCAGTAGGTATTCTCGTAAGGGTGGCCGGGCACATTCCCCGTATATACATATTTGAGTCGTTCCGCTATACCGATATCCCGTGCCTTCTCCAGCGTGCTTACCGGTGTGGGTGGAACGTAGGTCTCGCGGCTGAACTTGTAGGCCGGGTAATAGCCGGAGAGATGCCAGGGCGTGTCATCACCCAGTTCTCTCTTGATGCGCCGGGCTATTCGCCACAGACCGTCTTCGGCATCATTCACGCCGGGTATGACCAGCGTGGTAAGCTCGACCCATACCCCTCTTTCTTTTGCCAGCGCGGCATTTCTCCACACTATATCCACGTCAGCCGTGCAGAACTTCTTGACGGCTTCAGCCTCCCCTTTGGTATCGATATTCATTGCGTCCAGGCCATGAGCTACCAGCATTTCTAGCGCTTCTCTGGTCATGTAGCCATTGGTGACATAGGTATTGTAATATCCCCTGTTCCTGGCCAGGTCAAAGATATCCAGGGAATATTCAAGGAGCAAAGTTGGTTCGTTGAAGGAGACGCTGGTGCCCTGACAATCGTACCTCTGTAGAAGCTCGATGAAGGCGGTTGGACTCAGGTACTGACCCCGGCCGATGTTCTCCGGCGCTTTGCTGATTTCGTGGTTCTGACACCATGGGCAGGTAAAGTTGCACGACCAGCTACCGATGGTCAGGGCTTTCGTTCCGGGATAGAAGTGAAAGAAGGGCTTTTTTTCAATGGGGTTAGCGCTGACTGAGGAAATATCGCCGTAAACGAGGGTGTATAGCTTGCCACCGACGTTCTTTCGGGTCAGGCAGAAGCCGCTCTCGCCTTCGCGAATAAGGCAGTGCCTTTCGCAGGTGCGGCACCGCACCCGGCTACCAAGGGGTTCATAAAGCAGAGCCTCTCGAGAACGCTCTCTATCCATAACCCTAAAATCCTAAGCCGTGGGTCCAGATTCTAAAAGCCCATCTCAAAGGTGCTACTATAATGACCCATGGATTTGCGTGTCATTGCGAGCGAAGCGAAGCAATCTCATCTTGAGAGATTGCCACGTCGCCTGCGGCTCCTTGCAATGACAGGGTAGCTTCCCCGGTTAATCCACGGATTATGGCCATAATTGATGCCTCTGACTATCTTGTGTAGCTGATTCCCTCGATATGCACGGTGTTCCCCTCCAGGCTGGTTCGTGCGCCGAACTTCTCTACCAGCCAGAGATTCGCCTCCACGTGCTCGGTGGGGTGGGGTATGATGTATTCGGTGGTTCCGGCGGCCAGCGCCGCATACAGGATTAACTGGTCGGCCAGGTATCGGTCAACGGTAGCCCCGCTGGCCAGGTCCTCCAGCAGGCTCTGTGCCACATATCGTCCAATTGCCTCGGAACGGCGCCCCCGTTTCCCGGCCTGGTCGGCGCCAAGCCGGCCGCCGGTATTCGTCTCTGCCCAGACCGCCAGACTGGCGCCCGCCTGCAAGGCTGTCTCATCCCACAGGCTTTCAATCCTGACTGGATAGCCTTTTTTAGCCAGAACCTTCTGGCATTCCTCGGCCATTCGCTGACTTACCCTTTGCTCTTTCAGGTGGGAGGACAGGGCAAGCCCGCTAACCTGCTTGACCTTGCCCGGCTCAACGAGCCTGAGTGGCTCAATACCTTTTGCCATCGGCTCGATGTTGACCTCAATAATGCCACCACCCCGGGGGACATAGCCGGGACGAACAATTTCGAGGGTGGCCTGAATGCCCATCCTGGCCAGAGCGGGGAAGAAGACGTGCTGTATGTGGTGGGCTGAGGGTGCGAAGTCCTGAAAGAGCCCGCCCGATACCCGGAGGTGGGTTTCCTTTTGGGCAAAGAGGGCCAGTGGTAGCGCCGTGACTAACAGGAGAGTGGTTGAGCCGGCGGTGCCGATTTCCCACTGGTACTGGCCGCCCTCTATTCGGTCGCCCGGCCGGTAGACAATCTCTCTTGAGTTCACGGCGGCCCCTTCCACCTGGGCGCGGCAGAGGCGGGCACAGGCCATGACTGAGGCCAGGTGCTGCGGGCGCAATCCGGGCTTATCCCTCTTTGCCCTGATATTGGTTATGTGTATCTCTTCACCAAGCAGCGAGGCGAGGGCGACCGCGCCGCGAACGATAGTGCCACTTCCCGACTTTGCCGAGCCGTCAATGTGAATCATCGCTGAGTTCTCCCGTCTCTGCTCATTCTAGACCAGAAGCAGAGCGAGAGCAAGGCCAAATCGCAAAGGTGCAAGGTTGTTTACTAAGGGGATAAAAAGGGGCGAAGCCCCTTTCAAAACTCCCCTTCCCTCTCCCCTTCATAAGGGGAGAGGGATAAAGGGTGAGGGGATAGGTTACTAAACAACCTCAAGGCTTCGGGCGCTTGTCTTTCCGGGGATGAATAGGTAGAATATCTAGTGACGATAGACACAAGAAGAGGGCTGGAATTGGCGATTAGACTATACCGGGAGCCAAAGCTGGAAAAACCAGACCTGATAGCAAGCTGGCCGGGTATTGGCAACATCGGGCTTGTTGCTGTTGACACTTTGCGGGGTCAGGTTCGGGCTGAAGAGCTGGGCGAGATCGAGGCCTGGGATTTCTTCTATCCGAGCAAGGTGACAATAAGAGCGGGTATCCTCGAGGAGATGGAGTTCCCCGGTAGCCGGTTTTATTACAAGCGGCTGGCCAGGAAGGATGTGATATTCTTCATTGGGGAGGAGCAACCGACTGATGGCGGCCGGATGTACGCCGAGGGGAGGAGGGCGTTTGAGATAGCCAGTCTGGTTCTGGACGTGGCCGAGCGGTTTGGTTGCCGCCGCGTCTACACCTCAGGGGCGGCGGTTGGCCTTACTCATCATGAGTTGAAGCCAAGAGTCTGGGCGGTGGCTGGCCAGGACGACCTGAAAAGAGAAATGAGAAGTTACGAGAACGTCATTTTGATGGGAGAGGCGGAAGGGAGGGGCAGTCAGGGTAGCATCACTGGCCTGAATGGGCTTTTGCTGGGGCTGGCCAAGAAGAGGGGCTTCGAAGCCGTCTGCCTGATGGGCGAGATACCGGACTATCTTTCCGGGGCTCCCTTCCCCTATCCGAGAGCATCCAAATCAGTCCTTGAGGTTTTCACCAGAATCCTGGGAATCGAGATTGACTACAGGGCACTCGATGACCTGACCGCCCAGGTGGACGACGTTATTAATGGCATCTATCAGAAGCTCCCGCCGGAAATAAGGGAGAAGGTTGAGCAGAGAAAGCTGGTGGTGCAGCCGCGGATGGGGGAGATAACTGAGGAGGATGAGAAATGGCTCAAAGGCCACATTGATGAGCTCTTCCGCAAAGGGGGAAAGGGTGATGAGAGAGGGACTTAAGTTCTCCGGGGAGCCCCAGCTAAGGAACCCGTCCCTGGTCGTCGGCTGGAGTGTGGATGCCAGCGGACTGGGGGCTAGGGTCACCGATTACCTGGCCAGAAAGCTTGGTGGTCGGTGCTTCTGTGAGATTGATCCGGCGGAGTTCTTCCCCCTGGCCGGGGTGACCATTTCCGATGACCTCGTTCAGTTCCCCGAAAGCAAGTTCTACGCCTGTCCTGAGCATGATTTGCTTCTTTTGTGTAGCACCCCGCCGAGCTACGAGTGGTACAGATTTCTCAACCTGATTCTGGATGTCGCCGGAGACTACTGCCATGCCAGGGAGATGTATGTTATTGGCGGGATGGTTTCACTGGGGGCGCACACGGCACCACGGGAGCTAATGGGCACCTTTAATTCACCCGAGCTGAAGGCAAGCCTGAGCCGGTACAACCTTGCCGGGGAAATGAACTACGAGACTCCTCCTGGTCAGCGACCTACCTTGAATTCCTTTCTGCTCTGGGTAGCGCGGCGGCGAAGCCTGCCCGCAGTTACGCTCTGGGTGCCCATCCCGTTCTACCTGGTGGCTGTGGATGACGTCAAGGCGCAGAAGAGAGTTGTTGAACTGCTGGATGAGAGGCTGCGCCTGGGAATAGACTTTACTGACCTTGACGAAGAAATCAGGCGGCAAAATGAAATCATTGCCCAGGTGAGGAACAGCTTTCCTGACCTCGATGATTCTATCAGCAAGTTGGAACGGAACGTAATGCTTTCGGCGGAAGAAAACCAGAACCTGGTTCAGGAGATAGAGCGGTTCCTCAGGCAAAAGAGAGACTGAGGTTATACGGTCTGCCCTACCTCTTGAATATGAGCACGTTGCAGCCGCCGACGCCCACATTGTGCGTCAGCCCCACCTTGGGATTGCCGGGAACCTGCCGTGGCCCGGCTTCGCCCCGCAACTGGCGTACAATCTCAGTTATCTGAGCGATCCCGGTGGCACCCATCGGGTGGCCGCGACTCTCCAGACCACCGTCAGTATTGACCGGCTTGTCGCCGCCAATATCGGCTTGGCCTTCCCAGACGAAACGGCCGCCTTCACCATTCGGGCAGAAGCCAAGTTCTTCGATGGCAAATATCTCGCCGGCGCTGAAGGCATCGTGCACCTGGCAGACGTTGATGTCCACCGGGCCGACCCCGGCCCTTTCATAGGCTTCGCGGCTGACGCGGGCAATGAAGCCCTCGGCGACATCGCCACCAACCCCCACCGGGGTGTATTCTGGAGTTCCGCTGGCCCAGCCAGCAATGGTTATCGGTTTACCCCGGAAGCGATGGGCAACTGACTTGGCACAGATTACGGCCGCTGAGGCACCATCGGTGGTCGGGGAGCACTGATAAAGGGTGAGTGGGTCGGCGATCAGGCGCGCGTTGAGAACCTCTTCCAGCGTTAGCGCCTTCTGGTACTGGGCGTAAGGATTCATCGTGGCGTTCTTGTGGCTCTTGACGGATACCTGGGCAAACATCTCCCGCTTCGAGCCGTATTCATGCATGTGGCGTATTGCCCTCATGGCGTAGACGCCGGGCATGATATTCATTCCCATCAATTGAGAATAGCTGGCCTCCGATTCATCCCGCACCGCGCCCAGCAGTCCTCTTTCCATCTTCTCCACGCCGGCGCAGAGGACGACATCGTAGAGGCCAGCCCCGACTACCCAGGTCGCCATCCGGACGGCCGTGGATGAGCTGGCGCAGGCCTTTTCTACATTGTCAATGAGGATACCCGGCTGGCCCACCTCGCCGAAGACCTCCTGTCCGGTACCGGTGACGTTCCTCACCCGTCCACAGAACCCGGCCTGAATATCCTTGAAGCTGGCGCCAGCATCGGCCAGGGCTGCCAGTATTGCCTCGCGGCCCATATCGCCAACGTCTTTGTCGGGCCAGCGGCCGAACTTATGCAATCCCACTCCGACTATGCAGACCTCTCTCATCTTCTTCCAGGCCTCAAGCGTACTCACTTTCTTCCTCCTTAAAAGCGTAGTCTTTTCGAACCCAGGCCATGTTTGGCTAAGGATAGCATACTTACCCCCGCTGCTTCAACTAACCAGCAAGAGATTGTTTACGAACCCCTCACCCTTTATCCCTCTCCCCTTTATAGGGGAGAGGGAAGAGGTTTGCAAGAGGGGCGAAGCCCCTCTTAAACGCCCTTGAAAGTAAGGAGAGTCAAAGAGAGGCGAAGCCTCTCCTAAAAAATTCCCCCTTCCCTTATCAAGGGAAGGGGGCAGGGGTTCACCCTGAGGGGGATAGGTTGCTAAACGGCCTCCGGCAAGAGGCATATTCATTTGCCAGTCTTTCTATCTCCCCCTATCACAAGGGAGTGGCTACCGGATATTCGGCTCTTCCATGGCCTGATAGACAACGGCCCCCTCAGCCTGGGCCGGCACTGGCCAGCCGGTAAGGTAACAAAGGGTCGGCGCCAGGTCTTGGATCCAGACGGTTCGCTTTAACTCGACCCCCTTTCTGATGTTGGCTCCGGACAGGGCAAAGAGTCCGTGCAGGTCACCAATGCCATACTGGGCGGTGGGCACCTGCGGAGCGTGCTGAGCGCCGAAATCCCCGCTGATTCCATAGACAACATCACCTACCCAGTCACCGTGCAGGCCAATAAAGCGAGCGTCTTCCTTCCTGAGGGCGAGCACCACCGGCCTCTTGCCTGTCTCCGGGTCTTTGTAGTCGTAGAGGCAGTTAATAACCTCTTCCTGGACCTTGCGGTACTCCTTACCCGGTTCTACGATACCGTGAGGGTCGCGCCCCTTGACGTTAATCCAGATGTGCACGGCACCTTCGCCGACGGCCCTGGTCTTTGACCAGTCAACGACACGGTTGGCGTCGCGGGTGAGAAAGCCCGCCTGTTGCAGAAGGCGGTTGATGCCAAAGCGGCCGGTGGTTGGTTTGGCACCGTGGTCAGAGACCATAGCCATGACCGTACTGTTGTCGGCACTGCCAAAAATCTTGCCACACATTTTGTCTAGGTTGCGGTACATCGCCAGTTCGGCCTCCTCGAATGGCCGGCGTGCCGCCGGGTCGGGATTATCGAGCTCGTTGGAAATGGCGTGGTAGAGGTGGTCCGGAGCGTGGGCATGCATCATGAAGAGATGCCACGGTTTTGTTTTGAGCAGGTGAGTGGCGGCATCGGCAAAGAAGTCTGTCTCCATGCGCTCCATCTCCACGACGGTATCAAGGTCAAACCACCTTCGGGCGTAGCCGCCCCAGCCCAGTCCCGGCCCGGGCAACCCCTCCGCCGACTTTATTTCGCTAGCGATGGAAGCTGGCTGTGACCAGCCATCGGTCGCGGCAATATTGGTAAGCAGGAGTCGGAACCTCTGGGCATCAGGCGATAGCTCAAGTAGCTTCATCCTGAAGACAGCCTTCTTCGCTCCCTTCTCGGTACGGAATTCCCTGATAATTGGTGGGCTCCACTTTCCCTCGGCCAGCTTGGCAATAGTAGCCGCGGTGTCCTGGCTCTCGCAGATTGTGGCCTGGCCATCCTGCACCAGGATGTACCAGGTGACCGGTTCCAGTCGGTAGAGCGGGGCGGAGAATTTTAGCGGCATCTCGGCGGCGAGGGCGTTAGTTGTGGCGGGCAGGTTCTTCCACCCGGTGGGTTTTTGAAACCTGATCACGGTGCCTCCAGCGTATTCCTGAGTGGAGTAGAGGCCGGGGCCGGAGTAGGTAGTCAGATTTGCCTCTTCGGCCCAGCCGGCCATGGCGGCACCCAGGCCAGCGAAGGGCACCCGCAGCGCCCAGGAGTTTATGTGGAGTGAGGCGCCCCCGACAACGATACTATCCTTGACCTTGGGTGGCCAGGTTGAGGGGTAGTTAAGCAGGATCGATTTCTTGCCAGCGCGGCTGATGGCTTCGTAGATAGTCTCGGCATGTACGTCATCGCTGAAAAAGCCCTGATGAGTCTGGTTCAGTTCGTCTCCCGGGACATGGACGTTGAAGTCAGTGATCTCAACCGTGCTCGGCCAGGCGCCGGTGGCAATGGCGGCCCAGTTTGGTGGAGTCACTGTCGGCAGGGGCACCAGGCAGTTGTGAGCCCACACTCCTCCGGCCACGAAGAGTTTATTGATGGCGGGCAGGTGCCCCTCTCTACAGAAACGATGCAGCCGCGGAACAATGGGGGCATCGAGGCCGATGATGATAGCCTTGTTCGCTTTCTTCGCCATGACTGTTTCTCCTTTCTCTGTCTGCTTCAGTTTATCACGCTGGGTGTCGGCTGAAGTGCGGGGGCTAGCCTTTTCTGCTTGTGGCGAGAGCGGAAACTGTGTGCGGAGCCGCTCACCGTTGTCCCTAGTGCTTCTGTGGCAGCGAGTATAATACAAGCTCTGGTCACTGTCAATGCCAGGCTGATTTCCAGAAAGTAGGCCGGCCTTCTTCGGCGGGCGTCAGTTGGCCTTGTCTTCATATACTGGCCGGCCGGCGGCCAAGTCGTGTTGACATTCAGCCGTGGCCTGACTATAATAACGGCATCATCGGTCAGGGGCATAGCTCTATCATGCCGGCCCATCTTCTCATTCTGGCTTAACCGGGTCGGCTCCGGTTTGGCGAGGGGAACGGTATGCGCGCTTATATAATCAGAAGATTGCTTCTGATGATACCCACCTTTCTTCTGGTCACCCTTACCATCTTCGTGCTGATCCGCTTGATTCCAGGCAGCCTGATCGACCTGATGGTGGCGCAGTCAGGCGTAGCCGGGGGTGGCGAACTGACCCGTGCCCAGCTCGAGAAAGCTCTGGGACTGGATGCGCCCGTTCATATCCAGTACATACGGTGGCTCGGGGGTATTTTGCGCGGTGACTTTGGCGTCCATCTTTGGGAAAAGACGCCTGTGCTCGACGATGTACTGCACCGTCTTCCGGTCTCCTTTGAGCTTGGCCTGCTCGCTCTCATCACTGCCCTGCTCATTGCTTTCCCGATCGGGGTCTATTCGGCGATAAGGCAGGATACCGGGGGCGATTATATCGGCCGCACCATCGCCATACTCTTTATTTCCCTGCCCAGTTTCTGGATTGGCACCATGGTCATGGTCTACCCTTCGGTGTGGTGGGGGTGGTCGCCGGATGTGCACTATATGCCTTTTACCGAGGCTCCCCTGGCGAATCTACGGCAGTTCATCATCCCGGCAATCATCATGGGCATGGTCATGTCCGGAACGGCGATGCGGATGACGCGTACCATGATGCTCGAGGTGCTCCGGCAGGATTATATCCGGACTGCCTGGTCAAAGGGGCTCAAGGAGCGGACGGTGGTCTTGAGACACGCCCTGAAGAATGCGCTCATTCCGGTGGTTACCGTCGTCGGAATTCAGGTGCCGGTGCTTATTGGTGGCTCGGTTATCCTGGAGACAATCTTCGCCCTGCCCGGAATCGGCCTCAAGCTCATTCAGGCGCTCAATCAGAGAGACTATCCGTCGATTTCCGGGATAAACGTCTTCATGGCTTCCTTTGTGCTCATTATCAACCTGGTGGTGGACCTGACCTATGCCTATCTTGACCCCAGGGTTCGCTATCAGTAATAGGGGAAGACGGTAAAATGACGGAGACGGCGCGAACGATACCCGTGGAGAGGGCGGAGGAAACAAAGAGGCGCCCTTTCCTTATCGAGGTGTTCGTCAGGCTGGTCCGGGAGAAACCGCTCGGTACGGTGGGTGGCGTCATTGTCCTGGTGCTGCTTCTGGTTGGTATTCTGGCTGACTTTCTGGCTCCCTATGGCTATAATGAGCTTCACCTGGCTGATTCCTTCAGCCCACCATCAGCGAGGTACATACTGGGGACGGATGAGCTGGGGCGAGACCTGCTCAGCCGGGTTATCTATGGGGCACGCATCTCGATGTACGTTAGTCTGGGCTCTAGCGCAATCGGGGTGATTATCTCGGTAGTTATTGGCCTTGTTTCCGGGTTCCTCTCCGGCAAAACTGACCTGGTGCTACAGAGACTGGTTGATGCCTGGATGTGCTTCCCGTCACTCTTTATCATCCTGGCCGTGATGGTTGTCGTCGGGCAGGGTATGGTGCAGGTGATACTCGTTTTAGGCGTGCTATTCGGCGTGGGCCGGGCCAGGGTGGTCAGGAGTGCCGTCATTGGCATTAAGGAAAATGTTTATGTCGAGGCCGCCCGGGCGATTGGCTGCCCGACTGGCCGGATGCTGGTTCGTCATATCCTGCCCAATATTATGGCTCCCATAATCGTCCTGTTCACCATAGATATGGGGGCGGCCATTATCTCTGAAGCCAGCATCAGTTTTCTCGGCTTTGGCATTCCCCCGCCGATTCCCAGTTGGGGGGGTATGCTTAGCTGGGGTGGGCGCCAGTACATGCGTGCTGCGCCGTGGATGGCCCTCTGGCCCGGCCTGGCACTGTCTATTGTGGTCTGGGGCATCAACATGCTGGGTGATGGGCTGAGAGATGTACTGGACCCGAGGCTGAGAGGTGGCCTCGGTCGCTATGGCGGGGTGAAGATCAAGCGAGCCAGGTGAGCGGTGGGACGTTAGCGGCAGAGGGCAGCTCCGCCGACTACGTTGTGTTTGATGAGAAATCTGTGGCGAAGGAGGACAAAATGTGAAGACTGAGGAAACGGCTGGTGATCTAAAAGGGAAAGGAGGCGAGCGGAAATGAGACGGAAATCTTTATGGCTAGCCGTAAGCTGCCTGCTGTTGTTGGCTCTGGTGGTCGTGTCCTGCGCACCGGCGGCCAAGCCAGCACCAGCACCGACACCGCTGCCAGCACCGAAGCCAGCGCCAAAGCCGACTCCGGCGGAAAAGGAAGCGGTGGGGCCGGTGGTCAAGGAGCCAAAATACGGTGGCTGGCTGACCACTGTCAATGAACTGCCACCGGTCGGGGGGTGGGATCCGGTATATTCCCTGTCATACTGGCACCTCGGCCCGGTGACGATTCCACTGATGAGTGGCGACTACTACTCTGGCCCGGCCGGCCTCAACAAGGTTAGCTGGCGCTATGCCGTCCAGGTTGAGCCAGAGTAC